>Ga0181536_10007912_pt1 | contig 10360 bp, 10 predicted proteins | sample PEATcosm2014_Bin_41_FD_121105 | JGI IMG/M metagenome (GOLD analysis project Ga0181536, IMG submission 121105) | Peatland microbial communities from MTU Mesocosm Facility, Houghton, MI, USA - PEATcosm2014_Bin17_60_metaG | ecosystem: Environmental > Terrestrial > Soil > Wetlands > Peat | place...
AAAACATGAGTACGGTAAGCGCCATGGAATTCCCCTTGTTTGAGCAGACGCCCTAGCACCGAGGGGCGCATAGATATTTGATACACCTCAAAATAAAATAGCAAATGGCGCTCTCTTGCGCGTTGGTCATTTGCCATTGAACGCATTTGAATGCGAGAGAAGAGCGCAGCCTACGATATAAGAATCCCATATAAGTCTGCGCGAAGACCTTCGCGGCCTGGCTTAGCTCGCCCAACCTCTTGAACTTGCAAAGCCGGTCAAAGTTCCCAAAGCCAGCAATCCTGTTAGCAGGCGGACGCGATTCAGAACGCCATCGCATGAAGGCTGCTGCCTTCTGCTGAACCTTCGGGCTCCTCCCGGTTTGCCATCAGGGGGCTCAGGGAGTTTGCCGTATCCTTCGTCGGGGGTGAAGCAGAACGGTCAGTAGGCAACTCCCGCCTGTAAAGCGAGATGCTCGACGACTGGCCCAAGCGCCAGTGCCGGAAGGAAGGTGAGGCCACCAACAATCACGATCGTCCCGGCGAGCAGCAGAACGAATTGAAGGCCGTCCGTCGGCAGGGCGCCAGCGGAGCGCGGTCCAGAGCGTTTGGCCGCAAGCGAGCCAGCAATCGCAAGCACCGGCACGATGACGAAGAATCGGCCCGCGAACATCGCCAGCGCAAGCGTCAAATTGTAGAAAGGCGTATTCGCGTTCAACCCGGCAAAGGCGCTGCCATTGGTGGCGGCTGCCGAGGTATAGGCGTACAGAATCTCGGAGAAGCCGTGCGGTCCAGGATTGGCTGGCCCGGCCAGCCCCGGAGCAACGACGCTCGCCACGGCCGTGAGGACCAGAATCGCGGCAGGAGCGCAGAGCAGCGCCAGCATCGTCATCTTGATCTCGCGCGCCTCGATCTTCTTGCCAATGAATTCCGGCGTCCGTCCGATCATCAAGCCGGCAAGGAATACGGCGACGAGACAGAACAGCAGAATTCCCCACAAGCCCGAGCCGGGTGCGCCGAAAATCACCTCGTCCACCATCATATTGCCGAGCAGAATTGCGCCGCTGACCGGTAGGAAACTTTCATGCATCGCGTTCACCGCACCGTCCGATGACGCAGTCGAGGCTTCGGCGAAGAGCGCCGATCCGACGATGCCGAAGCGCACTTCCTTTCCTTCCATGTTGCCGCCCACCAGAAGCGGTCCCGGTCCCTCGCCGACCTGAAGCGCGGCTAACTTGGGGTTGCTGCCCGATTCGCACGCATAGAGGCCGGCAACGCCGAGCCCAAACAGGATCGTCATGGTCGCGAGCAGGGCCCAACCTTGCCTTTCGTTGCCAACCATGCGGCCGAACGTATTGGTCAGCGCAGCGCCGAGCGAGAGTATCAGCACGATCTCCATGAGGTTCGTCAGCGGTGTCGGATTTTCGAACGGATGAGCCGAATTCACGTTGAAGAAACCGCCGCCATCGCCGCTCAGCAGCTTGATTGCCTCCTGGCCCGCGACCGGTCCGCGCGCGATGAGCTGCGTTCCGCCCGTAATGGTCTCCGCCTCGATGGAGTGGTCCAAAGTCTGCGGCACGCCTTGCTCCACGAAAAACAGCGCCGCCACGACGCTGATCGGCAGCAGCACGTAGAGCACGCCACGCGTGAGGTCGGTCCAGAAATTGCCGATTGTGCTGGTGCTGCGCCGTGCAAAACTGCGGATCAGCGCCACGGCGACGGCCATGCCCGAAGCCGCGGAGAGAAAGCTCTGAACAGCGATCCCGGCCATCTGGGCAAAGTAAGACAGTGTGGTCTCGCCGGAGTAGGATTGCCAACTCGTATTCGTAACGAAGCTTACGGCGGTGTTGAACGCCAGGTCCGGAGAAAGCTCTGGAAGATGCTGCGGATTAAGCGGCGGTAGGCTTTGGATTCGCAGGACAAGATAGAGCGCAGTTGTCCCGAGGGCGTGGAAGATGAGAAGGGCGACGGCATACTTGGACCATTTCTGCTCGACCGACGCATCGACCCCTGCCAAACGGTAAAGCGCTGTTTCGATCGGTCCGAGGATTGGCTGCAACACCGTGCGCCCGCCGGAGTAGACACGAGCAAGGTACCCGCCTAACGGCCTCACGAGAAGACCGACGAGCAGCGCGAAAACGCCAATCTGTCCCCAGCCGACAATGCTCATTGGCGTGCCTCCTCGTCGGAAAATCGTTGCCCGCTAGCTGAGTTCCAGCTCGGCGCGGCGCCGATTGTTTCGATCTTTCGCAGGCCGTGATAGGACCTGCGAAACGCCCAGACTGACTTATCAGCGGCGATTAACATCGTGCGGCCATGGCATTGCGCCAGACATATTCACGACTGCCGTCCGGTCCAGAAGCACTCTTCCTATATACCGCCATTATGAGAAGCGGCGCCGTTCCATCTCGAATTTATATGCGGTCGTGACAAAATTTACCGCATGGATTGCATGGTCCGCACTAGCACTGGGATCATCTGAAGCACGCCCGGCCGGTCAGGAGCAGTACAGTGCGCGCGCTAGTCGCCACTTACTTCACAGTCCGGCACGATAGCGGCTGGCACAAGCCTTGCATTAAGCCCTCCAAGGCGAGCACCGGGAAGCTCTCTCATGACATACCGCGGGCTTCTAAATTCGGTCGTCTGGTGGGCCGGCGCCGGCATGCTGCTGCCTCCGGCCATATTGTCTGCCACCAGGACGCAACGCCGCCTCAAATGGCCGGCCGTCATCTTCACCTCGACGGCCATTGTGGTGGCCGGGGCGATGAGTTGCGCGGCGCAGGCCGAGAATGCCGAAATCAGCATTCGGCGCGCCTCCGAACGAACGAGCTTCAGCAACGACGAAATCAAGAACGGCTTCTTTAAGATCGCGTTCCATGCCGAACTGCAATTCGATCGACGGGTCGAGCGCATACGGAAATTCGACGAGCCGGTCCGGGTGTTCGTCGTCAATCACGGCGTGCCCGATCGTCGGGCGGAAATCGCGGCGATCATCTCAGACATTCGCGCCCATGTGGATCATCTTGATTTGGCGATGACGGACGACCGCCAAACTGCGAATTTCGTCGTGACACTCGTGCAGAAGCGCGATCTCGCGCGGACGATCCGTTCGCAGTACGGACGGGACAAGGCGAAGCAAATTCAACAGTCGCTCGCTCCGGAGTGCCTGTCCGGCATCGGCAAGGATCAGAGCTATCGCATCCGACGCGCCGAGGCGATCCTGCCGGTCGACGCCGGAGAATTTGCCTTTTACGACTGCGCCTACGAAGAATTGCTGCAAGCGTTGGGGGTCATCAATGACGACAGTTCGGTGCCCTGGACCATGTTCAATGACGACGTCCAAATGGGATTCTTCGATGTTTACGATCAGTATCTTGTCAATGTTCTTTATGACCCGCGTATTCGGCCGGGAATGACCAAAAACGAGGTCGACAAGCTCTTGCCGGAAGTTTTGCCGACGGTGCGGGCGTGGGTGGCCAATGTCAATTCGCCGCGAGGCGTGGAATCTCGCAACAGCTCATGTCCCGGCTTCGACGCACAATACAATTGCATTACGCCGGGCCATGAAAATCCAGCAAATCCGAAATAGCTCCACAGCAACGACGCTGCCCCGGCAATCCGTCCTCTTCACGACTCTCGCGAACAGGATGAATGCCTAAATCACGCTCAGGTCACAACTGGGCATGACGAGCTAGAACTTGTAAAGGTTGCTAGAATGCGGAACTTGTCTGATGCTGCCGCATCAAACAGCGCACTGATCCCTTGCCGTTTTCCTTGCGTCAACGATGCGGCACGGAGCTCTTCGCCGACGACGAAGAGTATTCGGTGATCGTGAATCGGGCGGTTCGCACCGACCGATTATTTCGCGTTTGATACAGGTCTGCAGTATGGGTCGCTTGGCTATACTTCGAAGGCGCGCTGACTGACGACCCGGCTTGCGCGTGATCGGATATGAGCGACCCCAGGGACATGATCGCGAGCGAAGCGGTGATCGTAACAAGGCTCTTGCACATTGAACCCTCCATTGGCTTCGAATGGGCGTTGACCTTTCCTCATCGGGGTCTTTTCGGCCCTAAATAATAAGCATGATCCTGGTTCTCGATCTGTGCAAGAGATTTAATCAAATCGCCTAAAAATTCATCAATCAGTGGGGTTGGCGAAAAAAGTGACGTCTTCTCAATCAAGACAATGCCGGATCTCGCCTGACGATCCCGGCCTCCAAGTCCTCGCCTATTCATGGGGCGCCGGACCGACATTTGCTATGGGGTCCTTGCGCGAACAGGATCTCAGCTGGCGCTAGGCCAACTATAAGCACTGGATCAATCTATTCGCATTCCGAAACCAGATCGCGAAGCGGGCCGAAATCCAGAGTCAATTCCTGATCTCCTAGACCGAACGCCGCCTTGAGTTCGCACATACGGGCTTCGAGCTTAAGCAGGGTTCCACCTAGGCGCTCAATCTCCTCTTCGCTCAGAGTGCCGTTCTCCACGCGCCGCACAGCCTGCTGCTCAAGCAGCTTCCGCAGCAGTTCGACGACACTGAGCACAAGACGCGCCAGATCGCGCTCGACGCTCTTGGGGTCGGCGACGATGCGCTGCGGCGTCTCTCGTCCACCGTCGGTGAGCGGGCCAGCAAACTTATCGAGCAGGGCCTGATCATGGGGCGCATGAATGACCTTTTGCCCACGGGCCTGTGTTGCGTCACCCTTCATAGCACTCGTCACTCCAGCGGGTCGCGCGCTCGCCGGCGTTTACAAACGAATAAGGGGGCCACGGTCCGGTGCAGAGCAGAGCAAGTTCCGGATGGGCGTTTGCCACTTCACCAACGACTTCACGAAAGGATACGATGCGGTCACGTGGCACCAGAAACGCCGCCGAGGTGCCATGCTGATCGTCCGGTTCGTCGTCCAGCCTGCTTGCACTCGCGTAGCTTGCGAGCCGTTCATAGGATTCCCGAACCAGACTCAGCTTGGCGCGCTGTCGGTCTTGAAGCTCCCGGTCCCTGGCAACCCTCGCCCACAAATAGACAGAGCCCGGCGCCGTTCCCGGCGGGTTGAACCCGTCGGATGAGGTGGCTGGACGATCGCCGCCGCGGCCGTGCATGGCCGCCGATTCAATAGGACGCACAGCCGCCGTTCCGGCCTGTACACCCCGCTCATTTACGGTCAAAAATCTCATGCCGATCTCGACCTGACCGCGCACACGCTCGATGTCCTGGACGAGCGCGCGATAGGCTCGGCACAACAAGTCGCCTACACGCTGCCGCGACGGCAGCAGCGTTCCGAACCGCACCGGAAGCACTGCCCGATCATTCATAAGTGCCTCGACCACCTCTTCGTGCCGCCACAGCTCGTCTCCGCTCTTCGACAGCTGGGAGCCGTTGAACGTGCTGACGACGGCGACGACATCGCGCCAGATGACCTTGGCTAGCCCCTCGTCATGCAGGCCCAATTGGCCAGGCAGCGGCTCGTCCGGCCGATCGGCAATTGCATAGACGTAGATCATTCAGCAGCTCCCGTACCTGCCTGCGCCGTCGAGCGAGCGTCCCGTCGAAGCCGCTCCGCAGTGTCGACCGAGGCGAGTAGAACCTTGAGACCCACATAGATCAGATCCACCCCGGCGACCGAGATCGTGGCATCGCCCCAGAGAACGACGCCCTTGTTCAGGGCGCGATCCAGCAACTCGGACAACGCGAGTTGGTCGCTATTGATCAGGCGTGGCTGCATCCGCAATGCCTTCCTGCCGAACTGATACAAAATGATAAGGCGGCCATGGACCGGTAAGTTCATGGTTGAACCCATGAGCGGCGAATTGCTCCTGCAAGGCTGCGATCGTCTGCCGGAATTTCGCCAGAGCTCCCTCGGCAACCAGATAGGCCGCGTTCATCACCATTTCCGTGGGTCGGCCGTGCACCGCAGCCGACTGGACTTTGATCTCGGCGGATTCGCACGCGCAGCTATCGAGGCTTTGGCGAATTCGCTCCACCGCGCTTGCGATCATCGCGGCTGTCTCGCCATCGAGCGCCTTGGCATAATTCTTCTGCAGAAAGAACCGAGCCCCCGGCGCGGCCTGCCCGAGCTTGTCGCGCAGCTGCCGGACGGAAACGGATTCGGTTTCGATCTGGCGCCGCAGCGTATCCTGATCGCAATACAGCTTTACGCCCCACTCGGAGGCATCCCGAATCCGTTCAAGCGCAAGGCACAACGCAGCCCGGTGGCGCGCAAGGGCGTTCGATGCTTTGGCGGAATCGAGATAGATGGTGCCGAATCTGAAGGGCACGACATCGTAGCTGGACCTGAGTCCCTCAAGAACCTTCTCGTGTGCCAGGATCCGATCCTTCAGCCATGCCGCGTCATTCAGCGCCGAACGAAATTCGCTCGGGCCAAACTGAGAGGCGGGAACTGCGCTCACGAAGGCCATCAAGTTTCCATGCACGAGCGGCTGAACCGGCGTTGCTGGAACAAGGCCTTCGAGTTGAAGCGGAGCGGACTGGTGCCGGCGTGGAGCGTGTGCCACGCCGTAGACGTACATGACATACCGATCGGCGGTCGCGCCGTGGGGTTTGGCACTTGTCATGATTGAGGTTCCGCGTGAGCGACCGTCAAATCCTGGCGACGCACCGTCACCAGGATGGAGCCATCAACCGTGCCTCGGTCGAAGCCATATCCGGTTTCGCCTGCGGCGTCGTCGCCAACCGCCGAAGGCAACGCTTCGGTATAGGTCATCAACGTATTGTAGGCATTGATCAGTCTGGTCGCTTGGCCGTCGTGAACCCGCGCCTCAGTTGTGAGATCAGGGTGCGCTTGCCGAATCTGCCGATGATAGGCGGACTTGATTTCCGCAAGATCGGCCCGCTCGCCGAGGCTTAAGACTCGACGGGCTCGATCGATGGCTTCGAATGACGGCAGGCTCACTTCGACAGTGGCGAAGCTGTAGGGCGGCAGCGGGCCGATGCATCGGAAATTGAGCCGGTTCCCGAATTCCTCGTCGAGTTCGGCAAGCCGCTGGTCGAGCGCGTCGCTCGCATCCTTCGCCAGCAACAGCGCTAGATTGGCGACCATTCGATCACCCATCAGGGCATTTTCGGCCAGGTCGGCCGCGATGGCGCGTACCGCCGTTACGATTCGGCTTCGGTAGGATTCGCGGCAACGGTCGATCGCGTCCTTCACCAATTTTCCGATGGCAAGGCGTTGATCGCTGGTGGCGCCGCCGGCCTGCGCGGCGATCTTGGCTTTGAGCTGGACAACCGCATCCTGCACAGCGACTTCGCGGAGCGTATCGTCAATGCGCCATGAGACGATGAGCTCGACCTGAACGTGCTGCGAAAGCTCGGTGAGCGGCGCCGCCAATACCGTGGTGCCGCGCACCAGCATGCGGACCACCGCGGCCTGGTCCGGCAAAGTCGTGCCGAATTTGACCGGCAGCGCCGCCGAGGTTCGCATTACGGATTCCACGACGCGCTGATGCGCGAGCAGGTAATGGACGGCGTCCTCGCGCGATAAGCCACGGAAATCGATAGGAGGAGCTGCGCCGACGACGGCAGCCAGCGCGTCCCCGCAAATAGTCCACACCCGCGGTTCGGGTGGCCACAGACCGGCAATGTCGAACGCGGGGCGCTCGGCGGCCGGCACGATCGCATAGAGATAAATGCGGCTCATGGCCGGCTCCTGGTTCGATCCCGCTCGGCGAGCGCGATGTCGAAATGCCGTTTGGTGATTGTCAGCATGTGCAGCCGTTCCACCGTACGGTCGGACCCTGCGCCTTGCTTTGCGCGCGCAGTCCCGATCACAGTCGGCTCGACAATCTCGCGGATCGCGACTAGCGCCGCCTGACGGCAGAGCCCTTCGAGATCGGCGCCGACGAATCCCTCGGTGCCCTGCACCAGCGCCTCGATCTTGACGTCCTTACCCAGCGGCATGCGCTTCATATGGACCTGCAGGATCGCCTGCCGCGCCGCCGCGTCGGGCGTCGGCAACTCAATGTGGAACTCCAGCCGGCCCGGACGCAGGAGTGCCGGGTCAAGTCGGTCGAGCCGGTTGGTTGCGGCGAGCACCACCACGCCCTTGAGGTCCTCGATGCCATCGAGTTCGGTGAGCAGTTGTGCGACTACCCGCTCGGCGACCTAACCACCTCCTCCGCCGCCACCGCGGCGCGGTGCCAGCGCATCGATCTCGTCGAAGAAGATGATGCAGGGCGCAGCTTGACGCGCCTTGCGAAACACCTCGCGCACGCCGCGCTCAGACTCGCCGATCCACATGCTCAAGAGCTGCGGACCCTTGACCGCAATGAAATTGGCTTCGGTCTCGCCGGCGAGCGCCTTGGCCAGTAGCGTCTTGCCGGTGCCGGGCGCACCATGGAGCAGGACGCCTTTGGGGGCCCGAACGCCCGCTTGCTGAAAAAGATTATCGTATCGGAGCTGCCAGAGTACGACCTCGGATAGCAGTCGCTTGACCTCCTCCATCCCGCCCACGTCGTCCCAATGCACATCCGAGATTTCAATGGCGACCTCGCGTAGCGCGGACGGCTCGACCTCCGCCAACGCGCTCTCGAAATCAGCCCACTCGACTTTGAGCGCGGCCATCTTGTCGTACGGGATTTCGGTGGTCTTGAAGTCGATATCCGGCATCAGCCGCCGCAGCGCGCTCATCGCGGCCTCGCGGCACAGAGCAGCCAGATCGGCGCCGACGAATCCGTGCGTGATAGCGGCAAGCCGATCCAGATTCACTGCGTCGGCGAGCGGCATCCCACGGCTGTGAATCTCGAGCGCCTCGCGCCGTCCATCCTTATCCGGAACACCGATCTCGATTTCCCGGTCGAACCGTCCGGGGCGACGCAGCGCCGGATCCAGGGTGTCGGGAATATTCGTAGCGGCGACGATGATCACCTGTCCACGTGCTTCGAGACCATCCATCAGGGCCAGGAGCTGGGCCACAACGCGCCGTTCGACCTGGCGCTCGCCCCCCATCTCCTCCCGCTTGGGCGCGATGGCGTCGAACTGTCCTTTGAACGGCCACGCCTCCATCAGGTTGAGACGGCGAAACGCAATGAGCGAGCGAACCTCTCGTTGGACGACGACCACAGATTTGGCATCATCTTCGCCATCGGTTTCGAGAAAGAACGGCAGATAGGCTTTCGGAATTTGCTCGATCGAGTCCTGCGGATACGCCCCGCGCGCGGCCTTGGTGAGAACGTCGGTGTCGATGTCGGTCGCGAGAATGCGGGCGTCGTGGCGCAAGATGTCCGGTACCTCCTTTCGCAGCACGACCGCGATGGTGTAGGGCTCCTCCCCGGTCGAGCAGCCGGCCGACCAAACTCTGAGGCGGCGCGCGGCGCTGCCGCGCGGCGAACGCGCGAATGGACCGGCGACATGGGTGCGGAAGTGGCCAAAGTGGTGCGATTCGCGGAAGAACTTGGTAAGATTGGTCGAGATCGCGTTGATGAAATTCTCGATCTCGCCGCCGCTGTCATCGCGCGCGAGGTGTTCGCGATACTGCTTGAACGACTTTAATCCAAGCGCGCGCACGCGACGCGACAGGCGACTGTAGACGAGATTGCGCTTGGTGTCGGCAAGCGCAATTCCGGCATGCTCGTATGCGAGTTGCACAAAGCTTCGGAAGTCGGCTTCCGAAAAGTCGAACTCACGGGGGGGGCGGCGGCGGCGAGTTCCCCCGGAGGAAACAGCGCCGACCTACGGTGCACTTGCGCCATCCTGGAACTCTTTCCACTCCGCGTTGTGCTTGGCCGTCCGGGCCGGTGTTTTGGCACCGGGGCGCGAGCGGGCTCAGCGGCTAAACAATGGAGGCTGTCTGTTTGCGCACAGGCAGCCTCCGCCTCTGTCCTAGAATTCCTTCCAGTCGGGATCGTTCTTGATGGCGGTGGCAAGCGCGGCCTGCATGCGGCCAACCGGGCCGCGCGCGGCGGCGGCAACGGCAGGCCGCGCCGCGGCGGCAGTGGTGGCGCCGGCCCTGGGCTTCGGTGCGGCAGCCTTCAGCTTTGCCGGCGCTGCAGCCGCGGCGGCCGCGGGCTGGCCGGGCGTCCGAACAGCCTCGGCGCTTGCCGCATCGTCGTCGAGACGGAAGAAGCTGACGCGCTCATCCATGGCGGTTGCCTGGTGCTCGAGCGTCTTGGCCGTTGCCGCATTCTCCTCGACCAGCGCCGAGTTCTGCTGCGTGACCTCGTCCATCTGCGCCAGCGCCTTGTTGATTTGCTCGAGCCCGGTGGCCTGTTCGGCGCTCGCTGCCGCGATATCGGACACGATGCCGGCGACCTTCTTGATCGAAGCGACGATCTCGGTGAGCGAGGTGCCCGCGCGGTTGACGAGATCGACGCCGTCCTTGACCTGGCCTGAACTGTTGGTGATCAGTTCCTTGATGTCCTTGGCCG
>Ga0181536_10007917_pt1 | contig 10358 bp, 7 predicted proteins | sample PEATcosm2014_Bin_41_FD_121105 | JGI IMG/M metagenome (GOLD analysis project Ga0181536, IMG submission 121105) | Peatland microbial communities from MTU Mesocosm Facility, Houghton, MI, USA - PEATcosm2014_Bin17_60_metaG | ecosystem: Environmental > Terrestrial > Soil > Wetlands > Peat | place...
CCCGTACCTGCTGAGCCTCGTCGACATCAACACCGTCACGGTCACCGGCACGGCCACCGCCGAGTCGGCGGAGGGCACTGGCCCATGACTCTGTTTATGCGCCGCCTCGCCGGTGTCGGCCGGCTGCTGGGGGCCAGCCTCGGCCTGCTCGTCCTTGTCGCCGGGGTCCCGCTGGGCCTCGTTTTCGGGGTCGGCTTCCCGCGATCTGTCCCATCGTGGAGCGACGTCGTCAACCAACTCCAGACCCAGGGCATCCCCACCGCTGCCCTCCTGTACCTCCTGGCCGCGCTGTGCTGGGTGCTCTGGGCCTACCTGATGTGGTGCTTGGTCACCGAGGCCGTGTCGCTCGCTCGCCGCTCCTCGGGTCGCCCCCGGGGCGTCACCCGGCCCGGCAGGCTGGTCGCTGGCGCCCTTCTCGCGTCTCTCTTCGTGGGCCTCCAGCTCCTGTCCTCCCGAGCGGTCCCACCCCGAGCGATCACACCGCTCGCGGCCGGGCTCGCCCCCCGGACGTCTGTCGCCGCCGTGTACCAGCCCGCGTGTCCCGCCACCACGCCCGGCGCGTCGCTCCTCTCCAGCTCCTCCTCCCCCCCAGCGGACCAGGAGGTTCAGGTCCAGCCTGGCGACTCCCTCTGGGCGATCGCCGGCCGGGAATACGGCAACCCCCAGCAGTGGACCGCCATCTGGGGCGCCAACCAGGGGCAGACCGAGGACAACGGGGAGACCTTCACCGACCCGAGCGTCATCGACCCGGGGTGGGAGCTCGACATCCCCAACCCCTCGCCTGCCGCCCCCGTCACGCCGTCGGTGGAGACGCCCGGGTCCGGCTCCGCGGACACATTGGCAGCGGCGTCGTCAGCGCCCGCGCTCAATACGGAGCAGCAGGTGGAAGTCCAGCCCGGCGATTCCCTGTGGGCCATCTCCGGCCGGGAGTACGGGAACCCCCAGGAGTGGACTCGCATCTGGGAGGCGGACCAGGGCCAGACTGAGGACAACGGGCAGACCTTCACCGACCCGAGCCTCATCGACCCGGGTTGGGACCTGCCGGTACCGGCGCTCCAGCCGACCGCCATGGCTCCCGCAGCACCGACGGTGCCGCTATCACCAACCCAGGCCGCGGCGCCGGCGTCCGGCGCCGCCCCGCACGACATCGAGCCGGCGGTGCCATCTCTCGCCCCCTCCCTCGCGCCGGTTGCGCCATCGGTTCCGGCCGGTGGCGCGCCGGCGTCTCAGCCTTCTGCCGAAGCTCGCCCGGACACCGACAAGCCGGCCGTGCAGGCGCCGGCATCAACCGACTCGTGGGTGGTCACCCTCGCCGAGGCCGGGGTGCTGGCCGGGATTACGGCCGCCGCGCTCGGGGGGCTGCTGCTCGCCGCCCAGCGCCACGAGCGCTGGCGCCGGCGTCCGGGTGACCCGGGAGGATCGCGCGTCGCGGTGTTGGCCCGCCGTCCCAGCGTGGCCAGGATCCGTGCGGCGCTCGCCACCGCGACCGCCAGCGCGCAGGACGGCTCGGTGCCGTCCGCGCCGGTGCTCGCCGTGCAGGCCCGTCTGGAGGCGATCGAGGCCGTCCCCGGCCGGCTCGTCGTCGGCCGTCGTGCGGGGGATGACGGCGACGCCATCGTCGACATCGACGAGCTCCACCGCGTCGACCTCACCGGCCCCGGCGCGGACGGGGCAGCCCGGGCCATCCTCGTCTCCTTCCTCGCCCACCACGGGATCGAGAACGGCCGGGTCGTCGTGGCCACCTCAGCCGACGGCGCCCTGATCGCCCGCGCCGACGGGACCCCCGGGCTTCACCTGCTGGCAGCCGCCCAGGTCTTTGACCAGCTCGAGAGCGAGATCCGCTACCAGCGCAGGGCCCTCGACAGCGAAGGCTTCACCAACTGGAAACAGCGCCTCGGTGGCCCCGACCCGCTGCCCAGCCTTCTCGCCATCATCCCCGCCGCTGCCATCCAAGCCGCCGATGTCGAGCGCCTCCCCGCCATCGTGGAGGCGGCCCGCGGCCTGGCCATGGCAGTGCTCGCCGTCGGGCCTCTCGCCGGCGCCCGGTGGGCCGACCCCGTTGAGGTCGACCCTGCCGGCACCGTCGACACCGTGAGCTCCTTTGTGCTCGGGGGGGCGCGTACCCTGCACACGCTGAGCCGCTCCGAGGCGGACGAGCTGCTGGCCGTCATCGGGGCGGGCCGGGGCCCCGACCTCATCCCCGATCTCACCGCGGCCGAGCAGGACGGCAACGCGAACCCGTGGCAGGGCCCCTCGCTCATCCCCGAGATCGATGTCCCACGTGCCCTGGACGCCGCAGCTCAGGAGCCCGCCCCCCCAGCACCCGCCATCCCTCCCACGGCCCCCGCCCCGGTCCTGGTCATCCCCCCGGCCCTCGAGCCGCGGCGCGTTGACATCCGCATCTACGGGCCGGTACGGGTACTGGTCGACGGCCACGAGCTGCTCAAGGCCCTCCCCGACGCCGGACGTCAGGTCCTCGCCCTGCTCGCCATCTGTGGCGAGCTCACCGAGGACGAGATCGTCGACTCGCTGGGGGCCGGGAGCAGAGATCAGATCTGGAGAAGCCGGTTCGTGCGGGGGACGCGCGGCAGCCGTCCGGCCCTGCGCCAGGCCCTCGGGGATCCGATCATCGATCCCCTGCCGTTTCACGCCGGCGTCTACCGGCTCGACCCCGACCTGGTCAGCTCCGACTTCCGGCGCCTCCTCGCCGGCCGCGATGCGGCCTTCGCCAGCAGCGTTCCCGAGCACCGCGTCACCCTGCTGACGCGGGCCACCGACGGCATCCGCGGCGCCCCGTTCACGCACGCCGACTACAGCTGGCTGGTCGAGCACCAGGAGCACGTGCGCAGCGTTGCCGTCGACACCCTGAGCCAGCTCGCCGAGCTCCACGCCGCCACCGGCGAGCTCGACAAGGCCATCGAGACCGTCGATCAGGCGCTCACCCTCGACCCCGACCCGATCGAGGACCTCTTCCGCCAGCAGATGCTCTGGCAGCACCGGCTCGGCCGCCCCCAGGAGGCCCGCGACGTCTACCGCCAGCTCGTCCGCCAACTCTCCGACCGCTGCGACCGCACCCCCAGCGAGGAGACCACAGCGCTCCTCGAGTCCCTCGACGCCTCGCCGCGGGTGGTAGTGAGCTGAGCAGACAGGACGCCGCCAGCCTCCGGGCGAGGTTAGTCGCGAGACGGCACCGTAGCTAGCGCCTCCACGAGGGCGCTGGCCGCAGCGGGGCCGACCATCGGCTCCAGCCAGCGGCGCAGCGCGTCCCTGCTGACGTCGGACAGCAGCTCCGCGACGGCCTCGCTACACTCGCCCTCGCTGCAGCGCCGAAGGTACACGCGACCCCCGGTAGCCGCGGAGACGCTGGGTGGGCTCTCGGTCACGGCGGCTACCCTACGCCCCGGCCCCGCCTCTTGGCAGAGGGCTAGAGCCTTCCAAGCGGGCTGTTCTGAGGTTGGATTCCTGAACTCAGCCACCCCCCAGGACTCGGCCAGTCTTACACCCCGCTGACGGCAGTTTGTACACCCCCCTTGAGCCCCGCTAGCGCCCGGGCTAAAGCCCTCACCGGTTGTGGGCGGCCGAACGGCTCCGCTTTTGGCCGATCTGGGGGGTTTGGGTGTTACAGATCCATGTACTTCCCATCAAACTTCCCTGGGAAGCATCGAGAGGGGTACTCTAGGTCCATGATCGAAACCCCGTTCGGGCCTCCAGTAGAGGAAATCCCCCTTCCGGAGGCCCCCCTCGCCCTGGTGGTCGCCCAAGTCCGCTTTCCGACCGAGCTCCGACTCAAGAACGAGGACACGATCCGGAGCCTCCATGATGAGCTTCGGCGTGACTACCCCGTGCTTCGTCAGGAATTCGAGATGCACATCGAGTTGGGCCCTGAGGGTCCGAAGCCCTCCCCACAGTCAGTCTGGCGGATGGGGGGTGTGGACGATTCAGGCTGGTTTGTCTCCGTTTCTCACACCTTCCTCAGCGTCTCTACGACCCACTACACCTCACGGGTCGACTTCCTCAGTCGGTTTCGACGGACGCTGGAGGTCCTTCATACCCTCCTCTCGCCAGTATTGGCGGACCGGCTAGGAATCCGCTACATCTCCCGGGTGGACGATCCTGATCTCCGGCTGCGCCTCAGCACCCTGCTGAAACCTCCGGTGGCGGGCCACCTGACCGGCGAGCTCGGTGACGGAGCTACCCGTCGCAGGGAGCTCGTTGATGCGCTTTACGAGGTAGGAGAGAACACTACACTCCAAGCCCGCTGGGGCATCCTTGAGCCGGGGGTCACTTATGACCTCAGCATTCCTCCTGTGCTGAAGGAGGCCTTTATCCTTGATCTCGACGTCTTCACCACGAAGGGGATCGCTTTCTCTCCCGGCGAACTCATTGATCTCAGCCGGACCTTTGCAGAACGCCAATACCGTTTCTTCCGCTGGGCGGTAACCGATGACTATCTGCGCGCTTTCGGAGGCCAGCCATGACCGAGGCTTACGCCCCTGCTCTACCGATGCGGCTCTTTGACTTTCGTGGGGCGCTCCGGGGAGGTACGTCCGCACGTCTTGGTCCCGCAATGCCTACCTGGCTTCGGTGGGATCCTTCGACTGTCGATCATCTCGACGAGCGCGTGATCCCAGATGCCCCAGGCCTTCGCCAGATCATCGAGACAATCTGTGGCGGAGCCAAGTTGACCACGGCTGATTTCGCTGACATCTTGGGTCGGGACCGCCGCAACGTTGCTAGCTGGAAGAACGGCACACAGCAACCGCGGCCAGAGATCTTCCGGATGATTCAACACTTGCAACACCTCATCGAACGACTTCAAAAGGTCGATCCCGGGTTCCCTGCAGCGGTCTTGTCACCTCTGTATGGCCACCCGTATCGCGGTCGCATTGTTGAACTCATTCGCTCTGGCGAAACGGTCGAGGCCGAGCGCCTGGCTGTCACCCCGACCGCTGACCTTGATCTCCAAGGACGCGAGGTGATGACGATGACGGTGAGTGACTACGTCGCCGCCTTGGCAGACCGCCAGAAGGCACCCCACGCTCTGCTGTCCGCTAGTGAGGGGGCGGAGACAGACGAGGATAGAGCCAGCCTGGAGCAACTGCAACGGTCTCGTCGCATGCGCCGCACGAGCGTCCGCTCAGCCCTAAGCTAGCAAAATGACCTACGTCGGTTCGGCGACTCCGCCAACCGAGCTTGGATTCGGGATGGTCTGCAAAGCGGACTGGCTGTTCGACGTTGTTATCCATTCGAACAGCACCACTCTGATACGCAAAGACGACTTTCCGAAGAAGAAAGCTTTGGAGGTGTATGGCCGGCCGGACGTGCACTACTACATGCCCGAACCGCACGGTAAGGACGAGGAGGACTTTGCCGTCCTCGGCTTCGGTACAAGCTATCCGGCCTACATCGTTCTAACGGATGACTGTGCCCTAGAGAAGTGCCAAGGGCGCGGAGGGGAACCTCCAACCGGTAGGGTGACCCTTGCGCCGCTCGCTTATCGCACTAAGGATGACCCGAAGGACCTCGCCACTATCGGCACACTCAATCGGTTCCCCCTGCCGATGGACGCCACCTACGGCACCGATCATATCGTGTCGCTTGGTCACGCGTTCCAAGTTGACTCCAGGCACATTTGGACCGACGCGCATCAGCTTCAGCCCGGCTTTGAACTCCTTCGACAATTGGATCATGAGACCAAGGATGATTTGCTCCAGCGTTGGGCCGCGCACACAACCCGGCAGGGACCGATGATCGCCACGCACAACGCCCGCAAGCTTGCTGACATCATCACGGCAGTCGCCGGCGACGGGTCGGCTCAGGATGTCGCCGATCGGGTGACCGAGTTAGCCCTTGCCATCTGGGACTACGAGAACGGGCCTCTGGAGGTAATCTCCAGTGCCCATGAGGAATGGCTCAGGAGCTTTCAGCCTCCAGACTTGACCCGGCTAAAGGACGGTCTGCTAGCAAGTCTGGACAGCGTTGGCAATGCGGTACGCGAACTCGTCCAACAGCTGGGTGCCCTCTGAACCGGAAGTCACAACACGAATACGCAATCGAGAGTAGCGCTGCCCGAGCTCACGGCAACGGCTCCCCGTAATAGCTCTTCTTGATCACATCCAGCATCTGCGGGCCGACCTTTTTCGGTGAAGGCTTGCATGGCAAGCCTCTGTTGCCGTGCCTTCTCGAAATCCTGGATCCTGGCCAACAAGTCCGTCCCCGATTCTGTGGAATTCGCCCAACTCCGCGACGTGTCAGACCTGATCCTCGACGCTGGTGAGTGAGCGCCGAAGTTCGGGCAGGTCAGCGCTGTCTACGACGGCTATCTCGTTGTCGATGGCCCTTCCGTCGGCGTCCAACAGCGTCCGTTGGGGCGGCGACCGAACCGCTCGGTCACCGCTACGCGCCCTGGCGCGGTCCGCGCTGCCGCTCCGCCTGCTGGCGGGCCTGCTCGGCGGGCTCGCGTGCGAGCTGGTCCCGGCGCCGCTGCTCGTCGTCCTGCGAGTATTTGGGCGCGCGGACGCCGGGCGGCCCCGGGAGGTTGATGGGCACGTTGTCGCCGGGGCTCGGCCTGGAGCTGCGAACGGTGGAGATGGCGGCGTCGCCCGGGCTCGGTCTGGAGCTGGGGACGGGATGGGTGCGGGCTGGCGCCGGCGACGGATCGGGAGCAGCGGGGGCCGTCGAGGCGGTCACGAAGGGGCGCTCGCGCCGATACCGCTGGGCGGCGTCGAGCCGCTCGGACGGCGGGGCCGCCAGCAGCTCCTCAATGGCGGCGAGGTGAGGGTCGTGTTCCGCGGCAGCCCGGCCCTCGCGCGACGGGATCGACTGGTGGGGCAGAGGATGGCGGACCTCCTGCTCCTCCAGGGCGGACGCCACCCGCCGCCAGGCATCGGAGGTCGGGATGCCGAGCTGGCCCAGCCAGGCGACCGCCTGGGTGCCGGGGACATAGTCATGGGCGAGGTCAACCGCGGCTGAGGCCTCCAGCCAGGTGGCGTTGTCCGGGACCGGGCGGCCGAGGCGCTCCGCCAGCTCGCGCTGCGCCGGCGAGGCGGCGGAGTCGAACGCAGGCGGGCTCTGCCGGGGTGTCGCGAACCTGTCCTCCAGGACCGCTCGCTCGCCGGGGTCAAGGTAGTCCAGGGTGGTCACCTTGCGTGTCGGTCGGACCAGGTTCTCGGCGAGTACGTCCTTGACCCGGTCGCGCACCTGCAGCCAGTCCTCCGGCATGTCGCCGTCCAGGACTCGGTCGGCGCCGGCGTACAGGCGGGTGGACCGGGTGGCCCGAGTCTGGGCTGTGTAGGTCTGCTCGAGGCCGGTGAGCCGCGACGCGCTGAGAACTAGGTAGCTGTCCGACCACCCCCGGGCCTGGGCGATGGCCACGGTCATGGCGTAGCCGTGGCCCAGCCGCACTGGGCTCTGCGGGCTCTCTCCAGCCGCCTCCTGGGCGGTGAGGGTAACCAGCCGGCTAGGCAGCCGCCCTGCGGCGTCGGTCCGGATGGTGAGGGTGTGGGCAGCCATGTCGACGGCGATCACCTGCCCCCGGGTGCGCTTGGGGATGGTCGTCCGCTGCATCCGGGGAGAGCCGTCGGCGCGCAGCAGCGGGGCGGCGTCCGCAGACACCCTGGGCCGGTGGGTTACGTGCTTGTCGAGCAGACACACTCGGTCACCGACCGAGTACGGAACGCCGCCGCAGATGACCTCCTGGGTGCTCAGCCGCCCCATCTGTCGCATGGCGGACCGGGCCCTCAGATTGAGCTGGTCGACCACCGAGTTGGTGTCGGCGATCAGCACGTGATCGCGGGGGCTCGCGCTGCCCCCAGCTACATTGGCCGCCCACTCGTCGACGGACTCGGCGATCGCCGCCTCTTCGCTGGGGGCGACGTGGAGGAGGCCGGCGGAGTCCTTGCTCTCCAGGTAAGCGCGGCCACGGCCCTCGCGCAGCAGCCGGCTGGCCACCGCTTCGTGGCTCCCCTCCGGGTCGCCTTGGCGGTAGTTGATGGTGAGGTGGCTGACCGGCATGGATCGGGCCAGGAACCCGAAGACCCCGCCGGCGCCGACCGGCTGCGTCTGTCCGGGGTCACCGATCAAGCGGACCGCCCCCACCTGGGCGCCGCGGCACACCTCGAGGAGGGAAAGCTGGGTGCGGGAGTCGACCGTCCCCGCCTCGTCGACCAGGAGCACGGTGCGCGGGCCCAGCTCGACCGGGCGCCCGTCCTCATGGCGCAGCTGGCCGGTCTCGCGGCGGGTGAGGAAGTCGGCGATGTTCCAGCTCTCTGCACCGGTCTCGGCCCTCAGCACCTGGGTCGCGCCCTCGCTGAGCGACACCCCGATCACCTCGTAGCCCGCCTGGGTGAGCGCCGCCACCGCCGGCCGGCAGACCGTGGTCTTCCCCGACCCCGCCACCCCGATGAGAGCCACGAAGCCGAACGGCGAGCACAGCGCGCGCGCCGCGGCCTCCTGCTCGGAGTCCAGTCCCCGGCCGCGGCCGGTCTCCGCCGCGATGGCGCCGGTGACGGCGGTCTCCGGCACCGACAAGCGCGGAGTCTCCGCCAGCTCGGCCACGTAGGCGACGATTGCGCGCTCCACCTGCAGCATCGCCGGCGTGGTCCACACCGGCCCGGGCAGCCCGCCGCGGACGATCCCCGGCGAGACCCGGTCGGCGAGCTGGACCGCTCGACGCTCAACCTCCCGGACCACCCCACTGATCCCTGAGGCGTCGAGCTGCCGCGCCACCCCCAGGGGGGTGACCGTGTCGAGCAGCTCCTCGCGGGTCCACACGGACTGGCCGCTAGTCATTCCCTGTGCCGTCTCCGCGGGGATGGCGAGCTGGCGGGCCCGGGTGGGGCCGAGCTCGCCGAGGGCCCAGGCGGCGAGGTCGTGAACGACGTCGACGGTGGGTCGCTGTGCAAGTGCGGCGGGAGGGGCGCCGTCACTGGGGGAGGGCGACGAAGGGGGCGGCTGGTGACCGTAGCCATGGTCGTCGATGACCCGTCCCCAGGCCGCTGCCAGCTCCGCGCGCGACTGCGGGATCTTGGCCTCGCGGCTCGCGCGCGAGAGCGCCTGGACCTGGTCCTGGGTGGGCCGGAGCGCCTGGCGCTCGTTCCAGGTGAGCGGCCGCCCCAGATGCTCGCTGAGCCGGTCGGCGTCTCTGTCCCACTGCCGCTGGGCCAGCTGCTCGACCAGCGCCTGGCGCTGGGACATCGCGTCGCGCAGAGGCTCCGGGACCCGCTCCAGCTCGAAGGATTGCCACGGGCGGTGCTCTCCATGCTGGGCCCCGACGGTCTCGTAGCCGCGAGCGCGAAGCCGGCTCCCGAGCTCAGCCTCGACGAGCCCGTTGAGGCTCCGGATGTTGTGGTAGATGACCCGGCCGTTGATGGCCGACCATTTGCCGTCGTCGCCCTTGGCGACGTTGAGCACGCGCATGTGGACGTGGAGGTGAGGGTCGGGCGCGGCCTGGCCGCGGACCGGACGCGCCGCCGAGTGGACGTTGAACAGACAGACGGGCGTGGCCCGCATCGGCTCCGCTCCCCGCGCTCCCCGCCGGGCCAGGGGGAGCAGCTCCGCAAAGGCGGTGATGCCGGTGGAGGCCGCGCCCTGGAGGTCCTCGATCAGGTCAGCGCAGCGTCGGGTGTCGTGGGCCGCCGCGGCGGCTGCGAACTCCACGGACACGGACTTGGGCGCGGAGTAGACGACGTCCCAGTACGCGACGCGTCCGTCGGTGCGGCTGGCTACCAGCTCCCGGTGGGTGACGGGATGACGCCCCGCGCCCAGGGCGGCGATCTGCTCGGGGGTGGGTCGCTCAGCGAGGCCGAGCTCGGCGAGCAGAGCGGCGGGCGCGACGGCCAACGTCGGACCCTCAGCGACTTCCATGTCGGGGCCGAGCTCGTCGCTCTCGCCGGCGTAATACGCCTCCCACTGGCGGGCGTGCTCCTCGTGGTAGGCGTCGTAGTCCGCCTGCATCGAGAGCATCACCTTCTTGGCCCGGAGCACTCGCGTACGCCTAACTACTTGACCGTGGCGTATTTGTCGCTTACCATCAGGTGCAAAGGGTACGGTATCCACAGACGGCGCGCAATCGGAGCAGACGTTCGGCATGCGGGACGGATCGATGGAAGGATGCGAGCTGGCCGATGACGAGAGGAGCGAGCTGATGGCGATGGGGCGAGTGGTGCGTACGCGACGAGAGATGCGCGGTCAGGAGGCGTACGCGGCGGGCGGACTGCCGGCGACGGAGGCGGCCGGCGTGATCAGCCGGGTCCTGCTCGACGCGGTGAGCGGCGGTCAGCCGCTCCTGCTCACCCGCCGCGGCCGCCCCGCCGCGGTGGTGGTCGACCCCGATAGCTGGGCGGAGCTCGAGCAGCTCG
>Ga0181536_10007918_pt1 | contig 10357 bp, 9 predicted proteins | sample PEATcosm2014_Bin_41_FD_121105 | JGI IMG/M metagenome (GOLD analysis project Ga0181536, IMG submission 121105) | Peatland microbial communities from MTU Mesocosm Facility, Houghton, MI, USA - PEATcosm2014_Bin17_60_metaG | ecosystem: Environmental > Terrestrial > Soil > Wetlands > Peat | place...
GCGCGCTACCAGGAGATGCTCGATCGCGTGGACTGGACCCGTTACGGCATGGCCAACGGCGTGGCGCGGGACCCGCGTTGCGAGAACTGCATGGTCCACTGCGGCTACGACCCCAGCGGCGCCCTGGGCATAAACTACCGGCCTGGCGATGCTTGGAAGATGTTCAAGTACTATTTCGGGCCGCGGCCCGCGCCCTGTTACGCCGGGCGCCGGGTCAACGCCTTTAACGGCTGCTCGATAGGCAAGGGGCACCTGGCCGAGGCCAAAGCTGCCATCAACCCTGGCCTGGCCGAGGCCAAAACCGCCAAGCAATGAGCAGGACCTTGTTTCTCAGTCCCCCCTCCTTCGATGGCTTCGATGGCGGGGCCGGCTCGCGCTACCAGGCGCGGCGGGAGGTGACCAGTTTCTGGTATCCCACATGGCTGGCGCAGCCGGCGGCGCTGGTGCCAGAGAGCAAGTTGCTCGATTGCCCGCCGCACGACATCGGCATCCAGCAGTGCCTCCGGCAAGCCGGCAACTACGACCACGTCATCATTCACACCTCGACCCCCTCCCTCAAGAACGATTGCAAGGTGGCCGAGGCCATCAAGCTCAACCGCCCGGAGACCCTCATCGGCTTTGTCGGCGCCCACGCCGCCGTCCTCCCCACCGAGACCCTGAAGGCCTCCCCGGCCATCGATTGGGTCGGACGCAAGGAATTCGATTTCACCTGCAAGGAAGTGGCCGAAGGCCGGCCGCTCGACAAGATCGCCGGCCTGAGCTACCGCGCCGGCGACGGCCGCATCCGGCATAACCCGGAGCGCGAGTTGATCCAGGACATGGACTCCCTGCCGTGGGTGGCCGATGTCTATAAACGCGACCTGCAGATCGAGCGCTACTTCATCGGCTACCTCTTGCATCCTTATGTAAGCCTTTACACGGGCCGGGGCTGCCCCGGCCAATGCACCTTCTGCCTCTGGCCGCAGACCATCGGCGGCCACAACTACCGCGTCCGCTCGGCCCAAAACGTGGCCGACGAAATGGCCTACCTGAAAAAGCTCTTCCCCCAGGCCAGGGAGTTTTTCTTCGACGACGACACCTTCACGGCCAACCTGCCGCGCGCCCGGGAGATCGCCGGGAAACTGGCCCCGCTGGGGCTGGCCTGGAGCTGCAACAGCCGCGCCAACCTTGACTACGACACCATCAAGTCGTTCAAAGACTCAGGCCTGCGTCTGTTCCTGGTCGGCTACGAGAGCGGCAACGAGGACATCCTCGCCCGCATCAAAAAGGGCGTCACGCTCGACCAGATGCGCCGCTTCACCCGGGCCTGCCACAAGGCCGGCGTCGTCATCCACGGCACCTTCGTCCTGGGCCTGCCCGTCGAGACCCGGCAGAGCATCGAGAACACCATCCGTTTTGCCAAGGAACTTGACCTCTTCAGCCTCCAGGTTTCCCTGGCCGCGCCCTATCCTGGAACCGAGCTCTTCGAGATGGCCCGCCAGAACGGCTGGTTTGTAAAAAAGGACAAGACCGACCTTGTCGAGAGCGACGGTTTCCAGCAAAGCGCCCTCCAATACCCCGACTTGAGCAAAGAGGAGATCTTCGAGGCCGTGGATCGCTTCTACCGCGCCTATTACCTGCGCCCCGGACCGATCCTGCGCATCATCAAGACCATGCTCGAGGACAAAGACGTCTTTGTCCGCCGGTGCCGGGAAGGGTTCGAGTTCTTCAAGAGCATGCGCCAGCGCAAGCAGGACCTCGCCGCCTCCCGGGCCAGGCCGGCGGCGGCAGCCGGGTAGTGTTTGCGTCGAATTGATCCCAGGCCCGCCTATCCCTGGCTCATCGGTTCCTTGAGCAGGGCGATGAACTTCTTCATCGCCGGCGAGAGCACTTTGGAACGGGTGTGGATCAGGGCCAGGGGACGAGGGAAATCGCCTTCCTCGAAGTGGAGCGCCACCAGGGTTTGATTGGCCACTTCCTGGCCGACGGTGGTCTTGGGGACAATGGCCAGGCCGCACTCGATTTCGACCGCCCGTTTGACCGTCTCGACATTGTCGAATTCCATGACGTAATCCACGGTCACGCGATGTTCTTTGAAGAGGCGGTCCAGGGCCTTGCGGGTGGGGATGTCCCGCTGGAATCCGACGAACTTCTGGCCGTTCAGGGCCTTGAGCTTGAGGTCCTTGCGTTTGGCGAACGGGTGGTTTGGATGGCAAATGAGGACCATCGGGTCTTTGCGCAGCGGGACGACCTCGAGGTTCCGAGCCTGGGCGGGGTAGGCAACCAGGCCCAGGTCCACGACGTTGCTGAAGATGTCTTCATAGACCTGCCGGGCGTGGCGGTATTCGACATGGACATTGGCGGCGGGATAGCTCTTGAGGAACTTCGTGAGGTACGGGGGCAAGTCATGCAGCCCGATGCTATAGATGGCGGCCAGGCGGATGGCGCCGGAGACGGCCGCATTGGTCTCCTTGAGCTTGGCCTGAAGCCCGCCGTAGGTTTCCAGGATCTCCTTGCTGTGCTCGTGAACGAGTTCACCCTCGGGCGTGAGCCGAAATTTCCTTTTCCCGCGCTCGACCAGGGGCGATCGGAAGATGCGCTCCAGCGAAGTGATTTGCTGGCTGACGGCGGACTGGGTAACCCCATTGACGTGAGCTGCCTTGGTGAAGCTCCGGGTCTGCGCCAGATCGCAAAACACCTTCAAACTTTCAATTTTCATAACTTCATTGAATCGGAGGAGGGCCGCTTCGTCAACTGCCTTAATCCACCAACGCCCGTTCGATTTCCTGGAGGGTCTGCCCTTTGGTTTCGGGCAGCCGCAGCCAGAGGAACGGAGACTCGAGAAAACAGATGCCGGCGCACACCCAAAAACACCTCGCCAGGCCCAGGTCCTGATACATCTTGGGAAAATGCGGTTGGGGAATATCTCGGAGAGGATGACCCAGGTTTCTCGGTCAACTCCGCCTGCGTCGCCTTGGCGATCTTCGGAGGGTCCATCAGCGCGAGCGCCTGGCGCCCGGCCTCAAAGCGCGCTACCGCTTGGCGGGTGCCATAGAGGGCAATCAGAATGCCCGACCATAAGTAACCGCCGACAGTCCAGACCGCGAAATTCAACAATAGATCCAACGCCTTCATGGCCCAATGCTGTCGGAATGCCCTTGACCAGGCAACATAATCGCCGTTGAATCGCGGCATGGCCTACAAATTGACCCGAAAGGACTTCGGCCTAACGGCTGGCGTTGTCGTTGCCCTCCTGTGGCTCGCCTTCGTTTGGCCAACGCCGTGGCGCGAATACAAACTAGACGACGAGCACATCCGCCTGAATCGCTTCACCGGAAAAACCGAAACGCTTACAATGTTCGGCTGGCAGCCAGTGTTTTATTCAACATCGCCGCGCTACAATTACGATGGTGTTTGGGTGGATGTGCCGAAGCTCCAAAAAGCCCTTGAGACAGCCGGGCGCGACGTCGTCAGCGACTTGAACCACATCAAATACGGGCTTCGTTACAAGAGGTATCCTGATGCCTTGGAGGCATTAGACAAGCTCATGGAATTGCCCAGCCTCACCGACGGGCAGAAACAGATCGTCAGCGAGGTTATTGAGCAGGTCAAGCACGTAGCCAAGAGTCAGGAAGCAGCCAAGTGATAAAACCCATCGACTCCACGCCAATTAGGGCTTGCCCCGCCAACACAGGCGTAGGACATTGCCAGCTTCACCGGACCACATCAAATCGCCAGCACCAAGCCAGATCTTCAACTCTTTTGGTAGTGTCCTAATCTGGATTCGAGACGCCATTGCCAGACGTGTCGTTTGGCATAAGGTCCTAATGTGAAACAGGTCCCAATTGAAATACATTTGTTGGGAGGGAGAAAAAGATCTGCCCGTTAGAATTCGTCCTTCCGCAAGTGAGCGCAGGGCCTAGCAATCGCTCATCGGGCGTTTGTGCAAGAAAGGTTATTTGGAACCGGACCACATTCGCTGTGGAGTGCTCTGCTCGCGCAGCTAGGCGCATCATTAAAGCCCCATCATACGGGACAAACGCCTTTGGTGCAATTCTAATCGCCGGCAGGATTTCTCCATTCCCAGGGAGCACTGCTGGATTAAGGCGACACACCCGACATGTGGCCTCTTTCTCCTGAAGCGTTCCGTTGCTGGCAAATGCACCAGCCCAAAACGTAGGAGACTCAGCAATCACCCACCCTGGGTCCAGAGAGAATTGCCATCCCTCGGAGAGCCAAAGGCCGACGAAGCCATCCTTAGCCGTTACATTTGAATCATTTCTTGCTGTAATTTTGAAGACAATGTTTGTCTTGTCGGCTTCGCACGGGACAAATAGACAACCACACACAAATTCCATGCCCGCTGTCTTCGGAAGCAGATACTCGTTCGTTAGCTCCAAGTTCATGCGAGGAAAATCCTCGGTGTTAAGGACAAAAGTGAAGCGGGCGCGTTCTGGCTCTGGAATCGGTCGAAAAGCAACAAAAAGCAACGCCAACACCAAAAGCGAATAAGCTATTAGTATGCGGCCCTTTTTCGGCCATATTTTTGAGTAGATTGTATGAGAAATTGCGGAGAGAACGAGGCAAGCCGCGATCCAAAGAAGGAGTTTCAACCACCACAGCATTCCGGGGTCACGGAGCAGATCCACAACGATCCAGACGAAAATTCCAGATTCCCCCAGCAGCGTCGCGGTATCGGCAACCCAGGACCACGACTTTCGGACATCATTTCCATTAGCAGGCGGGATGCCCTCTGGCTGGTCATCACATCCCTCATTGCCGGGACTTTTACCGGCGTCCTCTTGGCTCATAAGTAATTAAAAATAGGCTGCGCCTTGTCATGTCCCGGCACAGATTCAAGTCGCTTTGGGTGCATAAGTTGACTGGCAAGCCCGTGGCTCCTGCACCCCCGGATTGCGAGTTCGATACTCGCCGCATCCACAGAACTGGAAACGATCATGCAACTAGTCTTTCTTGCGCTGCCGAAAGCAAGGCGCTTCGCACCCATTGGGATGACTATCCAGCCAAGAGGTATGTTTTTCATGGAGCTTCACCTGACCATATCAAATCGCCAGCGCCGAGCCAAATCTTAAACTCTTTTGCCGGGAAGGGCAATCCGGGGAGCGCCGAGGCATTGCCAAGGCGTCCGGTGTCATTGGGGAAGGTGAAGACAGCAGGGGAGCATCCGCCACGTCCAAAGGCGTCCGGGCCAGCTCGCCCCGCGAATGCCTCACAAATTGCCCTGAGATTTGGGGAGTGTCGCTTTCGGACACATCTTTTTTCAGGGCAGAAAAGGAACAATCCGCCTAAACCATTGGAAATCAGGCATGTAGGCTGCGGCGTATAAATTTAAAAAGCTGCTCGGCCACACTGACCACCCCGAACCCGCCTACACCGATCTTCTCGAGGGTCTTGTATGGCCCAATCACGGTACCCGGACCTTCCTCGACCGGAGCGAACACTGTTTCGCCGGCTGATGCTGGCGCCGGTGGCTGGACGAACTGACTGTCCTGCCGCCCTCCCCTTCGGCCGCCAAGGCGTTTGCCGTTGAACCGGGCGAAGGACGTTTGTATCGTGCTGGGGATGACGGCCAGCGCGCCCCACCCGCAGACTTCGCCCCTGGACCGGCCGGTCGGCAGCCTGTATGGCGTCGGGCCGGAACGGGCGGCACAGTTGGCGCGGCTGGAGGTCTTCACGATTGCCGATTTGCTCATGCACCGGCCCCGGCGCTATGAAGACCGCCGCCGCTTCCGGCCCATCGCCGAATTGGGGCTGGACCAGCCGGCCATCACGCGCGGCAGGATCGTGGCCCTGGGGGTGAAATGGTTCTCGAACCACACGAAGTCCATCTTCGAGATGATCATTGACGACGGCACGGCGCGGCTGCACTGCCGGTGGTGGAACCTGCCGTTTATGGAGAAGTACTTCGCCCGGGGCCAGGAAGTCGTGGTCTTCGGAAAACTCCAGGGCCTGAGGCCGCGCACCATCGACCACCCGGAAACCGAGGTGGTCGAAGGAGGCGAGGAGAGCGGCATCCACCTCAACCGCATCACCCCGGTGTATCCGCTGACGGAGGGCCTGCCGCAGCGCTGGCTGCGCGCCCTGGTCTGGCGGACCCTTCCGACGGCCGAGCCGCATATTGCCGAGCGGTGGCCGGGTCTGGAGCGCCGCGCAGCGCAGGACACCCGCTACGGCGTCACACCCGGCATGCCCCTGCCCACCCGCGCCCGCGCCATCCACCTGCTCCACTTCCCCGAGACCGAGGCCGACATCGGATTGGCCCGGCAGCGGCTGGCTTTGGACGAGTTCCTCGAGCTGCAACTCCGCATCCAGCTTCGGCGGCGGAATTTCGAGGCCAAGGCCCGGGCCTTGCCCTGCGCCGGCGATAACCGCCTCATCAGGCCCTTCCTGGCCCGCCTCGGCTTCAAACTCACCGAAGGCCAAACGCGGGTCCTGCGCGACCTGCGCAAGGACATGTCCGGTCCGCACCCGATGCGACGGCTGCTCCAGGGTGATGTCGGCTCCGGCAAGACTGTGGTTGCAGGCTGCTGCGCCCTGATGGCCCTGGAGAGCGGCTATGACGCCGCCCTCATGGCGCCCACCGAAATCCTGGCCGAACAGCATTTCACCAACTTCAAGCGGTGGCTCGACCCCCTGGGCGTCCCGGTGGAGTTGCAGACCGGAGGCCGGAAGACGGGCGGCGGGCTGACGCCCGAAGTGCGAAGGCCCAAGGCCGAAGTCCGAAGCGGGGAGCGGGGGGCGGAGGATGGCAGGCCGCATCGGGCTGCATTGACTATCGGCACGCACGCGCTGCTCACGGGCGGCTTCGAGCTGCCCAATCTCGGGCTGGTCATCATCGATGAACAACACAGATTTGGCGTGGCGCAACGCGAACAACTGGTGCGCAAAGGCCAATACCCGCACCTGCTGGTGATGACCGCGACGCCGATTCCCCGCACGCTGGGCCTGACGGTTTACGGCGAACTGGATGTCTCCACATTGGAGGAGCGCCCGCCGGGGCGGGGCCGGCTCAGGACCTTTGTGCGGAAGGCGGACAAGCTGCCGAAGGTGTGGGCGTTCATTCGCGAACAACTGGGCCGAGGCCGGCAGGCTTACGTGGTTTATCCGCGCGTGGAGGATTCCGGCGCTAAGGGCGTCAAGGCAGTGACTCGGGAGTTCGAGACGGTGCGGCAGGGGCTGGCGCCGCATCGGGTGGGGCTTCTTCACGGGCGGCTCAAGCTCAAGGAAAAGGAGGAGGTCATGGCCGGCTTTCGCGCCGGCCGCCTCGAGGCGCTCGTGGCCACCTCGCTCATCGAGGCCGGCCTGGATGTGCCGAACGCAACCGTGATGTTGGTCGACAACGCGGAGCAGTTCGGCCTGGCCCAGCTCCATCAGTTGCGCGGGCGCATCGGACGCGGCGCCCATGATTCCTACTGCATCCTCCTGGCCGGGGCCAGGAGCAAGGAGGCCCAAGAGCGCCTCAAAGTGCTCGAGCAGACTTGCGACGGCTTCCGCATCGCCGAGGCGGACCTCGAGGCCAGGGGTCCGGGAGAGTTGCTGGGCCAGCAGCAGAGCGGCGCCCCCAAGTTCCGGTTTGGGGACCTATCCCGGGATTGGGAACTCATCAGGCAAGCCCGAGAGCTGGCCGCGCAATTGGCGGCGCGCTGAACCATCGATTCAGCTTGGATTTGCGTGTTGAAGTCAGTTCCCGCTTTTTGGCGGGTTTGGCGAGTCCGACGACTCTCCGCAATTTCCTGACCTGCATCCGCCCATTTCTGAGGCCCAAGTGTCGGCGCCCGGCGAAATGATCGCCGTGACTGATTCGCAAAACTCCAACAGCGCGGCACTGTGGAATTACGATCACCAACCGCACCCGGAAGGGTGGCGTAGGTGCCCGTAAGCCCATCCTAAAAAGCTTTGCCAATCCTCATGCATTACTCGATCCTTGGCTTGCCCGATGAACAGTGAGCTGGCAGGCAAAACAGTGGTGATCACCGGCGCCTCCGGCGGCATCGGCTCGGCCATGGCCAAGAGATTTGCCGGGGAAGGCGCCAGGCTCGTGCTCCATTATCGCCGGAATCAGCCGGGCATCGCCGCCCTCCGGCGCGAGCTTCGAGGCGCCGGGTTTGCGGTTGTGCGGGCGGACCTGGCGAGGGAAGCGGGGGCCGAACGCCTTCTCCGCGAGGCGGTGAAACGGTTCGGGCGTGTCGACACGCTGGTGGCCAACGCCGGTTCGTGGGAAACGCGTGACGTTCCGATGTCGCAGATGTCGCTGCGCCAATGGCGGCAGACGTTCGAGGGCGTGCTGACCACAGCGTTCCTGAGCCTGCGGGAGTTCCTGCGGGTGGCCGCCCGCCAGCGCCGCGGCAACGCTGTGGTTATCGCCTCCACGGCCGCCCTGTTCGGGGAAGCCGGGCACGCCGATTACGCCGCCGCCAAGGCTGCCCTGGCCTGGGGCCTGACCCGCTCCCTTAAAAACGAACTGGCCCGCCTGGCCCCGCATACCCGTGATTATTGCGGCGGACGCATCAATTGCATTTGCCCGGGCTGGACCGTCGTGCCGCGCCTGGCCGCCAAGCTCAACGACCCCCGCGTCATCCGCAGGACCGCCGCCACAATGGCCTTGCCCCAACTGGCCCGCCCGGAGGACATCGCAAATGCCGCGGTGTTTCTATCCTCCGATGCCTTGGCCCGCCATATCACCGGACAAGTCCTGGTCGTTGCCGGCGGCATGGAGGGCCGCTGGCTCTGGCAGCCGGAAGAAATCGACCCCGCCGCCGCTTGAGGATGGGCGCGTCTTTTTTTTTGATGGCGTCCAAGATGCCTGCTTGCCAAAATTGCGGCTTTCCCACATTATAGCCACACTATGAAAAAGCGGATTGGGGTAATCGTTTTAGTTCTTCTATGCGTTGGCCTCGGCGTCGCGTTGGTCGCGGTCAAAAAGAAGGCTGTCCAGGAGCAGCGCGCCCATGAGTCCGAGAGCAGCGACCTCTCCAACCAGGTTGTGATGGCCAGGAGCCAACGCGACGATGAGGTCCAGCGGAGAACCACTTTCGAGAAGGACCTCACGGAGTCAAAAAAGGCCTTGTCCGACCTGACCAACACGTTCGCCCAGGTTTCCGCCAATCTCACCCAGGCCAGCACCGATCTGGCAAAAACCGAGGCCGCTCTCAAGGCCAAGGAGGAAGAAGTCAAGAAACGCGACGCCAAAATTGCCGACCTCGAGAGCCAGAACCAGACCCTTGACAAGCGCGCGCTGAACCTTGGCGCCTCGATTACCAACCTCACGGTTCAAATCGAAGACACCAAAAGACAACTCGCCGCCTCGGAAGGAGACAGAGCCGTCCTGGAAACCAATCTCAAGCATCTCATCGCCGAAAAAGCCGAGCTGGAACGTCAATTCAACGATATCACTATTCTCCGCGGCCAGGTGGCCAAATTGAAAGAGGACCTGACCATCGCGCGCAGGCTCGACTGGATTCGCATGGGCCTCTTTGCCAGCAGCGAACAAAAAGGCGCCCAGAAACTCATGGAGAGCATCAACCCGTTGCGGCTGCTGACCAAGACCCCCAAACCGAACTACGACCTCAATGTTGAGGTCTCTTCCGACGGCACTGTCAAGATCATTCCCCCTCCCGACACCAACCGCCCGCCAGCCGTCAATCCCCCTCCGAAGTGAGCCGGGTCCGCCAGCTCATCGATGCGCAGGGACGCGTTCTGGGGGGCCTCCGCGTGAGCCTGACGGACCGCTGCAACTTACGCTGCCTCTATTGCCTGCCCGAATCGGAGGCCGCTCAAGATTTTTACCGCGGGCACTGGGCGAAGATGCCCAATGCAGCCCCGCTGCCCCAACCGCGGGCGCCCAAGGCGCAACTCCTCAGCTTCGAGGAAATCGAACGAGTGGTGCGTCTGGCTGTCCAGTGGGGCATCCGCAGTGTCCGGCTCACGGGTGGCGAGCCGCTCCTGCGCCAGGAAGTTGAAAAACTCGTCGCCCGCCTCGCCGCCATCCCGGAGATTACCGCCCTGGCAATGACCTCCAACGGCTTTCTCTTTCCCCAAAAAGCCCTTCCCCTCCGCGCCGCCGGACTCCGCCGCATCACCTTCAGCCTTGATTCCCTGGACCCCGACAACTTCAAAAGGGTCACCGGCTGCGACAACCTCCGCGACGTGCTCCGGAGCATCCGCCTGGCTCGGGACTTGGGCTTCCACCCGGTTAAGGTCAATGCCGTCATTATCCGCGGCCTCAACGACCACCAAATCGAGCCCCTCGCCCAGTTTGCCCGCGACCAGGACCTCTGCTGCCGCTTCATCGAGTTTATGCCCCTGGATTCCGCCCGCGCCTGGCTCAAGGAAATGGTCGTTCCTGGCCGCGAAGTCC
>Ga0181536_10007919_pt1 | contig 10356 bp, 5 predicted proteins | sample PEATcosm2014_Bin_41_FD_121105 | JGI IMG/M metagenome (GOLD analysis project Ga0181536, IMG submission 121105) | Peatland microbial communities from MTU Mesocosm Facility, Houghton, MI, USA - PEATcosm2014_Bin17_60_metaG | ecosystem: Environmental > Terrestrial > Soil > Wetlands > Peat | place...
AGTGGAGAAGGAATGGCTGGGAGCGGCACGCGGCACCTCCCTTTCCGGCGTGACTGACGCCCTGGAAGCGGCGATGCAGGAAAACCCAAGCCATTGGAAGAACTACCATCGCGGCGACGAAGCCGCGTTGCGCATCGCGCGGAAATACAGTTACAGCGACCGGTCGAGATATTACTGGGGAGTGGCAAAGGTGCGCGCGGCAGTGAATAAGTTGGTACAGAACATCGCGCAACACCCCGCGCCTGTGTCGCTGCTGAGTCAGTTTTTGCCGAACCAGGCAGCAAGGATAAGAGCGGGTGAGTTGGCAAATCGGCCTCGCGACCTGATACGCAGCAAGATTTGCGAGGTCACAAGCGTTTATTCTTTTGCATGTGGTCAGTCTGTGACGGAGAAGCTCCGGGGGCGAACGAGCGGGAGGAAGACGACATGCTGAGGGAAGAGCGGAGCAGGGCGATTCTGGAGATGCTGCAGTCGGATGGGCGCGTGCTCGTGCGAGACCTGGCGAAACGCCTGCGGACATCGCAGATCACTATCCGGAAGGACTTGGAGTTCCTGCATCACCAAGGCAGTCTGGAGAGAACTCACGGAGGTGCGCTGCCAGTGCGCACGGGCTCGTTGAAAGACAGGTCGCTTCAGGAAAAAGAGCGTTCGCACCGGCAGGAGAAGATCCGGATTGCAGCGGCGGCGGCGCACATGATCCGGCCGGGGCAAGCGGTCATTCTAGATTCCGGAACGACCACGACGGCCATTGCGAGGGCCTGCCGCAATATGAACAATCTTACCGTCATCACGAATGCGACAAACATCGCGGCAGAACTCGCGGACACGCCGGTGGAAGTGATCCTGACGGGCGGAGTGCTGAGGAACAATTCGTATTCGCTGGTGGGGCCGCTGGCGGAGGAATCGCTGCGAATGCTCAGCGCGGACCTTTTTTTCCTTGGCGTGGACGGATTTGACCTGCACTACGGAGTCACAACGCCGAATTTGCTGGAAGCGCGGGTGAACCGTGTGATGGCGGAATCGGCGCGGCGAACCGTGGTGGTATGCGATTCGAGTAAATTCGGGAAGCGGAGCCTGTCGCTCATCCTTCCGACGGAAGCGGTGCATGAAACCATCACCGACAAGAACATATCCCGTGGCGATTTGAAGGCGCTGCGGGAAGCGGACGTGGAAGTCACGCTGGTGTAGGAGCGGCGGCCACGATGCACGGCCCGCGCTGACAATTCGGACCGGCAGTGCGACGCAAAATGCAAAGAGTTTCCGGAGGCGCAGGAAAGAAGGACACATCGTCTGAAGTTATGAAGAATGACGCTGCGGCAATTCCAAAGATCTTATGCGCGTCGTGATATTGGACTGAGCCAACCCTAAGGAGAGAGCACTGTGGCCACTTTTGACGTAAGTGTAGTTGGTGAGTTGAATCTCGATCTGATCTTTTACGGCTTACCCGAAAAACTCGAACTCGAGCGGGAACATCTTGCCAATGACCTTAGCATCACGCTAGGGAGTTCCTCGGCGATCTTTACCCACAATTTCACGCTGCTGGGAAACAAAGTCGGATTCAGCTCCACCATCGGGAGCGATCCGCTCGGTGAAATTTGCCTGCAGAGGCTGGGGGAATGCGGCGTGGACCTCACCCACGTGCGAAAGCTCAAAGGAAAGACCACGGGGCTGACGGTGATCCTGCCGCAGCGGAAGCAGCGGTACATCCTGACGTATCCGGGAACCATGCATGAGATGAGCTTGAAGGATCTGGACTTGAGTTATGTTTTCAGCGCCAAGCATCTGCACCTCTCGTCCTACTTCCTGCACAAGGCCCTGCGGCCGGACATGATCGAACTCTTCCGCCGGGCGAAAGGGGCGGGCCTGACGACTTCACTGGACACCAACGACGATCCGGAAGGCCGCTGGTCCACGGACATTTTGTTGCTCTTGAAGTATGTGGACATTCTCCTGCCGAACGAGAATGAGGCCTGCAAAATCGCGCATACGGCCGACGTCAACCAGGCGGCGGAGGCATTGTCACAAAAGGTGCCTCTGGTGGTGATCAAGCGGGGTTCGCAAGGGGCGGTTCTGCGCGAAGGTAAGAATAAACTCTCGGGATACCCGCCGATTACGGACATGGTGGACGCCGTGGGAGCGGGCGACAGTTTCGATGCCGGGTTTATTCACCAGTTTATTCGCGGCGCCAAAGTTGAGGATTGCCTGAAATTCGCGAATGTCATCGGGGCACTTTCCGTGTCGCGGGCGGGAGGGACGGAAGCGTTCCGTGACGCGAAACACCGGGAGAGTTTCCTGAACAAACATTGGCACAAGGCATCGGGGGCGGCGCCTCGCAGCGCGCGAATCTGAGTCAAACTTTGCGCGATGGGACGGCTGAGATTCGTCGGGGTTGACGGGGAATGGCCTCGCCGAGAGAAGTCACAAGAGCGACATCTCGATCAATTGTAAATCTGTTATAGAGCTTACCGGCTATTTTGCGGGCGCGGCCGGCACGGGCGTCACTTCCAACAGCAGGCTGTCCTGTATACCCACTTTCAGTTTGGCGGCAGGCCCGGTGACGGTACCGTAGTCCTTGTTGTTGACGTAGTCGATGACTTGGTAGGTCTTGGGACTTAATCCCCGAAGTTCGATTTCACCCAACCAGGTTCCCACATCGGCGGTTTGCTTTGCCGCGTTCGTGGACTTCCCTGGAGCATAGAAAGCGTAATACATGCTGCCATCTTTTTCGATGGCATAAGCTTCCGGCAAATCGTAGCCGTAAACGTAGAGATTTCGGAAGTTGCCCTTGGAAAGCATTTTTTCGTTGTAGAGAGCGATCCATTTCTTCCAATGAACTTCTTTCTGGGCATCGAGGTTGACGTTCTTGAACTTCGGTCCGTAATCGGGCCAGGTGAACTTGGTGCCGAGCACGCCGCCGGTACCGAGTGTGGCAGCAAAGTCGGTGCCGACGTCCTGCTCGTTGTCCGTGTTGGCGTTGGTAAGACGGGTCAACTCGACGTGGTCGCCATAGACGGCGGCGCGCGGCCCCAGGAGCGCCTTGTACATCTTGATGCGGCGCCGCACCTGAACGGAGCCGACGGGATCCGCGGTGACCGCCTGGTCCATGTACCGCAGCCAGGCCAGGCTTGGCGGAGTGCCACAGGGGCAGCTCTGGGTGACGCTGTCCGGCTTCAAGGCGCGAGTGGTCTCGAAGATGACTTTATAGACGTCGCCCATGGCATAAACGGAATCATTTGGTGATTTGTGGTGGTGCTTGGGGTTGTAGCAGGGCGGCACGCTGTAAATATTGTCGAGCTTGTGTCCGTCGAAACCCCAATCACGGATGAAACGTTCGGTGAGCTGCTTGTAGTAGGCCTGCACTTCCGGCAGAGCGGGGCAGAGCGTCGCCAGATTTCTGGCCATGCGCGCCGGCTTTCCGGATTTGTCAAGGACCAGCCAGTCCGGGTGTTCTTTCAAAACGTTGGAGACGACAAATTTGCGACCGCCGTAACCAAACCGGCCGTCTTCGACCGCGAGCGGCAACCACCATAGCTGAACCTTGATGCCTTGCGCGTGGAAGTCCTGCACCATTTTCTGCACGGAGTCGTCCGGAAAAGCCTTTTCTGCTGGCTGCCAATCGCCGTAGTTGTTGAACCAACCATCGTCGAGTGTAGCCCAGTGGATGCCGAGTTCCTTCAGCTTGGGGATGGTGTCCACCATTTGCTTGGGGGTAACCCCGAACTCGTAGCCCCATCCGCACCAGCTCACGGCATAGTTTTCCGCGTTATTCGTGGGTTTGGCCAAGCCTTCGCGCTCAACCGCGTTCGACCACATGCTGAGCGGTTCGTAGAAATCGCCAGCGTAGACGGCCAGGAAAGTGCGCGGCGTGGCGAACGTTTCGCCAGGCTTGAGGATAACGTTCGCGGGTAAACGCACAGAGGCATCGACGCGGCCATCTGGCGCGGTTTGTACCGGGATGGAGAGAACGAGAGGGAGCGTTTCGAGATGACCGATGGCCTCGCCAACGCTTTTCGTCCAGAAGGCCACTACGGGGACGCCACCGCCGGCGCTGCCGAGGTCGCCGCCAACCTGGACAGGCGCCCCGAAGGGATTCTCCTGTGTGAACTTGGCGGGCACGGGGAACATTTCGTCCTTGCCCCACTTCAGGCTGGAGCCGTGGAAAGACCACATCTCGTGCGGGGCCGCGGCGGAATCTGCCAGCGTGGCACTGAGGCGGTGCTGCTGAAGCGAAACGCTGTCGAGGGCCAGGTTTTTCTGTCGGCTATTTGTGAAGGTGGCGGAGACAAGCGCGAGTTCCGGGAAATCATCATAAACTTCCAGGACCAGCGTTTCCTGCAAGCCCGTGCTGGCGCTGCTGCCGGGCACTTCGATCCGTTTTCCGCGTGTGCCGAGCTTCCCCTGAGCCTCACTTATTTTTGCTTTGGCCAGATCGAGCGTGAGATCTAGGAGTTGCTTGTGTGCGATGGTGACCCATTGTCCAGGCTGCGAACCGGGTTCATCCAGAGTCAAGGATGTTCCACCGTTGATGAGTACGCCTTTGAGATAGCCATTGGCAGAAAGCACAAACTCGGCGAGCGGGGTGCGGACGTGGATCGCATCGGGCGCGGCGCTCACACGGATAATCGAGGCTTGAACCGCAGACGCGGCTGCCTCCGGCTTGGCCGAAGAAGCGGGCTTTTTCTCGCAGCCGCCAAGTTCTGCAAGGCCAATTCCCAACAGCAGAATGAGTGTGCTGAATCCGGCGGACTTGGCGAAACGTTGCGGCTTGATTCTGACCTGGCGAAGGAAATTCATGGCTTTGCAGCTCCCGACTGGTTTATGCCATTGAATTGGGCAAAGATTTTTTCTGCGTTTTTGTTGTAAACCTTTTCGAGGACGTCATCCGGGAGTTCCATTCCGTAGATTTCCCAACGGCCTTGTCCCGGATAGCCCGCGTAGGCGAAGTATTCATCCGGTGTTTCCAGCCAGCGGAAATAGTTGGCATACATCGCTTCCTCGGGATCGCTGTCGGTGCCGAACATGATGCGGTTCTGATAATCGAGGAAGAATTTGCGTGCGCGGCGCGGCTGGCGTCCGAGTTCGGCCTCGCGAGCGCCGAATTCCACGTACATATTGGGGTATTTGTCGAGCCAGGAGGAAACGGCGTCGAGATTTTCCGGCCAGTTGGCGACGTGCAGCGCGATGAATGTGGTATGCGGATGCTTCGCGAAGACGTGGTGTTCCTGTTCGAGCAGAGTTTGCTTGCTGGGGAATTTCGCGCCGTAGAAACTCCAGCTCGGATTGGACATCAACTCTTCGTAGCGCTCGTTGTTCTTGTCCGTGGGGGTGAAAAAGGCTTCAGGGTCGGAGGTGTGAATGGCCACGGGAATACCCAGGCGGCCGCACTCTTCCCAAACGGGATCCAGGCGGGAATCGTCGATGGGGATGAGCTTGCCGGAATTATCGCGCACGCCGAGGCCCAGGTCCTTGAGGATCTTCAGCCCGCGCGCGCCGCGGCGCACCGCGTCATCGAGCTGCTGGACCATTTCCTGGCTGAAGTTTGCATCGTTGATTTTGCTCCAATCCATCTGCGCAAAAACCATGAAGCGATCCGGATAAGGCTTCACCATTTTGTCGATGACGCCCTGCAGCTTTTCGCCCCACATGCCGGTGAGGATGACAACCTTCTTCACATTCGCGGCGTCCATGCGGCGGATCACCTCGGCCGGGGGAATCTCCTCGCCGTGAATCCCACCGGCATCGTTCACATGGCTATGCACGTCGATTACGGGGAATTTCGCGCGGGGCACTTCATGGCTCGCCACGTGGAGCATGGATCTTGGATCATAATCTTTGAGCAGCAAAGTCATTCGTTTGGCAGCGTTGGGGTCCTGGCTGTAAGTGATTTCCTGGCTCAAGGCAAGACTGAGGCCGGCAGTGGTGACCGGGATCAGCAGCAACACCGCGATCAGAGCTACCTTGCGATCCATAGCGACCTTGTTTTCATTGCGAAACATGGAGGGGACCACCTCCCTTGGGGGCCTCCCTTTGGGAGGCATTTCTGCGACGCGCGTTGCAGACTGTTTTGTTCCAGGGAAGTGTACACACAAACGAAAGGAAAAGAAATAAAAAGCAGAAAAGCGTAAGTATCCCTCGAAACGCAACCACAGCAGGCAGTTCTACCTGTCATTCACGAACAATATTATCCGGTACCGTCCCGCTGCGGCAATAACCAAGCGCCAAGACCTCTCGCTTGGACTCCGCAACACCTGGGACGTCTTTCCGGCTCTACACAAGAATTCGCATAGAACGGCATTTTAGGCTGCTTTCTGAAGAACGATGAATTCGGCTCAGACTGTAACGACGAAAGTCGTGCTCTCGGCACAGATACCCCGTGCGGCAATGAGAGCCGATGTCTGCCCTGACAGCGTAGTGCTCGATCCGTTCTGCGGCTGCAGCCCAACAACTCCGAACCAGGCTTATACCGTCGAAAAGCATTGGGGGCGGTCCTCGCGGCAATCCACTGGGCACGACTAATCGTCTTTAGACTTGGCGCTGGTATGCTCTCTCATTCTCCTTCCGTTGTTCCTTCCGGAATCGGTAAGCAACTGCCCAGGACCATACCCAAGAGAGGACCGCAGCAAACACGAAAGGAAGGAAGGCGATTTTCATTAAGGACGCCAGGACGTTTCAGGAGTTTGTACTTAGGGCGGAGGTCAACGGAGAGAAGACTTGCTGGGGATGTTTGAACAGCGACGGGCAGAGGGGGTCAGAATTTGCTGCGGGCAAGGCGTTGGCGAAGGTTGTTGCGGCAAAGATCGGTGATGCAGAGCTCCAGGGCTTGTTTGCGAAGGAGGGCATTTTCGGGCGAGTCCGAGGCATTGAAGAAGTCAATGTAGAGCATGCGTTCGAGTTCGTTGTAACCCGAGTTCCATTTCTGAAGATATTCAGGATTGGCGCTGCTCTGCGCGTCGAAGTCCGCCCACTCATCGTGAAGAGCCCGCAAGCGCGCAAGGAGGGGCTGCAGGGGAACCTTCCCCTGATCGCCAAAGCCGGTGACGCGGGCACCGGCCGCGGCGACGAGAGGCCGCGGGTCATTTAACGCCGCAGTGACAAAAGGCTGCAATTCGGGGCCGTTGCGAAGCAGAGCAATGTCCGCGAGGAGGCTGCCGGCATGACAGTCGCTACCCCCTTTTTCGAAGTACGCGGGTAGCGCAAGGCCGAGTTTTTCTGTGCCGTAGGCGGTTTCAACGCGCAGGAAATAGGTGAGGAGGCCCGCTTCGATGGAACACGGCCAATCCGGGCCGTAAACTTCATAGACTTTTTTCACACGAGGCAAAATGGCGTCGCTGGCATAAAGTCCGATGATGGGGGCAACGCGGGACATCCGTTCAGTCCAGCGATCTTCGAGAATGCGGATCAGATCGGCGTCGAGTTCCGCGCTGGGCGGCAAGTTCATCGAGCGGATGCGGTTCCAATCGAACGGCGTGTCGGAGCCGAGGACATGTTCGCGAAAGAGAACCCCGGCCTTTTGCGGGTCGAGCTTGGCGATTTCCTTCAGTACCGTTTCGCGGATGAAACTGGCGTTTTGCGCTGGAGGGGCGGCATAGATTTGGCTGAGGATGGCGAGGACTTGCTCAGTGGGAAGAGCGCTGCTCCAACGAAAGTTGAGGAGATCGTTGGCGAGTTCCTGCGGCGGAAGATCCGGCATCGCAGCGAGATGCTGGGAGCGGATGCGGTCGCGATCGGCGGTGGGAACAGGAAGTGGCTCAGAGCCAAAATAATAAGTGCTGAGATGGTCGAGGGAATGAAGCGTGGAAGCGCGGATCTCCGCTGGGCGGTGATCGATGGTAGAAGCGACGACTTGCCAATTGGCGGCGATTTGACTGGCAAATTGCATTCGCCAGGCGGCAAGAGCCGTGCGATCCGAACTGCGGACGGCAGAAGGGGTGAGCTTGGGATTCTGCTGTAAGAACTGAAGCAGAGACAATTCCTGGATGAGGACTTCATCGGCGACGCGAGAGGTGTCTTTCAAGCGCGCGCGGAGCAAAGCGATGGCCTCGGCGTGCGTGGGCGCCGCAATCACCGTAGCAAGCGCAATGTCCTCAGCCCAAACCTGGCTATTGCGGCGAGTGTAAAGAGATGCAGCAGCTTTGCGGGCTTTGGGCGTGGCGATTTCGAATAGCCGGAACGCTTCGACGGGTGTAAAGCGTGGGGACGGCTGCTGATGGGCGCGCGTGACGATTTCATCGACTTCGCGGGACGCGGCCGCGAGGTCCTGCGGCAGGATGTGAATGGTGATGATGTTTTCGGAGGCGATGGGAGGGCCGCCCTGGTCCTTCACGGGAGCCGCAGGGGGCAGAACCGAATGCGTAACGACGTAGACGCGGTAGCGGCCAGGTTTGAAGAAGCGCACGTAGTGGGTGAACTCGATGGAATCGAATTGCGGCGAGGAGTCAAGTTTCAGGGTTGGCTGGCGCGGGGCAGAAATATTGCCGTCGATGGCGCGGTGAAAGTCCCAGTATTCGTGGAGAGGATCGCGGGCATCAGCGGGACGATCGGTGATAAGGGATTCGAGGACGGAACGCTGGCCGTTATCGAGAAAACGGGCTCCGGCCACGTACTTGCCGGGAGAATCGGCGGTGAATTCGTACTTAAGGCGAATGGTATCGCCGATGTGGAAAGTGGTTTGGGCGGAATCGAGGGAGATTTTGAGGTGAACGTCCGGGGGGTTGGCGGCGAGGGCCTCCTCATGCTGCGCCTCGAAGGTGTCCCTCGGTAGCGCGGGAGACGCCCAAGCGTAAAAGAGGAGCCCAAGCAAAATTAGGAAGCGCGGTGACATGGTGTCCGTCAACAACAGTGTAGTGCCCGGATTGGGGAGACACGCCAGAGCCGGGACGTTCAGTACTCAATGGGTAACGGAAGGAAGAGATTTTGCAGGGGTCCCAGCCATTGCGGTGCAAGATGAGCACATCGAATCGTTCTAAGTGAGAGAAGAGTTTGTTTCGGAGGGCAATCATGAAGATGAATTCACGAGGTCTCTTGACAGTGGTGTGCCTGCTGGTTCTGCAGGTGATGATGAGCGGGAATGTGGCAGCGCAAACGAAGGAAGCAGCCAAGAGTGACGCAGCGTTGGCGCCGGCACTGACGATTTACAACCAGCAATTCGCGGTGGTGCGGCACGGGTTGGCGCTTGATCTGAAGCCGGGGCAAAACCACGTGGAGGTGACGGACATTACCGGGCACGTGGAGCCCGATTCGGTGTTCTTGCGATCGCTGGAGGAAGGACGGCATTTGCGGATCCTGGAGCAGAACTACCGCAACGATCCGGTGTCCGAGCAACTGTTGTTGTCGTTATACGAGGGGAAGACCATCGATTTCCTGATGCCGGACAAGACGATTGTGCAAGGAAAGTTAATCCGCAGCGGGTTTGTGCCGCACGCGACGCAGATGTACGGACAAAGGTATTACCAGACACAGGCAATGTATGCACAGCAGGGCGCCGGGCAGCCGGTGATTGAAGTGAACGGCAAGCTGCAATTCACCCTGCCGGGGCAGCCGATATTTCCGGCACTGGCGGACGACACGGTGCTGAAGCCGACACTTTCCTGGGAATTGGAAACGGACAAGGCGGGCAAAGCAACCGCGGAATTGAGTTACGTCACAGGCGGGATGAACTGGGAAGCAAGCTACAACGTGGTCGCGCCGGTGAAGGGAACGGAGTTGGAGTTGGTGGGATGGGTCACGCTGGACAACCAGAGCGGGAAAACCTTTCGGGACGCGCGCATTAAATTGATGGCGGGGGACGTCAACAGGATTCAGCCGAATGAAATGTACATGGCAAGAGCCCAGGCTGCGTCGGTCGGCGGGGCGATGGGAGGCGGGCCAGAAGTCACAGAGAAGGCCTTTGATGAATATCATCTGTACACGCTGGAACGGCCGACCACGCTGCATGACCGGGAAACGAAGCAAGTGGAATTCGTGCGCGCGGCCGGAGTGAAATCGAAGACGGTGTATGTGTACGACGGCTGGAAAGTGGATGCGAACTACCGGAATTGGCCGATGGAGACGATTCGCACGCAGGATGCGTTCGGCACGCAGTCCAACTCCAAAGTCTGGGTGATGCAGGAGTTCAAGAACAGCAGCGAAAATCACCTGGGCATGCCGCTACCGAAGGGCAGAGTGCGATTTTACCGGCGGGATGACGACGGGCAACTGGAATTCACCGGTGAGAACGAAATCGATCACACGCCTAAGGATGAGCTGATCCGGATCTACACGGGGAACGCCTTTGACCTGACGGGAGAACGCCACCGGGTGGACTACAAATTGAACACGCAGGCGCGGTGGGTGGACGAGAGCTTTGAAATCAAGGTG
>Ga0181536_10007920_pt1 | contig 10356 bp, 10 predicted proteins | sample PEATcosm2014_Bin_41_FD_121105 | JGI IMG/M metagenome (GOLD analysis project Ga0181536, IMG submission 121105) | Peatland microbial communities from MTU Mesocosm Facility, Houghton, MI, USA - PEATcosm2014_Bin17_60_metaG | ecosystem: Environmental > Terrestrial > Soil > Wetlands > Peat | place...
ACGGAATCCGGATGATCAGTTCAGGCTCCGCTCGTCCCCGCGAAGGCGGGGACCCAGAACTGGATTCCCGCTTTCGCGGGAATGAGCGGCGAATGAACAGAAGTGATCAATCGGATTCGGTATTACGTGCCCTGGAGGGCTTTCTTCGACCTGATCGGGCGGTGCGATGAATACGTCATATTCGATCAAGTCCAGTATGCAAAGCGCCACTGGCATAATCGCAATCGGATCAAGACTGCCGCGGGCCTCGAAAGGCTCACGATTCCCGTTATCAGCAAGGGCCGCTTTGAGCAGCCAATCGACGAAGTAGAGATCGAGAAGCCTTGGGCGGAAAAGCATTGGCGCGCGATCGAGCTCGCCTATGTCCGTGCGCCGTTCTTCGGGATGCTCGCTCCGACCGTGCAGGACTGCGTCAGGAAAGCGCGGCCCCCACCCAACCATTGCTCCAGCCAAGCTTGGCAGCGGCCGGTGAAAGAGCCGCTACCGTGCCGATGGCTGCCGCGCAGCGCCTGCTCGATATATTCCAATTCCCGCCCGACGATGCTGGGGCGGTTGAGCGATATAAAGGGCTTGTTCATGCCGTCAACCAAGCGTTGCCGTCAGTCGCCACGTCCAGTCCTCATCTGCGTTTCAGATTTTACTGCGACGATTACCCGGGACCCCCCCGCAGGGAAACGCAGCCCCGCAAGCGTGAGTGTAACCTCAAGCTGAAGAATAGCCCTGAGCAAGGCGTTCGCGATAGTCGGCAATTCGAATTCCCTGCCTATCGAGTCTGACTTGCCGCCCGAGCCCGCCCAACGACTGACCGCCATCAATGGCAACAACAGCGCGGTGTAGGATCCGGAGAACAGAACGCTAAAGCCCGCGGCCCGCACCTTTTGTTCCAGTTCGCCTCTCCGATACCGGCGAACATGCAGCGCGCATTCGTCCGCGCTCGACCAAAGCCACGGATGTTGCGGCACGGTAAGCAGGATGCCGCCTTCGGCACGAAGAGCACGGTACATCGCCGCCAATACGGCCGCGTCATCTTCAATATGCTCCAATACATCAAACGCGCCGATGACGTCGAAGACTTCGCGCGCAGGAATCGAACGCGCATCCATTTGCACGAATTCTGCGCGACGGCCGAGGCGTGCACGCGCAATCGCAAGGCCCGAGGGGTGCAGCTCCGACGCGACCAGACGGCGCCATGGCTTTATGTGTGCAGTTGCGGAAAGCACAAAGCCGCTACCGCATCCCACCTCCATAATGCATTCCGCGGTAGGGAAATAGCGCCCAAGCAATCCTGCAATCAGGCGGTTACGCGGAACGAACCAGAAATTGTTATTCTCTCGCTGCGCGAGAGGCTCGAACACGGCGGGATTCACCCCACTGATCGTGTCCGCGAGAGCGGGCGCGAATATTGGAATGCCGTCGCGCATCTCGATCGTATGAGCGCAATCGGCACACGACCACCCGGCCGGCCACACGGGCTCATCGTCGCTAATTTCGTCGGACACTCCGCAGTTGGGGCAAATGCGGGAAGGCGCGTTCATCTTGACAACCCTGCGAATTGGAACTCTGCTATGAAAGATCCCAGCGCGAATGGATCTCCAATCTCCGTGAAAGGCCGACAGCGTTCATCGAACAAGTGCGCTCACCGTCACTCCGACCACGATGAGCGCCATGCCCAGGATTTGCATCGGTGGCAGAGGTTCCGCTAGCAGGAGTTTGGCGCCGAGCGGAACGAGAACGAAGCTCAATGCCATAAATGGATATGCATAGCCGATCTCAAGTCGTTCGATGGCCAGCACCCACGCGACTGCGGCCAGCGCTGCGGCGGCGAGTCCGCTCAGCACCCCCGCATCCGAGAACATCGCCATCAGATACTCGAGCTTATTGGATGTCGCGGCGCTGTGGCTCAACGCTCGTGCCTTGAAGATGAGCTGGCCGTAGACGGTGAGTGCAAGAACGGCGAAGAGCAATAGGGTCGAACCCATTTTAGCTGCCATTGAAGGTATCTGTCCTGGGACATATCATGCTTAAAATTCTCGCCTTCAGCGGGTCAAGATTGCGCCTGCAGGTCCATGTGGGTCTCGATAACTTAGGTGTGTTACGTAACCCAGAAGGGCTTCCCTTTCCTGACCGGACGCTGTGACGAATATGTGGTATTCGATCAAGTTGAATACGTAAAGGGCCCGTAGCAAAATCGCATCGCATCAAGATCGCGACGGTAAAAATGTCTATGGAATCACTTGAAAAAAATTTCGCAAGGGAGGGAATCTCTGTCGTGATTCCCGTCTATCGAAGTGAGAAGGTGCTGCCAATCCTGATTGGCAGGCTGGAGAGCGTTTTACGCGAAGTTACATCCAATTTCGAACTCGTTCTGGTAAACGACTGTAGTCCAGACCGTAGTTGGGAAGTGATCTCTAATTTGATCGATGAGCATTCATGGATTCGCGCAATCGACCTGATGCGAAATTTCGGACAGCACAATGCGCTGCTATGCGGCATTCGCGCCGCACAATTCGACACCATCGTAACGATGGACGATGACCTCCAGCACCCACCAGAGGAAATTCCGAAACTTCTGACTGTCTTCGCGCAATCCGGCTGTGACGTATTGTACGGGACGCCCACGCACGATCAGTACGGGCTAATGCGCAAAATCGCCACGTTCGTGACCAAGCTTGCGCTGCGGACTGTCATGGATGCCAAAGTGGTGCAAGACGTCAGCGCGTTTCGGGTTATCCGTTCCCAGGTGGCGACGGCGTTTCGCAACTACGAGGCTCCATTCGTGTCCATTGATGTTTTGCTCACTTGGGGCACTAGCCGGTTCGGATCGATCCGCATTCGACACGAGCCCCGCCATGAAGGCACCTCCGGGTATACGCTAAGAAAGCTTGCCAGCCACACGATGAATCTCGTGACCGGCTTCACTGCTCTTCCATTGCGAATTGCAAGTATAGTTGGGTTCCTATTGAGTTGGATTGGCTTTGGCGTCCTTTGCTACGTGCTTGTGCGCTATTTATTTCTCGGAGATACCGTACCAGGATTTCCATTTCTCGCATCAATCGTGGCAATCTTCTCCGGAGCGCAATTATTTTCGATCGGCATTATAGGAGAATATCTGGCGCGAATGCATTTTCGCAGTATGCAAATGCCGACATATGTCATCCGTACAAGCGCGGGAAAGTACGAAACAGCAGTAAAAGGTTCTACCAAATGAACGTGAAATACAGCGACACCGAAATATTCGAGTACTGGACGGATCAAGCGAAAGCTTATGGACAGTCACCCTCGGCTTCGTGGTCGGATTACCACGTGATAGAGCTTGAAATCCAGGAAATTATAAAGTGGTTGACCGACGGCGACGCGGTGTTGGATGTCGGATGCGCAAACGGCTATTCGTCAATGCGATTTGCCTCTGCCCATAAAATTCGAGTGCGTGGCGTGGATTATATACCAGAAATGATCGAGCAAGCGCGCTTGCGCATAGCGAGTTCTGACAATCAGCTTCAAGGCAAAGTCGAGTTTGCGCTTGGCGATATTACAAAACTGGACGAGCATTCTTCAACATATGACAAGCTTATAGTCGTTCGTGTCCTTATCAATTTGGGCTCATGGGAGCGGCAATTAAAGGGACTGCAGGAGTGCATCCGTGTTCTCAAGTCCGGTGGAGTTCTGCTGCTTTCAGAGGCGACATTGCAAGGTTGGAGGCGTCTAAATCTTTTGCGGAATGAATGGGGCCTTGAAGACATTTCGATGCCAGCCTTCAATCAATACTTAGATGAAGATCAAGTCGTCTGCGCAGCGCGGCAAGAAATGGACTTGGTTGAGATTTCCAATTTCGCGAGCGGCTACTACGTTGGAACCCGGTTGGTAAAGCCACTTCTTGCGCGCGTTGCGAACTCACCCATCGATGTTGGAAATCCTTTGTGTGAATGGAACCGCTGGTGCTCTCAGTTGCCGGCTGCAGGAGATTACGGAACACAGAAGCTTTTTATATTCCGAAAGCGCTGAAATCCGGGCCACTCCTCATGCATCCGCCTATTGAAGCCAGCTGCGCGCAACGGCGACCGCTTTCCGATCCAGATCGGTTTAATTCCCCGCCGTTGTGTCTTGGCAACATGCGGCTAACTAGCGACCGCCGCTCCATCGGTCTTCCAGCACGCCCACCAAATACGTGCGATAGTCCGAAACCGACGGTTGCTCGACAAACCGCGCAAAGGCTGCACAATCGTTGAATCCAAGCCGATAGGGGAGTTGGGATGCCCCTAACGAGTGAAGCTATCTTCACACCCGCGATGGGTCAACCACCTGGAAACTGCATCTGCACGACCCTTAGCGGAACCTCTCCGACCCGCAAAGCGCGCGCGTCCAATAAATCCCAAAGCCGACATGCCGGATCGAGGAACGGCCCGGTCCGAATCGACAACATTGTGTCCAAGTGCCCCGAAAATAGAACGCCGGTCTCGACCAGGTTCGCTCGGAACAGGAGCGGCTTTTCGTATTCGACGGCCGCTGCTTCGAGGCACCGGCTGAATTCCAGGGGAAGTAGCAGGATCGACCGGCCGTCACTCTCGGCTTGAAGTCGTAGCGATGCACCGAAGAAACTCAGTCGCGCATTGCGAACAGGCACCAGCCCGTTCGCGTTACTCGCTACGTCGGCGATGATTTCGCGCGCCGGGTCAAAATTCGGATCGGCCAACCGCGCGATGATTTCGCTCGCCGTGGTCATCCTGGTCACGGTGGTTGGCGAGTAGTCGCCGACATTGGGCTTGGCGATCTCATAAAGGAATAATGTTCGATCTTTGGTCGGAACGGTGGCGCGAAGGATTGCCGGCCCATCGTAGGCGCGATCGGTAAGCACAAAGCGCACCCCGAGCATCGCCAGCAGGCGCGGATTGATATCACGCAGCACCATGATATTCCGCATTTGCTTGTCCCCAGGGAGCGCAAGCAAGCGTGAGGATAGAGCGTACATAAATGGGCTGATTGTCGGCGTGTATTGAAACTGACCTGGGATTCCGAAATAGTGCAAGCCTACCAGCCGAAGTTCATTTCCGGTCGCGCCCGCGAGCACGCCATCGATGCCGTGAAGATCAAGCCAATCGACGTCGCGCGCAATCGACCTGCCGATCATGTCAGCGGTGCGGCCAAGGTACGCCGAGCCCAGCTGCAGCCCGGTTTCCCGCGAAAGGATATTCGTGATCGGGGTCGATTCCGGCGGATAGGGGAAGCCATAATCCCGACGAGACGTGCTTATCGCGAGTGCAAGGACCGCGACAACGGCTGCACCGACAAGCTGGAGTTCGACGACGGAGCTGCTTGGCACGACCCAGCGCCGCAAACGCCATAAACGCCCGAGCATCCGCGCCCAGAACAGGACGGCGAAGAGCGCGTAAAGCGGAATGACGAAGAATTCGAAATACAGCGGCGCCGGGCCGCGCCAAAAGTCGAACACAATGATCAATATCGCAAACGCCAAGCGGCTGCCGAGATAGGTGAGAAGGGTAATGGCAAAAATCCGCAGCGTACGCTGGGTTTGATCCAGGGCTGCAAGCACAGCGCCGGCAATCCCGAAAATCATGAGGATTGGCCCGACCGCGCCTTGGTTCCAGTGGAACAGGATTGATGCAAAATAGAATGAGGCGCGATTGTTGGCGAGTTCTTCGGGAAAAATGACTGCGGCGGTGTCGAGGATTGTGCTGACTAGATAGATCGCTGGACCGGCTGCGGCCAGCAATAAACCGGCAACGGCAACGAGGCCGATCTTGCATCGACGCTCTGCTGGACTGCCGGCGGCGATCGTTCCCGAAACTGCACACAGTAGAAGAAACGGTGCGGCAAGCAGAATGATCGTGACGCTGACCAGCACTGACCATGTGAGGAGTGCGACGACGATCAGGGCGTAAGGCAGATCGGCCAACCAGTTGCGGCGACCGAATCGGAGAAACGCGGCTCCCGTCAGCAACGCGCCCGCGATAAGCGAACCGAGGTGCGGGGTCAGGGGTAGAATCCCATAGATCAGCGTGGGATGGGCAAACGGCAGAAACGTGAGACACGTCACCAGCGCTGCCGCGATGGATACCGCTCGCGACGCGCCCAACGAGATTCCGAACACGACAATCGCGAACGAAAGCTCGCAAAGGACGACTTCATAAATGACGACTTTGGTGGCAGTCGTGCTTGCAAAGAACGAGCCCGCGATGAAGGCGGGCAAAAGCCTAAAATTGACCGCAAAGAACACATCTCCCAACCCTTGGAACCAGTCCATGCTCGCCGAAAGCAGCGGCAGGTGCCACTCAAATTGGCGTTGGGCAAGGTTCAGCATATAGCCGCCGTCGAAACCGATTAAGAGCTGCGAGCTCTTTAAGTAGAGTGCGAGCGTGGTAGTGCCCAACCAAGCGGCGACGAGCGCTGCGGGCAGAAGTAGGCTTAAACGCACGTTTTTGTTTGGAGGTATAAAGGGCACGGCGAGCTCTGACGCGGCGCTCTTAATCGGCGCTGTCAGGACTTCAACCGGCCTCGTCAGCTCGCTCATTCTGCGCCCCCGATGGTGGCCGCAACTTAGTCAGAATTCGCGCACGCGCCATCTCGGGATGTTGTACCCCACGATTTGCCAGTTATGAAGTCGGTCAACGCGACGCCGAATTCCGCGACCTGCCGGTTAATGCCCCGCTTCTCGCTTGAGAATGAACGCGGCGGCCTCGGAGAGCGACGTGACGACCTGGTCCGGCGCGGACGGTTGGTCCTGCGGATAGCCGTAATCGACAAAGATGGTGCAACAGCCCGCGGCCTGGCCGGCCAGTACGTCGCGCCAGCGGTCGCCGACGATGTAGCTCGACGGCAGGTCGATGCCGTGCTTCGCGGCGGCGTCTAGGATCATGCCTGGCTTAGGCTTCCGGCAGGAGCAATAGTCGGCGTCGGCGTGAAAGCAGATCATAATGTCGTCGATCGGAAGCTTTTGCCGGATTTCGGCGTGCATCGCGTCCACGGTCGCTTTTGGCGTGAGGCCGGTCGCGACATCCGGCTGGTTTGTCACGATGACGAGAACGAAGCCGGCCTGCTTGAGGCGCTGCGTTGCTTCTTCCACGCCCGGGAGTAGGCGGAATTCGGCAAGGCTCGTGGGAGCCATCGGCTTGCCATGCCGCTCCAGATTGGCGTTGATCACCCCGTCGCGATCGAGGAAGACGGCCCTCACCATTTGGTGGCATTTTTCTGCAGCTTGGGATGCGATACGAGGCAATGCCACACCACGGCCTGGAACGCCTCCGTATGCGGCGTGACGCGGCTGTCCTCGATGGTCGGAATGACCACCACGCAGTCGCCTGCTTTCTTGGTGTAGCCGCCGTCGCGGCCGACGACGCCGAGCACCCGAAGCCCGCGCGCCTTCGCCTCCGCGATCGCCGCTACGATGTTGGGGCTCACATTCTTTTCCAGATTGCCGCCGCCGACCGAGAACACCAGGATGGCGTCTTTCGCGTTGGCGCGGCTTACCTTCAGCCATTCGGAAAAGACGGTAGGCCAACCTTCGTCGTTGGTGCGTGCCGTGAGCTCCGAAACATTATCGGTCGGCGCATAGGCTTCGATGCCGCACAGCTTGCGAAAGTCGTTCACCGCATGGCTGCAATTCCCCGCGCTGCCGCCGACCCCGATGATGAAGAGGCGGCCTTCACGCGCGCGCAACGCGACAAGCTCGTCGCAGAGCGCTTCGACCTTGTCCGCGGGAAGACGGCGCGCGGTCTCGGCGACTTCCTTGAAAAAAAGCTCTGCGTGGCCCATCGTATCGTCGTCCAGGACAATGAATCGCAGATGTTTCTAGCCATTATTGCCGGATTGTCCATATGGCCACGCCGAGCAGCCCGCAGCTCGACGATGAACGGAAAAGTCGCGGATTAAGCTTCTGCCTTTGTCCCCGTTGCGCCAATGTATTGCGCACGCTACCACTCTGGCTCACGCTGGCTATTTTGGCGCTTGCAAATGATTCATGCCGATGACGATTCCGTAGCGCAGCATTTCCGTCGCTCCGCGCGCGTGCTGCAAAACGCCGCGGACGATCATGAACTCCATGCGACGATCGGGAAGATTGCGGCCGCCATTGAGCAGGCTTTGCGGGCCGGCCATAAGCTCCTGCTCGCCGGAAATGGCGGCAGCGCCGCCGATGCGCAACACATCGCTGCCGAATTCGTGTCCAGGTTCAAGTTCGATCGCAATCCCCTGGCGGCGATCGCTTTGACCACCGACACATCGATTCTGACCGCAATCGGCAACGACTACGGGTTCGAGCACGTCTTCGCCCGGCAAGTGCGCGGGCTTGGACATCAAGGCGACATCTTCGTTGCGCTATCGACGTCCGGACGTTCGCCCAATGTCTTGGCGGCCTTGCGCACGGCGCGGGAAATGGGGATCGCAACGATCGGGTTTACCGGATCGCATGACAACCCGATGCGCAATCTGTGCGACCTTTGCCTTGCCGCGCCGACCGACGAGACGGCGCTGATCCAGCAGATCCACATCGTCGCGGCGCACGCGATTTGCGGCCTGGTTGAGATGAAGCTCTTCAAGGAGAGCGCCAGTCCCTCGGTCGCGCGTTGAGGGCGCCATGACGATTGCGCTCGATCCTGTGCTGGTCACCGGCGCGGCAGGTTTTATCGGCATGCATGTGGCGCGCCGTCTGTTGCAGGACGGGCATGCCGTTGTCGGCCTCGACAATCTCAATGATTACTACGATCCTTCGCTGAAGCAGGCACGTCTCAAAGAGCTCGCTGCGTTTGCCAAATTCCAATTCAAAAAAGCCGATCTGGCTGACCGCAAGATGATGGCCGAATTGTTCTCGGACCTCCGGTTCCCCTATGTCGTACATCTCGCTGCGCAGGTTGGCGTGCGTCATTCGCTCCGCGATCCGCACGGCTATATCGATGCCAACTTGACGGGGTTTGTGAATATCCTGGAAGGTTGCCGGCAGACCGGATGCCGGCATCTCGTCTATGCATCGTCCTCTTCGGTCTATGGCGCCAACACGCGCATGCCGTTGCGCGCTTCCGACAACGTGGATCATCCGCTGAGCCTGTATGGCGCCACCAAAAAAGCCAACGAGCTCATGGCGCACGCTTATGCTCATCTCTTCGCCGTTCCAGCAACGGGATTGCGATTTTTTACGGTCTATGGTCCGTGGGGGCGGCCGGACATGGCAATGTGGCTGTTCACCGCCGCGATCATGGACGGCAACCCGGTCCGCTTGTTCAACAACGGGCGAATGCGACGCGATTTCACCTACATCGATGACGTGAACGAGGCGATCACGCGCCTGGTCGCACAGCCGCCGGTGCCGGAACCCGCGTGGTCGGGAGATTCGCCAGATCCGGCGACGAGCAACGCGCCGTGGCATATCTATAACGTCGGCAACAGCCGACCGGTGGAGTTGACCGATCTCATTTCCCTCATCGAGCAGGCCGTCGGCCGTCCTGCCATTCGCAAATTCCTGCCGATGCAGCCTGGCGATGTCCTGGAGACATGGGCGGACTGTGCCGATCTCGAGCGCGCGGTCGGATTTCGCCCCAGCACGTCGATCGAGGATGGCGTACGACGCTTCGTCGACTGGTTTCATGAGTATCGCCGGTCCGGCCGCGGCTTCGCATCGTGAGAAATCTGCCGTCGGATTGCGGCTGAGGAGGCTGGATCGAGATGACGAAATCGGTGTTGGGCATCATTGGCGGTTCGGGCATTTACGATCTGCCCGGGCTCGAAAAGGTTCGTTCGCGGACCATAAAAAGCCCTTGGGGCGAGCCGTCGGCGGCCTTGCGCGTCGGCGAGATCGCCGGCTTGCCGATCGTGTTCCTGTCGCGCCATGACAAGGGTCATCGGCATTCACCATCGGACATCAACTACCGCGCCAATATCGACGTGCTCAAGCGTGCCGGCGTCACTGACCTCGTCTCGCTCTCGGCGTGTGGCTCCTTCAAGGAGGACCTGCCGCCAGGGGCCTTCGTGCTGGTCGATCAGTTCGTCGACCGCACGCACAAGCGCGAGAGTTCGTTTTTTGGCAAGGGTTGTGTCGCCCACGTCTCGATGGCGCATCCGGTTTCGCCCCGATTGCGCATCCACATTGCAAATGCGGCAATGGCGGAAAGCATCGAAGTCGTGCGCGACGGCACCTACGTCTGCATCGAAGGTCCGCAATTCTCCAGCCTCGCCGAGAGCCTGACCTACAAGAATCTCGGCTACGCGGTCATCGGTATGACCAACATGCCGGAAGCGAAGCTGGCGCGCGAAGCCGAGCTTTGCTACGCCACCGTCGCCATGGTGACCGATTTCGACTGCTGGCATCCCGACCACGACGCAGTCACCGTGCAGGACATCATCAAGGTGCTC
>Ga0181536_10007921_pt1 | contig 10355 bp, 11 predicted proteins | sample PEATcosm2014_Bin_41_FD_121105 | JGI IMG/M metagenome (GOLD analysis project Ga0181536, IMG submission 121105) | Peatland microbial communities from MTU Mesocosm Facility, Houghton, MI, USA - PEATcosm2014_Bin17_60_metaG | ecosystem: Environmental > Terrestrial > Soil > Wetlands > Peat | place...
CCCTGGCCGCCGGGTGCACCGCGGTCTTCAAGCCCGCCCCCGAGACGCCGCTCGACGCCTTCCGCCTGGCCGAGATCTTCTCCGATGCCGGGCTCCCCGAAGGGGTGCTCTCGGTGGTGCCGGCCGGCCGTGAGGTCGGCGAGTACCTGGTCACCCACCCCGGTGTCGACAAGATCTCCTTCACCGGGTCGTCGGTGGCCGGCAAGCGGATCGGCGCGCTCTGCGGCGAGCGGCTGAAGCGCTGCACGCTCGAGCTCGGCGGCAAGTCGGCGGCCATCATCCTCGACGACGCCGACCTTGCCACCACCCTGGCCAACCTGCTCCCCAACACCATGATGAACAACGGGCAGGCGTGCATCGCCCAGACCCGGATCCTCGCGCCCCGCCAGCGCTACGACGAGGTGGTCGAGGCCATGGTCGAGCACGTCAAGACGATGGTGGTCGGCGACCCCCTCGACCCGGCGACCGAGGTCGGCCCGCTGGTGGCTGCCCGTCAGCGGGACCGGGTGGAGGGCTACCTGCGCAGCGGCCAGGAGGAGGGGGCCCGCTTCGCCGTCGGCGGCGGCCGGCCGGCCGGACTCGACAAGGGCTTCTACGTCGAGCCCACGATCTTCGTCGACGTCGACAACAAGATGAAGATCGCCCAGGAGGAGATCTTCGGCCCCGTGCTGGCGGTCATCCCCTACGACGGCGACGACGACGCCGTGGCCATCGCCAACGACTCGAATTACGGGCTCTGCGGCTCGGTGTGGACCGGCGACAACGACCGCGGCCTCGAGGTGGCCAGGAAGGTGCGCACCGGGACCTACATGCTCAACACCTCGGTGCCGATCGACTTCGCCACCCCGTTCGGCGGCTTCAAGGAGTCGGGGATCGGCCGGGAGTTCGGGCCCGAGGGGCTGGAGACCTTCTTGGAGAAGAAGTCGATCGCCCTGCCCGGGGGGTACACCCCGCAGGTCTGAGCGCCGGCGGCGGCCCGGTCCCTACGACCGCCCCCGCCGTGGGCGGCGCGTTGGGGGCGCCGTAGCCCGAGAGCGGCGCCCCCGATCCGTGGGTGTCGGCCTGGTACTGGTCGGTCCCGGTCTCCTCCACGCTGAGCCCGGTGCGTTCGCCGTCGCCGTTCACCACGTCGGGGCCGCGGTCGCCCGGCGTGCAGCCGGTGACGACGGCCACGTGCGCGGCGACCCGCGTGTGGGTGTCGAGGCCGTAGACGGCGACGTCACCGGGTTGGGGCACGTACCCGCTGCCGACGGGGTGCCAGATCCCGTGGTCCACTCCCCAGAGGCAGCAGCCGGCGGAGGCCGACTTGAGGTCCCCTGTGGCGACCTGGTCGGTGACGAGGGCGCCGGCCTGCAGCCGCACCCATGCGGTGAGGTCGGCGCACCACTCCTCGCGGCGCAGCCCGGGCCGCAGGCGGCTGTGCCCGTGTCCCAGTGGGCGCCGTGGTGGTCGCAGCAGGAGTCGGGGGAGTCCGGTAGCCGACCTGGTCCTCGGCCACCGATACGTTCTTCGCCCCGAGCCGCGAGAGCGGCGGCCCGGCCGCCACCGAGCGCACCCCGGCGACGGCGGCCACCACGCCCCGACGACCTCAGCGGCCGGCACGAGGACAGCGGTGCGCCGGCGCCGGCGGACCGCCGGGCCAGTGGGGGCCCGGCGCGAGGGTCGGCGGGCGCGCTCGACCGGGCGGTCGAGGGACCGGGTCGCCGGCGCGGCCCTTCGCGTCGGCGGTGCCCTGGGCGCTGGCATGGGCTGGGTTCCCGCCGTCGGTTCGGGTCTGCGGCCCGCGCCAAGGGCGGGTCCGACGGCTCAGCAGGCTGCCGACCGGCCCCCGGGCCGGTGGCACTCCCTGCGGCCTACTGGCCGGGGAGGGTCGAGGGGGTCGGCGCGCCCGGTGTGGCGGGGGCGATCGTCGGCGCCTGCTCGCCGTTGGTGTCGGCCAGGGCGCACTGGCTGCGCAACGCCGGGATCAGGTTCGACTCTGTGTTGCGCCCGATCTCCTGGAGGGTCGTCTGGAGCGGGTTCCACTGGGGGTCGGCGGAGGTCGCCTGGGCGGCCAGGGGGAGGGCGGCCTCGAGCTGCTTGATGGCCCGGACTTTGTCGAGGGTGACCAACCCGGCGTCGGGCGCGTGCCGGGCTTCGTCGAAGAGGCGGATCGAGGCGTTCACGTGCACGCACGCCTCCCGGGCCAGCGTGAGCCCCGAACCCCCGCAGGCGCCGAGGATGAGCGGCAGCGCGGCCAGGGCCGCCAGGGCGGCCACCGTCCAAGCGCGACGCCCGCCGCCGCGGCCGCGGCGAGCCACGTCAGCCCAGCCAGCTCTCGGCGGCGTCGAGGAGGTAGCGGCTGACGGCCAGGCAGCGGTCGAAGACGTCACAGAGCAGCTCCTCCCCGGCGAGCACCCGGGCGAGCGACACCGGGTGCCGGGCCAGGATGTTGAGCCGCCGCTCCGAGGCGTCGGTGGCCGAGGCGAACGAGTCGATGGCCGAGACCTCTAAGGGGAGTTCGATGCCGCCCACCCCGGCCAGGTCGATGGCCAGGCGCAGGAGGTCCGGGCCGTTGGGGAGCGGCGGCAGGGCCCAGGTGAAGGTGAGGGGGAAGTGGAAGTCGTCCGGCGGCTCCTCGTCGTCGGCCAGCGCCATCACCACGTCCTCGAAGGAGAGGAGCACCCGGGGGTCCACGTCGAGGGCGAGGTGGAGGTCGAGCGGCCCCCCGCACCCCTCCTCGGGGTGGAGGTCGACCTCCCAGACCTGGCGGAGCGAGTAGGTCTCGACGAAGTGGCGCTCGTCGTGGACGTGGAACCCGTGGTCCACGGAGTGGTCTTTCAGGTCGGCCACGTACCCGGCTACGTCGATCGCTGCCACGGTGCCAAGCCTAGTGGCGTCCCTCGCCGGTGGACCGTGGCGGTAGGGTCGGCGGGTGGACGACGAGGAGCTGCTCGTGGTGCTGGAGGAGGCCGCCCGGGCTGTCGCCGCCGCACTCTCGGAGCTCGGGGACTGGCGCCCGGCGGGGGACCGCCCCGGCCAGTACCGGCTGGACCTGGTGGCCGACGCAGCCGCCCTGAAGGTGCTGCACACGGCCGGACTGTCGGTGGTGTCCGAGGAGTCCGGGCTGACCGGTCCCGAGCCGCGATCGGCCGACGGGTTGCTGGTGGTGCTCGACCCGGTCGACGGCTCGACCAACGCCTCGCTCGGCATCCCGTGGTACGCGACCAGCCTGTGCGCGCTGGACGGCGACGGCCCCCGTGTGGCACTCGTGGCGAACCTGGCGAGCGGCGTGCGGTACGAGGCGGTGCGCGGCGGGGGCGCGAGGCGCGACGGCCGGCCCATCGCACCCTCGGCGTGCCGGGAGCTGTCGGCGGCGGTGGTCGGGATCTCGGGGTTCCCCCGGCGCCATCCCGGGTGGGCCCAGTTCCGGGCGATGGGCTCGGCGGCGCTCGACCACTGCGCCGTCGCCGAGGGGACGCTCGACGCCTACCGCCTGATGGGCGGGTCCTGGCTCCACGGCTGGGACTACCTCGGCGGGATGCTCATCTGCACCGAGGCGGGCGCCGTGGTGGGGGAGCTCCACGGAAACGAGCTCGTGGTCCGCGACGCCACCCGCCGCTCACCGGTCGCCGCTGCCACGGCGGAGCTGCTCGAGTCACTCCTCGCCTTCGAGGGGTGAGGCGAGGGCTCGCCTAGGCTTGGAAGGTGGGTGCGGCCGGACGCGACGCGTTCGGGGAAACAACCCGCCGGGGCGCTTAGCTCAGTTGGTCAGAGCAGCTGGCTTACAACCAGCAGGCCGTCGGTTCGAGTCCGGCAGCGCCCACTCTTCTGTCAGCGATGGTCACCGTCTTCCAGGCTAAGTCGTCGGCAAGTCCTCGACCTGGCGTTAGACCCGTACGACTCGAAGACCCGGAATGTCGTCATAGTCGGCGTCTTGGGAAGCGACCACCATGTCGTTGGCGATCGCCGTCGCAGCGATCCAGGAATCGTTGATTGGCATCCGTTTGCCAGCGTCTCGTAGCGCAAGACGCAGGGTAGCCCACGCGTGGGCAACTCCTTCGTCTATCGGCAGAGGGTCGAGCGACGCCGCGGCGGACAGCGTCTCTAGCCGTTGTGCTCGGGTCGACCCATCCTGTGCAGCAAGAACTCCGAGTCGTAGCTCTGCCACGGTAACGACGGAGATGGCAACACGGCTGGGCGGCCGGGACAGCGGTCGATCCTGCTCGACGGCGATGAACAGCGACGTATCAGCGAGCGCAATCTCGTCGTCGACGTCCTCGTCGGGCGGCGTCAACGGATCGGGATGTCGTCGGTCGTATCGGGCAGGATGTCTGCCAGCTCTCGAGCGAGCCCGGGATCGGCTCGCCATCGGTCGAGGTCTCGGAAGAAGGCATCCCAGGTCATCGACCTCGGCCGCGTGGGCAATGGAAGTAGCTCGGCGACAGGACGACCGCTAACCGTCACTCGAAGGTGCTCACCCCGCTCGACCCGGCGGAGGACGGCGCTGACGTCGTTTCGGAGGTCTCGTGCAGGGATGTCGGTCACGGCCGCAGTGTAGCAGTGTTGCTACGGAAGATTCGGGGACTATCTACTTGACGCACCCCCGGGCCGCTGACCCCGGCGTCTATTCCTTCCTGGGGCCGGTGGGTAGGCTCTACCTCATGGGATCGGCCGCGGACCTGGCCCTCAGCGCCAAGGAACTGAAGAGTGAACTGATCGGCGCGAGGTTCAACGCAACCGAGGTGCTGGCCGCTACCGCCAAGGTGGAACGGGATGGAGATGGGGAAGACGCCATATTCATCTTGATTGTGTTGTCCGATCCGGCTGGTGACACTTGGCCCAACGACGACATCTTGGACCTCCGCCGGGCCGTGATTCGCATGGCGATAGAGAGAGAGCTTGAGGTCCCCATCTACGTGACCCTGTCTCCTCACAGCGATCAGCCCCAGGAAGACGACGAACTCACCGCTGAAGTCCCGACGCTCTTCTAGATCGCTTGCTCCGTGCAGCGGCCAATCAAACCTGAGTGGTTGATCCGCCAAGCCAACAAACTCGCGGGGCGCGACCCTCCAGCAACCGGCCAGCCCATAAATGCTGACCTGCGACGAGCGGTATCCGCCGCCTACTACGCGCTCTTCCATAAGTTGATCATTTGCGCAGGTGAGGCGCTACTTCCGAAGGGGACCCAGGAAGACCGGTGGCGCTTCGGGCGGCATTTCGAACACGCCGCCATGAAGCGGGTCTGCGGGTGGGCGACGGGTCAGTCCAGCGCGCCCGCCAGATACCGGCCGTTGCTCTCGCCGCTAAGCGGCGATCCTCAACTGATGGTGATTGCGCTGGCGTTCCAGGCTCTACAGCAAGACCGCCACAGTGCTGACTACGACCATGAGGCCAACTTCACGAAACCCCAGGTGCTGAACCTGATCGACCTGGCGAGCACCGCGATCGTGACCCTGGACGCGTTGAAAGGAACTGCCCCGCTGCAGGTCTTCCTTGTTCAGATGGCGATCAGTTCGAAGGGGCCGTAGGACTACCGGCGTCCTCAGATTCCTTCCGGCGGTGCTTCCCTGACATCCCCTTGGGGTCGACCTTCAGGGCGGCGGCGACGAATTCCTCGAACTCAGCCTCGGAGGGCTCCTCATTCTCTTGGGTCTGCGCCGGTGGCTCTGGGGTTCGACTCAAGGTGCTGCTCCGATCCTGCTCACAGTGCAAGAGCCCGCCCGAAGGCGGGCTCTTGCGACAGCGTCCCGAAGGACGCTGGGCGGTCAACCACCCACATGATGGCACCCCCTGCATCTGCCAACCAGCGGAAACATGGACAAATTTGGGGCTCCGGGAGCGGGGCTCGAACCCGCATTACTAGGTTGACCGCCCAGCGTCCTGCCGATTGAACGATCCCGGAGTGCTCTGTCATCCTACTTCCGGAAGTTGTCCACTGGGGGGATATGCACGCGCGATTAGATAGGACGGATCGCGCGGGCCACTCCCAAGAAATCTGCCAGATTGCGGTTGCCTCTGCCAACTCTCTGGTAAAGTAGTTGGCATGGTCAACCTAACTGCGGTTCAGGGTTCTACGCCGCCGTACGCGTCGTGGACCAGCTTTTGGGCGTTCATTGAGGATCTGCGGGCCAGTGGGCACGCGCCGCAGGTGATTGACAACTCCGTATGGGGTCCCAACCGATCCGGCGCTCTGCGTTCGCAGCTCACGGTCACTCTGCGCTTCTTGGGCTACTTGGACGGAGAAGAGGAGAAGAGGTCGTCGACCCCAGCACTTGACGAGCTGGTGACGGCCGACGACCCCAGGCCGGTGTTTCGACGTGTCATCGAGGAACGCTACGCACCGGTCATCGCCGTTGGGCTAAAGAACGCCACGGTCAAGCAGGTGGACGAAACCCTGCTCGAGATGGGGGCGGGCACTGGCGACACTCTGCGTAAGACGCGAGTGTTCTTCATCAACGCGGCCGAGTTTGCCGGTCTGGATCTCGGGCCGTACTTGAAGAAAGCGGCTGGGACCCCTCCCCGGACCGGCGTGGCGCGCAGAAAGCCCGCACGTCGGACGCCACCCCAAACCCCCACTAGGCCGGTTGGCACGGGCACCAACGAGTTTGTGCTCGATCTCCGGTCAGCCGGTCAGGTCAAGGTGACGATCACTGCCCCGCTGTGGGAGCTGGACGAGTCAGATATGCAGTTCGTCCTGGATCTTCGCAGGATGGTGCTCAGCTACAACGAGGCACCGGTTGGCCCGAAGCCGATTTCGGCGGCAGCGGACACGAACGACTAGTCGGTCAAGGTCTTTCCGGGTCCAACGAGCCACGTTGGATCGGGAAGAGGAAGGTTGGGGGAGCGCCCCCAGACTCACCACCAGTGAGCCAAGGGCGCTCCCCTCAACCGGGGCTAGCAGGTTCGCCGGGTCACCCCTGGAAGGCCGGTCCGACGGGTTCGACTCCCGTTAGCTCCACGTATTGTACCAGGTCAACACCAATTTCGCGACCCCCGTGACCTGCTACTTCACCTGCCAGTGAGTGGCCGGTAGCTCAGTCGCTTGCCGACGCTGGCATCCACCATGGCCTGCACACGCTCGGCGTCGCTCATCTTCCGGGTGTTCCAGCGATACTCGAACTCGCTGGCGTAGCGGTGCAGGTGCTCACGACTCACGTTGTGGTGCGTGCCGTCAAGGCTCCGCTTGAACTGGGAGAAGAACGACTCGGCCTCGTTCGTGCTGATCCCGTCCCGCACGTACTCGCCGATCGAGTGATTGACGGTGCCGTGCGAGGCGAACTCTGGCCCGAGCTTCGTGTAGGCGTTGGACGAGTCGGTGTGCAGGTCCGTCTTGGCCGGGTCGCAGGTCTCGGTCAGTACCTTCCGCAGGTTCTCCCCATTGACGTTGGCGACCACCTTGGTGCGGACGGTGCCCGACTCCTTGTGCACCAGGGCGACCACGGGAGTCTTGTCGGTGAGACCCTGCTTGCTCCCCACCCGGCGGTGGGCGTGCCGGTTCTTGGGGGCACCGCCCACCCACGTCTCGTCGGCGACGATGGTCCCAGTGAGAAGCGTGGACAGTGGCTCGCGGGTCATGGCCTCGCGGAGCCGGTGGGCCATGAACCAAGCCGTCTGGTAGGCGATCCCGAGCTGGCGCTGTAGCTCCAGAGCCGAGACCCCGTTCTTGCCAGCGTTGAACATCCACATAGCGAGCAGCCACTTGGAGACGGGCACCTTGGACGACTCGAAGATGGTGCCGACCAGGACGCTGAACTGCTTCGCACAGTGGCGGCACTTCCACAGGCGGCGGTAGGTGGTGGTCCCGGTGCGGGTCGTCCGCTCACCCGAGCGGGCGGCGATGAAGTAGTGCTTGGCGTCGATCACGCCACAGTGGGGGCACACGACCTCGCCGTTGGGCCAGCGCAGGCGCTCCAGCAGCTCCCAGGCGGCGGCCTCGTTGCTCAGGTACTTGGGGAGGGTTGCGAGGTTCAGGTTCTCCATACCGACAGTCTAGATGAAGCAACAAGGTGCGTCAAGTAGATAGTCCCCGAAGATTCCCAGGTCCTGGTTCGTCTTTCCATCTGATCTGGGTTCGAACACGAGCGAGTTGGGCCTACTGGCTATGAGGCTTTCGGTCGACGGATTCCTTGGAAAACGCCAGGTAGCACACCGCTTATCCGGGTTTGGCTTGCAGCCAGCAGGCCGTCGGTTCGAGTCCGGCAGCGCCCACGAAGAGGGAGAACACGCAGCAAGTCCGAAAGAGGGTGTCGCACAACGCTCCGAGGCCTCAGAGTTCTAGCGATGTACGTAGCGACTGAGAGGTGCTCGCGTCTCGGCGGCTGCGGCCAACATTTGCGGCCCCGGGGTGCGAAATTCCGTGCAGCACCGACCTCGTCGGCCTTGCCCCCAATGGCCTGGTCAGGTTCTCCCGGGCTCGTCTTTCAGAGCGGTCCGGTCACTGCGGGACGTTGAGGTGCAGCCGCACGCCGAAGAGCCCGACGTCCCCGTGCTCGCGCTCCCACCCGCCCACGATGGTGGCGATGCAGCTCGCCTCGCCCGAACGATCGATTGCGTCGGCGACGGCTGGACGAAGTCGTGCCGAGTCGAAGCGTGACAGGTATCCCACCGTGCGCTCGCTGATTCTCACTGCAATGGCATCTGGGTCGGCGAGGTTGTCCGCTTCGGGGACGAGAAGTGCGATCCTCTCCATGTGCACTCCGCCGTAGTGACGTCGGCCGCCGGTGAGTTCGAGGAGCGCTTCTTGGTGCGCGGACGCCCCCACCACACGAATCTCTGTGCTGCCCACAAGAGTCACGGTGGTCGTCGGCCCAGCGGCGGGAACACCGCTGGTGGCCAGGTCTTGTTGTGGCGGCGGCGAGCGTGGTGCGCCAACCAGTCGACGTAGCCGACCGCTCCCCCCGCCGCGTGCGCAGCCGAAGCAGTAGAAGCGGCACCCCTCGGTGTCGATGTGCAGGGAAGGGTGATGGTCGGGGTGAAAGGGGCACAGGTAGTTGCGGTCCCCGGGGAACAACTCGATCCCCACCTGTGCCCATAGCGCTGCGAACTCGGCCCGCTCGGCCCTCGTGCGCACTGGCACCTCGCCTGCTTGGTCATCCGCCCTCGGCGAGTACCGACCAGGACTCCGGTCCATGGCCACGAGCCATTGGGGCGGGTCAGCCAAGGGGATCTCGCCCGGCGCGCACCCTGCCTCCCACGCATAGACGCGGCCCGAAACGTGGACGCTGGGGGGGCAGATGACGAGACCGCCGTCGCCCTTGACGTCGAGCCCCGGAGCGATCGGCCGGCAGGGGACGACGGTCCCGGGATGGCGGAAGTAGAGATGCTGGCCGCCACCCCCGGTGAGCGATTCGACAGTGCCTGGTACAAGGCCGTGGTCGGCTTCAATGGCGGCGAGCGACTCGTGCCCGCCGTGGCGCGGATCGACGTCGAGCACCATGAGCCCGGAGACGGCCCCGGTGACGACGCCCACATTGGCCCCGGGCCATCTTCGCCACCAGCGCCGGATCTGCTCGGCACCGGCGGCATCGCCCATGTATCGCTTCCAGGCGACGTGTGAATGCTTGCCCGGTGCCGGGCACGAATGGTTGCCGCAGGTGCACCGGCCGGCGATGGGGGAATGCACAGGGATTACCGACCATCCCAGGCCGGCCGCCATGAGTGCGGCACGGGCTCGTGGTGTCTCGGGTGAGTTGGCGCCAGCGTCCACGACAACAGGTTTACCCGTCACAGGTGCGGCGTCCAGATGCAAACGTCAACCACCGGGCGCGGTCGCGGCACGGCGGATGTCGTCAACGAACGCAGCGAGCCGGTCGTAGTGCGAGCCTCGCCAGTAGACCCGCCCGCAGTCCGGGCACATCCGGAAGTCGTCGAAGTCTCGCCGGGTTCGAAGCGGAAGGCGGTGCTCCACCAGCTCTTTGGCAACCGACTCGAGCACGCCGTTGCACTCGAGGCACCGGCCGAAGGGGGAGACGATCCCGAACAAGTCGAACCGGCGCAAGACCTCGAGGATCTGGCGCCGCCTGTCGGTCTCCCGCACGTAGTAGCCACGGGTGAGCGGTGCGCGCTTCAGCAGGCCACGGTCGCGGGTGAGCAGCTCCCTGGATTCATCCACCGAGATCGCCGCCAGGTCTTCGTCGGTCGTATCTGTTCAGACCTCATCCAGAGGATCGAGCTGAGTTGAGCTGACCCGGAGGTCGCCGTCGGCGAATCGTCCGACGGGCTCGTCCAGGCGCACGATCCAGCGGTCGCCGTCCTTTTCGACGACGGTGACAGCGCGTCCGTGAAGGTAGAGGGGCCGGAGGTTGTGCCCGAGTTGCATGCGGTCGCCAACGTGGAGGTGGCTGGAGGCGATGAGCTCCTCGGCACGTTGGAGG
>Ga0181536_10007923_pt1 | contig 10354 bp, 8 predicted proteins | sample PEATcosm2014_Bin_41_FD_121105 | JGI IMG/M metagenome (GOLD analysis project Ga0181536, IMG submission 121105) | Peatland microbial communities from MTU Mesocosm Facility, Houghton, MI, USA - PEATcosm2014_Bin17_60_metaG | ecosystem: Environmental > Terrestrial > Soil > Wetlands > Peat | place...
CATGCCGGCGATGTAGTCGGCAATCACCCGTGCCTGATCCTCGCCCGCCCGCCAGTGCGCCGCGATGTGCGTCGGTAGCTGTGCCGGCTCGTCCATGTAGGCGCGGAAGAGATCGGTCATCACTTTTTGTGCCTTCACAGCCATGCGCATGACACGGTAATGGCGATAGAGATTCTCCATCAGGAACGCCTTCAGCTCGGCGCGCTTCGTTTCCAGTCCGGGGCTGAAACTCACCAGCGGCTGGGCATACGCGCGGATGGCTTCGGCGCTGTCGAGCTGCAGCGCGCGCAGGCGCTCCCTCACCGTCTCGATCAAATCGGTGACGAGGTCGTCGATCAAGGCGCGCTGCACCTGGTAGCGCTGGATCCGAAATCCGGCCTGCGGATACTCGGCCGAGACCCTCCCGAAAGTTTCGCGCCACAGCGCCACGTCGCGCAGCTGCTCCCGCGTCAGCAACCCTGACATCAAGCCGTCGTCGATGTCGTGGGTGTTGTACGCGATCTCATCGGCGTAATCGACGATCTGGGCCTCCAAGCACGGCGCCTGGAGCGGGTCGAACTCTTGCAGCGCCGGCCGATCGTATGGCGACGAGTGTTTAGCGATGCCCTCACGCACCTCCCAGGTGAGATTCAATCCAGCGAAGGTCGGATAGCGTTCCTCCAGCAGATCCACTATGCGCAGGCTCTGCTGGTTGTGCTCGAAGCCGCCGTGGTCTGCCATCAGCTGATTCAGCACGCGCTCGCCGGCGTGGCCGAAGGGCGTGTGTCCCAGGTCGTGCGACAACGCCACCGCCTCAGCCAGGTCTTCGTTCAGGCGCAGGGCGCGGGCAACGGTGCGGGTGATCTGCGCCGTCTCCATGGTGTGCGTCAGCCGTGTCCGGTAGTAGTCGCCCTCGTGATTGACGAACACCTGCGTCTTGTACTCGAGCCGGCGGAACGCGGTCGAGTGGATGACGCGGTCGCGATCGCGCTGGAAAGGCAGCCGGAAAGCGTGCTCCGATTCTGGATGCCTTCGGCCGCGGCTGTCGCGGCTGTGCATCGCGTAGGGAGCCAGCGTCGCCTCCTCCAACTCCTCGAAATCCCGGCGTTCCATGAGCCGACTATATTCGGGCCGCCTCGCTCAGCGCAACATGGCGCGAGATGCCAGAGGAGACGTTCGCGGTCGACGGTGCGCAGTTGATCGACGACAACTTGGCCGCTCCTGCCGGCGAACCGGCACAGCCCGCGAAAGGGATACCTCTGTCCGCCGGTCGACGGTGTGCCTCTCCTCACGCCCGCCGAAGGCGATAGTCCAGACGCCCGGTGCCAACTGCCTTCCTGTCACCACGCAAGCCAGCGTCCCGGCTTCTCTCCAGCCGATCGTTCACGGTCCAAGCCGCAGAAACCAGCTGAGTCCTTCGCTGACTCGCTCCATCACCCGGGCGGAAAGGGTGCCCGCGAGCGTGCCAAGATCACTCTTGTTTACGGTAACGATTTGAGAGGCGTTGACGACCGAGTCGCGCGGCAACCCCGTCACTCGCTTTGACAGGAGGGTGTTGCCTGGAGCCCGTGCCAATGCCCGGTTGCTGGTCAGTACGCAGACGACAACCGTGTTGATCGCGCTCGCGTTGACCTCATCGCGTTGAATCACCAGCGCGGGGTGACGGTAGCCGGGTTCGGAACCCGCCGGCTCCCCGAAGTCCACCCACCAGACTTGTCCGCGCCGGATCACCGTCGTTTCCGCTTCGTCCCGCCCACCACGGTCTTGCTGTATCGCCGCAACGCCGCCACGGCAGGATCGTCACCCGGCTGCCCGCCCTTGGCGATGGCGCGGTTCCAAGCCTCGGTTGCGTCAGATGGGTGACGGCGGCGCGCCAGGAAGTCTCGGGCAGCCGCAGCCAGCAGGCTGCTGCGCGACATCTTCAAGGTGCGAGCGCACACCTCGATCTCGTCAAACAACTCATCCGGCAACGAGATGGCCGTCTTCATGGGAAGGGGTATAACTTGTCATACCAAAGTCAGCAATAGGCATTTTATCTAGATAAACTCACCTTGCAAGTCCGACTGTTCTCCGCCGAGCAGCCAGATCACACGTCGTCCGCGGCAAGACCCAGAGGACGTCCACCAACCGGCGCGACATGACCGAGCGCGAGGTCCTTTGCCCGCCGCTCAACGAACGCTTGATGCGGCGGCATCGGACTCTGCCGATGTCCTTGGCCGACGCCTGTCTGGTCCGGATGTCGGAGCTACATCCGCGCTCTCGCGTGTTCACGAGCGACTCGGATTTCACCATCTACCGGCGCAACGGCCGCTAAGTCGTGCCGTTGCTTGCGCCGCCCGATAGGTGACTGCGTCCCAAATTGTGGGCATGGCGGGGGCGCCACTCGCGGCTTCGGTCTGCTAGCATCCAACTGAGACATTGACTTCGAGGTCATATCTGGTCACAAAGAGACCATGAAACGTGCAAAGGTCTCCGAGCTCAAAAGCCGGCTTAGTGCCTACCTGGCGGAGGTGCGCAGCGGCGGCACGGTGCTCGTGTGCGACCGGCAGACGCCGATTGCTCGGTTGGTTCCGGTCGATGGGCACGCGGATGAGCTTCAGGTGGAGGAGCCGCGCCGTCCTGTTGCGGATCTGGGCAAGGTGAAACCCGCCCGCCTGCGGCGTCGCATCAACGTGGGCCGTCTGCTGCGGGAGAGCCGGGACCAGCGGTGACGGTCTACGTCGACACCAGCGTGGTGCTGCGGGTACTGCTCGCCCAGGGAAAACCGCTGGACATCTGGGCCAAGTGGGAGGCCGCGTGGTCCAGTGAGCTGCTGGGGCTCGAGGCCCGCCGCGTGATCGACCGGTTGCGTCTGGAGGCGGCACTCGATGACCAGGGTGTGGTGAGCGCTCAGCGGGAGTTGGTGCGGATTGAAGGCACCATCGGTCGCATCGGGCTGACCCGGGCCGTCTTGCGTCGTGCCGCACTGCCGATGGCCACGGCTGTGAAGACGCTCGATGCGATCCACATCGCCAGCGCGATGTTGTTTCAGGAGCATCGTGGCACGCAGCTATTGTTCGTCACGCACGATGCGCAGCAAGCGACTGCGGCCCGCGCCCTGGGCTTCGAGTGCCGGGGAGCGTGAACGCTCAAGGATCGCTCAGATCAGTATCGAGTCCTCTACGTGCTTTTTCTGACAAGTCACGAATCACGAGCACGAGCCACGACGGGAGTTTGCAGAGGGTGACGATCGATCGCGTTTGGCAACTGGTCGATGCGGTCGGCTTGGAAGCCGAGATCAAGGTACGCCGTGCCGCGTGAGAGACAACCGTGTCGGCAGTGAATGCTCGGCATGTCATTCGCCGCTCTACCAGGACGCGCAGCGCTACTTGCGGTCGCTGCCTGCGGCGTATCGGCTGGATCCTCTTGTTCGCCCCGATACGATTGAGCTGTAAATTCAGATCGAGGTGGCTCATTCTTCATTGTCGAGACCCAGTGGCCCCGGATCGCCCTTTCCATGCTCGCGGCGTTTCATTGCTTGTCGAAATGCTCGACATGCCTCCTGCTCTCTGTCGGAAAGCGAGCCCTGGTCCACTTGCTCAACACGAGCGGCAACGGTTTCTGGAGCGATGAACGCCTCGACGTCACTCATCCTGATCTGCCAGTTGACGGAAGCGACTCGGTCACCCAGTCCATGTGATGTCACTTGGCCCAAGATCCCCACTAGAAACCGTAGAGCACCGGCGGCTGTTTTGACGAGGTCTTCGACCCAAGCCTTCGGCTCGGCGTCACCTGCCCACTCCTTCCAGCGATAGAGAATCGACAGCATCTTCGGGTGTCCCATCAATACCCCGTCACTCGCAGCCGTTCGGATTTTCTCGACGCAGATCCGTTGCAGCTCGGCCAGGTCTTCTTCGCCGACGGCAAAGCTGTCTGGGTCTTTCTGGCGCTCTTGCTTGCTCGACTCGACGGATGTCTTGAAGACCGGCATGAACAGCCCGCTCGTTGCGCGCGAAGCTTCCTTCAGTATCTGACCCCGAACCGTGCGATCGGGCTCACGCATCAGATACCAATGGACAATGCGAAGCGCAGACCATTCCGGGCTCATGCCGAAGCCGAACGACCCTTCCACAAATGGAAGTTCGTCTCCGACATCGAAAAGTGCGGTCACCAACCGAGGAGCGTGAGCCAAATCGAACTCCTCTTTGTGAGCGTCAAGCCGGATCAGGAGTGACGCGAGGACTCCCCTGCGATTGAATTCGCGAAAGAGGGCAGCGAGTCCCTCGCGGTCGTCAGTAGATCTCAACACGCGCTGAACGTCGGCTTCAGACACTTCAAATTGCCCGATCACAAGCTGGAAGTACCTGTCGAACATCCGACTCGCGCATACGCGCCGAGATCGGATCCATCCTTCCTCGAATCCGATGCCGTAGCCGGAGCCGTCCAAGACCCAATCGACGGGTTGAAACAGTGACTTTAGAATCTCGCGCACCTGCTCACGGCGCGTTTCAGGGATCGAATCGAGGAGCGCGTCGATAGAAGCGCGCTTCTCCTTGTTGTCCATTTGCCCACCGAGCTCTGTGAGTACGTCCTTTAGATTCGCCAGCTGCTTGAAGACATGTGGCTCGAAGACCCGAAGGCACTCGATCCCGATGAGATCAACAGGATTGACATTCAGTACACCGTCCTGGCGATGCGCCACCGCGTGGAAGTCCAGCGTTGACAGAAATCTGTACACGTCACGCAGGTTCTCGAAATATTGGGACAGCCCGCCATGAAACAGATTTCCGAATCGCACGTGCTCCGCCTTGGGAATCCCCTCTGATCCCAGAATCTGGGCGAGGCCTTGATTGAGCACCTGGTGGAGGCGTGCGAGATCAACCCGTGGGACATCGAAGCCGACCTGAACGATCTTCTTGAGAAACTCCACGCCAGATCCGGGTGCCACCTCGTTGAGGCTCTTCTCGACAAGGTCTCGCTGGAAGAGAAGAAGGAAGACCAGATTCTGAAGGTCGGCATTCGCCTTCACTAACTGGAACAAGAGTTTGATCTCGTCTTTCGAGAGGCGATCGATGTCGTCCATCACAACTAAGACAGGCCGCTCAAGTCGCGCCAGTGCCGCCCCCAGTTCTCTCTTCACGGACGAAATGCTTCGCTCCTCGTTCTCAGCCTTGGCGTCCAGGGCCTCCGCTCCTTCTGAGGCCACCTTCCCAGCCGTCTCCAAGCCGTGAGCGACCGACTCCACAGCGTCTGGAGGTACACCCTTGATGGTAAAAACCGTGCGGAGCGCGCGGGCCGCACTACCTGCCAGCACCAGGCAACGGCCGTACAATCGCCACTTCGCAGCGGCACTCTTGATTCTCTCGTCGGAACCTGGATGCGCGCTGAGTGATATGCCGACCTCGCGGAAGAACGCCTCCAGGATTTGCTCCTGTGCCGCCCACTCCCACGGGTTGAACTCAACGATGATCGGCGGTGGCACCTGTGTCTCCAACGACTCGCGGAGCATGTTGTTTAGAGACGACTTGCCGCTGCCCCAGTCACCGTAAAGCGCGATAACCAGACTGTCTTTGCCACGCCAACTGTAGATCGCCGACGCTAGCGACTCAGCGAAGCGAGCGCGTCCAAGCAGATCTTCCGCCCGAGACGAAATCGGTCGGTCGGCGGAGAACCGGCAAGTGCCTTCCTCGCTGTGTGCGCGTCCCATAGCAATCTCCTCCGGTGCCCCGTGCAGCGGATCGTCCCTTGTCACAGACAGTCGCCCCCCGGGATCGCGGTTACCCAAGAAAGCGTCACGCATCCTGGCAATCTTCCTTCCAATAGCTTGTACCGCTCGAAGCAGTGTCATCATGTCGTTTTGTCGCTGTGACGCCCAACCGGGTGGAGAATCGATGGTAGCTATATTGACGAGATTCGTCAAGATGGTATCCTATTGAGATTGCGGGATAGAGATGGAGCGTGGCAACGATGGGCAACGACAACGTGATCGGTCATAATCTGGCACGGCTACGGCTCGATCGGGACGTGAGCCAGGACGAGGTTGCGTCGAAGGCGCGCATCTCGCGCCTTGCCCTTGGAAAGATCGAGCGCGGCGAGGTCGTGCCGCGGACGGCGACGCTCGAAGCGCTCGCCAAAGCGCTCGGCACTTCGACGGCCGACCTGGTGACCGCAGCCCGCCCGCTCTGCACTGTGCGCTTCCGCGCGCCCAAGGTGAAGGGCCGTGAGCAAATCTTGGCAGAGGTGTCTCGCCGGCTCGAAGAGTACTGCTGGCTGGAGAGCGAGTTGAAGGCAACCAAGACGTTTCCGCTGGAGAAGCTGCGCGGCTTGCGCGCCAAGCCGGAAGCTCTCGCAGAACGGGTTCGTGAAGAAATCGGCCTCGGCCCCAAGGAGCCGATCCGAGACATCTGCGGCCTGCTGGAGGACAACGGCATCAAGGTCTTGCTGCTCGACAAGAAGAGCGACGCCTTCTTCGGCCTCAGCGTGTCTGAGGGTGATGGCGGTCCGGCCGTCGTTGTGAACACCTGGGAGCGGATCTCGGTCGAGCGCTGGATCTTCACCGCCGCACACGAACTGGCTCACCTGCTGCTGCACCAAGGCGAGTACCTGCGCGACGAGTCCGAAGAACCGAAAGCTACCGAACACGAGGCCGACGCGTTCGCCAGCCATTTCCTCATGCCGGAAGCGGCATTCGCCTCGGAGTGGGACGACACCAGCGGACATGCGCTCATCGACCGCGTGCTGAAAGTGAAGCGCATGTTCCGCGTCAGTTACAAGACCGTGCTCTACCGGCTCGCCGAGACCGGACGGGTGACGCGCGATGTTTGGCCGATCTTTCAGCGGCAACACGCGCAGCGTTCTGGAAAGACGCTGAGCAAGGCCGACGAACCGAATCCCCTCAAGGCCAGCGAGTTTACCTGGAACTGGAGCCGGGCCGGCGAACCCGCTGGATTATCTGAATGCGATTTTGTAGAGGATCGACTGCACAGGCTGATCAGAATGGCGCTGGAGCGGAAGATCATCTCGCTGGGCCGTGCCGCGGAGATCCTACGGATCTCGCACGAGGACATGCGAAAACGCGCCGCCGACTGGTCCGCGTAGATGCGGCCGGCGTCTTTGCGGTGTCCGTTCCCCGCCGGGTCGCTCCGGGCTGCCTCAAGTCCGACAGGTTGCTGGATCGAACTGAGCCCTCCGTCTGAGAGTCTCCCCGCTTTGCCCCGTGCGTGCCGTGAGCGCGGAGGCTCTCGCCACAGTTTGCCGGCGGTATAACTGTGCGCAATGAGCGGCCATCGGATCCAACAAGGACGAGGTTTCACCGAGTTCGCTTTCCGCTTCGGACGCTTACCCTCTTGGCGTCATTCGGCCCGCGGGGAGGATCCCCCCGACCATCGAGTCCGGCGCTCGGCAAGGCCAAATGAAAGCAGTGAAACCTCGTCCCTATTGGTCGATAACACGCGGACCCATATCGTAAAGCCTGGGGAATTCCTCTCGACGATTGTGAGAAGAGAATACCAGATGTCTTACGAAAGCCTCTGGCCTCTCATCAGGGCACTAGATCCGAGCCTCAAGGATCCCAATCGCGTTCTTGCCCGACAGCAGACCAAGCTTCCGGTATTGCCGGCGGGTTGAACATGGTCTGTCATTTCAGATCGACGACGTGATCAACCGGGCAGAATCACAGCACTGGGTGACGCGCGCCCTGCGCACGGTACCACCACCTATCCATTGCAAGAAGAAAGCTGAGCGACTCAGAACGTGAGTCCCCACGTCAAGCTCGTTAGAAGTAGCAACAGCCCCATCATGCTGAATGCCCGCTGAACAAGCGGACGATAGAAGCCCAGATCCGCCCAGCGTGTTCCGTTTCCCCTTGCGCACGTGCCGCATCGGCGCCGCTCATGTAAGCCTCCGCCTGCTCGAGCAACGCTGCGAAGCTCTTGGTTTGCCCCCCCTGCGTGATCTGCTCGATCACGTGCAGTCCAAGTGCCCGGTAGCTCTCAAATTGCGCTTCGCTGAACCATTGATCGACAGTCGATTCGTGCGGGAACTCGCCCGCCGAGCGCGAGTAGCTGTAGACATCGTACGGTACGCGCCTGCCGTGTCCGAACAGCGCAGGCTTGATATAGATGAGCTCCCCGGGCGGCACCTTGCCGTCGACCTCCTTGTAGTGAATCGTGGCAGTGGCACAGTAGAGGCCGTCCGCGGTCTCCTCGCGCGGCGAGATGAGGATCTTCTTCCTGAACTCGATCGGGATGCCGAAGTCGATGCGGATCTTGCGGATGGCGTTGCCCAGGTCCTCGAAGCCAGCAGTAGGGTCGCAGCCCGCGTCGCTGACCAGGATATAGCGGCAGCGGCGCAGCACCATCTCGTACAGCCCCAGGTTGTCGAAGTGGCCACCGTCGGAAAGGTTGACGTAGCGGCTCTTGGAGTTCGTCCATCCGAACAGCTCGGCGAACAGCGGAAGGAGCGCGTGCCACGGGCCGGGGAGATCATAGGTCTTTGCGCCCTCCTTGCTGACGTTGCCGAGCCATGCCCCTAGCCGAGCGTTGAACAACCCCATGAGGAACATGATCGCCGGAGACGAGTGGTATCCCATATTCGGATTGGCGGCCGCACCCGAGATCGTGATTGCGGTCCCCAGCGAAACACCGCCCGGACCGCCATACTCTTTCGAAGGTCGATAGCCGTCATGGAAGTTGCCGCAGTAGAAGGGAGTCATAGAGAACGATTCGGCTTTCCGTTGCTGCCAGGCGAGCTTCTCCTCGCTCATCACCAAGTTAAGGCAGACGTTGATCACCGGCAGAGGTCGCGTTGCGGCTTTCGGTCCATCGGACTTCCACAGCTCGTGGAGGCGCAGATTGTCGTTGGGATCGAACCCGGTGAATGGGTCTGGCTGCCGGGTCGGGTTCGACGCGCCGAGATAGGCGCGCACCAAGCGATTGCGGTACAGGCCGTGAAGCGAAAAGCGGTTGACGTTGACGAAGAAGCCCATGATCACGGAGACCGCCACGGCAAGTATCGGAACCCATAGAAAGAGAACAAGCTCCGCAAACTGCACCTCGCCTTTGCGTCCCAGCCCGGCGGGGATGGCGAGCAGATCGCCGTTGCCGGTCACGAGACGCCCCACCAGCGTGGTTCCGTGCGCCAGCAGAATCACGACGCAGACGCAGAACACGGGCGCCGCCGCTCCTAGCACCCACTCTTTCCACGGAGTGGTCTTGGACGCGCTGCCTCGACCCGACGCGGTGCCTCCTCCCTTGCCGAGCAGGCTCGCGACGATCCCCGACAACCCACCCATGCCGGCGAGGATCTGGGTGAGGTACCTGTCTTCGAATCGTTGCCAGAGGTAGTCGCCCAGCAGGCATAACCCGCTGAGCAGCAGCCAAATCACCCCGACGAGCAGCACCCAACCGGACAGGCGCGCCCACCACTCCCGATCTGCGTCGTTGCGTGCAGGCACACGGCAGATCGGCGCACGATCCGCGTCGTCTCCGCCGGGCACGCCGTCCGCCGGCTCACGCTCGCAGCTCGCGATGGCCACGAACAAGGCGCGGGCGAGCAGGTAGACACCCAGCAACACCGGAACGGCAAGGATCACGTATAACACGGAGTGCGCAACCAAGGTCGCATGCCAGTGGGTAAAGACGATGACCAGGATCGCCGTCGCCACAGCACCCGACACCACGATTGCCGCGCCTTCGACCGAAGGCCGCGCGTAGCTGTGCTCCTTCCGCCAACGGGGCTCGGTTATGGCCCAGCCAGCGAGCGGGATCACGACACACCACAGCGTCGCGAACGTCCAGACGCCTACCGTGTCATCGAACATTACCGTGAACGGTCTGTTCCACGGCGTCCGCAGCGCCGCAGTGGCGAGCAGCAGGCACGACAGCCACAACGGCGCCACCGTGGCGATCACGAAACGGAATTGAGACGTGCCCGGGGTCTTCCACCGCCGTCGCGCGCGGTAGACGTTACGGCTAGCGAGGAGTGCGGCCCCGAGCGCCCCGGCCACGAGCAGATCAAGAACCCATCCGGGCCAGGGTGGACTCTCCGTGATCAATAGACAGATCTGCGGAATGGTCAACACCGCCGCGAAGAATGGGATGAGCACCAGCCAGTTGAGCAACAGATTGCGGAGAATGATGGCCGCGCCCGTCCAGGTGTCCGCCGAAAACAGGCCGACCCTAGGGGTGAGGTAGTTGCTATACTCGCGCAAATGGTCGATGGGCTTCGGCTCAGGCGCCAGCGGGTTGTCGGGCTTCTGCGATTTGGCTGTTGCAGGGTCGCCAACCGCCAAATCGGCAATGACTTTCTGCGCACCGGCGCGTGTCATCCACGCACGCAACCAACCAGCAATATAGCCACCACCTGAAACGCTTGACAGATAGTCGAACGTGCCCAG
>Ga0181536_10007924_pt1 | contig 10353 bp, 9 predicted proteins | sample PEATcosm2014_Bin_41_FD_121105 | JGI IMG/M metagenome (GOLD analysis project Ga0181536, IMG submission 121105) | Peatland microbial communities from MTU Mesocosm Facility, Houghton, MI, USA - PEATcosm2014_Bin17_60_metaG | ecosystem: Environmental > Terrestrial > Soil > Wetlands > Peat | place...
GGTCGGTCGTTTAGCGTTAGACTGGCGGAACGATTTCTCACACGCTAACGACCGCAAGTGCAGCCCCTGACCGAGCGTTTCGAGACATTTCCGCGCTCGGGGTGAAATTATGAGGCTTTTGCGTAAGGAATGATTTTCAGCAGAAAAGTTCAGCCCAGTTAGCAGGCACTTCGCGGAGGCCAAATGCCGATTGTCAACTGCGAACCTTACGTAAGCACCGCCCCAATCTTCTTGGTCGCTGTCGGGAATTTACCAATACCCGCGCCCAGCACTTCATCGGCCACCGTCACATACACATCGGCGACCGTCCCGGTAATGCGCGTGTGAGCCCCTTTGGCCAGCCGAGGGCTCCCTCCGGCCACAAGCATCGCCAAGCCGCTGTTTTTATGCGGATTGGCCTCGGCATGTTCGTGGACGAAAATGAGGCTCGTGTGGTCGAACAGCGTGCCATCGCCTTCCGGAACTGATTCGAGCTTCGCCACCAGATAGGCGAATTCCTCCACATGCCACCTGCAAATGTCGCGGAGCACGTGTATGCCGTCGGTTCCGTCCGCACCGGCTGTCTTGTCTGGCGAGTGGGTGTAGTCGTGATGCCGCGCCGAGGAATAGCCCAGCCACGGGAACCGCGTCAGGCTCTGGCATTTCGTCAACATATAAGAAGCGACGCGTGTCTGCCGCATCGCCAGCGCCTGCACCAGCAGGTCGCTCTGCAATTTCGCAATTCGCGGCCAGTCCTTCATATCGCCATCGAAGTCGGGCGGATCAACCCGTGCGTACTCCGGGGGCAGCCCGGCAATGGAGCGCTCCAAATCCCGGATACTCGACAAATGCTCGTCCACGCGGGCCTTATCGTCTCCCGGCAGCGATTTCTCAAGCGTCGAAGCGTCCGCCCGCACCGCATCCAGGATGCTGCGCTTCCGGTTCACCCAGCCCTCTTCGCGCGCACCAAACAAGCGGTCAAACAGCCGGTGCGGAATCATCTCAGGCGGCAGCGCCCGCTCGTATCCCGCCCAGCTCATGTTGCGCTGCATGCTCTCGCCGAAAGATTCCTGAGCCACACCAATCTGTAGCGAGCGGAAGCGCGAATCCCCGCCGATCTTCCCCGCGATAATCTGGTCAATCGACGGTCCACTCGGTCCGCGGCCGGTGAAATCCAGGCCGGTCATCAAACCACTCATCGAGTTCGTATGGCCGTTCCCTTTGCCGCTGGCGGCCGCATTGTCCACGCCGCTCAGAACGTGAACGTCCTTACGCCAGGCGGCAAGCGGGGCGAGGCATGGAGTCAGTTCGTAATCGATTCCCTCTTCCGTGGGAATCCAGTAGCGTTCCGGAATGCCGTTCCCGTTGAACCATAGAACAAAACGGGTTTCAATCGGCTTCTCCACCACGGTTGCATTGGCTGCCGCCGCGGACGTGGCCGCATAGGCGGTCCCGGTCGAATTGAACATCGACGCCAGTGGCGGAAGGCCAATCACGATCTTCGCTCCGGCTGCGGTGAGCCCCTTCAGCAGTGCCCTGCGGGACGTTCTAACGCGATTGGTGATTATTTGCGACATCCAGCCTCTGCCTCTCCTGAGGAAACTCTCTGAACAGTACCATAGACAATATTAACCCTTTAAAGCGGAAGCCTGAATTGCGAAAGTCGTCGGTGACGAACCGGATCAGGGGCCGGTCCGCCGCCGTTTCGGTTCTTCCGGCCTGAAAGCGGAAGTACTGTTTCACGACGCACTCCTGGCATTGGGAACTCTTCGCCAGCACCGCGCCCAACTGTTGCGGCGACGAAAAATCCGAATTCGGAATGCCGGCAACGTACGCATTCGTGTTCAGCGACAGCGTGATGATTTTCGGCGGTCCGGGATGTTTTCCATCCTCTTCTGCGTCCTCATCCGATTTCTTGCGGAATTCAAGGACCATTTGTTCTCTTCGAGCGCCAACCGCGTCGAACTTTTCCAGTCCGAATCCCACGGCATCCATCAGCTTGTGGCAGGTGGCGCACGAGGCATTGGTCGTGTGTTCCGACATGCGATCGCGATTGGTCTGGGGCTTGGCCTCCGTCACCGGTGGCAGATTCGTGTTCACGCCCGGCGGCGGATCGGGCACATGCTGGCAGAGGAACTGTTCCCGTACAAAGAGACCCCGCGCCGTGGGCGATGAATCTTCCGGTTTTGCCGTCAACGCCAGAAACAAACCTTGCCCTAAAATCCCCGCCCGTTCAGAGTTCGCTGGAAATGCCACCCGTTCGAAATCCCTGGCCGGTGCCGGTACGCCATAGATCCGCGCCAGTTCCGGGCTGACGTAGCCGTAATTGGCCGTAAAAAGATCCATGAAGTTGCCATCGTTCCATACCAGGTCGAAGACGAACGTGCGCGCCTCTGTGATCATGGCGTTCGCTGTTTCGCGCGTAAAGTACGGGAACTTGCGCCGGTCCTTGCTCGCTGTCGTCAATCGGTCAAATCGCAGCCATTGGCTGACAAACTCATCCAACGATTCGTGAGCCCGCGGGTCCGACAGCATGCGCCGCACCTGCTTCTCCACACCCGCCCGGGTCGCCAGTTCGCCACGCTCAGCGGCGGTGAAAAGCTCGGCGTCGGGCATCGTGTCCCACACAGAATACGAAAGCCGACTGGCCGTCGCCCACGCCCGTAATTTCGGATCTGACGTTGTGTTAATCCAAAACAAAAAGTTCGGCGATTGCAGCATCGCCTCCACCACCAACTGCGCACCCCTCAGGAAATCCGCTTCTCTTGCCAGCAGCGATTCGTAGCGCTGTTGCTCTTCTGGTTCCAGCGGTCGCCGGAACGCCTTCCGTCCGAACTCCCGCACAAACCGCTTCCCACACTCCGGGGAAGCCTTACAGGAAACGAGGCCGTGCGTATCGCCACCGCGAAAGGCCGATCGCGCCAGGTTCTCCGCGGCGTTGCTATAAGCCTCCTCCAGCAGCGGCGAAAGGCTCTGCCCGCGGGACTGGTCCAAGAATCCGTTGATGAAGTCTTCCGGCGGAAATTGCATTGCCGGTCCTGTTTGGTCGCCCAGCAAATCGCGCACCGTGTGGTTGTATTGGCTGTGTGTCAACCGCCGCAGTTGCGCATCCTGTGCCGCGCCCCCGCCTTCACTTTCCAGCTCCCGATACTTCAGCGCCGTCGCCAGCTCGACGCCCGATAATTGTGCCAGCTTCGCAATCCACGCTTTCAATACCGCTTCGTCCGGGCTGTTCGGCTTAATCCGCTCGCCACCGGTATGCGGCATCCGCGCCGTCGGCTTCCGCAGTAAGAGCGACACCTCCAAATTTTGCCGGTCCACCAAAACAACCAGGGAATTCCCAAAAGCGGCGATCTTATCGGCATCAGCATCAGCCTCGGGAAAATGCAGCCGGGTCGCCGACGCCACACCATCGGCGTTGTGGCAGGCACGGCAGTTCGCCTTTTCGAGAATCGGGTAAAGTGTGGTCCGGAAATCACCGCTCTGCCCCCACGAAACGCCACCCGCCAAAACCAACAAAGTCATCCGCCTAAGCACGAAACTCTCCATCGGACCCGGCGGTTTTCTTCAGCCGCGCCGCTCGTCCTTGTAGAATAGCAGGAGATGCGCCAGCTCATTGGGCTTTTCCTCTTCTTTGCAGTCGCCGCCTCTGCAGCGACCGAACGCGAGGTCGCAGAGTGGGCGCTCCGCTGGGAAGGCAGTTTGATCCTGGAAGGGTCAAACGAGCCCATCCGGGATCTCTCGCAATTGCCTCACGGCGATTTCCACATTGCCTCCATCGACCTCAGCGGCGCCGTGATGCACCCCGTCGAGCTCCGCAAACTCGAAGGCCTCACGCATCTGCGGCAGCTTTATCTGCCGGGCCGAATCTGGAACCCCGGCGCAGGCAGAGAAGACAAAACCGGTGTGTTTGAAGCCCTCGCCTCGCTGACTTCCGTCGAGCGCCTGGCCTTCAGCTGGCATTTCAACTCGAATATCGCAGTGAATGACAAAGACATCGACAAGCTCGCTCCGTGGTCCGGCCTAAAGCAACTCCGCTGCGCGCAATGCCGCCTCGCCAAACCCAAGTTGTCGGTCTTCTCGCAATTGCGCGATCTCGATCTCAGCGACAATCCCTTCACCGACGAAGGCATGGCTTCCCTCGCCGAGCTACGGAACCTGAAACATCTCATTTTGCGGAACACGCTTGTCACCGACAATGGCCTCAAATATCTCGAGAATCTGACCGCGCTAGAAGAACTCGACTTGTCCGGGACTCGCATCACCGGCCGCGGCCTCGAGCACCTCAGGAACTTGAAATCGATTCGCAGCTTGAATTTGCTAGGCGCGCAGGTGCCCGATGAATCCATGGACATCCTCGCCGGCATGAAATCGCTGGAGGTCTTGAACCTCTACCGGACGCTGGTGACGAATTCCGGTCTAAACAGTCTGCATTCTTTGAAAAACCTCACCGACGTCGATGTCCGCTACAGCCGTGTTACCACCAATGGTGTCGAAGCGCTACGCGCTGCCGTGCCCGAAGTGAAGGTCCGTTTCGATGGCGCCGCGCTCTCCAGAACGCCTCCCGCCGGAGCCGCGAAGCCCACCGATTCCTCTCCCGAAGCCATTGCCACGTGGGTTCGCCTGATGGGCGGAAGCGCTGAACTGGTGGATGGCCACCTTACGTCCGTTAACTTGGCTTCCACCTCTTTGAGTGATGCGCAGCTCGCATTTCTCGAAAATCTTCCGGACCTCCAAAAACTCGAGCTCCAAGTAACGCAAGTCTCGGATCTGGGCCTAACCTCGGTCCAGCGGCTCACCGCCCTTCGTGAACTCAATCTCAGCAACACCACCGTCTCGTCAACGGGCCTCGCGAAGATCACAGCGTTAAGCCACCTCGAAACTCTGAAGCTGGCCGGGACGTTGGTCGACGGGCCTGGACTGGCCCAGTTAAAAGGGTTAACGGCTTTGCGCGATCTCGATCTGTCCGGTTCTCATGTCGCCAATCGCGGTCTTGAAGACATCGCTTTGCTCACCGGCCTGCGCACTCTGCGGCTGCGCTTCCTCGACATCACCGACGCCGGCTTAGGCGGACTCGCCAAACTCGCCAAACTCGAAAGCCTCGACCTCAGCAGCACCGAAATCACCGACGCCGGCCTCAAACAAATCGCCGCCCTTACCAACTTGCGCGAGCTTTACTTGAACTATACCGGCATCGGCAACGCCGGCCTCGCGGCCTTGAAACCTTTGCAGCAACTCCAGCGCCTCGAGCTGATCCACACGCGCGCCAACGACGAGGGCATCGCCTCAGTCGCCGGCCTGAAGAACTTACGGGTCGCCAAGCTCGACTACCTGACACTCGATGATCAGGCCGTCGGGTTTCTCAAGGATCTTCCCCGGCTGCGTGAGTTGAGCCTCGATGCCACAAGCATTACCGATCAGGGCGCCCAAACCCTGCGCTCCATGACTGAGCTGCGCGCCCTCAACATCTATCACACGCTCGTCACGGAGAACGCATGGAACGCCCTGAAAACCGCCCTGCCCGAGTGTCAAATCGTATTCGATCGTGATTCGGCTTTGCCCAACCGGAGAATCCGCCAATGAAAACCCTTTGGTTCGCCCTCCTCCTCTGTGCAGTTTCAGCCTGTGGCGACACTCTAAAAAGCGAAGACACTCAATGGATCGCCGATCTCGGCGGCACCGCGACGCGCAACGCTCAGGGCCTCGTCACCGCCATCAGCCTGCGCGGGACCTGGGTCACCGATACCGATCTCCGCCGTTTGAATCGCTATTCCGCCTTGAGTGTTCTTGATCTTTCCCTCACCCACATCACCGATGGCGGTATGCAAGAGATCAAGAACCTGCGCGGTATTACCGATTTGAGTCTCTATTTCGCCGAGTACGTCACCGATGAAGGTGTCGCCGCGATCAAAGACTGGAAAAGCCTCAAGCGCCTCAACCTGCACGGCACCAAAGCCGGCGACAGCGCTCTCGAGCACATTGCCGGACTCACGTTACTCGAATCGCTCGATGTCGGCTCTACTTTAATGACCGACGTCGGCCTCGAACGGCTCACCAGCCTAACGAAGCTCAGAGAATTGACCATGGGTGGCAACGAACTGGGCGACGCCGGGTTGCAGGCACTCCGCCAGATGCCGAATTTAACTTACCTCGATCTGAGCGGCCGCCAGGGCAATGACAAGAACGTCTGGAGTATCGCCATGTCCAACACCGGACTCCAGGCCGTGCTCACGCTCAAGAACCTGCGGGAACTGCGCTTCGCTTGCGTATCGACATCGGTAGGAATTGAAGGCGCGAAGCTGGGAGAAGTAAGCACCCTCAGCGTCACCCGCCAATGGTTGGAGCAACTCAAATCGCTGCCCAGTCTCGAGCGGCTGAAACTCCAGGGCTGCGGACGTATCAATGATGAAGCCGTCGCCGTCCTCATCGCCATGCCATCCCTTCGCGAAGTCGACTTGAAAGGCACCACCGTCACGGAAAAAGGTGCGCAGATGTTGCGCGCCGCCAAACCACGCGCCGTAGTCTACATCGGGCCTTGGGAAGGCAAAGCTGCTGCCTACCGTAACAATTGAAGCGCTCTAGCCGCGTGCCCGTTCCAACTAACTGGGCAGTGGTTTGCGCGCTATGACACCGATGACTGAGACCGCTAAATCGCGTCCGATGCCAAGAGCGGCAAGTTGACGGGCCTCGTCAAACGCGCGCCGCGGGACCATGAGGCTCGCAACTTGACGGAATTGTGAAAGTTCTGGATCGGACGTCACGCTGGCCACAAACGCTAGCATCTTATCGGAAGTGGCGCGGCGTGAATTGCCGACGGAGCGGGATGAAAAACGGGCCTCGCCACCCAGGTCCACGCCGGAAAGAAGCGCGTCCCCACGCAACTTGCGGCCCAACTCGCCGAGCACCTGAGCGACGAAGCCCTGACAGAGCGTGAGGTAGATGTCCTCCGGCACCTCGCCGGCGGGAACCGGAACCGGGACATCGCAGAGCGGCTCTTTATTTCAGAAGAGCCGTGAAGGTTCACGTCAAGCACTTCATGGAAAAACTTGGCGCCAGCGATCGCACGCAGGCGGTGGCAATTGCCGTGCGGCGCGGAATCATTCAATTGTGAAGACCTGATACCACGAAAGTGGTATGTAAAAACTCCAAGCCCTGGGGATTCGCTTTGCCGTTCAAGCCCTTACCCTAGAGTGTAGTGTGTTCGAAAGTCCCAAACGACACCAAGGAGACACGAGCTGCAACGGTTGTTTTCCACGTTCCCTGGCGGGTGGCCCGGCGCAGGCCTGCTCCTGCTGAGAGCGGCGATCGGCATAACGGCGATCATTCAGGGGGGACTCTATTTCGCTGACTCCGGAATCCCGACTCTGGGAACCGTGGCAGTCGGCTTGGGGGCGATCGCGAGTGGCACGTTGCTGTTGATCGGGCTTCTGACGCCGGTTGCGGGCAGTCTGATGGGACTAGGCACACTCGGCATCGCGCTTGCCTGGTTGCCCGCGGCCACGGAGAATCTGTTCGCTACCAAGCTGCCTTCCGTGTTTGCGGTGATCATGAGCACCGCTCTCGTTTTTCTGGGTCCCGGAGCATTTTCGATCGATGCCCGCCTGTTTGGACGCCGCGAGATCATCATCCCTCCCGTTTCTCGTTCGCCGAAATAGTGCGCGCCCCAGCGGCGTGACTGCCCGGTACCACGATGGTGGTATCCGCGACTACCGTCGGCAGTGGTAGCGAAAAACCATTCGATCTCGTAATGGTTCTTCTGTTCTGATCCGGCATAGTGTGGAGTAGCCGAAGGGAGCTACAACAATGACGAGCGCGATTTCATTCAGCAACGTCCTGAGATGGCCCCCCGCGTGTACCTCACGCGCCTATGTGACGGCCCAAAATCTCCACAAAACCGTCGATAGAGCCTTCATCACGGCCCTTCTGCTTACCGCAAACGCGGAGCGGGCCGAAGCTGCAATTTTGAATGGCACAAGAGTGATGGATCTCGACAATACTCCCGGGGACGCGCTGCTTCGAGCGACCGTGAATGCTGCGCTCGAACCGCAACGGGAAGCCTCGGAACGGACACCGGAACAACTAGAGCGCGCTTCGTCGATGCTCCCGCTCGAACTGCGGCGCGTGTTGCATCTCTCAACGGACCTTCGCCACTGCTTTGTACTGCGCGTGCTCATGGGCTTGCCACGCCAAGCCTGCGCACGGTTATTGCGCCTCGATGACGGCCAAATCGACGAGCGAACATGCACTGCCATGTTGGAGCTGCCGGCGATTGAGAGACAGAAAAGCTTGACGAATAGACAAGCAGGACCTCGTCTGATCGGAATCGGCTCATGACGTCGTGCTCGATTTGATGGAGGTGACTCTCGTCGACAGCGAAGTCGTTCGATTTCTGGCGCAGTGCGAAACGAACGGTCTACGCCTCATGAACTGTCCGGCGTATATCCGGGAATGGATGGGCCACGTGAGTGGGCAGCGGTGATGGAAGCGTGTGAGTGGAGATTTTTAGACAAATTCAAGAAAGGATATCCGATGAAGCACAACGCAATGGCAATCGACGTCAGAACACGAATCATCTACAGTGCGCTGGCGATCATGACAATCACGTTCAGCATAGGAAAGGACCTTATGGCACAAACAAACACATCGACAGTCGTGAAGAACATCGTGCTCGTCCACGGCGGTTTTGTGGACGGGTCCGGTTGGGAGGGCGTCTACAAAACGCTGAAGAAGGACGGCTACACGGTCGCGATCGTCCAGAATCCGACCATTTCGCTGCCAGACGACGTGGCGGTCACGAAGCGGGCGATCGCGGCGCTGAACGGCCCCGTGATTCTCGTCGGTCACTCGTATGGCGGAGCCGTGATCACGGAAGCGGGCAACGACCCGAAGGTTGCTGGCTTGGTCTACATCACAGCGTTTGCACTGGACAAGGGCGAATCGGTGTCGTCGCTCCTCAAGGATCCGCCGCCCGGCGCGCCCGTTCCGCCGATCCTGCCGCCTCAGGATGGATTCCTGTTGCTCGATAGGGCGAAGTTCCCGGCCGCATTCGCCGGGGATGTAAATCCAGAGGCTGCCTCGTTCATGGCCGACTCCCAAGTACCGTGGGGTCTCGATGCGCTCGGTGGTGCGATCAGCCAGCCGGCGTGGCGAACAAAGCCAAGCTGGTACCTGGTCACAACGGAAGACAAAATGATCCCGCCTGACGCCCAGCGGGCTATGTCCAAACGCGCCGGCTCAACGGTCGTCGAGGTCAAAGGCAGCCACGCCGTGTACGTGTCGCAGCCGCAGGCCGTCGCTCATTTCATCGAACAGGCCGCAACGGGTGCCTTGGCGGCAGTGCAAGAAAAGGCCGCAGCGGGTGTATTGGCCGCAAAATAGCCTAGCGGATAGCGGGATTCCAGGCGGAGGGCTTCGGGGCGCCGGACGCACCGACGAAGCCTCCGCCTTGCCGGAAAGTCCGAGAGGCAACTCGGGGAACAGGTCCTCAGATCCTCCCTGCTCGCCTAGCGTTTACCGCCTGCACCCATGCGCATAGTTGTCCAGACGGCGATCTGGTCAACTGGCAGCGAGCAATAATTCAGGCCGGCGATCCGGTTGTGGCGTGACAAAGTGACCGATTCCTAAACGGTACGGCGTCAGGCATGGTTGATATCTGCACGCCGATGCCTCGGGACCTCGACTTCCGCGTGCGGTGTAGTCCGGGACGGCCGCGCCGGGAGGAGATGCCGGACTTCACCGTTTTGAGCGTGTTGATATCGCGTCTCGCTAGTGTCGCCCTGTTATGGTCCGGGGAACGCATGAGTGCCGTGGGTGATGGCGGCACCCGCCCTAAGCGCTGCGGCGATGGTCACCACTTCGGCGATCTCTGGATCAATTGCACCGGCCTGCCGCGCTTTGCCCGAGTGGATCTCTATGCAGTAGGGGCATTGCGTCGTGAACGCGACAGCGAGTGCCATCAGTTCTTTGTACTTGGCTGGAATCACTCCGTCGGCCATGGCGGCATTGTCAAAAGCCCAGAAGGCCTTCATCGCGGCCGGGGCGTTCGCGTCAAGGGTCTTGAGTTTGCTCAGGTTGCTCATGTTGTACACAGGCTCACCTCCCAATTTTGAAAGCCACCATGATTGTACGCGACGATGGACAAGTTGCGGGAGCTCATGCTGCCAATTCGCCTGGTTACCCGCGAGTAGTCGCGAAGGATTTGGAAATCCCCTTCGAGAGCGATTTCTCCTCAGACCTCGGATACGGTAGTGCATACGGTAGTGCTGTATCGGAGGCGAGCCGGCGCGAGGATCCAGGGGAGCCGGGCCGAAGTGGATCGCCGGATCGCATTCGATACAGCCGTTTGAAGTGAGCCGAAATGGAATCGTACAGCTA
>Ga0181536_10007925_pt1 | contig 10352 bp, 5 predicted proteins | sample PEATcosm2014_Bin_41_FD_121105 | JGI IMG/M metagenome (GOLD analysis project Ga0181536, IMG submission 121105) | Peatland microbial communities from MTU Mesocosm Facility, Houghton, MI, USA - PEATcosm2014_Bin17_60_metaG | ecosystem: Environmental > Terrestrial > Soil > Wetlands > Peat | place...
CGGAAGACCGCACCAACTATTACGAGACGGTGCCGTCCAGCGATGAGAATCTCAAGTGGGCTCTGGGCCTGGAAGCCGACCGGATGGTGAACGTGAAGTTCACCAAGCAGATTCTGGACACCGAGATGACGGTGGTGCGCAACGAGCTGGAGCGCGGCGAGAATCAGCCGGCGTCGATCCTGCGCGAGCGGGTGGCGGCCACGGCGTACATCTGGCACAACTACGGGAAGTCGACGATCGGATCCAAGGAAGACCTGGAGAACGTCCCGTACACGCGCCCCATGGCTTTCTACAAGAAGTATTACCAGCCGGACAATGCAGTGCTGGTGGTGACGGGACGGATCGACGAAGCCAAGACGCTGCAATTCGTGGCCGATACTCTCGGCAAGATCCCGCGGCCGGCGCGGGTGCTGGATCAGACGTACACCATCGAGCCTCCGCAGGATGGCGAGCGGTTCGTGGCGCTGCGGCGCGTGGGACAAGGCCAGAACGTGGATATCGCTTACCATGCGGTAGCGTCCGGGCATGCGGATTCGGCGGCTTTGCAGGTGCTGGCGGGCATCATGAACGGCGGCGGCGGGCGCGGCGGCCGCGGCGGCGGCGGCGGCGGGCGGGGTGGCCGCGGCGGCAACGACCCGAATGAAGGCCGGCTCACGAAGTTCGTGGTGGACACGGATCTGGCGCAATCGGCCAACATGGGGTTCCAGGGGCGGCACGACCCGGGCCTGGTGGAGTTTTCCGCGACGCTGACCAAGGACCAATCGCCCGATGCCGTGCGCGACGCCATCTTCAAGACGATCGACGACGTGGTGGCCAACCCGCCCACGGCGGCGGATGTGGAGCGCGTGCGTTCGCAGCTTCTGCTGGGGTTGGAGAACAGCCTGTCGAATCCGCAATCGATTGCCACCGGGGCATTGAACAACGCCATCGCGCAGGGCGACTGGCGGCTCATGTTCCTGCAGCACGACCGGTTGAAGGACGTGCAGCCGGCCGACCTGGTGCGCGTGGCGAAGCTGTATTTCAAGCCGTCGAATCGCACCGTGGGTTATTACATTCCGGACATGAACCCGGATCGCACGGTGGTCCCGGCCACGCCCGATCTCAACGAAGTGATGCGGAATTACAAGAGCACGGTGAGCGTGGTGCATGGCGAGAGTTTCGATCCGACCATCGCCAACATTGAAAGCCGCGCGGTGTTTTCCAAGCTGGCCAACGGAATGAAGCTGGCGGTTCTGACGAAGAAGACCGAGAACAACGAGGTGACGGGCACGATCGAGTTGCGCTTCGGCGACGCCACTTCGCTGGTGGGGCAGCGGGAAGCGGCGTCGTTCGCGGGCGGCATGCTGATGGCGGGCACCAAGAGCCACACACGGCAGGAGATCACCGAGGAGATGCGCAAGCTGAATGCGCGCATCACGGTGAGCGGCGGCGGCGGGGGCGGCGGATTCGGCGGGCGCGGCGGTGGCGGCGGGCGCGGCGGCGCGGGTGGCGGCGGCAGCATGTCGAGCGCCACGGCCACCATTACGGCTCCGGCGCAGAACTTTCTGCCGGCCATGCGGCTGGCGGTGGAGATGCTGAAGGAGCCGTTGCTCCCACAGGAGGATTTCGACCGCACTAAAACGCAGCGGCTGAAAGCGCTGGAGGTCGCCCCGACGGAGCCGAACCAGTTGTCGCAGGAGCGGTTGAACCGGCACATGAGCCCGTTTGCCAAGGGCGATGCGCAGTATTCGCCTACGCGCGAAGAGCAAGTGCCGGAGATCCAGAAGGCGACCATCGAAGACGCCCGGAAATTCCACGACCAGTTTTACGGCGCCAACTACGGCGTCATGGCGGTGGTGGGACCGATGGACGCGGCGGAAATCCAAAAGGCCGCCGGCGAATTGCTGGGCAACTGGAACACTTCCAAGGCATATAAACCGCTGGTGACGCCGTTCCGGAAAGTGGCGCCGATCAACGATAAGATCGAGACGCCGGATAAGGCCAATGCCGAATTCATGGCCAGCGAGCGGTTCCAACTCTCGCAGAACGATGCGGACTATCCGGCCATGGTGCTGGCCAGCTATATGTTCGGCGAGCCGATTACTTCGCGCATCTCCGACCGCATCCGCAACCGCGAAGGCCTGAGCTATGGCGCCAACGCGCGCATGACCATCCCCACCGAAGGCGATGCGGCAACGCTCGCAGGCACGGTCAGTCTGAATCCCAAGGTGGGGCCGAAGGTGGAGGAATGCTTCCTCGATGAGATGAGGAAGGCATACCAGGACGGCTTCACGGCGGCGGAACTGGCCGAGGCGAAGAAGGCCATCCTGGATGCGCGCATGGTGGGGCGCTCGACGGACGGGGCGCTGCTGACTCTGCTGGCGTCGCACCTGCAAATCGACCGGCCGCTGAAGTGGGATGCCGACCTGGAAGCCAAGATGCAGGCTCTGACGGTGGAGCAGGTGAACGCGGCCTTCCGCAAGCACATCGATCCCAAAGGGCTCTCCATCGTGAAGGCGGGCGATTTCAAAGCCGCGGGCGTGTTCCAGTAGCGCACGTGCGGTAGAACACATGGGGCTGGCAGGCGAAAAACGCCAGGCGAAAGCGCCGGCCCCGGGTTTTGCGCCGGTTCTGTACCGCTAACTTTGCCGGGAAGTTCCGGATAGTCGGTCCAGTACCCTTCCCGCCAGGGGTTTGTGCGAAAGCGAACGCGTCCGCCTGATTTTTTGATGTAGGCTGATAACGTCCTCGCGTTCCCGGACGCCGTTACACATAGTGGGGTGAGTTCCAAAATGCCGGTGAAGCGGCTTTTAGCCAATCAGGACCGGAAATTCCGGTTACTTTTCGAAGAGCATCCACAGCCCATGTGGATTGTGGACGCAGCTACCGGGGAGTTTCTTGCGGCCAACGCGGCGGCTTGCGCGTTGTACGGGTACAGCAGCCAGGAATTCACGGGCATGACGCTCGATGCGGTGGAAGCGCCCGAAGAAGCCGGCCATTTCCTGGAAGAGCTGCGCAGCGCGGCGCGGCCGGCAGCCGCCGCGTGGCATCACCGCGACTGCGGCGGCCGGCTCATCGACGTTGAGATCGCGGTCCACGAAATCCAATACGGCGGGCGGACCGCGGCGCTGGCGGTGGTCATGGACATCACCAGCCGGCGGCAGCTCGAAGACCAGTTGCACCAGGCGCGGAAGATGGAAGCCATCGGGATGCTCACTGGCGGCGTGGCGCACGACTTCAACAACCTGCTGACCATCATTACCGGTTACAGCCAGCTCATTCTTGCCAAGGCCCCCAAGGACGATCCCAACCGCCATTCGGCCGAACAGATCGTGAAGGCGGCGGAGCGCGCGGGCGAACTGACGAGCCAACTCATGGCTTTCAGCCGGCGCCGCATCACCGAAGCCAAGCCGCTGGACCTGAACGCCGTGGTCTCGAGTTTGAGCACCATGATCAAGCGGCTGATCGGCGAAGATATCGAACTGCGGCTGGCGCTCGGCGGGGAACTGGGGCGCGTGGTGGCCGACGCCGGACAGCTCGAGCAGGTGCTGCTGAACCTGGCCGTGAACAGCCGGGACGCCATGCCCAAGGGCGGAACGCTGACCATCGAAACGGTGAACGCCACGGTGGAGCGCAATCATCGTGGCCGCACGCCCGCGCTGAAATCCGGGCCGTATGTCCTGCTGATGGTGAGCGACACCGGCTGCGGCATGGACGAGGCCACGCGGGCCCACATCTTCGAGCCATTCTTCACCACCAAGAGCTCCGGCACGGGCCTGGGACTTTTCACGGTGGCCGGAATCGTCAAGCGAAGCGGAGGCGCGGTGGATGTGTTGAGCAGTCCGGGTGGCGGCACGTGTTTCCAGGTTTACCTGCCGCGGGTGGACTGCGGGGTGGCTGCCCCGCCGGCGGCGGCGGGCGTCGCGGCGGCGTGCGGCGCCGAAACCATTCTGCTGGTGGAAGACGAAGAGATGGTTCGCGCGCTGGTGCGCGAGACCCTCGAAGCCAAAGGCTACCATGTGTTGGAAGCGGACGGTCCGGCCCAGGCCCGCGCGCTGGCGGATGCCTGCGGCGGCAAGATCCACCTGCTGATCGCGGATGTCGTCATGCCCAACGCCAGCGGACCGGCTCTGGCGCGGGCCCTGCTGCGCGGCCGCCCGGATATGAAGGTGCTGTACATCTCGGGCCACAGCGAAAGCGCCATCCAAAGGCGCGGCGTGAAGAGCCGGCGCGTGGCATTTCTGCCCAAGCCGTTCTCTCCGGCGGCGCTCGCCTCCAAGGTGCGCGAAGTGCTGGAAAGCGACGACAAGGCGCGGCACGCCGCCGAGTAAGCTTTCGAGCTTCGATTCGCGTATGATCGTGGGAGAAGCATGCGGCCGTTGGTGGTGTGCGTCTGCATTATCGGGAGCATGTGGACGCCGGCGCGCGCCCAGGTACGAGTCGCAGGTCGGGTGACCAATGAAACCAACTCGCCCGTCGCCGGCGCGCGAGTGACCCTGGAAGACGTTCCCCCGACAAAGAGCTTTCAGGCGGTTTCCGATCCGACCGGCTCCTTCCTCCTGCAGTTGCCGGCCGCGGGCGCCTATTCGCTGAAAGTCGATCGCGAGGGCTTTTACGTCGTTTCGGAACCGTCCATCGCGGTGCCCGCCACGCCGCCCGAGGAGCCACCTTTCGAATTGCACGTCGCGCTCGAATCGATCCACGAGATTCGCACCTCGATCGAGGTCAAGGGCGATCCCGGCATGATCGACATGGACCGGGTCACGCCACAGACCACGCTCAGCAGCCGCACGCTCTACGACGTGCCGTTTCCCAATCAGAACGACCTGCGCAGCGGGCTGCGGATGATTTCGGGGGTGGTGCAGGATTCCGGCGGCGGGATACACCTGTTTGGGGGATCGGAAGACCAGGCTCAGTACAGCTTCGAAGGCTTCCAACTGAATGACCCGCTGACCGGGCGATTCGACGCGCGCATGAGCCTGGAGTCGGTGCAGTCGGTGGATGTGCAGGCGTCGCCGGCGGGGGCCGACATGGGGCGGGGCGAGGCGGGAACCATGATTCTGCATGCGCGGACCGGCGGAGACGAGTTCAAATACTCGGCCACCAACCTGTTTCCCGGCGTCGATATCGGTCAAGGCTTGCGCGTCTCGGATTGGACTCCGCGCGGCAACATTTCCGGCCCATGGAAAAAAGGGCGAGCCTGGTATTTCAATACCGCCGAACTGCAATTCATCCGCACCATCGTGCCGCAACTGCCCGCCAGCCAGAACTCTTCCATAAGCTGGCGCTTCAACGATCTGCTGCACAACCAGGTCAACCTGAGCAACCGGAACATTCTGCTGGTCGGGCTGCTGTTCAATTACCGGTACGCGCCGCGCAACGGGATTTCTTATCTGGACCCTCGCGAAACCACCGTGAACCTTCGCTCCAACCAGTGGTTCGGATATGTCAAAGATCAGCATTCGTTCTCCCGCAGCTCGCTCGTCGAGTTCGGATTCGCGGCCAGCCTGACGCGCAGCAGCCAAGTTCCGCAAGGCGATTCGCCGTACCTGATCACGCCCAGCGGGCGGCTGGGAAACAATTACGCGGACGCCCGCCGGGACGCCACGCGGCAACAGGGGATGGCCGATTATTTTCTGCCCTCATTCCACTTCCTGGGCGAGCACCAGTTGAAGACCGGAGGCGACATTGTCCATCTCGACTACGACCAGAACATCAGCCGCTCCGCCATCGATTACCTGAACAACGCCGGGGCCACGGTTCGCGCGATCAGCTTCGCGGGGCCGGGCCACTTGAGCCACGCCAATTACGAGAGCGCCATTTACGTGCAGGATTCCTGGAGAGTGCGGCCCTGGCTGCTGGTGGAAACGGGATGGCGCGCCGACCAGGACCACCTTCTGGACCGCTGGAACTCGTCGCCACGCGCCGGATTCGCGATCTCGCCGCCGGGAATGGAGGGCACGCGAATTTCGGGCGGCTTTGCGCGGATTGTCAGTCCCGCCGATCTGCAGTTGTTCACGCGGCCGCTCGATCAATCGGCCATCTCGACCTATTTCGACGCCGCCGGCAACCCGATTTATGGCCCGGTGGAGTCGGTCTTCATCTTCGGACCGCACTTGCAGAATCCGCGCGCCGACGTCTGGAACCTGGGCGTGGAGCGCGTTCTGCCCAAACTGCTGCAGGCCAAGATCCAGTTCCTGAGGCGGCGCTCGTCGCGCGGGTTCGACTACGAGAACAACCTGCCCGCCGCGGAGCAGTTGCCGGCCATCCTGGCGGGCGCGCCGAATCCCGGTCCCCTGACCGCCGACTATGTGCTGACCAACCAGCGCCAGGACGAGTATGATTCGGCCGAAATTACGCTACGCCAACTGCTCAAGGGCCGCTATGAGTGGATGGTGAGTTACACGCGCAGCCGGGCGGCGTCGAATGCCGTGATCGAGCGAACCATCGATCAGCCTTTGAGCATCTCCCTCGACAACGGCCCCTTGCCGTGGAATGCGCCGGACCGCCTGCTGAGTTGGGGCTATCTGCCGGCCTGGGGCAGAAGCTGGGCGATCGCCTACCTGCTGGATTGGCATTCGGGCCTGCCCTTTTCGATTGAGGATCCGTACGGGCAACTGGTGGGAACCGTCGACGACCACCGCTTCCACCAGTTCTTCGAGTTGAACCTGTTCATCGAACGCCTGCTTTCCGTGCGCGGTTATCGCCTGGCGTTGCGCGGAGGCTTCAATAACATCACCGGCCATTCCAATCCGAACGTGGTGGACAACGTGGTGGGCGGCCCCACCTTTCTGCAACAATACGGCGGCCAGGCGCGCGCGCTGAACTTCCGGCTGCGGTTCCTGGGCCACCGGTGAGCCGCGGCCCGATTCTCTGTGTGAATGCTTACATTTCGCGCTCGCGATTGTGGAACCGGGATGGCTATTACGGGTTAATCAGAGCAGGAGGCCTTTGGCGGCCGAATGCTCAACTCCTCTACGCGATCGCTCGCCGGGTTGCTGCACGCTTCGAGCGACGTGACGATCGCCACGCTTGCCGCCGGCCTGGTGCTTCTGATTCTTTATCCGCTCACGCTGTGCGCAGCCGGGGTGAAGGGCTTACTGAGGAGGGTGCGGCTGCGTCCTCACCATCCGGTTATTTTGCCCCCGATAAAGGCAAATAGCAGCGCTGCCAGGCCCAGGAACGTGCCGAACGGGAGTTCGTAAGTCGAGGGGTCTTTGTGAGTGAGCTTGATATAGGTGTAGCCCAGGATCGAACCCGTCAGCGATCCGACAATCAGCGTCGCCAGCGCGTTGCCCATTCCTAGAAAGGCGCCCACCATGGCGATCAGCTTCACGTCGCCAAGGCCCAAGCCTTCGCGATGGCGCACCTTTTGATAGAGCCACCCGCCGCCCCACAGGAAGAAAGCCGGCAGGGCGGCGCCGAGGGCCGATTCCAGCACCCAACGCACGCGTTCCGGCGCATTCATGCCAATTCGCCACAGAAACGCCGGCGCGTAAATATCCGGCACGCGCACGAATGCGGCGAATCCCAGGGCCAGCAGGGTACCGCCCAGGGTGAATTCATCCGGCAGGATGCGCTCTTCGAGATCGCAGAAGATCAGCGCCACCAGCATGCCGGTGAAGATGCACATTTTCACCGCCAGCAGAGTGAGGCCGTCTGTGAACACCCAATAAAAGAACAGCAGGCCGGTGGCCAGTTCCACTACCGGGTAGCGGAATGAAATGCGCGCGTGGCAATAGCGGCACTGGCCGCCCAGCACGACGAAGCTGACCAGCGGGATGTTGTCGTACCAGGCAATGGTCTTTTTGCAGTGGATGCAATGCGAGCGCGGCTTCACCACCGACTGGTCGAGCGGCCAGCGGTAGATGCAGACGTTCAGAAAACTGCCGATCAGCAGCCCGAAGAGCAGCGCGATGGAGGCTTCCATCATGAGAGGACCCGGCGGTAAACTTCCATGGTACGGCGAACCATGTGATCGACGGTGAACCGCTCCAGCACGTCGCGCCGCGCGGCATGCCCGAGCCGATGCGCCAGCGCCGGGTCGGCCAGCAATTCGCGGATGGCGGCGGCGATCTCTTCCACGCGGTTCTCCACCAGCAGGCCAGTCTCCCGGTGGCGGAGAATCTCGCGCAAGCCGCCCACGCGGCTGGCCACCACGGGCACGCCCGCCGACATGGCCATCAGGGCCCCCGAGCCCAGCCCTTCGCTGTGAGTGATGTAGACGAAGACCGCGGCTTCCTTTAAGTGATCTTCGAGATGGTCCGAAAGTTGGAGCTCGACGCCGGCGAGGCGGGCGGCTTCGAGCGCCAGCGGCGCGCCTTTTTGCGGATCGCCGGCGTACGCCGGCGCCACCACGGCGGAGCCGTTGGCGGGCGGGAGCAACGGCACGCCGTCGTACACCACGCTGATGTCTTCTTCCGGCACGCCCGCCGATTCGAGGACTGCCTTGACGAATTCCGAAACCGCCAGGTAGTGGCGCGCGCGGCCGTATTTCCATCGGCTGCCCGGCGCGAAGGCCACCCGGCGCGAAACCACCAGCGCTTCGCTGCGGACCATTGCGCCCAGCGTGTGGCTGCGCGCATCGTGAGCATGCAGCAGGTCGTGGCGGCGCGCCAGCAGCACGGTGCGTGCCAGGCCCAGAGGTTCCACGCGGTGGCCCTGGCGGCGCGCGGCCGCAAACAGCGGAGAGCCGGCGCGCGCCAGCAGGGTGGACTCGACGCCCGCCGCCGCGAGCCCTTCCAGCAGGCGCAGCACCTGCCACTGGCCTCCGCGCAATTCCTTGCCGGCGTCGAGATGCAGAATGCGCATCAGCTCATGTTTCTCGCTTTGGAGTATTTCAAAAACGCATAGAAGGCCGCCATCTGGGCGATGGTCAGGCCTTCCGGGCCGTCCAGGAATCCGGCTTTCAAAAAATAAGTGCTGACGAACGTCCAGGCCGGGTCCACAAACAGGCGCGTCAGCGGCACTTTCACTTTGCCGGCGACCAGTTCCTGCGCGGCCAGAGTGGTGTAGTGGTCCATGGTCTTGACGTGCTCGGAAAGGGATTCGCAGGTGAAGTGCAGCAGGTTACCCTGCAAGTGTCCGAGGCGGCCTTGCACCTGGACCGACTCGTGCACAAAATCGCCCACCCACTTGGCCTTGCGGCGGTCGTAGAGGCGGATCTTGCGGTCCGGATACCAGCCCGAGTGATAGATCCAGCGGCCCAGGTATCGCGCCAGGCGCGGCATGGTGTAGCCATCGAACGCAGGGCCGCTCTTCTTGAGGTTCCAGATTTCGGCTTCGAGCGATTCGCTGATGGTCTCATCGGCGTCGAGGGAAAGAATCCAATCGTTGGCCGCCTCATCGGTGGCCAGGTTCTTTTGTCCGGCATAGCCGCGCCAGCCGGCTTCCAGCACGCGGGCTCCCAGGTTCTGCGCGAGTTCGACGGTGCGGTCCACGGAGCCGCTATCCACAATCAGGATCTCATCGGCGCAGCGCAGGCTCTCGATGGCGCGCGCGATGTTGCGCTCCTCATCGAGGGTGATGATGGTAGCGGTGATCTTCATGGCCGCCTACAGGCCGCCCGCGCGGAGCGGGATCAGGATGAAGCACAGCAGGAAGACGAACAAGGCCGCGAGGCCCAGCTTGCGCCGGCCGGCGCCCAAGTCCATGTCGTCGACGATCATGGGATGGTAGCGGCCCAGCCAAAGCATACCGAGCCCCCAGAGCATCCATCCCCACCAGAACCAGCACAGCGGCAGCAGCGCCAGCGCCACCAGGCGGGAAACCAGGCGGTGGCGTTGCGGAAAAAACGCATACAGAATGTGGCCGCCATCCAGTTGCCCGATGGGCAGCAGGTTGAGCGCGGTGGTGAACATCCCGACCCAGGCGGCGCGGGCCACCGGGTGCAGATAAATATCGGCCGTGGCCGCTCCGGGAAAGATCAGCAACTCCAGCAGGCGCTCCAGTCCCGGCACGCCGAACTGCAGGCTGCCCTGGTGGACAATTCCGGGTATCACTTTCGAGAACGCCAGACCGATGGCCAGCGCGGGCAGCACGAACACGAAACCCGCGAGCGGACCCGAAACCCCGATATCGAACAAGACGCGCTTGGAATAAATCGGCGAGCGCACTTTGATGAAGGCTCCGAAAGTGCCCAGGAACGGCGACGGCATAAAGTATGGCAGGCTGGCATCCACGCGGTGGTACAGGGCCGCAAGGTAGTGTCCGAACTCGTGGGCCAGCAGGATGGTCATCAAAGTGAGGGAGAAGGGAAGGCCGAGCAGCAGGTTCGCGGGATGGACCCAAGTCCGCGAGTGAAAGAACAGGTCGAAGGCGCGCTCGACATCGAAGGGAACATTGTGATTGAAATCCGATTGCATCGCCGCGCC
>Ga0181536_10007931_pt1 | contig 10350 bp, 8 predicted proteins | sample PEATcosm2014_Bin_41_FD_121105 | JGI IMG/M metagenome (GOLD analysis project Ga0181536, IMG submission 121105) | Peatland microbial communities from MTU Mesocosm Facility, Houghton, MI, USA - PEATcosm2014_Bin17_60_metaG | ecosystem: Environmental > Terrestrial > Soil > Wetlands > Peat | place...
GATGGATACGCCGCTCGCCTGCACGGAAACTTTTTCATACTCGCCGAGATTGAATCCCGCGGAGCTGACCGGAACCGCGATGCGCCTCCGGGTAGTCCGCCAATCGCCCTCGAGGCGGTCGCTGACCACTTCGCCGGCGTTCACCAGAGTGAGCCGCTTCGGATAGCGGAACGTAACATCGAACGTCGAGCCGCCGGTGGTGACGTGCGGGTACCAGCTCGCGCGGTCCTCGACGAAGAAGACGCCATCGCCGGCCACGGTGACGACGTTGCCTTCGTGCTCGAACTCAAGCGTATGCTCGCTCCCCGGCGCGAGGGATTGAGCGGGTACCACCAGGACCGCCGATTCCTCCTCGCCATTGACGAGCCGGCTCTGTTCCGTATCGCCGCGCAACCAATCCACCGGCGCACCGTCCAGGCGGACGGCGGTGATCTGCATCTTTTGCGCGATCAGCAGCGCGAGCGTGCGGCATGGCGCGGAGCCGACACGCAGCACGGCCGCGGTCTTCGCTTTTAAGCGCAGGTCGTTGTCGAGGCTGGCCTCGATGCGGTAACTGGGGAAGAAGAATTCGGGCTGCGGAAGCGCATCTCCGGCCGTTCGAGCGCTGCGCGCCGGGAAACTGGTCCACACATCGTAGGAGGGCTTGTTCTCGCGCTCCGTCCGGCGGCGAATTTCGACGCGTGCTCCGTTGCGGGGCTCCACGATAATGTCGAAGTTGCCGAGGGTTTTCCCGCTCACCGCGAGGAACGTGAGTCCTTGGCCGGGCTGGGCGGGCGCCAGCGCATCCTGCACCAGGCGCAGCGCCATGGGCCCCTCGATGTTCGCCGCCATGGGCGACCATTGAGAAGCCAGCAGGGCTCCCATCTCCGGGGCTCTTTTCCCGGCGCCTTCGGTGCCGATTCGCTGGATGAGGTCCTCGGCCGTGCCATCGGCGAACACGAAGAATCCGGAGCGGATGTGCTCGTCGAGATTGGGCAGCGTGGCGAAACGCGCCAGCGACTCGCGCTCGCTGCGATTCGGCGGCAGTACGATCACCTCGCCGTCGCCACCTTCCACATCGGCCGAAAAGAGCGCGGCCGTCCGCCGTCCCTCCACGGGCTTGGTGAAGATCAGATAGCCTTCGTTGAGATAAACGCGAACGTCTTCCTTCGCGAAGCTGAGATCGCGGACGCGATAACAGGCGGCGGGATCCAAGCCATTTTCCCGAATCGCGCGCACGAGCTCCGAGGGCGAAGCAGCCGTCGCCATATCGGTAGTGGCCAGGAAAGTGGCGAACAAAAATGCAAGAAAAAGGCGAGAGCGCACGACATCACCAGTCTAGCGCCACGGGAGCGTTGCATCGGGAACGACGGAGGAGCTTCGGACGCGCAAGTGATATGCTCCAGGTAGGTGTATGAAGGCCCGCACCCGCACATTACTGATGACTCTCGGCGCAATCGCCTGCGTCCCGGCGATGTTTGCGTTTCAGCGCGAGTTCCGCGTTTACACGAGCCTGGAAGGCTACGACAACATCCCGCTTCCGGAGGATTACAAAGTGCCGGGCGAGTGGGTTTTCGCGCGCCTCATGTATCCTCCGCATCCGCACGCGCGATTCAGCCGGCCCTTCCGCTTCGGAGTGGGCGTCGATTGGCGCGAGGGCGGCAGCAGTTGGTCGCAGGATTATCCGCGCGCCGATCGCCATTTTGCGCAAGCCATGCGGCGGCTGACGCGTGTCAACGCCCGCTCCGTGGAGCAGCCGGTTAACCTCGACGACGGCGACGACGTCTACAATTGGCCGTGGCTGTGCGCCGGCGAAATGGGCGACTGGAAGCTCACCGACGATCAGGTGAAGCGACTTCGCGACTACCTGCTGCGCGGCGGCTTCCTGATGCTCGACGATTTCTGGGGCACCGAAGAATGGGGGCGCTTTGAGGAAACCATGAAGGCCATCTTCCCGGACCGGCCCATCGTGGAGATCGACAACGTGGACGCCATCTTTCATTCTGTTTACGACCTGGACGATCGCTACCAGATTCCCGGGCAGTGGGCGCTGGCGCGCGGCACCACTTATCGCAACGATGGGTATCACGCTTATTGGCGCGGCATCTACGACGATAACAACCGCCTGATGGTGGCCATGTGCTTTAATTCCGACGTCGGCGATTCCTGGGAGTGGGCGGACGAGCCGCGCTACGACGAAAAGTACTCGGCGCTTGGGATACGGATCGGCGTCAATTATGTCGTCTATGCGATGACGCATTGAGCGCGAGTATGGTTCTCCCGGCAACATCCAACTGGTTGCCCTTCGATCGTGGGGTTTTGTTTTGCCTGCTGTTCCTGAGTACTGCAAGCGGCGCGGGCGCGCAGATCCGCACGGATGCATCGCCTCCATCCCCCCCATCGCCTCCGCTCGGCCTGCCGGCCGTGATCTGGCCGCCGGATAATCCGTACTCCGCGGCGCGGGTGGAACTCGGCCGCAATCTGTTCTTCGATCCTCGCCTGTCGTCGAATGGCAAGGTTTCCTGCGCGACGTGCCATCCTCCGGAGCATGCTTTTGCCGGCGGCGACCCTCCTCCGCTCGGGGTCACCGGGACGCCGCTACGCAGGCGCGCGCCCACGCTGATCAACCGGGCCTATGGGCGAAGCCAGTTTGTGGACGGGCGGGCAGCCACGTTGGAAGCGCAAGTCAGCGGCCCCATCACAGCTCGGGACGAGATGGGCAGCACACCGCAAACGGCAGCCGCGGCGATAGCGAGCATCGCGGGCTATGCGCCGCTATTCGAGCAAGCATTCGGAGACCGGCAGGTTACATACGATCGCATAGCGAAAGCGATTGCGTCCTTTGAGCGCACGATTGTTTCCGGCAACTCGCCGTACGACCGCTTTTTGAATGGGGACAAACACGCACTGAATACGGCGGCAAAACGCGGCCTGGAGATCTTTCAGCGCACCGGAGAATGCGCGGAATGCCACAAAGGCTACAACCTCACCGATGAGAAGTTCGCGAGCCTGGGCATCGGCCCCGAAGAACAGCCTCCCGACCTCGGCCTAGCGGGAATCACGAAGAAAAGTCGCGACGAGGGCAAATTCAAAGTGCCGACGCTCCGCGAGGTGGCCCTCACCGGCCCTTATATGCACGACCGCCGCTTTCGGACGCTGGACGAGGTGCTCGAGTTCTACAGGAAGGGCGGCCAACCGGGTCCGCACCTGGATTCCCGCATCGCGCAGTTCTTTTTGGACGCGCCGGCCAAGGCGGACTTGCTGGAGTTCCTGAAATTGCTCAGCGGCGAGGGCTGGCAGCAGATCAAAGCGCCGGAAAAACTGCCGCAATGACGTGCTGGCGGGCCTACTTCTGCCCGAACTTCAACCGCCGCCCGATGATCATCTTGACTAATAGATGGTCGGTCGCCTGGGTCATTCCGACACCCACCCCCAAGTTGAATTCCCAGTTCGGGCCTAAGTTCAAGTCGAGGGTTGGATAGAGGGATTGCACCTGGTCGCGCACGGCATCGAAACCCGTGAGGGGACCGGTGTCTCCGTAGTATTCAAATCCCAGAGTGATTCTTTTAGTGACGTCGTAGCTCACCTTGACGGCGGGCGAGAAGGTAACGCCCCGGTTCACGTCCAGTCCGTGGAAGGAGCGCTCCAAGGCGGGATTGACGGCCATGTACCAACGGCCCAATTGCTTGTCGACGATGGGCCGGATCTCCCAGGTCCAGGTGTCGGGGGAGAACGAGCGGCGCTGGTAACCAAGTTCCGTGGAAATGCTTACATTGACCGGCCAGTGCCATGCCTCGGGAATTCTCACACGCGGGCGAATGTGGTCGCCCACCCACTGGTAACCTTCGTCAGCGCGGTAGCTCATGAAGATGTAGAAGCCGGTTTCAAACCACGGCGTGAAGCCCTGGGTGATTTCAATGGTTTCGTGCAAGGCGTGCTCATCGGGGAGCACCCCGTCCACGGCGTCCTTCGATCCCTCAAAAGTGAAGTTCGAATGCAGTTCGACCATGGTGCGTTCCGGCGGAACCATTTCCGATCCGTACACCTGAACTTCATAGTTGCCCTGGGCCCGAACCGGCGCGGCGGTTTGCAGGAAAAACAGCGCCAGTAGTGGGATTTGGAACCATCGTAGAAAAAAAGACATAGAGGATAATTTTCGCAGCGCGGCTCCGTTGACAGCCGCGACCGTTCGCGAGAACGAAAGGCGATTATAGCAATGAAGGAACTGCGCCATGTTCGTCTAGCGGAATCCACTGAGCCGTAACGCGTGCGACTCGCGCCGCGGCGCAAGGCCAGCATGCGATGGAAGTGAAGCTTTGCCCGGGTGAACCGAACCTCCCGTTCCCGTCAAACCCGTCTGACGCTTTTGCTATACTGAAACTTCTATTCTGACCTTGGCGCCTCCGCTTGCGGCGTTGTGCGCGATAACGAACGAAGGAAACGCAGATGCCGAAACGTACATTTCAGCCCAACAATCGCAAGCGCGCGAAAACGCACGGGTTCCGTGCGCGCATGAAGAGTAAGGATGGACGCGCGGTGCTCGCCCGGCGTCGCGCCCGCGGCCGTCATAAGCTGACGGTCAGCGATGAGAGAGCCGTCCGAAACGCCAACTAAATCAGCAGCCGGCGCCAAATTAGGATTCCCGAGATCTTCCCGGATCCTGCGCCCTGCTGAGTTTCGCGCTACCTATGACCACGGCCTTCGAATTTCCGGTCCTCTGTTCGCCGCCTTCTGTAGGAAGCGAACGGACGCGGAACCGGAGGGAGCTGGCAATATCCAGCCGGATGTTGGACCAAGCATCGACCTTGGAACAAGCATCCAGGGTCCACGGCTCGGGCTTACGGTCCCTCGCGCGATCGGCGGAGCGGTGGTTCGCAATCGCATCAAGAGGCGTCTGCGCGCGGCATTTCGATTGCATCGCGCGGAGTTCGGACCGCAATGGGATATCGTGCTCAACCCCCGGCGCGCGGCGCTCGATGCAAGTTTTGCGGCCATTGAACGGGCTTTGGGCAAGGTGATCGAAAAATGCGGACCCTGACACTAGCCATATTGCGTATCTATAAGCGGTGGGTGTCTCCGTGCCTGCCCTCGGCATGCCGGTTTCACCCGACCTGTTCGGAATATATGATGCAATCGGTGGAAAAATACGGCGCGGCCCGCGGGATCTGGATGGGCCTGGGGCGGCTGCTGAAATGCCACCCGTTTCATGAAGGAGGATTCGATCCGGTCCGCTAAGCACGAGCGGTCAAAGTACGCGCTCTTTCGCCTCGGTCAGCGCGTTTTTCGACACATTTTCGAACAGCAGACGGCCAAGTTTCGACTTCACACATGAAAAAAGAATTGTCCATGGAGGCCCGGCTCCTCATCGCGTTCCTGCTGATGGGCGTGGTGCTGCTGGTAAGCCAATACTTCGTCAAGCCGGCGCCCGCACCGGTGGCGACCAAAGCTGGCGCACAGGTAAACGTGCAGCCGGTTTCCCCCGCTGCTACCCAGCCGCCTCCGCCGCTTCCCGCCCCCAAAGGAGCTGGATCTGAACCCGGCGTCCAGGTGCAGGGCTACACGGAGCAGACGGCGGAGGTGGACACGGACCTGTTCCACGTCGTCTTTACCAACCGCGGCGCGGTGGTGCGCAGTTGGATTCTCAAAGACTATAAAGATCATGCGGGCAAACCGCTGGAGCTGGTGAATCAACGGGCGCTGCTCAAAGTGCCGCCTCCCTTCGCGCTGGCTTTCCAAGGCACGGCGCCCGCCACCGATCCGAATACCGCGTTGTTCAAGGTGGATCGCTCCGACCGCGGATTGACGCTGAATTTCGAGTTTTCCGACGGCCGCGCTCTCACCAAGAAAACTTTCCAGTTCGAGCAGAAGAGCTTCCTGATACGCGTAACGAGCGAAGTCTCGCAAAACGGCGTCCTTGTGCCCCATGAGATCACCTGGCGCGGCGGCTTCGGCGACGCGGGCGTGGTCAATCCGCTCACGGTGCAGCACGCGATTTATTACGATCCCAACGCGGCAGGAGGGTTCTTGGGATTGGGCTCGAAGCTCCAGGTGAAGACGGCCAAGGACGCCAAGAACGGTCCGGTTTCGGCCACGGCACCCTTCTCCTTCGTGGGCATTGAGGACAGTTATTTCGCCGCGGCGTTCCTGCCGGGCAACAAATCTTCGGTCGAGCAGACTACCTATTCCGACGGCGTTCCGGACGCCAAGGGAACCGATGAACAGCGGGTCGGCGTGGGCGTCGGCGGCGGAGGCGTGAATACGCTGTCGCTATTCGTCGGCCCGAAAGACACGGACCTGCTGCGCAAAGTCGATCCGAAGCTGGAGCAGGTGGTGGACTGGGGCTGGTTCTGGTTCCTGGCGCAGCCACTGTTCACCGCGCTCAACTGGACCACGGATCATCTGGTTCACAACTACGGCTGGTCGATCGTGCTGGTCACCATCATCATCAACCTGGTGCTGTTTCCGTTGCGGCTCACCAGCATGAAGTCGTCGCGCAAAATGCAGACGCTGCAGCCGCAGATTAACGCGATTAACGAAAAGTACAAGGGCTATCCGATCCGCGATCCCCGGCAAAGCGAAAAAAACGCGGAGATCATGGATCTCTACAAGAAGAACGACGTCAATCCGGTGGGCGGCTGCCTCCCCATGGTGTTGCAGCTTCCGTTTCTGTGGGCCTTTTATAAAGTGCTGGCCGTTTCCATCGAAATGCGCGGGGCTCATTGGCTGTGGGTCACCGACCTTTCGCAGCCGGAGGCGCTGGCGATCCACATGCTTCCGGTGCTGCTGATCGTCACGCAGTTCCTCACGCAGAAGATGACACCCAGCCCCGGCATGGATCCGTCGCAGCAGAAGATGATGATGGTGATGCCGCTGATCTTCGGTTATATGTTCTATTTCGCGTCGTCGGGATTGGTACTATACTGGTTGACCGGCAACGTCGTCGCCGTGGCGCAGCAATGGGCGCTGAACCGCATTTCGCCGCCGCCGGTGGTCGCGAAGATAGTCTCCAACAAGAAGAGCAGGAGCTGAACTTGTCCGACAAGAAATATACGGTTGCCGAAACCGGCCCTCTCATCGAAGATTTCCTGGAACCCGTCTTGGACGCCGCCGATTTTGACGTCGAATATGTGGTCGCCGAAGGGGAAACGCCGCATCCTGATTTCGAAAATCCCGACGTGATGGTGAAATTTTCAGGACCCGACGTCGATCTGCTGCTGGCCAACAAAGCGGAAGTGCTCCTGGCCCTGGAGCAGCTGACGCACGAAGCCCTTCGCATGCCGTCGGAGGATCATTCCAAGATTTGCTTCGACGCCAACGACCGGCGAGCTCTGCGCATCGAAGAATTGCGGATGAGCGCGCAAGCCGCCGCCGAACGCGTCCGCAAGACGCACGCGCCGTTTCACTTCAGTCCGTTGAACAGCCGCGAGCGCCGCATTCTGCACCTGGCGCTGCGCGACGAAAAAGAAGTGCGCAGCGAGAGCGTGGGCGAGGGACCGATCCGGCAAGTGGTCATCGTGCCGGCCGATATGAAAACCTTGCCCGAGCCGGTGATTCCTCCGCGTCCGCGTCCCGAGGACGACGCCGGCCGGCCGCGCTTCGGCGGGCGTGGTGGAGATCGTGGAGGTGGTGGCCGCGATCGGCGCGGTGGTCCTCCGCGTGGCGGAAGCGGTGGCCGGGGCGGACCCAGCGGTGGACGTGGCGACCGAGGCGGCCGGCCCCGTCATTAAGAGAGATCATTCCGATCGCGCAAAGCGGGAGAGGAATCTGCTTTCGCTCGATGCTCTACCACGCATCCACGGCGCGGTTAGAAACCGCGCGCAGCTTACAAAGCTGCCCCACACCGCGTGAACATCCGTGACACCATTGCCGCCATCTCCACGCCGCCTGGACGCGGTGGAATCGGAATCGTGCGCTTATCGGGAACTCAGGCGCGCCCGATCGCGGAACGCATTCTGAAGTTCCATCAGGGTTTCGCGTGGACGCCCTGGAGCGCCGCGCTCGCGGAGCTCACCGATACTCACGGCCACACCATCGATCACGTCGTCGTAACATTTTTTGCCGCGCCGCGCTCGTATACGGCGGACGACGTCGTGGAGATCTCCTGTCATGGATCGCCCGTCGTTTTGCGTCATGCTTTGGAACGAGCCTGCGCCGCGGGCGCGCGTTTGGCCGAGCCTGGCGAGTTTACCCTCCGGGCCTACTTGAACGGCCGCATCGATCTGCCCCGCGCCGAAGCCGTGCGCGATCTCATTGATGCAACCACGTTGTACCAGGCGCGCATTGCCGCGCAGCAGATCGAAGGGTCCGTCTCGCGCCGCCTCAAGCCGATGAAGGAGCAACTGCTGGAGCTGATTGCCTTGCTGGAAGCGGGCATCGATTTCGCCGAGGACGATCTCAGCGTCGCGTCCACCGAAGAAATCGTCCGGCGTTTGCAACCGCTTCAGGAAGCGGTGCGCGCACTCGCCGCAAGCTTCGCTTACGGGAAACTGGTGCACGAAGGATTCACGCTCGCCATCGTCGGACGCCCCAACGTTGGCAAAAGCAGTCTGTTCAACCGGCTGCTGGAACAGGACCGCGCCATTGTGACGGACATCCCGGGCACCACGCGCGATCTGGTTTCCGAACACGCGTCGCTCGAAGGCATTCCCGTAAAATTCGTCGATACGGCCGGAATTCGCGAAGGTTCGCGTGATGCGGCTCTCGACGTCGTCGAAAAACTCGGCATTGAGCGCAGCTTCGGGGCTATGGCGGATGCCGACGTTACGCTGGTCCTCGTCGATCTTTCGTTGCCTCTGGAAACCCAGGACATAGAGCTCGTGGAAAAAGCACGTACGCAAGGCAAATGTGTCGTCGCTGGTAATAAATCCGATTTGCCGCGGCGCGCCGAGATTCCCGCCCTGTCCGCGAATGCCTTCGGCGAGCTCCTTCCCGTTTCCGCGCTCACCGGCGACGGCTTGCCCGAGTTGCGGCGTAAGCTGGTCGACACCATCGCCCCGCGCGGACGGCTGGAACAGGAAGGCGGATTCATCACGAGCCTTCGTCACGAACAACTTCTGCGCGAATCCGGCGAAGCTTTGGATCAGGCGCACCGAGCGGCGGAATTGGGCATTCCGCACGAGATGTTGCTGCTGGATCTTTACGCAGCGCTGCGCCCGATCGACGCGATCACTGGGGCGACCACGGCCGACGATATTCTGAATCGCATTTTCTCCACCTTCTGCATCGGCAAATGAACTGCGTCAGAGGATGAAAGTCGATCGAATCGAACTGCGTGCGATGCTCGTGCTCGCGGCGCCGCTGGTGCTGGCCGAGCTCGGCTGGATGGCCATGGGTATCGAGGACACCATGTTCGTCGGCCGCATCGGCGCGGAGGCGATAGGGGCCATCAGCGTCGGGACCACAATCTTCTACACGATTGCGATTCTCGGCGGTGGGCTGTTGCTGGGCTTGGATACCTTGATTTCACGGGCCTCCGGCGCGGGCGATCTGGAGGACCGGCACCGCTCGCTGGTCAACGGCCTGTGGCTGACGTTGGCGCTGATTCCCATCGTGATGCTGGCCGTTTACGGCATGCTGACGGTGTTGGCCATATTCGGCGTAAGTCCCGGAGTGCTGCGGCAAGTGGTGCCGTATATGCGAACGCTCAACCGGAGTACGCCTCCGCTTCTGCTGTTCTTCTGCCTCCGACGCTATCTGCAGTCGATGGGACACCCGCGGCCCGTGACGATCGCGATTATCGTCGCCAACCTGCTGAATATCGCCGGCAACTGGATTTTCGTTTTCGGCCACCTGGGAGCGCCGAGGCTGGGCGCGGTAGGCTCGGCGTGGTCCACCGTGATGGCGCGCACGCTCATGCTCGCGATCGTGGCCATCGCTCTGCTGCGCGCGGAGCCCGGATTATTCGGCTTTTGCTGGCGCCCCGATTTGCGGCGCGTGCGCGAGCTTTTGAAATTAGGCGTGCCCGCCGCGGGACAGATCGGCGCGGAGATGCTGGTGTGGACCGCTGCAACCGTCCTCGCCGGAAGGCTGGCGGCCGACAGCTTGGCCGGACATCAGATCGCCATGACGACGGTCTCCACCACGTTCATGCTCCCGTTGGGCATCAGTTCGGCGGCCGGCGTGCGCGTGGGAAATGGCATCGGACGCGGAGATCCTCAAGGAGCCGCGCGTTCCGGCTGGATGGCCCTGGGATTGGGCGCGGCGGTTATGTCGCTTTGCGGCGTCGTGCTGTTGCTTCTTCCGCAGGTGATCGCCCGATTGTTTACTCCCGATGTCGCGATTATTGCCGCGGCGGTTCCGCTCTTGCGCCTAGCGGCGTTCTTCCAGCTCTTCGATGGTCTCCAGGTCGTCACCACAGGGGCGCTGCGCGGC
>Ga0181536_10007933_pt1 | contig 10347 bp, 8 predicted proteins | sample PEATcosm2014_Bin_41_FD_121105 | JGI IMG/M metagenome (GOLD analysis project Ga0181536, IMG submission 121105) | Peatland microbial communities from MTU Mesocosm Facility, Houghton, MI, USA - PEATcosm2014_Bin17_60_metaG | ecosystem: Environmental > Terrestrial > Soil > Wetlands > Peat | place...
GCCTGCGGACACCGGCCATAGAGTCGTGGGGCGCTAGAGAGCAATCCCGCGGGCGAGCAACAGTGTGTGAGCGATGAAGAAGAGGGGGCTTGGGGCAGGACCTCCCGCCAGTGGATCTCTCCAGGTTCACCTTCGGAATCGGCATCGATGAAAACGGCTTGGCTGCACTGGCTGAGCGGTTCGGCGAGTTCCGGGGTAAGTTGATGGCAGGTGATCACCTCAACATCATGACCAGCGAGCTCGCGGGCAATCAAGCGGCTAGCGTGCCAGCCGAATCCGTCGTCGCTTCGCAGAGGATTTCCGTAGCCGATGATCAGCACCATGCCCATGCCCTTGTAGGAGCGGCCCTGGTGGCCGCTCCCACGAAGTTAAGCACTTTTCAGCTCATCGAGCAAGGACCCTTGCGGGCCAAACAACTGAATGTGCATGGCGATCTGGCCGGAAGCATGGGTGGAACAACTGAAGCACGGGTCGTAGGCGCGCACGACTGCCGAGACTCGGTTCAGCATCCCCTCCTGAAGGTGATTGCCGTCCACGAAATGCTGCGCCACCTGGTGGATACTCCGGTTGATGGCCAGGTTGTTATGCCCTGTCGCGACAATGAGGTTCGCCCAGGTAATGGCTCCTTCCTCATTGACCTTATAGTGGTGAATCAAGATGCCGCGCGGCGCTTCGATCATCCCCACGCCTTCCAGGCAGTTAACGCCGGCGTGAGCCCGAATCTGCCGGCCGAGTACTGCCGGATCATTCAGCAGGGCTTCCATCCGTTCCAATCCGTAAAGCGCTTCAATCAACCGGGCATAATGGAAATGGAAGGAGCCAGGGACGATCTTTCCCAAACGCTGGTGGAATTCGGTGAACTCCACATCGGCCATGGAAGTTCCACAGCTCTTGGCGACGTTCAAGCGCGCCAAAGGGCCCACGCGGTAAACCCCGTCCGGAAACCCGACGGGCTTGAAGTAAGGCGCCTTCAAATAGGAATTCGCCAGGGCCGCCTCGCCAATAAAGTTGCGGTAATCGCGCGCCGCGATGTGATCCGCCACGATCTTGCCATCGGCATCTCTAAACCGGATTGCACCGTCGTAAAGTTGCAGCTTCCCCGCCGCGTCCACCAGGCCCGCGTACATGCTGGGCGCATTTCCAAAGTGTTCGATTTCCTCTTTGAACTGATCCAAAATTCCCTTAAAGAACTTCAGGGTGCGCCGAACCGTAGCCTTGGCGTCGGGCAAACCGGAGAGAATCTTATCGCGGACCGCGGGTTCGAGCGGCGTATTCACTCCGCCGGGAACCACCCAGGAAGGGTGAATGCGCTCCTTGGCGAGACCCTCGATTACCTGCTGCCCGAACTTGCGCAAGGCAATTCCGTCTCGGGCGATATCCGGGAATTTCTCCAGCAGCCCAAGCACATTGCGGCGAGCGGGGTCAGAATCCATGCCCAGCAAAAGGTCGGGCGCGGAAAGATGGAAGAAGCTCAAGGCGTGCGACTGCACCACTTGGCCGCAGTGCAGGATCTCGCGGAGCAGCACCGCCGTGTCAGGAATGCGTACGCTCATGATGGCGTCGCAGGCTTTGGAAGCGGCCAGAAGATGGCTGATCGGGCAGATTCCGCAGATCCGTGCGGTGATGGACGGCATCTCATAGTACGGGCGTCCCTCCGTAAACTTCTCAAAGCCGCGGATCTGCGTCACATGCAGTTGGGTATTCGCCACCTTTCCGTCGTCATCGAGCTGGATCGAAACTTTCGCGTGACCCTCAATACGCGTGACGGCGTCAATCATGATTTTTCGCATTAGTATCCTTCCCTCAACAATCGGGTGATCCGGCGATCGGGTGATCGGGTGAACAATCGGTGACTGGCGCATGGTGATGGGTGACTGAAAAGCCCAATCAACAATCAGAAATCACAAATCACAAATCGCAAATCGTTCACCCGATCTCCCGATCACCCGATTGCTTCACCCGAACTTCACCTTCGAGTTCAAGTCCGGCATTCGCCCGTTGAGTAATTCACCCAGGACATACGCGATGGCGGCGGCGGGAGGCGGACAGCCGGGAACGAACAGGTCGACCTTCACAACCTCCTGTAACGGCAGCGCGCGCTTCAGTAAAGGAGGAACTCCCTCGGTAGGAATGCGAGGCTTCTCATCGACTCCCTGAAGGTAAATTCGCTCCAACAGCTTCTTGACCGGAATGGAATTGCGCATGGCCGGCACGTTGCTCGTGACCGCGCAATCACCTAAGGCAACCAGCAGACGGGCCCGCTCGCGCAGGCGATGGATCTTCTCGTAGTCTTCCTGGCTGCTGACAGCGCCTTCCACGATCGCGACATCCACATCTTCAGGCATCTCCTGAGCGTCAACAAGGGGGCCATACACCAAGTCCATCTTGGGGGCAATCGAGGCAAGCGCCTCGTCAATATCCAGGATCGACATGTGGCAGCCGGAACACCCGTCCAGCCACATCGTTGCCACTTTCGCTTTTTTCATGAGCTAACTCCAGTCCGGGGCAGTCGGCAGGTGGGCAGGTCGGCAGATAGGCAGGTCGGCAGATCGGCAGGTGGGCAGTGGGCAGATCGGCAGGTGGCGCGACGACTGGGTCGTGCTGCCAACCGTTGGTGATTTGAGATCTGAGATTCGAGATTCAAAACCGAGCCCTCCGCCTCCTGCCTTCCGCTTTCAGCCTTTTTCCCTCTGCCTTTAGCCTTTCACCCGCTGCCTTCTGCTTACGGCCCACTGCCCATCTGTCGATCTGCCGACCTGCCCATCTGCCTATCTGCCCACCTGCCCACTGCCTACCTCACGCGTGCACTGCCCGCCGCGCGGCGAGAAACTTGATGTTCTCACTGCTCTTGGTCATTTCTTCCACGCAACGGCCTTTTTCCGCCAGCGCTCCGGTGGGGCACACCTGTACGCATTTGCCACAACTTGTGCAGGCTTCCGATTCACCCCACGTCCCATTGAGGTCAGAAACCAGGCGCGAGCTAATTCCTCGGGCGCTGATTTCCCAGACGTTGGCCCCTTCCACTTCCGCGCACACACGCACGCACCGCGTGCAGAGGATGCAGCGGTTTTGGTCAAGCACATAGCGCTGGTGCGAAACATCCACCGGCAAGCGCGGGTAGTTGTAAGGGAAACGGACGTGCGTGATTCCCAAACGCATAGCCATGGCTTGCAATTCACAGTGATTGTTGCTCACACAGACAGCGCAGTAGTGGTTGCGCTCCAGCAAAAGGAACTCAGTCGCCATCCGCCGATGCCGCAAAAGCTTCTCGGAATTGGTGGTCACCGACATGCCGTTCTGGATCGGCGTAGTGCAGGCCGGCAGCAGGCGCCCAACCCCGGCCACTTCAACCAGGCAGAGGCGGCAGGAACCCGAAGGGCTCAGCCCTTCCAGGAAGCAGAGTGTGGGGATGTACTTCTTGTTCGCCCGCGCCACGTCCAGGATCGTCTGGCCTTCCCTGGCCCGGCACAACTCGCCGTCGATCCGGGCGGATATTTCTTGCGCCATATCGAATCTCCTTTAGACTAGCCTTGAACTCCCACGGCGTTGGTATCGCGAACGTCGCAACGCAGACAACGTCTTGCCTCTTCTGCAGCCTCCAGGGGGGTCAGCGCCAGGACCGCCTCCTGGAAATCCTTCACACGCTGCTTCGCGGGCAGCGGATGGGGATGGTGTCGCCCACAGTCGAAGACGTGCTCGGGCGGCTTCCGGTCGTACTCCGGATGCGGCAACAGGCTTTCCATGCGCGACTCGCCCATCAATCTCTGGTCGATTCGCCGCGCCGCCTTTTTGCCATAGCCCATAGCGTTGGAGACATTCGAGGCGCCGGATATCAGATCGCCACCCGCATAGAATTTGTCGCGGCTAGTTTGGAGCGTGTACCGGTCAAAGGTCAGCGTGCCATTCTCCTTGATTTCAAGGCCGGAAGCCTTGCAGAAGTCGCGGTCCACTGCCTCGCCCACAGCCAGGATCACGGTATCGCACTTGAAGCTCTGGATTTCTTCGGTGGGAATCGGGCGGCGGCGGCCTGAGGGGTCGAACTCGCCCAGGCGCGTCTTGACGACTTCAATGGCCTTGACGGCGCCGTTCTCTCCCACAATCCGATGGGGCGCCGAAAGGAATACAAAGTGCGCGCCTTCCTGTTCCGCGGCCTCAACTTCCTCCTGGATGGCGGGCATGTCTTTGCGCTCACGGCGGTAAATCACCGTGACCGTCGCCCCCAGGCGCAAGGCGGTGCGGGCGGAATCGATTGCCGCATTCCCACCCCCGATGATCGCCACCCGCCGGCCGAGAGGAACGGGTTCGTTCTTGGCAATCCCTTCCAGGAAGAGGAGCGCCGGCATCACTCCTTTCAATTCCGTCCCGGAGAGGTAAACCCACGCTTCTTTCCACGTGCCGATGGAGAGAAAGACCGCGTCGTACTCAGAGTCAAGACCGTTCAGAAAGACATCCGTGCCCACGCTTTTGTTGAACTCGAACCTGACGCCGAGGCGGCTGATCAATTCGATCTCTCGATCGAGTACGGTCTTCGGCAAACGGTATGCGGGCAGCGCGTATCGTAACATCCCGCCTGCTTCCGCATGGGAGTCGTAGATCGTAACCTGGTGACCGAACAGCGCGAGGTAGAATGCCGCCGTAAGGCCGGTCGGCCCTGCGCCCACCACTGCAACTTTCTTCCCCGTGGCAGCCAACTTACGCGCCGCGACGCGGTCCGCCATTTCGCCAAACCGGTCGGAGAGCAGGATACTGTCCGCGATCAGCCGATGCACTTCGCGCATGTTCACCGATTCGTCAACGGCCTGCCGCCGGCAACGATTATCGCAGGGGTGCTGGCAAACTCTCCCCGTGGACGCCGGCAGAGGGTTATCGAAAATGACCGACTCGAAGGCCTCGTCCAACCGCCCTTCCTTGTAGAGTTGCAGGAAGCGTGGAATGTTCATATGCAACGGGCAACTGTTCTCGCACGGCGAGAGCGCCAGATCCTGGCACACCCCGGCGCGGCAGCGATGGGCGCGCAGATGGTCCTCGAACTCGTGGCGGAAATGCCGCATGGCGGTGAGCACCGGGTTGGGCGCGGTCTGTCCCAAGCCGCACAGCGAGGTGTCGCGAATCATACGCCCCAACTCGTCCAGCGTGTTCAAATCTTCTTCCGCCCCCTTCCCCTGGGTGAAGTTGTTAAGAAGCCGCAGGCCCTTATCGAGCCCCACGCGGCACGGTACACACTTGCCGCAGGACTCGGAGTGGGTAAACTCGATGAAATAGCGAGCCACGTCCACCATGCAGTTGTCGTCGTCCATCACCACCATTCCGCCGGAGCCCATGATGGAACCGAGCTTCGACAGTGTCTCGTAGTCTACCGGCGTGTCGAACATCTCCTGGGGTATGCATCCCCCGGAAGGCCCCCCGGTTTGAACCGCCTTAATCGAGTGTCCATTGATCGCGCCGCCGCCCACATCGTAGACAAAAGTCTTGAGATCCGTTCCCAGCGGCATTTCCACCAACCCGGTGTTCTTCACCTTGCCCACCAGAGAAAACACTTTAGTGCCCGGACTCTTGGCGCTGCCGGTTTCCGTGAACCAAGCCGGCCCCTTGGCGATAATGGGCGCCACGTTGTACCAGGTTTCGACGTTGTTGATGTTGGTCGGGCATCCCCACAAGCCTTTTTGCGCGGGGAAGGGCGGCCTCGGACGGGGACAGCCCGCATGGCCTTCCAGGGAGCTAATCAGCGCTGTCTCTTCACCGCAAACGAACGCTCCCGCGCCTTCCACAAGCTCGATGTTGAAATTGAAGCCGCGCCCCAGAATGTTTTCACCCAGGAAGCCATACTCTTTCGCTTGCTCGATCGCTCGTTTTAGACGGTGCACGGCCAGCGGGTACTCCGCGCGCACGTAGACGATGCCCTGCGCGGCGCCAGTCAGAAAACCGGCGATCGCCATGCCCTCCAAAAGCGAGTGCGGGTCGCTCTCGATCTCGTTGCGGTTCATGTATGCGCCCGGGTCGCCTTCGTCGGCGTTGCAGATGATGTACTTCTTCTCCGCCACTGCCTTCCGCAAGAAATCCCACTTCTGGCCCGTGGAAAATCCAGCTCCGCCGCGGCCGCGCAGCTTGGCCGCTTTGATCTGCTCGATGACCACTTCGGGGCGGTTCTCGATGAGCACGTTGAAGAGCGATAAGTAACCGCCCGCCGCCATGGACTCTTCCACATCATCAGGGTTGATCAGTCCGCAGTTGCGCAGCACGATCTTCTTTTGCCCCTTGAAGAACGGAACCTCTTGCCAGGAAGGAATGGAGGCGTAGCCGTCCCCGTACTTGATTTGCGCGGTAATGTGGTCCCATTCCTCAATCTTGCAGAGCGCCATGTCGGTGGGAATATCTCCCATCATGACGGTGTCAAGGATCTCGTCGACGTAGTTGCTCTGAACGCGGTGGAGGATAATCAACGGCCGGCCCGGGAGTCGAACGTTCACCAGCGGCTCCTGCGCGCAGAAACCGAAGCAGCCGACGCGCGCCAGATGGATGTCCAAACCGCGCTTATCAATGGTATCCGCGAAGGCATGGAACACCGCTTCCGCCCCGTTACCGGCGCCGCAGGTACCCATCCCTACGGCTATGCGAGGACGGAAAGGCAGCAGCTTCGCCATTCCTTTTCCACGAACGACGCTGAACGTACTCAAATCTCGGATGGGCGTCATTTCTTTGCAGTCTCCCTTTCCAGATGCTCTAATTCGCGTTGCAGTGTCTGCTCGTTCATGTGGCCGTAAACCTGGTGATTCACTTCCACCACCGGCGCGAGCGCGCATTGGCCAAAGCACGCCACGGTGCGGAGTGTGAACCGGCCGTCACTCGTATTCAGCGAAATCTTGTCGGCCGCCTCTTCGTCGAGATTCTGAAAGCCCAGGTTGAGCATCAGGCGCTCCAGAAGATCTCGCGAGCCACGCGTGTGGCAGGCCGTCCCACGACAAACGCATATGGTGTTCCTGCCTTGCGGCTCCAGGTTGAAAAGCCCATAGAACGTGACCACGCTGTAAATCCGCGCCAGGGGCGCGCCGGTTTTGCCTGCCACGTACTCAAGCGTATCCCGCGACAGGAACTTGCGCGGCTGGTGGTCCTGGGCTTGCTCCAGGATACTCAGCAGCGCGCCTGGGCGCCCTAGCTGCTCCGCAATCACCTTATCGAGATATTCCTGTTCCGGCTCTGCCAGCGGAACTGAGATCATGGTCGCCATGCACGCACTCCTCCCTCTTCACAAAACAGCTCACCCAGACCCGTGGAAGCCCCGTGGTCTACATATGTTTTGTATATTGCATGCGGTTTGCCATTTGAGGTTAGGTTTAACTTATTGATTTATTTTGCCTTATTGGAATTGCAGAAACGGGCGTTGGAAGCGGATGCGTGGAATGCCGCAGAACTGGCTTGATCTAGATTTGGGTTCGGCTATAGAAAGTGCGACAATTAGTCGCAACCAAAAAATCATTACGGCACGGGTCCCAGAGTTGTCAGAGCACTGCCCGGACATTTTCTCCCTGCGCTCCGCCGATTCTGTTGTGAAGCTCTATGCTTCATGGCGCTTTCACCCAACTTCCGCCTCAGTTCTGCCGGTTCTCATCCACGATCGTGCCATCCGCAGCCATGAGTTGCACTTGCAGGGCCATATGACCCAGAGCGTGTGTGGAGCAGCTTAGGCACGGGTCAAAGGCACGAACCACAACCTCCACACGGTTGAGCATTCCCTCCGACAGTTTCGCGCCATTGACGAAATGCTTGGCCACTTGAAACACGCCGCGACTGAGCGCCAGGTTGTTGTGCCCGGTGGCGATGATGAGATTACCCCAAGCAATCAACCCGTCGTCATCAATGCTTCCGGAAGCATCGCCAGAATCTTGTCGCGCACTTCGCTGGGAAGTGGTCCAATCAAACCGCCCGCAACCACCCAGGCGGGGTGAATTCTCTTCCCTGCCATCCATTCGACGATCTGTTGCCCGATTTGACGTAGACGGTATGAACTGTGGGATGAGTATTCTCCATTCGTTCCTCTTATCGCTACTCGTGCTCCATTCGTTCTCTGATCGCTACTCCTGCTGTCATCCTGAGCGCAACGAAGGATCTCTGCAGTTGTTCGTAATTCGCTCAGTCATGACAGACTGCCGACATCCTTCGCTTCGCGCCGTCGGAAGTCGCGTCATACCCGCGAAAGCGGGAATCCACCACTCCCCGGACGGATAATCGGCCCCCGCTTCCGCGCCGGCGACCTATGCTGACTTTCATTTCCGTGGGCAGGTGCGGATTCCCAGACTTTTGGGAGATACAGAGATTCCCCGGCCCCCGAAAAGGGGAGCCTCAGAATAACAAGGCAGGAAGACTGAAGGCTGATAGCTGACGGCTGAAAGCCGCGCTTAGCGGCGATCGAGCCTGAGTTTCACGAAGTGCGTCGAGCAGGAGATGCAAGGATCGTAAGTGCGAATCAGCTTTTCGCAGACCTGGGCAATCTCAGCTTCGGATTGGTTGAGCACGCCGGGGAGAATCGCTTTGAGGTCATCCTCCATGCGATGGTAATTCTGCGCGGTGGGAGGAATGATTCTGGCAAACTCCACCAGCCCCTGGTCGTTAATGCGATAACGATGATAAAGCAGGCCGCGCGGGGCTTCGGTGGCGGCGCAGCCTTCCCCGGCGCGGACTTTCAGCTCCACCCGGCTCGCGGCAGGCTCACGATAGGCCTCGATGAGCGCGATCGCCTCTTCGCAAGCGTGGATCAATTCGATGGCGCGAGCGATGATGCCCATATAAGGATTACGGCAGGGCCAAGAAACGCCGCAGGCGCGGGCAGCCGCGAGCGCCTTGGGCATCAGCTTGTCAAGGTTGAGATTAATCCTGGCCAGCGGTCCGACGAAGTAGCTCGAACCACTGTCAGCGCGCGAAGAATGAAGCGCGGTCGAGTGCGCAATGTGCTCCTCGAGATAGACATGCTCGAAGTCCTGCGGCTCGATGTCCACGCCCTTCGAGGAGACGATTCGCCGCTCGTTCATGGGATATTCGTTGGGATGCGAGACCGACACGAATTCGTAGTCGGGTGCGTAGTCGGGATACGAAAGAGTGAGAACGAACTTCAGCGTCTCTTGCGACGCTTCCAGCGCCCAGCGCAACTCCGAGAGCAGGCACTCGAGTTCTTTGCGGCGCGGAACCTTATAGAAACCGCCCACACAAACGGAAATGGGATGAACCGAACGGCCGCCCAGGACGGCGAGCAGCCGGTTGCCGATCTTCTTCAGGCGAAGAGCCCGTTCAACTGCTTGGGGGTGATCCGCCGCCATGCTGATGACGCTCTCGTATCCTAGAAAATCCGGAGCGTTCAACATGTAGATGTGCAGCGCGTGGCTCTCAATCCATTCGGCACAGTAGAGCAGGCGGCGCAAGGCGCGAATCTCGGGCGGAGGCGTAACCCCCAGCGCGGCCTCGAGCGCATGCACCGCGCTCATCTGGTAGGCCACGGGGCAGATTCCGCAAATCCGGGCGGTGATATCGGGCACTTCCTGGAAATAGCGCCCTCGCAGAAACGCCTCGAAGAAGCGCGGCGGCTCGAAGATGTTGATCTTGACTTCGCGCAGTTCCCCGCCCTCCGACCTGACGTAAACTCCACCTTCGCCTTCAACGCGGGTCAGGTAGTCGATCTTGACGGCCTTTTCCCCGTTCGTTTTCCCATTCGCCATGTCGAAAACCCTCTTTCTCGACGGTAGCACAGGCACTCTTGCCTGTGGCGTGTCCACTGCATCTGCGAACCTTGCGCACAGGCAGGAGTGCCTGTGCTACTTCAACGGTTGGACAGGCAGGAGTGCCTGTCCCACTTAGGCGGCCTTCTCGATCTTGTCGCTCGCGGACCGGAACACGTCTGCGTATCCGGTGAAGCCGCGAAGCAGTCGCACCAAGTCGGGACGGTGCATGCCCTCCTGCAGGAGTTGATGGCTCAATGAATCCGCATTTGCGGCTGGCAGTGGCCCGAAACAACCGTAACAGCCGCGATTGTAAGCGGGGCAGATGGCGCCGCAGCCGGTTTGAGTGAGCGGTCCCAGGCAAGGCGTGCCATGCGCGACCATTATGCAGACGGTGCCGCGCCTCTTGCAATCCAGGCATACCGTGTTCATGGGCACACGAGGTACACGCCCCACCAGCAACTGGATAATGACTTCCAGAAGTTGCAGCTTGTTGATTGGGCAGCCGTTCAACTCGAAGTCCACCGGCACGTGGGTGGAGATGGGCGTAGACAGATCCAGGGTGTGGATGTAATCCGGCGTGGCGTAGACCGCCCTGGTGAATTCCTTCACATCCCCCCAGTTCCGCAAGGCCTGGATTCCC
>Ga0181536_10007935_pt1 | contig 10346 bp, 7 predicted proteins | sample PEATcosm2014_Bin_41_FD_121105 | JGI IMG/M metagenome (GOLD analysis project Ga0181536, IMG submission 121105) | Peatland microbial communities from MTU Mesocosm Facility, Houghton, MI, USA - PEATcosm2014_Bin17_60_metaG | ecosystem: Environmental > Terrestrial > Soil > Wetlands > Peat | place...
AACGGCATCGTCGAGCAGGTCGCCCCAGGTCTCTTCGACCTCCCCTTTGACGATCGTAACGCCCGCGTCCAGGAGCTGCTGTATGTCGGGAGGGATGTCCGGGAGAAGCGCGAGGTAGCCGCTAACGTGGAAGCCGCCGATTAGAACGGTAAGGCCGGCGCGCCGAAAGGTGTGAGCAAGATCGCAGGCGCGGGGGAATTGATTGGTTTGCACACCGACGAGGCACACGATGGTTTTGGCTAGACCCCAGCGCTGGGAACGGCAGATGCGTTTGACGGGGATTTTGTCCACCGTTTCATCAAACAGGTGAACCTTGATCTTCCAGGAGCCGCCCAGGCGTTTTTGACGGACAACATCTTCGGTGAGCCCGGCAAGACACGCCAGCGTGTTGCTCGGAAGAACGCCGCGAAAATGGCGCACCACATAGCCATCATCATCATATTGGGAAGGCTTGACGAGATAGAGGTGAAGGGTTTTGCGCATTTTGCCGGCCCATGCCGCGACCAGTTTCGCGGACGGGAGCGAAGCCGGAGAGACTCTCTAATCGTGGCACAACTCAGGAGATGCCGCAACACGAATCCGGCGCAGTGTGAGTGTTCAAAATTGCACAGCCAGTACTGCGAACCTAACCTGCGCGTGCCCCGCCCTGGTCACTGTTACCCCGGTGTAACAATTCTTTAACATTCGTCGCTGCCTCACGCTGTAACATCGGCCTTTCCAAGTGCGCGCTTTAGTCCGTGGCCAGGAGGCTTTCGCGATGTCCCATCCTCGTTCGTCGATTCTTGCAGCGGCCGCCGTGCTCGGCGCGGCCTTTCTTGGTGGATGCAATTACAAGGGTGAGGAACCCGTCAAAGAAAAGGATTTCGCCGTTTCCACCTCGGTCAAGACTGCCATTGGAGCAGCGGGAAGTACGTTCATCAATCCCATCATGACGCAGTGGATCAGCACCTATCAGCAGGCGCACCCCGGCACGCTCATCAACTATCGCCCCATCGGGAGCGGCGCCGGCCTTGACCTTCTGAAGCAGGGCACCTTGGAGATTGCCGCAAGCGATGCGCCGTTGAGCGATGAGCAATTGAAGGAGATGGTTCCGGTGATTCAAGTTCCCGTCACCGCCGGTGCGGTGTGTGCCGTTTATAATCTCCCGGATGTGAAAAGTCCGCTCCGATTCAGCGCTTCGACTCTGGCGGAAATTTTCCTTGGGAACATCATCAGTTGGCAGGACCCGGCCATTGCGAAAGACAATCCGGGCGTCAAATTGCCGCATGCCGCCATCATCGTCGTGCATCGCTCGGACGGAAGCGGCACCACGGGGATTCTCACGTCCTACCTGGTGAAAACGAGTCCCGACTGGTCGCGCAAAGTGGGCAACGGGCTTTCCGTGAAATGGCCGGTGGGGATAGGCGAGCAAGGTACCACCGGCGTTTTGGGGTTCGTGAAGCAAAACGCGGGCACCATCGGCTACGCGGACTTGAACGCTGCCGAGGAAGAACACTTGACGGTCGCTTCCCTGCAGAATCGCGCGGGCAACTTCGTGGCGCCTAGTTCGGCCAGCACGACTGCGGCGGTCGAAGCTTTCGACGAGGCATTGTCCCGGGATGCACGGGCCGCCATCGTGGACCCGCCTGCTTCGGCAAAGGATGCCTATCCGATTTCCGGCGTAAGTTTTTTTCTGATAGCCAAGGACGGTTCGGATGCCGAGGAGCGCCGATCGATTCGTGACTTCATCGAATACACCATCAGTGCGGGACAGGACCTCTCTGAGGGTCTGGACTACGCGAAACTCCCGAAATCCGTTCGGCAGCGCGCCCTGAGTTTGCTGGGCGAAATGCTGGCCAACGGGCAGCCCGTGAAGGCGAGTTGATGTGTTTCGTGTAATTCCATCTCGCTGAAGGACAGCGGGCCTAAAACTCCAGGCGCGCTTGAAAGGCAATCATGCGCGGCGTGCTATCACCGCCCAAACCCACACCGAGCAGGCCTGTGGGTGGAGATGTGGTGTAGGTAAGCGCCCCAAACCCAGTTTGGGTAGAAGGTTTTCCCGGAATGCCGGCCAGCACCATGCTCGGGAGGCCGAAATTCGGATGGTTGAATACATTGAAAAACTGGACGTCGAAGCGCATCTTCACACGCTCACTCAACTCAAACCACTTCGTGAGGTAGAAGTCACTCCAGGCAAAATTGGGACCGCGCAGCGCGTTGCGGCCGAGGTTCCCGAATTGACAATTCTTGGGGCTGTCGCCCCCAAAGCACGCCCCGGTACTTGGATCAACAGTTGAGACAAAGGCATCGGGATTGAGCCATTGCACCGTGCCTGGTTGCGTGACCCCTGGAATCGGTTTGTGTTCATAGAGCGGCACGCCGGGAACAACGCTTGCGAATTGCGGCCCACTGCCGTTCACAATGCCATTGCCATTTGCTGAATACGGCGTGCTTAGGACAGAGAACGGAACCCCACTATGCCAAAACACAGTTCCCGACACTTGCCAGCCGTTCAGCGCATATCCCAGAGACCGGTTTCCGACCTTGACCGGTAATTGATAGACGTATTGAGCATTGAGATTGTGCCGGATGTCGTAGTCGCAGGGACCGTAATCGCGTGCCAAGTCTCCCGGGAGGGGGGACAAGATTCCTCCCGCCGAGAACTGCAGGAATCCGCCGTTGGAGACGGTGTCCATGCAACGGCTCCAAGTGTAGTTGATTTGGCCCATCAGGCCGTGCCCCAGGCGTTTCATTGCGGAGAGTTGCAGCCCGTCGTAGTGACTGTTCGCTCCCGTGGAAAATTGCGTCACCGCCCCGAATCGTGGATCGGTAGGCTGTTCATAGGGAAAGGGCGCAAAACACCCGTCGCAGACCGTTTGATCGCCGTTTACTTGCGTCAGATAAGGCTGATTCACTGCGCGGGTGCCAACGTATTGCGCGTGGATGCTTGCCGTTGATCCCAACTGATGCTCCAGGCCAAGACTCCACTCCATGAAGTATGGCGCGTGAAGTTTTCCGCCGGGCATCGCCGTGATGGCGACCGGAGGAAGACATGTTGAGGGACTCGATTGTGCCGAGGCGCAGGAAAGCTGTCCCTGCGGAAACCCAGAAGTGAATGATTGACTGGCGGCCACGGCTGCGTCAACCGCGCTGTTCGGCACTCCCGGCGCAATGGCTGTCCCACCAACGGTTCCCAGAAGTCCGCCCTGGAAGGTTTGGACATAGGGCGGATTGACGCCAACCACATCGGCGATGGCACCAGGCAAAATATCGCTGAAGAGCCCAAAGCCGGCGCGCAACACGGTTTTGGGTTCAAACTGCCAGGCGATAGCTGTTCTGGGTTGTAGTATCGCGAGGGGCGTCGAGGAAAACACGTGGCCGAGACCGCTTTGAATCGTGGCGTTCAAGGGCTGATCCACATCATGGGAAATGGAATCGAAAGAGCCGCTGAGGCGGGCGATCTCCTGGTGCGGGTTCATTGGATTTGAATTCAAGGTATCTCGCAAGCCGAAGGTCCAGGTGAGTTTCTTGGTCACCTTCCAAGTGTCCTGCGCGTAGAGATCGAGATTGAGAAAGTTGAAAGGTTCGTTTGCGGATGTGGGAAATGTCTCAGTCGCCGTCGAGGCCACTCCATAAATAAATTGCGGCAATGTAGCATAAGTAACCGTCGGGACCGATCCCTCGCCGAAATCATAGTCGTTCAAGCGAAAAATCCGGGTATTTATTCCGAAGCGGAGTTCGTGCGCGCCATGGCTCCAAGCGAGGTTGTCGTTGATAAAGAACCGGGAGGCACGCCTTCCCTGGACCCAGGTGTTGTCGAGCCCACCCACCGTGGTGAAAGGCGCATTCGCGCCGCTGCCTTCGAGAACGATGGGGAATGCGGAAAGAGTCCTCTGAAAATCCGCAGGCCCAAATAGGCTCTCATACCACGAAAACGCCGGATTGAAATAGTTCACCAGATTCTGCGAAAAGACGCGCGTATATCCTGCCGCGAAGGAGTAGAGCGGCTGAGGGGAAACAGCGTTGAACAAAGGGTTGATCGGATCTGTCCAAACGGCTTGCAGCCCGGTATCAGCCTGAAAGCGATACCAGGTGGTGTTCTTTTCATTGATGTTGTAGTCGATTCGAGCCGTCTGGACCTGTTCATGATCGTCACTCGAATGCGAAATGCTTTGGCGATTGGCGCAGCCGTTTCCATCATTGGCAATTGAAGGGGGAGCTCCACCGACATCGAAAGGGCAGCCAAGTACCGCGAGAGGCGTGCCGCTGGTATTTTCGTAGAGCGAAAACATTTTCTGATAGAACGGCACCGACTGAGGAGAGGGCTGATAGACCGACCCCGTGATGGAATCAGTTCCGCCCAATGGAAGTTGTTGCAAGACGTAATTCTGGAACGCCGAAGTCGGAACGGTAGTGGCCGTGACAATGGGCAGTGCAATCCGAATCCACTCGCTATCGAAGAAGAAAAACAGTTTGTTTTGGGCAATCGGCCCACCCACACTACCCCCGAAATGGTTTACCGTGGATCGCGGTTTATGGTTCCCTGGAGTGGAATTCGTGAAATAGTCGGCCGCGTTGAACCTTGCACCGTTCCATAACTCATATAAATTCCCATGAAACTGGTTTGACCCGGACTTGGTAACGTAGTTGACCTGCGAGGCGCCGTACCGTCCTTGGTCGACGGAATAGGAGAGCGTATTGACCGTCACTTCCGATATCGAGTTCAATCCGAGAACGAGATTTGTCGACAGCCCGCTGTTCAGATTCGTCAGCGGATCATTCGTTTCCAGGCCATCAACGATGTAGCCGTTTGAGAGAGCCGGCAGCCCGTTGAACTCAACGTTGCCATACCCATTCGTACTTCCGACGAAATCATTGCTGCTGCCTGCCGTGTTGATGAGAGCGCCCGCGGCGAATTGAAGGGGGTAGGTTAAATCCCCCCCGGGATTGGGGATGTCCTCCAACGCAGGAGAGTTGAGCGTGGTCGATGTGTTCGCATCCTCGGGGTTGAGAAGCGCCGCTTCGCTATTTACCTCGATGGTCTCCATCGCACGAGCAACCTTGATCGTGAAATCCACGGTTTGCTTCTGGCCCAGGCCTGATGACACAGAGTCATTCTGCTGCGGCTCGAACCCCTGCGCTTCCACTTTGACCGAGTAAGTGCCCGGCTTGAGTTGTGGGAAGTTGAACCTGCCCGATTCATCGGTCCTCGCGGTTCGTTTCAAAGCGGTCTCTTTGTTCGTGACGGTTACCGTTGCTCCCGGCACTCCCGCTCCGCTCGCGTCGCTCACCTGTCCGACGATTGCGCTGGTGGTCTCGCCCTGGGAGCAAGCGGCTTCGGACAGGAAAAAATGCAACGATGCGACGAAGACTAATAGAGACACAGCCGGGCGCAACATGCGTGCGGGCCGAAACTGGTTCGTTGGCGCCATTGGAGTAATTAACCGTACTTAATGAAACATCTTAATGCAAGTGAATAATTAAGCGTGAACCAGGACTCCACGACATTCGCAGGGAGCATGGAACGAGTGCTTTCATGACTGGCGGCAAACCTTGCTCTGCGGAGGAGATACCTTCCTGCCAGCCAGGGAAAATGCCTTTTGGTAGCTGGGGGAGGCGCCTCAGGGATGTTCAATTCACCCATGCGGACTGTCCTGAAAACAGAGCCGGGTATTCTGATATAACGAAGCAGCGAGGAGCCGGACGAGAGTCCGGAAAATCCGTTAGGATTAGGATAAACAAGAGCGCCCTGACTTTGCTGGGCGAAATGCTGGCCAACGGTCAACCTCTGAAGGCGAGCTGAGATCGCATCTCCGTAGGGAATCGGTCCGAAGAGCGGAAAGTTTGCACGTTTCATTTATTCTATTCCTCTAAGGGGGGACGGGAACGTTTCGCCTGTCCCCGGTTTTCCCCCCGGTTTTCCAAGTTTTTACAGTCATCGGCCATTGATGATTTTCCATTCGGCGTCTTGATGCTGCGGATAGCTGCGCTTAACAGAGGAAGAGCGTGAGCCCTGGGCGGGGTTGAAGCGGGCGTTGCGACGTTCGAGTTCTTCGAGGCTGGGAGTCGGCGACGAGAGAGGGTTCGGATCCTGCGAGCCGGGGGGAAGGGCAGGGTCACGCGGATAAAAGTGGTTGAGGTTGGGAGGCTTGGGCGGAGGAGATGAGGTGGAGGAGGAGAGCGCCGAGTTGGCGGGAGCAGGCTGGGCGGGCGAAGCGGCGGGGACAGGCGGCGCCGATTCCTCGGGAGCTGCGGGCTGCGATGCTGGAGTGGAGGCACTGTCCGTGTTGACAGTGTTATCGGGGCGAGGACGATTGAGGAAGATGGGGTCGCCGAAGAAGTTGCGTGGGATACCGTCGTCCTCGTCATTCGCGAGCTGCTTGTTGACCTTATCGAAATAAGCGCTGAGGCGCTGGCAATGGAGAATGGTCTGCGCAATGTAGCAGAGGACGCCTGCTTCTTTGGGAGAGACGCGGCGCTCGAGCATGGCGCAAAACACCTTGGCCATCACGTTTTTCACGTCTTGCGGCGAGGAGAAGTCTGCCGCGGCGCGCTGCAGGGCGTAGGCTAGTTCCTCCGGGGTGCCGGGAGGCGGGGGTGGAACGTGGTCCTTACAGAAGGGATTCTCCGGGGAGAAACCCAGGTAACGGCAAGGGCGGCCATTGCGGGAGAGGTGCTGGCAGCGCGGGCGTGGAGGCTTCAAGGAAGCGGGGGCGTTCCTGGTGGATTTGTCAGTTGCCTGGCGAGGGATTTTCATTTTGGAACTCCTGTCGAGGGGGTGATTGCAGAATTCTTGGGGTATCCCCCCGGCGTTTTTTTCGGTACGGATTGGGAAAACGACGGAAAAGAAAAGAGATGGGGGGAAGGGAGTACGGAAGATACGGAAATGAGCGGCAAAGAAGTGCAAGAATCGGAAGGCGAAAATGGAAAAGTGAAAATAGAAAATTGGGGAAAGGCGTGGGGTGCTTCGCGGAAAGAGCTGAGGGTGAACGGGATCAGCTACGGTGAGGATTCGGGGCCTGGACCCTTCGCAAACGGGGCTCAGGGTAAACGGAGGGAGCAAGGTTTAGACACACCTTTCCTACCTCCGCATGGGGTACTATACAGTAAAATAGTTGGGTTGTCAATGGAAAAGAGCGGAGGATATCAGGTATCGGATATCAGAAAGAGGACAGAAACGGTTAGGAAGGGAGAGGGCGTTCGGAGAGGCGGGGTATCATGGAGCGCTGAGAAAGGGTTACATGGTGGTGGACCGGCGGCCGGTGGTGTTGTTTGAGCTGGCGAGTTCCGATCAGGCGAAGCGACCGTTTCGCCGGCCCCGCAGAGTGGAAAAGTAGAGGGGACCCAGGGCCCACCCCTTCAAGCCAAGTCTGGGGCACCCGGCCTCCAACCTTGGGTCGGGAAGCTTGGCGGGAGAAAAAGGAGCAACTTTTCCCGCTGGTGTGCGTAGTATCTGTTCAGGAGGAGTACCGATGAAAACCATTCTGCGAATGCTATTGCTTTGCCTGCTTGTGCCGGCGGGCGTCACCTTGGCCCAGGAGAAGCCAGCTGCGGCTGCCCCGGAGAATCCGCTCAGTAACTGGAACAAGATGGTCTACGGGCGGTTGAAGGACATCCTGTTGCGCTCCGCGCAAAAAATGCCCGAGGAGAATTACAGCTTTAAGCCCACAGAAGCGGTGCGCAGCTACGGGCAAATCATTGGGCACGTGGCCGACGCGCAGTACATGTTTTGTTCCATGGCTCTGGGGGAGAAGAATCCGGACTTGAAGATCGAGCAGAACAAAACCAGCAAAGCGGACCTGATTGCTGCGTTGAATTCCGCGTTCGCGTATTGCGACAAGGCCTACGATGGCATGACCGACGCCACCGCGGTGCAGACGATCAAGCTGTTCGGGAATGACGCGCCTAGACTGAGCGCACTGACGATCAACAACATGCACGATATGGAACACTACGGCAACCTGGTCACCTACATGCGGCTGAAGAACATCGTTCCTCCCAGCAGCGAGCAGGCGCCGCAGCCACAAGCACAGCCGAAAAAATAAGTTTCCGAAGTTTGAAGAGGTTCGTTCATGCCGGTTGCAATGCCCGGCACAAGAGAGAAGGAGTAGAAGAGCGCTGTTCGTGGGGTAAAGCTCCCACCTCCTGGCGGCGTCTGGGCGGGAGTGTGTCGCGGAGGAGAAGAGGCCAGCGCAAAGCGGCCCCACCCTTTCCCGCCTGAGGCGGGCGAAAGGATGGGCCACCCAAAGTCTTTTTCGGAATTTAAGGCTGCGCCACCCGCCACGTGTGGAAAAATGAAAAAGAGTAGTATTGGAGTGTCGACCGAAATCCATTTGCAAGGTCTCTTTGAAGAACGAGGCTAGGCGGTGCGCGTGAGCGAAGATTTATATGCACGGACACGACGGCTCGCGAAAGCGCTACAGGATACTTTCGAGGAACGCCTCAAAGGCATTTTCAACGAGTTGGGAGATCCTTATCTGGTCCGGGCAAGCCATGCCAGGCCGCGCATCAAAAGTCAAAGCAGTTTGGAACGCAAAGCCAAGGCAAAAGGGTGGACGCCGGCCGAGTCCTTCGAACGCGCGGAGGACCTCGTTGGATTTCGAGTGGTCTGCAGCAACTTACAAGATGTGCGACGGGCAGCTCAGCTTATCACCGCCGCGCTTGAAGGTGAGCGAATCAAGGTAAGGGAACGTAACTATATCGAAGCGCCGAAGAACTCAGGGTACCGCGCGATTCACCTCCTGTTCCAGAGTGAAGTGAGAATTGGTGAGGATGCTATGAATGTAGGGTGCGAGATCCAAATCCGCACCTTGGCGCAAGACATGTGGGCGCATTTGTCGCACGAGGACATCTATAAGGGAGACGTCCCGCCGAGGCTCATAGAAAGAACGAGAAGGCTGTCAGAAATTCTTTGGAGAGCCGACAGAGTTGCAGAGCAGATTCGACGAGAGGTCGTGAAACCGAGGAAGGGTCGTAGGCCCGCACCTGGTGCCATGCTCAACAGATCCTCAATCGCATTCCTGTATCGTCGTGCGTTCGGTCAGGATGCTCCTGACTACTTGGCCCCGTTGATCCTCCGGGAGTTCGGAAACGCTCCAGTAAGGGCAGATGGTTTAGATCAACTGCTCCAGAGCGGGGACGTCATTGACAAGCTTCAGAGTGCGTACAGCCAGGAGACACGCTGGGGGCCGGGGCCCGAGCAGTTATTTCGTTGGTGCGTTCTGGCCGTAACAAAAGGGGTTGGCGCAGCATCGAGAGAGGCCGCCCGAGAAGGCAAAGGAGATTGGAAGGAGATCGACAGGCAATATAAAAGCGAGATCTCATCCTCTGTTCCGAACGACCTTGAGCAGATGCGAGCGAGACTGCTTTCAGCAGAGCATGACGGAGATGCAGAGTGGGATGCTTATGAATGGGGTACGTACTTTGACGCCGCAAGGACGTGCGAGTTCTGCGGCACTCGTCTTGTGGACGTGGATTCTCTCGTCGAGCGATTTCTGAAGCATTTTCGGGTAAAGGGAAGAGGGATTGAGGGAGCGCGCGCGAAGATTCAGGGAATGCTCCAAAGGAGCGGGGTTGAGGACGCTGGCGGCAGTAGCCTGTGTTCCGCATGCCGGTACATGATGGAAAAGGACGATTAGTCAGTTTCTTGGCGGGTGGCCGGGGTGATGGGTGTAGTTTGGTGTTGACATGGGAATCGTGGAGAGTATCTCAGTTCAGCAAGTCTCGCAGAAGTCTGGAGACGCGGAGGGTGCCCCAGGTTCGGTTTGGGAACCTGGGTCTTGGGGTTGCTGCCGGGTATTTCACGCTGATAGCTGGTTTTTAGTTTGTGCAGCGATCCCTCCACTGCGCGGCCCGACGCGCACAAACCGCGCGGCGAAAGGACTCGGGCCGCTTCGGTCGGGATGACAAACATAAAACAGGAAAAAACTCGAGAGCCGCAAGCAAGGACGGCGTGCGGGGCACCCAGCGCTACAAGGGCAAAAGCACCGGTCCAAAGACCGGCCACTACATACGCTCGTGAACAGAGGAGAGTGTGGAGAGGGCTGTTGAAAGGTGTGGAAAAGGTGGATTTGGGAGTAACGAGGTGTTGACAATTTCAGCGCATCTGCTATGCTCAGAAGGTTCGATGGATGCCACTCTGCTGGACAGGGAGGCCAACCGCTCTTTGACAACCGATACGATGTGCCAGAATCTGTTCGACCCCATTCGGGTTTTCGAGCACGAATGGGTTGAGTGAAATCGACCGACTAACAATTTTGCTTGGCAGGCTGGTCCGGGTTTAGGCCCGGGCTATTTTTTTGCGCCAAGCGACAGGCTTCAAACGAGAGTTTGATCCTGGCTCAGAACGAACGCTGGCGGCGTGCTTA
>Ga0181536_10007940_pt1 | contig 10344 bp, 10 predicted proteins | sample PEATcosm2014_Bin_41_FD_121105 | JGI IMG/M metagenome (GOLD analysis project Ga0181536, IMG submission 121105) | Peatland microbial communities from MTU Mesocosm Facility, Houghton, MI, USA - PEATcosm2014_Bin17_60_metaG | ecosystem: Environmental > Terrestrial > Soil > Wetlands > Peat | place...
GCGAGGGCTTCCTTTTCGGGAGCGAAGACTTCTACAGCGAGAGCGTTTGGCTGGCCGGAGTGCAGCAGTTTCGTGGCATCGAACTCGTAGGCGCGAAACGGGCCGACGATATCTTTCTCATCCGCCAGCTTCTGCCCGTTCAGCCAGATGTTGGCGCGATAGTTGATGCCGTCGAAGTGCAACCATGCGGTTTTGCCGTCATCGCCCGCGGGGGTTGTGAATTCAGTACGGTACCACCAGGAGCAGCGGAACGGGCTGTTTTTCGGCATGTCGAGATTGGAAAACAGCCCGCCGATGGGGTAATCCACGCCGGGGAAGGAACGGAGATTGGTGCCGAAGAACGGATCGGGGTAGGTCTTGTCCACCACCAGCGCGCCAACAACGGTGGACGGAACTTGCGTATGGTGCCACCCTTCGGTTGTGAAGCCTGGGACAGAGACCTCTGCCCCTGCGGCTTTCACCTCGCAAGAAGATTGGAGATTCCAACCGTCGCGGAGCGGGATCTCAGCGCCGAGAGCTGGTCCAACGGTTGCCAGGATGCACAACACGCGACAGACCAATGGAGTGGGCCTCAAAACTGGTACTCAGCCGGCGTGATGCCTTTGGCCCGCAGATACATTTCGGCGGATGCACGATGGTGCGTGGTGTGATCGAGGAGGCCGAGCAGCAGGTCCAGACCCGTCGCTGTGCCCTCCTCGCTCTTGTAGGTTTTCGAAAACTGGTCCGGCGTCATTTTCGACACTTTATCTATGGCCGAGTCAAACGATGCCTTCACGAAAGCAATCACGTCGGCTTTTTTCATGGACGCAGGTTTGCCCGGATTCGGCTTCGTCCCGAAGATCGGCGAGAGAAAATACTCCGGTGTTTGCGACAGATGAACCAACTGTTCGGCAAAACTCATCTGCGGAGGAGTGAGCTTGAAGCTGTAGTCTGAATCGGGCATCTGCCCGGCGACTTTCAACGTGAAATCGCGGGAAGTTTTCAAATGTTTCAGGATCGTCGCTTTGACGTCAATCTGAGCGAACGAGGGCGCTGCGACGGCGGCAGCTAGTGCTAGCAGACAAGAGAGTTTGCGCATAATCTCCTCAGAATTTGTATTGTGGCGGCGTTATGCCCTTCAACCGGAGATAGACTTCGGCTTGGCCGCGGTGATGGGCGGTGTGGGTGAAGCCACCCCAGAACCGCTCGAAGACAGTGGCTTGCCGCGGGGCGGTCCCGGTTAGCTTCGTTAGGCCGGTGTCGGTCAGCTTCTTCAAACCATCGATGCAGAAGTCAAAAGCAGTGTTTACATTTTTCACGGCCGCGGCTTTAGAATTGTCTTCGAGCTTTCCGAGTGGGCTTTTCGTCTCCAGGCCGGCGGCGCAGTAGTTCGCATTGGCGGCGGCGATGTGGTTAATCTGCTGGCCAAAACTCATCTCCGGATCAGTGGCCTTGAAGGAGTAATCTGCGTCCGGCATGGCATTTGCGACGGCGAGCGTCAGATCTTTCGATGCCTCGTAGTGTTTCACGAGCGCATCCACCAGGACGTGGGAATCCTGCGCATAGGCAAGGCCCATAAACGAGACAAAAGCCGCCAGAATGATCGTCAATTTCATAAATCGCCTCTCTTGAATTGAACTGCCCATTGTACTGGAATTCTTAGCGAGGGGTGCCTCGCCGCTACGTATTTTGGCTCATCATCCGCGCGATGAGCATAGCCATTTCCAGAGACTGCTCGTAATTCAGACGTGGATCGACCTCGGAACGGTAGGCGCGCTTGAGGTCGGAATCGCTCAAATTGCGGGCGCCGCCCAGGCATTCGGTCACGTTTTCCCCGGTCAATTCGAAGTGCACGCCTCCCAAACGGTTGCCGCATTTCCGATGGATGGCGAAGGCCTGCTCGAGCTCGTTGAGGATGTCGTCGAAGTGGCGCGTTTTAATGCCGTCAGAGGTGTAACGCGTGTTTCCGTGCATGGGATCGCAACACCACAGCACGGTTTTGCCGGAGGAATGGACGGTCTCGATCAGCCTCGGCAAGCACTCCGCGATAAGCGGATGGCCGAAACGATGGATGAGCGTGAGGCGGCCGGGCTCATCGTGCGGGTGGAGGATATCGAGCAAACGATTCAGGGTCTCGGGCGTCATTCCGGGGCCGATTTTCACGGCAATCGGGTTGGTGATGCCGCGGAAGTATTCGGCGTGGGCTCCATCGGGATCGCAGGTGCGCATGCCCAGCCAGGGAAAATGGGTGGACAGGTTGTACCAGCCCTCGCGGCGGGGGACGCGGCGTGTTTGCGCTTCTTCATAGACAAGATGGAGGCCTTCGTGGCTGGTGAAAAAATCCACGGACCCGATCTGTCCGGCAGGTACACCGGCGATGTTCTCCATGAAGCGCAGAGCGTCGACGATGCTGTGCGCCATGCCGTGAAATTCGCCGGCAAGGGTGGAGTGCTGGGCGAAATCGAGGTCCCAGTATTCGGGATGGTGGAGGTCGGCGAAGCCTCCTTTGACGAGAGCGCGAATAAAATTCAGCGTCAGGGCAGAGCGTTCATAGGCGCGCAGGAGAAGCTGGGGGTCGGGCGCGCGATCCGCTTCGGTGAAACCGGGGCGGTTGACGATGTCTCCGCGATAACTGGGGAGCGTGACACCATTGCGGGTTTCGACATCTTCGGAGCGCGGCTTGGCGTATTGGCCGGCGAAACGGCCGACGCGGATGACGGGCTTCTTGCAGCCCTGCACCAGGACGAGACTCATTTGCAGCAGAATTTTGAGCTTCTTGGTGATGACGTCAGCGGCGCACTCGTTAAACTGCTCGGCACAATCGCCGCCTTGCAGGAGAAATCGTTCGCCGCGCGCGGCTTCGGCGAGCTGGCCCTTGAGAAACTCGACTTCCCAGCTAGTGACGAGCGGCGGGAAGCTGGCGAGCTCGGTGACGGTTTGGGCGAGGTGGGATGGCGAGGCGTAGACGGGCTGCTGGGCCGCCGGTTTCGAGCGCCACGATCCGGGTGACCACTCTGGCATGAAAGGGGAAGGGTAACACAAGGAAGGGGGAAGAAGAGTTCAGGGCTGCGATTGGGGGACTGTTCAATCTCACCCGGGGACGCCGCAGCACAGGCCAATTGTGCCCAGCGTTCACACAAGTGGGAAGAGCCCGACGCCACAAGGCGATGCCTTAGTCAGGCATGTACCTGAGGCTTTTCGTCTTCTTGCAACCGGCGGGCACTGCGAAGACCAACGGGTCAACGGCGCCGTCCACGAACCCCGAAAACGCTGTTTCAGTGACTCTGATCGTCGTCAGGTCTGCGAGAACCATCCCCTGCGAGGCTTCCGCCTCGAGTCGTTCGGCACCGGGGATTGGTCTGGATTCGACGATATACACAACGGGGTAGCCGGGCAGGGTCGATGCAGCTTGGGCCATCACTCCGAAAACCGATGTGTCGCCGCGTGTAGGGGTGGTAGGCATTCCGGGAAATGCCAGGCCACATTCGTGGGACCACCTGGCCTGGAAGGCTACCAGGTCGTCCGACGGAGACTTTGGCACGATCCAGTAAATAGAGCTACCTCCGACTCGGCGCTGTCCGCCGGACACGCTGATCGCAATGAGGCGGTATTCTTCGGCGGTTTGACCTTCGGTCTGTCTTGTTTGGCCTGTTTTTTGAATCGCGGCCGCGTATTGGGGAGCGGGCAGGGAATTCCAGTGGTGGAACAGCGCCCCAACGCGCTTCTGAGCTTCGTCCATGGTTTCGATGCTGTACGAGTGCCTCTTGGGCTGCACGATCGTAATGGTGCGTGCCTGCAGATCAAAAATGGTCGAGTCATCTTTCCCGATCCGGACCAGCCGGTCTCCCTGCAGAACAATCTTGAAGGTCTCGGGCCGGGCACTCTCGAGAGGCGGCGCGTACATGGTCAAAGGAATATCGAATATCGGGGGTTCGATCGAGGGCACCCGCGATTTCACGGGCAACGCGCCATCGAAACTTCCTGTCCTCACGGTTTGGTCGTAGGTCACGCCGGCGAACAGCGGTAGCGCTATGAGGAAAGCCAGGGTGCGCATAGCACGCCGCCGCAGGGCGGGCATCCGAGCTAAAGCAGGGCGGAGACGACCTCGGTGTGGCCCACGCCACTCTGGCATTTCGAGTGTCTCCCGGGGCAAATACGAAGCGGCTTCCATTTCCGGCCTCGCACCTGCCATCCATCTTATACCCAAAACAAGATTGCGGGTCTGGCTATCTTGAATCGTCATTTAAGTCCGGTCTGTTTGAAGAGGGCGCGTTTTCATGCCCAGCCAGCGTAGGCCCGGTCATCCCGGAAATTTCATCTCCCCTCTTCGCTCTGTCGTAACCTAGACTCTTCATGGCTGAATCGCGCATCACATTACGCAATCAGGATTTTGCGGCTTGGTATCAGGACGTCGTTTTGCAGGGGGACATGGCGGAGCCGGCGGAGATTGTCAAGGGCTGCATGGTCATCAAGCCCAATGGCTACGCGGTGTGGGAGCTCATGCAGCGTGAGCTGGACGACCGGTTCAAGGCGACGGGGCATCAGAACGCTTATTTTCCGCTGCTGATCCCGCAGAGTTTCTTGCATCGGGAGGCGGAACATGTGGAGGGCTTCTCGCCGGAGCTGGCGGTGGTGACGATCGCCGGGGGCAAGCAGCTTGAAGAGCCGTACGTCATCCGGCCGACTTCGGAAACGATCATCGGCCATTTCTTTTCGAAGTGGATTCAGAGCTGGCGCGATCTGCCGGTACTCATGAACCAGTGGGCGAACGTGGTGCGGTGGGAGCTGCGCACGCGCATGTTTCTGCGGACCACGGAGTTTCTCTGGCAGGAGGGGCACACGGCGCACGCGACGCACGAGGATGCGGTCGAGGAAGTGCTGCGCATGCTCGATATCTACGCCGAGGTGGCTGAGGACATCATGGCGATGCCGGTGATCAAGGGCATGAAGACGCAGGCCGAAAAGTTCGCCGGCGCGCTGCGCAGCTATTCGATCGAAGCCATGATGCAGAATGGCCTGGCGCTGCAAGCGGGCACGAGCCACGACCTGGGCCAGAACTTCGGCAAAGCGTTCAACGTGCAATTTCAGAGCAAAGAAGGGCAGCTCGAATACGTGTGGCAGACGAGCTGGGGCGTGAGCACGCGGCTGATCGGGGGCCTGATCATGAGCCACTCAGACGATAAAGGCCTGGTGCTGCCGCCGAAGCTTGCGCCGGTGAAGGCCGTGCTGGTGCCGATTTATCGCAAGGACGAGGACAAAGGGAGCGTGCTGGAGGCGGCGCAGAGGATTGGGAGGGAAGTTGGCGCAAAGGTGGACGATCGGGAAGGGCAGACGCCGGGCGCGAAGTTCTTCCACTGGGAGCGGCGCGGTGTGCCGGTGGTTCTGGAGCTGGGGCCGCGGGATCTGGCGTCGGGCAACATCGTGCTGAAGCGGCGGGACACGGGGGCGAAGGAGGTGGTGCCGCAAGCGGAGGTAGCTGCCCGGCTACCGGCGGTGCTGGCGCAGATGCAGAAGGACCTCTACGACGCGGCGAAGGAGCGGTTGAAGTCCAATACGGTGCTGGCGAATTCGATTGGCGATGTGGAAGCGATTCTGAGGGAAGTAACGGCTGAAAAGGGTGGTGGGAAGTTTGTGCTGGCGCACGTCAAGGACGACCCGGCATGCGATGCGCGGCTGAAGGAGTTCAAAGCGACGATACGGTGCATTCCGTTGGTCGATGAATATGATGGCGCGGGCAAGTGCATCATCACGGGAGAGGCCGTAGATCGCCGGGTGGTGATTGCGAAGGCGTACTGATTAACGCCGGGCCCAATACCTGTTGCGCGCCTGGACTATCAGTCCCTTTTGGTTTGTGGTGAGTGCGATCTTGCGGAACTCGGAGATTCTGACGGGCTGATCGGAGACGTAGCCGATGCTGTACTGGCTGCGCAGCTCGTCCTGAATGGCGTCGAAAATCTGCTCGATGCTCTGTTTTTTCGAGACCTCGAAGCAGTCCGCGCCGGTCTCGCGGGAAAGGCGCTGGAGCACACGCCTACCATCGGGACCTCCGAGAAAGCCTCCGTAGTAGCCGGAATCCGAGAACAAAATCGAATAGACGAGGGTATCGGCACGCTGCGCCATGTCGATGGCGTCCGATAATGGCGCTTCACTGCCGGTGTCGACACCGTCGCTAAGCACGATCAGGGCCTTGCGTCCCTGTTGCTTTAGCATGATGTCTTTCGACGCCTGCAAGACCGCGTCGTAGAGCAGCGTTCCGCCGGCGATCTGGTGCTGGTACTCCTCGCGGGACGGGGTGTCAACGGCGACCAGTCCGTCGTCCAGCTTCTTGAGCGATGACGTGAGCGGCTGACGGATCAGCATGGCCATATCAAATTGCGCGATGAACATCTGGTCTTTGTCAGGGCGGAGGACCTGATCGATAAAGCGCGCGCAGGCGTGGCGTTCGGCGTCCACGACACGCAACTGGCTGTCGCTGGTGTCGATCAACAGCCCGATCGTCAAGGGAAGGTCGGTCTCGCGGGAGAAGTAACGGATAGTCTGTGGCCGTCCGTTTTCCGCGAGCGAGAAATCGTCCTTGGTGAGATCGCGGATGATCTGGCCCTTCTTGTTCGTGACGGTGGCGAGCACGTTGACGACTTTGACTTCGGTCGAGAAAGTCGGTTCCTCCTGGCCCCGAAGCGCTTGAGAGCAAAATAGCGCGGCCGCAGAGCGGATCAAGTGACGGCGGGAAACGTTGACCATGTCTTTCTGAAGTGATGCTGCGGCGGTGCGGCTGGTTTCCATTAGCTATCGAGACGGCCTCGCTCAATGACGAGACCATACCACCATGTGGAACCAAGATAACCCGCGAGGAGGGGTAGGAGAAAGAGCGGATTGGCCTGCACCAGGCCTGCCGCTCCCGCCATCAGGACCAATTGACCGAGTCCGTTGCCGAACGAAGCGCCGGAAGAGAACCTCCAACGAGTCTGCTCGCGCCGCCGATTGACTGAAGGTGCATGTCCGACGGCGAGCGCTGCGAGAGCACCTGCCAGCCCAAGCAGCGGGGCTAGCGGCAGTGTGAGCACAAACGCTGCCAGCAAGAAAGCGGCGTCCTTGGCCGCGAGCACCTGCCAGCCCCGAACAGGCAACAAATGATAGCGCGTGAGTGCCGCAGGTCCATCGAGCCCGAACAAGGACTGGGCGTAGCTGGAGAGCGCGAGGACAATGAGCACGGTGATCGGAAGAAGCGCCTCTTGTGGAAGCCGTCGACCGGCGACGCGGCTGACCAGAACGGTCACGCTCAAAATCAGAGCGGCGTAGAAATCCAGAGTGGAGAGCAATTCCCGCAGATTCTTGCGGATCAGATGGTTCAGTGGTCCCGGCAGGTTCGGGATGCGGCGCCAGAGCTCTTTACTCGGGGCCAGGGGAAGCGACGGGGCGACAAAGCCGAGAGTGAAAACCGCCGCGATCGCCGCCCACAGAGCGACTGTCACTTTACCGCTTGCCGCCCAGACGGCGAGGGCCGCAAGAATCCACGTCAGCGGATTGAGCCACGGACTCGCGATGCGCAGGAGTCGCCGCTCGCGCGGGCTGAGCGGCCAGAGCGCCAGCCGCACCGGAGGGATCTTGCGCAGTGGGTCCGTGCTCAAGGGGAAAAACATCACCAGCCCCACGATCAGGTAGACGAAAACCCCTGCCTGCCGTAGAAAGAGGAGGCTCATCAAGAAGAAATTGTTACTGGCGAACGATCCAAGCGACTTTGTATCCCGCCGGAAGGCCGTGAACAAAGCGCCTAGGATCGCCCGCAGCCGAGCCATGCCAGGTCCTCCGCGCTGGGCGATTCCACGAGGTCGAAATACATGTCTTCGAGAGGTTGCGTGAGCTCGACCAGGGACGAGTTCCAGACGATCTTCCCGCCGCGGATCATGATGAACTGGTTTGCAATCCTCTCCGCCATGGACAGAATGTGCGATGTCAAGAACACCGTGACGCCACGCGCGGCGACGCTGATGAGCAGGTCGTGCATGATTTTGGAGGTCAACGGATCGATGGATTCAAACGGCTCGTCCAGAAACAATACCTGCGGGTTGGGCAGGAGCGCCATGGCGAATGCTGTTTTCTTGCGCATGCCATTGGAGCAGTAGCCGGCGAAGGTGTTGCGGCCGTCGGCCAGGCTCAGCACCCGGAGCAGTTGCTCCGTGCGCAAGGTCGTCTCGTGGCTGGTCAAACCATAGATGCGCCCCGTGAGGAGAAGATGCTCCTCGACGGTCAGATCGTCGAACAGCCCAAGATCTTCCGGGAGCACGCCGATGCGCCTCTTAATCTCTAGCGGGTTCTTAGCAACGTCGAGACCCGCGACGGTAGCTTGGCCGGAGCTTGGCGGAAGCAGGCCGGTGAGCATTTTGACGGTCGTGGATTTTCCAGCGCCGTTGGGGCCGAGCAAAGCGCAGATGGCTCCGCCGGCGACTTCGAGCGTCAGATGGTCGACCGCGGTGAAATCGCCGAAGCGTCGGGTGAGGTCCCGGCAAGAGATCATGGGACCATTGTCGTATGGCGCGGAGGAAGACCGGCTAGAGTTCGACGGCGATCACTTGGAAACCGGAACGTCACGCGGGTAGCTTGCTTTCAGAGTGCCTTTCGCTTCGGCCACAGGGAGCAGGGTAGGGTAGAACTGAACGAACGTGTTTTCCACAGCGCCATTCTTGCTGTGGCAGTTGTAGCACGCATTCGTGGGGAAGGCTTTGGCGGTCTCACGCATCGACGGTGGGCCGCCGAATCCAAAGGAAGCCCATTTTTCGGGGAATCGGGACTCGCCTTTGACCGCCGCCTCCACGCCGGTCAAGCCGGCTTGAAAATGTCCCGACTTGTTAATTGAACCGTGCTGCTGCGGACCGATTCTCCAGAACGAAAATGGTCTTGTCCGGCCATTTGCCTGATTCAAGGAACGCACGATATGCCGCCGGATGCACGAAGACGTTGTCGAAGGCCGGTTCCATTTCCATCGTGGAGGAGCCGTAGTTCATGCCTAGCCCGGAACTGAGATAGACCCACTCCCGGTAGTCCGTTGGCCGGATCAGTTCGTTGTCCTTGGTAAACTGGGGCGCCGGCGTGTTGCTGTCTGCGCCGCCGGGTGCGCCGCCACAAACCGCGACCACCAGCAAAGCTCCGCAGAGAAAGGCTCGATTCATTGGGAAATCTCCTCTTGGCTTCTTAAGATCATAGTGGCTTTGCGGGCCATGCGCAGCGCAGGCAGGCAGATGTTACAAGATGACATGGCGCGGCTCGGCAAATGTTAACCAACGGCTGCTTTCCATTGAAAACAGGCTGAGATTATCAGTAAATTCCGTCAATTTTACTGAAAATAGCTAGGGATTCTGGAGATATAATAAACGTACGCGCCGGAGGACTGTAAGAGCCTGTGCAGTGTCTTTACTGCGAAACCGAACTAAAGCCCCTAAGAGGTCTTTTCGACGAGGACTTCTGCTGTAAAGACCACAGGGAGAAGTACTTTGCGTCGTTCCGGAAAGGAATCACGCGACTTCCGGTCCTGGATCTGCCGCCGATAGCCCCGCCGGAGGAAACAGCCGCTAAGACAACCTATTCTCCTTTGGCCGGGATTGGGTTTGGCTCGCTGGCCTCCACGAAGGAAACATATCCCGAAGTAGCGGACGTTGAGGCTGATGCGGAGGAGCCACTGGAACTGGATCCAGCCGCGGAAACCGCGGTTGAGGCCGAAACCACCAAAGAGGCAACCGTCGTATTGGCCCTTGAGGAGCCAGCACCGGCTCCGGAACCTGAAACGCGGATCGAGGAACTGCCGTCGAAGGAGTTAGCCCCGGAACCGGTATTGGCGGCTGCGGAGGAAACGCCAGAGACGGAACCGGTTTGCGCAGTGCCCGCGGAGGCGCTGGAGATAGAGCCGCCTCAGGTTCCGGTACTTGCGGCCGCGGAGGAACCGGCTGCTGTGAGCGCCTCCATCGAAGCGGCGTTCGAGGACGGCCACCAGGAAGCTGGCATGACTCCGCCCGCAGCTGACTTCCTGCACCTGGACGTAGCGCCATTTGGAGCCGCCGAATGCTATTTCATGATCGCGGAAGATGCGTTCCCAGCGTGCAACGGGCCCGCGATTCCGGACGTTGAAGTGTTCTGCGACGCGGAATTCGACCCGGAAGAGCGCCTGGCAAGCCTGCTGGATCCGGCGGAACTGGTGGCCGCCGGCACCGTTTCATCCGAGACTGGCCGAGCCGCAGCCGCTGAGCCGATGGCGCAAGCCCTGGCTCGTCTCGCGCGGCCGTCTTTCTGCGCCTGGAGCGATGGCAGGCCGTCCGGACCGGCACTGGAAGTGGCCGAGATCATTGGGGATGCCGAGATTGCAGCCGCCGGTTA
>Ga0181536_10007944_pt1 | contig 10341 bp, 13 predicted proteins | sample PEATcosm2014_Bin_41_FD_121105 | JGI IMG/M metagenome (GOLD analysis project Ga0181536, IMG submission 121105) | Peatland microbial communities from MTU Mesocosm Facility, Houghton, MI, USA - PEATcosm2014_Bin17_60_metaG | ecosystem: Environmental > Terrestrial > Soil > Wetlands > Peat | place...
GCCAGATCGCCTGCTGAATGATCTCAGGCGGAAACCGGTACCCGGTGTAACTGATTTTCTTCATCCCCCTGGCTACCGAGCCGCCAGTGGGACCGCAAGCCAGAGGCGCCGTGACAACGCCGACCCCGGGTCTGCATGAGAGAAAGCTCTGGTTATGCCAAGCATCGGGTGCCTACCATCGGGCGCCTTGCCATTACCTTCGGGCTAGAGCAAAGTGACTAGGGCAAGCTGACATTGATCGTATTCTGACGGCGCGCAAGCTCAACAAAACGGCCGCTGCATTCACGCTTTGTCGTGCGAAATCGATAGACGCCAAGGCATGGGAGTTCGACTAACGTAGAAGGGACGCACTGAACAATGGCCGACATGCTGCCTGCAATCTTTTTTGGCCACGGCAATCCGATGAATGCCGTTGCCAGTAATGGCTACACGGAAGCATGGCGGCGAATGGGGCAGGAAACCCCCAGACCAAAGGCCATCCTGTCGATCTCCGCTCACTGGTTCGTTCCTGAAACCGGTGTCACGATCTCCACAGCGCCAAAGACCATTCACGACTTCGGCGGATTTCCCCCAGAACTTTATCAGGTCCAATACCCCGCTCCCGGCGATGCAGCACTGGCGCGCCGGGTTCAGAAACTGCTGTCGCCTCTGGATGTGACGCTCGACAATTCCTGGGGGCTGGATCATGGGACATGGTCGGTGCTCCGGCACGTTTATCCCGAGGCTGATATTCCGGTCGTACAGCTCAGCATCGACGAGACCAAGCCCGCCGCATTTCATTTTGAGATTGGCAAAAAGCTCGCGCCGCTCAGGGACGACGGTGTCCTGATCGTCGGCAGCGGCAACCTCGTGCACAATCTCCACACTTATGCCTGGGGTCGGCATCCGCGCGATCCCTACGATTGGGCAGTTCGCTTCGAGAACGCGGCAAAGGAGATGATCCTTGCCGGCGATCTCAAGCCGCTCGTCAACTACGAGACCCTTGGGACGGATGCGGCGCTCTCGATTCCGACCCCCGACCACTATCTGCCGCTGCTCTACGTGCTTGCCGCCGGGCAGCAAGGCGAACTCATCCGCTTCCCGGTCGAGGGCGTCGATGGCGGGTCGATCTCCATGCTGGCGGTGCAGATCGGATGACCAGCACTGGCGCAACGCTTCAACAGGAGCAAAGAAAGGTACTCATTGGATAAGACACGCGACGTAGCCGTGATTGTCGGCAGCCTTCGGAAGGATTCAATCAACCGAAAAGTGGCCGGTGCGCTTGCCGAACTTGCGCCCGCTGCGCTGAAGCTCAGCATCATCGAAATAGGACACTTGCCGATTTACAATCAAGATGGTGATGAGAATCCGCCGGCAGCATGGACGCAATTTCGCGAGCGGATTAGGGCTGCTGACGCCGTTCTCTTCGTTACGCCGGAGCATAATCGATCGGTCCCCGCTGCCCTGAAGAACGCCATCGATATCGGCTCAAGGCCCTATGGGAAAAACGCATGGGGCGGCAAGCCGGGTGCGGTCGTCAGCGCTTCACCTGGCGGCATCGACGGGTTCGGCGCCAACCATCACCTGCGGCAGTCGCTGGTTTTTCTGAACGTTCCTGCCATGGCGCAGCCGGAAGCCTATCTCGGGGGTGCCGACAAGTATTTTGGTTCCGATGGCAAACTTGCCAACGACGGGACACGCAAATTTCTGGAAAGCTTCATGCAGGCTTATGCCTCATGGATCAACGCAAACAGCAAACCATAGAGGCCGATCTCGACGGCTATCTGCACGCCGCCGGAATCGTCGAGGCGAGGAAGTCTCCCCGCTTCCGCTCGGCGCGTGGCCGGACCGGCGGGCTGACCGAAGCGACATGATCCGCGTCGACGTGAAATTCTGGCGGATAGTTTTCTGCACCGACCGTCCGCAAAGGGGGTTTTTCTGCTCGTCTGCCCTCTGATCGCTGATGGCGCTTTCGGACATTCCCTTTTCGGCAGGGTCTGGCCGACAGCGGAATGGCGGGTTTGGAGCGGCCAACGGCGACAGGCAGACGTTTTTCTTTGGAAATTGTCGACGACAGGTAGCGGCAGAGTAGGAGTGTGCCGCGGTGGCGTTAGGTCGATCGCGCGCGTCCGAGTGGTTTGGCCTCTCGACCTGGCCGTCTGGGCCGCGATGGGCCTGGTCGCGGTTGGCGGTCGGCCACCGCTACGCCTCCGACGCCGCCGCCGGGACGATCCTGGGCGCGCTCGTCTCGGGGCTGCTCACCTACTGGATCGCGTCTTAAGCCGCGGCGCTAGATCGCGGCTAGCCAGGCCGGTACTCGCGCGTCGCCTCGGGATCGTCGGTCGAAAAGGGCGCGGCCTTCAATTCCTCCCACACCGCCTCGGGCACGGAAAAACGCGCCCATTCGAGCGTCTGCTCGACGCGCTCGGGCTTGCTGACGCCGCAGATCGTCGCCGTGATCCGCGGATCGCGCAGCGAAAACTGCAGCGCCGCCACCCCCGGCGGCACGCCGTGACGCGCGCAGATCGCCTCGATGCGGCGTATCGGGTCCAGCACGGCGGCGGACGCCTCCTGATAGACATAGCGGGGATACGCGCTCGACCCCTTGGCCAGCACGCCGCCGGTGTAGGGCGCGGCGTTGAGGACGGCGACGCCTTTGGCGTGGGCGAGGTCCAGCATCGCTTCGGCGTTGCGATTGGCGAGCGTGAAGCGATTATGGGTGATCAGCGCATCGAAGTCCCAGTCGCGCAGCAGCGGGATCATCATTGTGACCGGGCCGGCCGCCAGGCCCACCGCCTTGACCAGCCCCTCCTCCTTGATGCGGAAGAGCTCGCCCAAAGCTCCGTCCCGCGCGGTCGCCTCGGCGAGCGAACGGGAATGCTCGGGGTCGTGCAGATGGAGCAGGTCGATCCGCTCGAGCCCCAGCGCGGCGAAGCTCTGCTCGAGCGAGCGGCGCGCCCGCGCGGCGTCGAAAACATTGGTCTCGGGATCCCGGTCGAGCTTGGTGGAGACGACGAAGCCCGAGGGGAGGCCGCCGCGCTCGCGGATGGCGGCGCCGATCCTCTCCTCGCTGCGACCCATGCCGTAGATGCGCGAGGTGTCGAGGAAATTCGCCGGCCCGTCGAAGATCGCCTGCATCGTCGCCTTGGCGCGCTCCACGTCGACGTCGTAGCCATAGGTGTCCGGCATATCCCCGAGTCCCGACGTGCCGAAGCAGATGGGCGTGACCATCAAGTCCGTTCGTCCCAGGCGGACCTTGTTCATGACTGCGTCGGCCATCGCTGCTCTCCCTGTTTTTCGTTCCTCGTCGCATCCCTAGGCTGGAACACAGCATAACTGCTCGGCGAAGCCGAGACGGTCCTCGTCGAGAACCGTTGTCGCGAGCGCAGTTCGCCGCGGGCCGCTGTTCACAACCTTTGCTCGAACTTGCGAATGGAATCCATGAGAGTTGCTCGCGCGGTCGCCAGATGCGCGCGGCAACTCTCCGTCGCGCGCGCCCGGTCGCGGCTCTGAAGGGCCGCGATATAGGCCAGGTGCTCCCGGATAGCGGCGATGTTGCGTTCCTTCTCGTCTCCTTTGTTCCATTGGTAATGGTAATGGAAAATCATCGAGATCACGTCGTAAAAGCTGACGATAAAACGATTGCGCGAGGCGTCGTTGATCAAGCGGTGGAAACGCTCGTCGAGTTCCGAGAAGTCCGTGAAGCGGGTTTCAGCCTCTTCGAGCAGCGTGAGATGCTCTTGTCGTATGCGCGCCAACTCGACCCATGCAGGGTCGCCGTCGGAAATGTTAATGAAGCGTTGCGCTGAACGCAGCTCAAACATTTCCCGCACTTCAAAGAGCTCCTCGGCAAAATCCTTCGTGAACCCTTTGAACACCCAGCTACCGTTGCGCCGCCGCTGCAGGAGGCCAAACTGGCTAAATCGGTTGAGATAGTCTCGGATCGCGGACGTGGACACGCCGAACTGACGCGCCAGCTCCAACCCGTTGATCTGCTGTCCAGGCTTGCAGTCGCCATCGAGTATCCACCGCATGAAATGCTTTTCGACGATGACGCCGACCTGTTTTGTCTCGCCTTCCGGATAATAGTCTTCGGGCACAGGATGGCGCGCTAGCACTTTGCGCCGACCGTCAAAGCCGATGAGTCCAGCCGCCGCGAGAGCCTTGAGCACCGCGCGCACCGTCGTGCGGCTGACCGCGAGGATATCGGCCCATGCCGGTTCCGAGCCGATGTCGGATGCGATCGGATACGTGCGGAGCAGCGACAACCATTGATTATGAGCGCGTTTGAAAACCGTATTCGTCTTCATCGCTTCGCGCTCCCCGCGTTGTTCTCTATCGCGTCTCTTTTGTATAAAAAACAGATTGACTTTCGCCTGTCGAGATGTTTTTTTTCGATAACGAACAAGAATCACAGGTCTGAACGGAGAGGAAATGCGGGCTCTCGTATGCACCAAGCCGGGAGAGCTTGCTGTGGTTGAGCGGCCGCGGCCCTCGCCCCGTGACGGAGAGGTCCTGGTTCGGGTCCGGCGAGCCGGCGTGTGCGGAACGGACCTTCATATCTACGAAGGCAGCCACCCGTTCTTGGCCTATCCGCGAATCATTGGGCATGAATTATCCGGCGAAGTCGTCGAGACCGGGCCAGGCTGCTCCGTCGCCCTCGGCCAGCAAGTCTACGTGATCCCCTATCTTTCTTGCGGCGCCTGCGTCGCCTGCCGGCGCGGCAAGACCAATTGCTGCCAGCGCATCGCCGTCCTTGGCGTTCATATCGACGGCGGAATGGCGGATTACGTCTGTGTGCCGGAGGGCAATGTGGCGGCGGCCGACGGCGTTACGCTCGACCAGGCGGCGATGGTGGAGTTTCTCTCGATTGGCGCCCACGCCGTGCGCCGCGCCAACCCCCAGAAAGGCGACCGCATCCTCGTCGTCGGGGCCGGTCCGATCGGCGTCGGCTGCATGATCTTCGCCAAGCTGCGCGGCGGCTCGGTCGCGGCGTTGGACGTGAGGCAGGACCGCCTCGACTTCTGCCGCGACGTCTTGGGCGCCGATCACACGGTCGCCGCCGGCGCCGACACGTTGGAAAAGCTTTCGCAGCTCACAAGCGGCGACTTCTTCGACATCGTCATCGACGCCACCGGCAAGGCGAGCTCCATGGCGGCCGGGTTCGACTACGTCGCCCACGGCGGGACCTACGTGCTGGTCAGCGTCGTGCGCGACACGATCTCCTTCGCCGACCCGAAGTTTCATGCGCGCGAGACCTCGCTTTTCGGCAGCCGCAACGCGACGCGGGAGGACTTCCTCGAAGTCTTCCGGGCGATGCGCGAGGGACTCGTGCCGACCGACGCGCTCGCCACCCACCGCGCCTCGCTCGAAGAGTCGCCCGCCCGCTTTCCCGAATGGATCAAGCCCGAAACGGGCGTGATCAAGGCGCTGATCGAGATCTGACCCCGATGGCGTTCCCGATCATTCAATTCGGCACCAGCCGCTTCCTGCAAGCCCATGTGGACCTTTTCGTCAGCGAGGCGCTGACGAAAGGCGAGGCCATGGGGCGCATCGTCGCGGTGCAAACGACGCTGAACCCGGAAAGCCGCAAGCGCATAGCGGCCTTCGCCGAGGACAGGCCCTATGTCGTCGAGATCAAGGGGATCGCCGAGGGGGTCGTGGTCGACGAGCGGGTCGAGGTCTCCAGCGTCGGCGGCGGCGTCGACGCCAACGAGCAGTGGGACGAGGTCGAGCGCCTGTTCAACGCGGCGCGATGCATGGTTTCGAACACCGCCGACCGCGGCTATGAGACCGACGCCGCCGACAGGCCCGACGGTCGGCCGCCGCGATCCTTCCCCGCGAAGCTTGCAAAGCTGCTCATCGCCCGCCACCGCGCCGGCGGCCCGCCGATCACGCTCTTTCCCTGCGAACTTACGCCCGCCAACGGCCAGACCTTGCGCGCGGCGGTGCTGAATGTCCTCGACGGCTGGAACGCTCCGGCGCCAGCGCGACGCTGGATCGGCGACGACTGCGTATGGGTCAACTCTCTGGTCGACCGCGTCGTCTCGCAGCCCCTGGAGCCGCTCGGGGCGGTGGCGGAGCCCTATGCGTTGTGGGCGATCGAAGATCGGCCCGGCCTGGAGCCCCCCTGCCGCCACGCCGACATCGTGGTGACGAACGATCTCAAGCCTTATGAGCGCCTGAAGCTCTTCATCCTCAACCTCGGCCACACTTATCTCGCGGAACTCTGGCGGCGGGGCAATGGCGCTCCGGCAATGACGGTGCGCGAGGCGATGGCCGACGAGGCCATGCGCGCCGAGCTGGACGATCTCTATGAAAAGGAAGTGGTGCCTGTTTTCGCCGGAATCGGAATGGAAAAAGAGGCCCGCGCCTATCGCGACACGGTCATCGACCGTTTCCGCAATCCGTTTCTCGATCACCGCCTTGCCGAAATCTTCGCCAATCACGAACCGAAAAAAGAGCGGCGTTTCGGCGGATTGATCGCGCTTGCTGAAGCCAACGATATTCGTGTGAGCCAGCCGCGGCTCAGAGCTGCGCTCGCGTCGAATGAAGGAGCCGTTTCAACCCCTGCCGGATGAACATTCATCCCACGAAGTGCGATCCGGGCCGCCGGAATCGCACGCAGACGAGAGCCAGCATGGCTCTCACCGATGGAGGAAAAGCATGAAAAAGTTTCTCATCGCAACCGCTCTGATATCGGTCGCCGGCCTTAGCGCGCCGAGCTACGCAGCCGACCAACCCACCATTCCTGTCATCGTCAAGGACACGACCTCGTTCTACTGGCAGATCGTCTTCGCCGGCGCCCGCCAGGCCGGCAAGGATCTCGGCGTCAACGTTCCCGAACTCGGCGCGCAGTCCGAGTCTGACATCAACGGCGAGATTACGATCCTCGAGAACGCGGTCGCCGGGAAGCCCGCCGCGGTCGTCATCGCGCCGACGCAGTTCAAGGCGCTCGGCCAGCCGATCGACGAAGCCGCGAAGAAAGTGCCGATCATCGGCATCGATTCCGCTGCCGATTCGAAGGCCTTCACGTCGTTCCTTACAACCGACAACGAGCAGGGCGGCCGTATCGCCGCCGACGGCATGGCCGAGGCGATCAAGGCCAAATACGGGAAGGCCGAGGGCGAGGTTGCGCTCATCACGCATCTGCCCGGCGTCGGCTCGCTTGAAGCTCGCAACAAGGGCTACAAGGAAGAGCTGGCCGAAAAATATCCCGGCCTGAAGCTGACCGCGGACAAGGTGTCCGATGGCAATGCGACGACCGGCCTCAACATCATGACCGACCTCATCACCGCCAACCCGAACCTGCGCGGCGTGTTCGCCGACAATCTCATCCAGTGTCAGGGCGCGAGCCAGGCGATCGCCGAGAACAAGAAGGCCGACACGATCAAGCTCGTGTGCTTCGACGCGGACGACAAGCTCATCGGGTATCTCAAAGACGGTACGATCGCCGCCCTCTTACTGCAAGACCCCTATCGAATGGGCTACGACGGCGTGAAGACCGCGCTCGCGGCCTCCAAGGGCGAAAAGGTTCCGGCCTTCGTCGACACCGGCGCGAACCTCATCACCAAGGCCAACATGGACGGCGAGAAGCAGCACGCGCTGCTCTATCCGAAAGTGAAGTAAGCATCGAGGGGCGCGCTGGCGCTGCGGCGTCGGCGCGCCCTCGTACCTCCAAGAAGCCGTATTCACGAGCAGGCGCACGACAGAATGTCTTGCGCGACGCCGGAGCGCGGCGGATGATGTACGCCTGAATCAAGAAAGATTCGCCCAAGAGCGCGACCATGGCGTCAGTTGTCACCGCCGCCCCGACCGATGGCGCGCCGCTGCTCGCATTACACAAGCTGGACAAGCGTTTCGGCGCGACTCACGCCCTCATAGCCGTCGATCTGACCTTCGAGCAGGGCGAAATTCACGCGATCGTCGGTGAGAATGGCGCCGGCAAGTCGACGCTCATCAAACTCCTGACCGGCGTTTATCCCCGCTCGTCGGGCGAAGTCTTCTGGCGCGGGACGCCGGTCACGCTGGCGACGTCGAGCCGACCGTCGGCGTCGACGTCGGCGCCAAGGCGGAAATCTATCGGCTTCTCGCTCCCTGCTCCAGAAGGGCGCGGGCGTCATCATGATCTCGTCCTATCTTCCGGAAGTCTACGAGCTGGCCGACACGCTGCACGTCTTCCGCCGCGGCGGGATCGTGGCGGGCCACGGGCACAAGGATGCTTCGCGCGAAGCGACCCTCACTGAGGCCATCGGGGTTTAGGGCAAGGGAACGGGACAAGAATGACGACGACGGATCAAGCCATCACCTCTCAGGCGCGGAGCGGCGCTCGGCTGAACGCGCTTCTCGGCCTCACTCTTCTCGGCCTGCTGCTCATCATATGGCTCGCGCTGTCGTTCGAGACCACGACCTTCTGGACCTCGAACAACATCGCCAATCTCCTGCGCCAGGGGGCGATGATCGCGATCCTCGCCATCGGCGAGACCTTCACGATCATCACCGGCGGCATCGACCTTTCGGTCGGCGCGATCGCCGGCTTCGTCTCGATGATGGTGGCCTGGCTAATGGCCCACGATCTCGGCTTCGCGTCCTCGGTCGCCGGGGCGGTGGCGATCTCGCTCGCCATCGGCGTCTTCATCGGCCTCTTCCACGCCTTCGGCGTCGTGCAGATGGGCCTGCCGCCGTTCATCATGACGCTGGCGACGATGTACTCGCTGCGCGGCATCGGCTTTCTCATCACCAACGGCGCGACGATTTCGATTACCGACGACGCCTTCACCGGCTTCTCGCGCGCGAGCTTCCTCGGCTTTCCCTGGACCGACGGGTCGTGGTTCGCAATCCCGATGCTGTTCTGGATGGTGATCGTCGTCGCAGTCCCTCTTTACATCCTCCTCACCGAGTACCGCTGGGGCCGCTATCTCCTCGTCATCGGTTCGAACAAGGAGGCCGCGGTTCTCTCCGGCATCAACGTCACGGGGATGATCTATCTTGCCTACATTATATCGGGCTTCTGCGCCGCCGTCGTCGGCATTCTGCTCGCGATGCGGATCGGCATCGGCAACCCGGGCCAGGCCGACGGGTGGGAATTGCAGGCGATCGCCTCGTCGGTCATCGGCGGCACCAGCCTCTTCGGCGGGTTCGGCTCGGTGCACGGGCCGCTGATCGGCTCGTTCATCCTGACGACGATCAACAACGGCGCGAACCTTTTGAACCTCAATTCGTTCTGGCAGCGCATCATCACCGGCTTCCTGATCATCATCGTCGTCTATTTCGACACCCTTCGGCGCAAGAAGCGTTGACGAAGGACGCGCTCGCCTGCGGCGATCTCATCGCCTATCGCCGCTACGCCTACGCGCGCTCCGCCACAAGGCCTGTCGCGACAATCGATCGGTGCTCTACCACCGCGTGCCCAAGCTCTTCGAAGAACTGGCGCTGGCGCGCGGCGAGGGGCGTCATCCGCGCATCCTCCGCAACCTCGGCCGCGCCGACCTGCTCATCCTCGATGATTGGGGGTTGGAGCCGCTCGACGCCGGCGCCCGGCATGATCTCCTCGAAATCCTCGAAGAACGATACGGGCGACGCTCAACCGTCATCACCTCCCAACTTCCCGTGGACCGTTGGCACGAGGTCGTCAACGATGGCGCGCCGCTTCCTCGGCGACGACTTCGGCGAGTTTTTTTTGAAGGCCTCTTGCTCTTCGGGCGTCGCCGCTTTCGGGTTGCGCGGCCGCGGTTTCTGGATCGACCAGCCGATCGCCCGCAACGCCTCCCAGCCGCGCTGCGGCGCGAGCGAGGCCAGCCCCAGCTCTCCAGCCATCCAGCGCGCGACCTTGCCGCTCGTCCAAACCCCGCCGTCGGGCGGCGGCTCGCTCACGCGCACGCGCAGACGCTCCAACAGTTCCGGCCTCAGAATTTTCGCCGCCGCGCCGTTGCCCCGACGCAGATCGCCCAACGCCGAAGGTCCAAACGCGTTGTAACGCTCCACCAGCTGTTCGATCCAGCGCTGGCCGACGAGGTCATCGCCGCCACCTCGCCGGTCGAATGACCCTTCGCCAATAGCCAGATCGTCTGGAAATGCCGCGAAGACATCGCGTCCTCGCACGCCTCGTACCGCGCCTCCAACGCCGCAACGCTCAGATGACCGGCAACGTGAGCCATGCCCGCCTCCCGCGATTCATGGCCGTCCTATCTACCAGCGGAAAACCCCAATGGGAATCCAACCCCCCGTCGAGTCAATCAGCCGGAAACCGTAGTGCGCCCTGAGGGCGCGTAGAGCCAGTGGAGGAAGATTCCACCGAAGATAGATGTCGGTAAGTCTGGAAGCTGACGAGCGGTTCGTCCGGGTGACTGGGCGGGCTGGAGC
>Ga0181536_10007946_pt1 | contig 10337 bp, 10 predicted proteins | sample PEATcosm2014_Bin_41_FD_121105 | JGI IMG/M metagenome (GOLD analysis project Ga0181536, IMG submission 121105) | Peatland microbial communities from MTU Mesocosm Facility, Houghton, MI, USA - PEATcosm2014_Bin17_60_metaG | ecosystem: Environmental > Terrestrial > Soil > Wetlands > Peat | place...
GGCTTCGTGCTATCCATTGTCATGGCGTGATCTCCATCGGCGCGCTAACGCCGATTCTGGTTTGTTTTCACAAGCTGGAGATTACGCCACCTTCAAATTCCAACCACCTCCGCGACGGCACCGTCGTTGGCGAAAAGTTCCAGTCGCTGCCTCTTCTAGTACTCGCCCGGGGCAAGGCATCAAAATTCCGGACCGACACGACGGCGTCCCGCGCATTCATATCGGATGCATCGAGCATCGTGCGCGAGTTGCACGACCAATATGGAATCCCAGAACTGCATCCCTGACGCTGCCCTTCCACGGACATGCGTTCACGCGAACAAGCGCGCGCCCTTGATTTCCGGCCGAGCGGGCCGCCTGGAGCAGCCCGCTCAACTATGTTCGTCCGTGAATGACGAGCGTTACGGAATGATCTTATCCGCCCGCAACGTGGCGAACAGCTCCAAGAACGCTTCTTGCGTATTCTGATATACGAGGAAACCCAGTTTTCGGCTTACTGCCATGTCCGTCATCACCTCAAGCGGCCTGCCAAGATCGAGATCCGTGTGCCACGGCGAGGCGACGCGATCTAACCTCGATTCAACGAGCCCGTATTGCTCAACCATTCGCCTCCAAATGGGCGCGTCCTCCGCCATCTGCGCTTCCAGCGGCTTGGGCTCGCCCTCGAAACCGACCCAGTCAATCCCGAACCATCTGGCGAGCCGCGGCCACATCCAGTTCCAGCGAAAAATGTCGCCGTTGACGATATTGTATGCCTCGTTCTTCGCGCGGTCCGTTGTGCTAGCCCACACTAGGTGCTTTCCGAGCACGCGCGCATCGGTCATGTCAGTCAATCCATTCCACTGGGCAGCGCTCCCAGGGAACGTCATGGGCCGTCTCGTCTCCTTGCAGATGGAAGCGTAGGCCGCGAGCGTCGAACCCATGTTCATCGCATTGCCAATGGCCTTGCCGATGATCGTGTGAGGCCGATGAACGCTCCAAGTGAAACCGTCACGCTTTGCCGCGGCGTACAGTTCATCTTCCTGGTTGTAGTAAAAGTTGGGCACGTCGAGCCGTGGGTGTTCCTCCCGGACCGGTGTCAGCGGCAGGGTCCCGCTGCGCGCATAGGCGTCGAACGGTCCAAGATAGTGCTTTAACCCGGTGACCAAGGCGACGTGTTTCACGCTCCTGGAAGGGGAGAGAGTCGCCAGAAGCCTGCGAACGGTCCCCGCATTTACATCAATGTTTTCCTTTTCGGTGGCTCTCCGCGACCAGGTCGTGATGTACACGTGCGTGGGTCGGACTTCGGAAAGCGCGGACCTCAAGCTCGCATCGTCCAGCAGGTCCGCAGCGACGTGTTCGACGCCACCGACAATACCCTCCGGTCGCCGCGATAGGCCATAAACCCGGGCGCCGAGACTGACCAACTCCTGTGATACGCCTCTACCGGCGATCCCGCTGGCGCCGACTACAAGTGCAACTATGTCCATCGCTTCCTCCCCTCGCTTTGGCCGCGCGGATCGCTTTGTCCGCCACGCCTCGATTTGACGCCGCCTTCATTAGGCGCGCGGTTCAGAGCGCGCTCGAGATCGCCACGCCGCTGAGTCTCATAAGCTCCACAACGGACATGCCTTTGACCATGTCGACGAGACGAAGCCCTGCCGGGGTGATGTCGATAATGGCGAGGTCCGTATAAATCCTCGAAACGCAACCGATACCGGTCAGGGGATATGTGCACGTCGTCACGATCTTGCTCTCGCCGTTCTTCGTGAGATGTTCCATCATTACAAATGTGCGCCTGGCTCCGACCGCGAGGTCCATCGCCCCGCCGACGGCCGGGATGGCACCTGGCGCCCCCGTATGCCAATTGGCGATGTCGCCTGTAACCGATACCTGGAAAGCTCCAAGCACGCAGAAGTCTAGATGTCCTCCCCGCATCATCGCGAAGGAATCGGCATGGTGAAAAAACGCCGCTCCGGGCAAAGCCGTCACGGGGTGTTTACCCGCATTGATCAGATCTGGATCCTCGTTGTCTTTGTCGGGAGCTGGACCCATACCCAACAGCCCGTTTTCAGTATGCAGGATTATTTCCCGATCACATGGTAGAAAATTGGCGACGCGGGTCGGCAGTCCGATCCCCAGATTGACGTAGGCGCCTTCAGGAATGTCGCGTGCGACCCTCTCCGCCATCTGATCTCGATTCCATTTCTGCATGCCCCCGCTCCTCACCGAACCGGCTGGATCTCGACGAGTCGATCGACGTATATCCCGGGGGTCACTACCGCTTCCGGGTCAATCGAGCCGAGTTCCACCACGGACTCCACCTCCGCGATCGTGATCTTGGCGGCCGTTGCCATGACGGGGCCAAAGTTGCGGGCAGTTTTTCGGTAGACAAGGTTGCCCCATCGGTCGCCCCTGGAGGCCCTAATCAAGGCAAAGTCTGCGTAAATCGGAAATTCCAGAACGTAATGCTTACTGGCGATCTCCCTCGTCTCCTTACCTTCGGCAAGCAACGTCCCATAGCCGGTCGGAGTGAAGAAGCCTCCGATTCCCGCCCCTGCCGCGCGGATGCGTTCGGCCAGGTTGCCTTGAGGCACAACCTCGAGTTCGATCTCTCCCGATCTATAGAGACCGTCAAAGACGTGCGAGTCGCTCTGTCTAGGAAACGAACAGATGATCTTTCGAACTCGGCGGTGCTTTAGTAACAGGGCCAGACCGGCTTCGCCTTGTCCCGCGTTGTTCGAAACGATCGTTAGGTCACGCGCACCGTTCTTGATAACGCCGTCAATGAGGTTCGCTGGCATTCCAGCGACGCCGAATCCGCCTATTAAGATCGTCGCACCGTCATGCAAGTCAGCGAGCGCATCCGTGACACCGTTGCGCCTCTTATCAATCATCTACTTGCTCCAGTCACAGCAATCAGGTCTCAAACACGTGGCATTCAATTTCCGATCGGGTCAAAACCGGCGCCCCCAACTAGCTGTGGCTTCGGACAACCACATCCCGATTGCTATCGCGCCGCCTTGGATAATTAGCTGGTAAGAAGTCGGAACGCCGAGCATCTTAAGCGAATGATCCAACTGGATCAGAAACAGCGCGGCTCCTGCTACCGCGAACATGTTGCCTATGCCTCCGTTAACCGCGGTGCCGCCGAGAACCGCGGCCGCGATCGGGCCCAGCATGTATGGGGCCCCGACTTCCAGCGTCGGATTTCGAATGAAAGCCGACAATATAATCGCGGTTATGCCATAAAGCAGGCCTGCGACGACGAAGCTGCCCGCCTGATACCGAACAATCTCAATACCGGTCGCGTACGAAGCTCGCGGGTTCGCGCCGACGGCTTCGAATCTCCGTCCCACCGTGGTCTTCTTCATGAGAACCGCGATGACCACAGTGAGGCCAGCGACGATCCAAACGGAGCTCGGAATACCCAGGAACCATGCGCTGCCGAAGTTGGCCAACGACGCCGGCACTTTCGACTCGGCAGCAAGGCTTTGACGATACCAGAGCGTCAGCCCAGACACGATCGCGCCAACGGAAAGGGTCACAATCAGAGCATTCAGCTTGATGACCGCGACAAGAATCCCATTTATCGCGCCGACGGACAGAGCGACAACCAACGCCAAGGCCATAGCAAGCCACACTTGGTCATCGTGGCCACCCGAAACGCCCAGAAGCACTGTGCTTGAGAGCGCGATAGTGGACGGAGCGGATAGATCTATGCCTCGCCCCATCAGCACAATCGCCTGACCCATCGTAGCGCAGGTCAAGAACGCGGCGAACGGAAGAATCGAGAGCAGCGACGATGCGTCGACACTTTGTGGAAGGAAGACGCGTCCCATTGCGAGCAAAACCGCCAAGGCGATCCAGATAGCCGTGAAGCGCATCTGGGGTAGGAACTGCACGCGCGGGCGCGACAAGCCAATATCGGCAGATTGAACTGATCCCTCCATCACAGTCTTGGAGTTTTGGTTTTTCACGCTCTGTGTCGTGAGAAAGCGGCTGGTCATGTGCCTACTCCGCCGAACTGGGAACGAGGTTCTCACGCTTGGAGGCGAACAGTTTGCGCAATATCCTGTCAACTTCAGCGAGACCTGAATAAAAGAATATCGCCATCAGGGTCATAACTCCGCTCGCGATGATTCCAACCGCCGAGCTAAGGCCGAGGATTGATATGACGTTGATCATCAGCGTAAAGAAGAAGGCTCCGAAGAGGGAACCGATGAACGAGCCACGTCCTCCGGTGAGGGCGGCTCCTCCGAGCACTGCCGCGGCAATGCTCATGAGGGGAAAGTTCTCTCCGACCGTCGGATGGCCAACTCCGACCTCCGCTCCCAAGAACAGTCCCGCTCCGGCCGCCATGACGGCCGCGACGATATAAGACCGGACTTGGACAAAGTTGACCTGAACGCCATTACGCCGAGCAGCTTCTTCGCGGAAGCCGGTAGCCTTTACTTCAAGACCTGATCGGGTTCGGTGGAGCCAGAGGTCGCCGAGAACCGCGAAAATGACTAACGCCACCGTCGACAGAGGGACGAAACCGACGCGCCACCTCAAAAATTCGGTGAAGTGGGAATCGATGGCGCCGTTCGGTATTGGTCTGCCAATCAGCGCGAAACCCTGCAGGATACTCAGCATCGCGATGGTCGTTATGACCGCATTGATCTTGGCGTAGCGCACCATCAATCCATTGATCGTTCCCGCCGCAGCGCCGATCAGGAGGCAGCCAATGGTGCCCACAATTGCCATGGGAAGGGTGACATCCGCAGCAATCAGAAATGATGCGGCGACGACGACTAGACTCATAAGCGAGCCTACCGAGACATCCAGGCCGCGAACGAGGAGTACGTTGAGCTGCGCCATGGCGACCAGAGCCGCAGGAGCAGTCGACTGAAGCATATGGCGGAGGTTGATCGGCCTGAGGAAAACGCCGCTCCTGGACGCCGCGTAGACGAAAACAAGAATGGTTAACAATGCGAGAAACGTTAGCGGCATCCACCATGTTTCGCTGCCGCGAACGAAATATCGCAAGACTGCCGAAAAAACCCGGGAGAAAGCGATCGACTCCGAGCGCTCCTTCGTGGTCTTGGCATCTCGCGCGGTCAGAAAGCTCGAAACAATTTGCTCCTCGGTGACTTCCGCTCCCTTCAACTCGCGGAGGATCTTTCCGCGGGAAAATACGAGCACGCGATCACATATTCCGGCCAGCTCCTGCGCGTCCGACGAGTTGACAACGCATACGCCGTCCTCGCGGATGTTTTCTCTAACGGCCTTGTAAATCTCGAATCGCGCGCTGGCGTCGACGCCTTGAGTTGGTTCATCGATCAGAATGGACTTGGCGCCGGCTCTGAAGCTTCTCGCCAGAACGGCTTTCTGCTGGTTGCCGCCTGAAAGTCCGCTGATCGGCTTGTCCAAGCTAGCGGTGACTACCGTGAAGTCGGATTTCATGCGTTCTGCGCTGTCCCGCTCTTTCAGGCTGGACAAGAAGCCAAACTGCGTAAAGTCCCGCAGCCGAGACAGGACCATATTCTTCTGGACGCCCAGATCAGGAAATACCGCCTCGCCTAGCCGGTCGGCGCTAAGAAACACGACGCCGCTGGCCATCGCCGACTTCGGAGAGGAAGCGTCGACCGGGGCACCCGAACAGGAGATCGCCCCCGTCGCCTCTTCGAGGCCGACAATGGCACGAAGCGCTTCCCGCTGGCCGTTTCCCTCGGCGCCGGCGAAACCCAAGATCTCGCCGGCGTGAGCATCAAAGCTCACATCGTGGAATTGCTCCCCCGATAGACCGCGAACAGATAGAACGACACGGTCGGAGATCGCTTCCGGCTTCGGGGGATACTCGCTGTCGATGTCGCGTCCCACCATCAGCGACACGAGGTCATGTTCAGAGACCTCGGCGGTGATCGGGAACGTACCCTGATGCATACCGTCGCGCAGGATCGTGACCCGCTGCGCCAATTCGAGGATCTCCGGTAGCCGGTGGCTGACATAAATAATCCCGGTTCCAGCGGCGGTCAGCTCGCGTATGAGCTCCGTCAGTTTCCGCACGCCGTCGATGTCCAAGGTGGACGTTGGTTCGTCGAGGAGAAGCACCCTGGGATTCGAAAGGAGCGCCTTAACGATTTCGATAAACTGCCGCTGCGCGGGGGAAAGCGACCCGACGGTGGCGTCGGGGTCCGTCTGAACTCCGAAGCGCAGCAATTCGTGACGCGCCCATGCACTCATATCTCCGAAGCGCACCGAATCCGCCGGGGCCGCCAGGTAGAGATTTTGCGCGACTGACAATTCCCGGATCAGCGAATCGTCCTGATAAACAGTGGTCAGGCCCAAGGTGTGAGCGAGCCGGGGATCGGGAGACGTTAGTCGAGCGCCATTGATTTCGACAAGACCGTCGTCTGGAGTGATGGCGCCGCTTGCGATCTTCATGAGGGTCGTCTTGCCCGAGCCATTCTCGCCAAGAACCGCGTGAACTTCGCCCGCTTTGCAGTCGATGCTCACCCGATCGAGCGCGCGAACACCCGGATAGGTCTTGGACACGTTTTCGATTCTGAGAACGGTATCCAGCACGACAAATCCTCCCTGACTTACTTATCGGATGGCCGGCAAACGCCGGCCATCCTTATTCATATACCGATTATTTGCTGAACATCTTGACAAGCGTATCGCGATCCACCAACGACGAGACGGAAATCTCCATCGGTAGTGACTTGTTGCACATACCCTTCTGCGCGGGTTTCATCGAGAAAGGCACCTCGATCTTGACGGGAACCGTCTTGCCCGATTTCGCCAACATCGCTGCGGTTAGCGCGATGCGGGACTGAAAGTTCTGACCCGAGGAGTAGTAGACTTTGAACGCGTCATTATTGGCCGCTTCCCAATCGCAGAAGAGCCCTTGCTCGTCGGTGCGCAGAGCCACCACGTAATCGTCCGGCTTCTTCGCCGTGTCGTACGCTCGGACTGCCCCGCGGAAACCATCCGCGTATTCATAGATATAGCCGTCAACCTTTCCGTACTGGGACAGGGCCGCAGAGACTGCGGTGAAAGTTCCTTCCTGAGTCCAGTTCGTGTCCATGCGGGCTACGATCTTCACCCCGGGATGTGCCGCGGCCTCCTTTTCGGCGCAATCCTGCCAAGTGGCACTGAGTGGGTTGCCTGGGGTACCGCCGAGCGCGACGATCGACTTGGCGTTGGGATTTCCAGCGATCACGGCCTTAACGAATTCCTGGCCCATCTTGCAGATGTTTTCCGCGATGTTGCTCTGGTAGTCTGTGCCCGCGGCTCCAGCTTCTGTGCCGTTATGAAGCACGACGGCGATGCCGGCCTCTTTGGCTTCCCGAATGGCGGGGCCGAGCGCCTTGCCGGCGTCGGCGAACACCACAATAACGTCGACGCCCTGAGCGGTGTAGGCTTGGATGTCGGCGATCGCTTTCGACACGTCGCCGCGTGCGGAAGAATATTGGACGTGGCCGATTTCCGGGTAGGTCAGCGCCTGCTGGATGAACTCCATCGCGGTTACGCGGCGCCACACGTTTTCGCCGAACCCGTCGGCGTACGCGACTTTGATTTTGCCACCCGTTCCGGTGTCGCAGCCGTTGTTGTTCCAGCACTCCAAAGCCTTCGCGCGCAGTTCGGGCGTTACGGGGCGAGCCGCCCGCGCAAACGCGTCAGCAATAACCGGATCCACCTCGGTTGTGCCTAGACGCGATTTCATGAGGTCCGCAGCCGTCTCCGCTGTGGCCAAGTTCGGAAGCGCTCCGACAACCACAGCAACGGCCGCGCCAGATACCCATTTCATAAGCACGTTCATGATTTCCTCCATATGTCGTCTTCATGTTGGGCTTTCCGGCGCAGCCTAGGAGCCCACTTTGCCTAAAACAGACGCCGTAGCGACGTCCGACGATTGCTCGTCGGAGAAGCGCCGCGACCTTTCGTCTGCCTGCAGGGACGAGAAAGCACGTTCCTCATCGCCTGCGCGGTATTACCATAATACGAGAACACAGTAATATCAAGCTATGATCCTATGCCGCGCGGACGCGCTTCCCGCCAATCGGACGAATAGGACTAAGAGATTGGTGATGATGGTGTTTCTTTACCGCGGACGCGACAGGCAGACAGCATTTGGTCAAACTGCTTCAACGCGCGATCGACCGGATCGAGCGCCAACTCGGCGACAGCGAACAGGCGCAAAGGGGGAAGCCAGAAGGCGCAGAACGGCTCAGAAGTGCGCTCTGTGACCTTGAGCGCCTGATTTCTGAGGGACAGACGCTTATCGAGCGCCGAAATAGCATCGAATTCTTTCGCGAGAAGCCGCCAACCCGTACGAACGCCAAATGCGCTTGTGAAGCAGCGCCACAAGTTGACGTCACTCAATCGAACTTAATCAAGGGTTTGACGCGCCGATCGGCTTCGGAGCCGTACGCCGATTAACAACCCTGCTCCTCGGAGGATCGAAGAGCGGGGTAATCCGGACGTCGGACGCCCCTATCTCTGCCGACGATGGAGACGTGCCATATCTGCCAAGAGAGTCTTCATCGGCAAAATTCGTCATCGCAATGCTCGATCCCGCCGAGCGGGAGCCGGGGCTGCTCTTCTTCGACAGGGGAGGCGGTAAAGGCGGCGGTGTAGCCATCCGGGCGCCTCCTGAAAGCGCCGCAGCCTTTCTCGATTGAATCTTCCAGCGAACGAACTTTATTGTGAGCCAGATCAACGCGACGAAGATCAACGTCGCCAGTATCTCCGGGAAATGTTCCTTGACGCAATTGTATATGACGACGGCGACGCCGATCAGAACGAAGAATACGAACGCCATGCCGTCCGACTTCGATGATTTCCTGCGTCTCGCCATCCACTCAACTCAGCCTTTTTTGCATCTCGCTCTACATCGATTGCCGGCCACTGCTTTCGTCATGGACGTTTGGGTCAACCGGACGTCCCCACTTTGACTACCTTACCAGAGGTCGCGAAAACGATCAGACCCGCCGTTGCGCCGGTCGCGGCGAGATAGCTTCGGACCTGCTCCCGGTAGTGCTCGACGACCTTGATCTTGGGTTCGACGTCGCTCTTCCAGTCGACAATCACATGAGGCTTCCCCTCCGTGTCGTAGCTTATGGCGTCGGCGATGCCAGCGGTCGCCGTTTCCACGCCATCGATCACCTCAGAGGAGAACACTGGAAGTTCCGGGATCAGCGAAGGACGCAGGGCGGCAATCTCGGGTAAAGCCAGCGTCTTCGCCACGCAGCCCGCGATTTCGGCGGGCGACAGACCGTTCGAGGCGCTGGCGGCGACGTCTTCGCCGAGTTCCGCGATTAGTTGCGAGGCTCTCGCGGTCAGGGCGTCGGCGCCGTCGTCGGTCTCGCCATTTAGGACCTCTTCGAACAGCTTGTGGATGATCAGGCCACGATTTCGGCCGCCCTGAACCGCCGTCGGAACGTTGTCCAATTCGACCTCGTCGACGTCCGACGGCATGATGATTGGAGTCGCGTCTTCCTGCGCAGCGGAGACGGGGCCTTCGTCGCGGCTCGGCGCGACCCATTTCAGCGAGCGGTGCGCGGCAACTACCGTGGCGGCTTCGGCCTCGAAAGCCACGCGCGTTTGCGGGTTGGCGACGCGCTCGCGTCCGTCATCGGCAGTGGCGCCGGCGTCGGGCAATTCGAGCGCAGGCAGCGCGCCCAGTTCGAGGTCGACGATGGCGCCTCAGGCGTTTCGGGCAATCGGGACGCTGGGTCTGGGTAGGACCAGCAATTCCCTTGCGCGCGTCGTCGTGACGTACCAAAGGCGGACGCGTTCGCGCTCGACCTCGGCCTTTTCGGCCGCGTGCGCATCGTCGTAGCCGTCCGGCGAAACGTCGAACAGGGATACAAAGAGGCGGCCGTTGGCCCTGTCGACGATCTCGGGCTTGATGGCTCGGGGAGGCCCCATCGTTGTGATCGGGACGACGATCGGCCATTCGAGACGCTGAACCCGCAGGAAAACATCTGGCAGTTCATGCGGGACAATTGGCTCTCAAACCGGGTCTTCAAATCCTTCGACGATATCGTCGACCACTGCTGCGACGCGTGGAACAAACTCGTCGACCAGCCCTGGAAAATCATGTCGATCGGTCTACAAGTTTGGGCCAATGAGTTCTGATCAGCGAGTCTTGGTATTACTCGTTAGAATCACGGATGACTCTAGCGACTTGGCTTGTGCCAAATGGGCTGCTGTTGGACGCCGATTGGTGGGTCAAACGCCGCGCCGATGGGGTGGACGCCCCTCCGACGGCATCGATGTGCCAAGGTCGTGGTGTTTAGGACCGCGACAAGAGGAGAGGCGTCCATGGAGAATGTTAGCATCATCGGGCTCGATTTGGCGAAGAA
>Ga0181536_10007949_pt1 | contig 10333 bp, 3 predicted proteins | sample PEATcosm2014_Bin_41_FD_121105 | JGI IMG/M metagenome (GOLD analysis project Ga0181536, IMG submission 121105) | Peatland microbial communities from MTU Mesocosm Facility, Houghton, MI, USA - PEATcosm2014_Bin17_60_metaG | ecosystem: Environmental > Terrestrial > Soil > Wetlands > Peat | place...
ATCATTTTTCTGAGTTGGGTCACGGAGACCTCCTTTGTGACCCAAAACTATCCCTTTTTCACCAACTCCGGAGCGGACGCCCACGCGTAGCGTCTGCCGCTTCGGCTTCGTTCAAATCCCCATCGCACCAGCTACGCGCCCTGAATGTCATGAGCCCCGACTAGAAGTCTGCGCGGCATGCGGCAGAAATGTGTCCGACAACCTCGCATAACGGGATGGGAGCTAATGTATACCCATCCCGGTACTCAGCTGCGGTTGAACCGCGCCCGGAGCGACCACCAGTGGTTCTGTGTGCCACAGCATACTCGTTCCTGCCGCCAGTTCCGCTGAGCGAGTGGCGAAAACGACCTTCGCCACCCCGGGAATTTCGGGATTCGACTTCTTCCGCGAGCCCGCACTGCTTTCGACCTGTGCCTGAGTCGAGGCCACGGAGAACAGGCGGGCGTAGAAGGGCTCCCAGCCATTCCGCGTCTGCACACGATCCAGCTCAATGATCACGGCACTCTCTCCACGACACGGGCGCACATGCCCTTCGACAGCCGCGCCGGCCGCAATAATTTCATGGCCCCTCAGAGAAACAGGAGCAGTAACCGTGGCCGTCAACAGATCGCTTCCTGTCGCGGTTGTGACGCTCACCGGCGAGCCAAGTGAAACAGCGATATCGAGATCAGGCGGCAACTCCTGGCTTTTCGCTGGATGCGTGCTCTCGTCCTGCGAATTGTCTGCACCGAAGGAGACTGTCGACTCGGCAGCGAACGAGCGGCAGTGATCGAAGAACATTCGGCTCACGCTTTGAACGCCAGATCCCTCTTCGACGTGAACCCGCGCCTCATACGGAAGTAGAACGGGGCGGGCGCCCACCGTCTCCGGCTGATAATCGATCACCGCGTCGAGTTCCTTCAGTTTCAGATCGGTTGGAATCTGAACGGCACGCACTTGGACCCGGCGCAGCGTCAAGCGGGCCCTGTCCACAAAGAAGTGCCCTTCTTCTCCCGCTCGTGCGGAGGATTTGCCGTACTGAATGGACCAGGGGGCTTCGCCTGGAATACTGTGAAAATCGTAACGATAAACGGTTTCGCCATCCAGGACCTCGGTGCCGGCAAAAGCGATGGTTGTCCCGTTTCCAGCAATCAGTGCGCGCGCCAGCATGCTGAACACCCCGGTGGTGCTGAAGCTGTTGCCGAGCATAGCAGCCAGACTCTCGCTTGAGAACCGCTTACCACCCGCGTAGCCGTAGATCTCTTGGTCATCGGAGATGCCGATTTCAACCCGAAACAGGCCCGCGTCACGGGACCGCCCACGCGCATCAACCCGGGTTCGCGTGATGCTTTCCAGACACGTGTAATCCGGAGTTTTCAATAACAGCGGAGCATTGCGCTCGCGCAATGCGCTGGTTGGCGGCCCGTCTCCGAGCGAGGTACTCAGATCGCTTGCCTGAGCCGCAGGCGCACCTACGAAAGCAGGTGATCCTGGAACGGCCGCGGCCGGCATGTGCATTTGCGCCAGCGTGCTTCGCGCAGCATCGGCATTCATCCCATGCGGCGCCTGATCGACGTACGCCTGCAAGTGCTTGATTGCTTCTACAACCTGCTGTTTGCTGGCCAGGACACTCCCCAGCGCGTATTCCAGTTCGGGGTAGTCGTGCCCGGTGTCGACCCGGAGCCCTTCGCGCGCGCTCTTTTCCGCAGCATCGATGTCTTCAAGACCCAGGTTTCCGAGCGCATTCAGCGCCCAGGCATCCGGAAAGGCCGCTGGGTTGAGATCAATGGCTTTTTGAGAATGATCGCGCACTGCACCCCAGTCACCTTGTGACGCCTCCAGTGTAGCTGCCTGAATTAACGGGAGCGCAAACTTCGGATCTGCGCGTACCGCCGCCAGGAACGATTCCTGCGCGCCCCGTCGATCCCCTCCACCCAACTGCAGCAGACCCAGGGTTAGCCACGCGGAACTGTAGCCCGGGTAAGCCGACGTAACTTTTCGCAACAAATCGATGGCACTCGACCACTCCGTCCTGGCTGCTTGATCGAGAGCCTTCTCATATATCTTTTGTTGCGCCTTGCTGGCCTGTTCGTCCGCCGTACTCGTAAGGCCGTTTGCATTCGCCGATAAGGGCTGTAGAACAAGCCTACCGACTCTTTCATCGGTTCCTGGTTTCAAGTCCGCTAAAGGTTTCGCTTCGGAGTGGTGCCCCTCCAGAAAAGCGCGCAACGCGCACGCCCCCGTCCCGGTCATCGTGCGTAAGCTGTCCCGACTGACGCTGAACCGTCCCGTGGAGTCGGCAGTGGCGACCAGGGCCCGGTTGCCAGCGCACTCGGCGTAGATGTCCACAAGCTCCTCAGCGACCGACCCGTCGGCTAACCCGACCGTGCCACTCAGCCTCGCTCGCGGTGGCAAAACGCCCGTCTTGATATTGCCGCTCGAATCGGTGGTCTCCGTCTCGGGGACAGGGCGTCTCATGGTGCCCTGCGCCAAGGCGCCGGACACACCGAAGGTGAGCGCGACTGCCGCTAAGATGAGGAGGACATTCGTTCCCCTACCCATCATCACCAGCGTAGCGCGAATTTGGAGCGCACTGGCGCGATTGCGGACGGGTGTCACACGGCGGCAGACCGGCGTACAACTCGACCTTCATCCAGCAGATCGAGCGAGTCGATTTCCCGCGGGCGCTGGCTCAAAAACCTGAAGCGTTTAGCTGAAGCATGCCACGCCGGCCGCGCCTTCGTGCTGTTGTACGAAGACCGGCGGGTCCCTCAGCGGCTTTTGAATAGCGGCCCGCGGGTATAATGGCCCCGGTGAGATTCAAGAAGACGACCGAGCTTCCACAAAATGCAGATCACTCTGATCCTCAGTACGTTCCTGGCCGCTGTCAGCGTTTCTCAATCGTTCGGGGCACCGCCGGGCGCCGCCCGCCCTCTGATCTTCCCCGCACCGAGGGAGCTGGCCGCCTCGGGCCACAGCTTCGTGCTTGACGACCACGTCACCATAGCCGTGCCGGCTTCTCCATCGGACGAGGACTTGTTCCTCGCCGAATCTCTAGCGCAAGAACTTGGCGACCGGTTCGGACTGCATCTGAAGACGGAACGGGTGGAGCACCTCAATCCCGGCAAACGGATCATCCTCATGGGGACCATCAGCAATCCGCTAATTAGCTTGTATTGCGCGAACAACGGAATCGACGTGAGTGCTGCCAAACCCGGCCCTGAGGGGTACATCCTCCGGATCGGCGCCAGTATCGTGGTGGTGGCCGGCAGCGATGATCGCGGCGCCTTTTATGGATTGCAGTCGCTCCGCCAATTAGCGGACAAGCGCGAAGGCCAGCTCCAATTCGAGGGCGTGTACATCCGCGACTGGCCCGACAAGCCATTCCGCGGGATCAAGCTCTATCTTCCGGGCCGAAACAACATCCCCTTCTTCAAGCGCTTCATTCGGGACTTCATGGCCTTATACAAATACAACACGCTCATCATGGAGATGAACGCGTCTATGCGCCTTGAGCGCCACCCGGAGCTGAATGCCGGATGGGAGGAGTTCGCCCGGGATACCAACTACAGCCGGCGCAATTATCCCCCCGGGCCGGTTCATGAAGTGGAACAGAACTCGTCGCATCAGGACACCGCAGACGGCAGTTTCCTCGAGAAAGAAGAGGTGGCTGACCTAGTGCGCTGGGTGAAGCGATACCACATCGAACTGATTCCCGAACTCCCCGCTTTCACGCACAGTTACTATCTCCTCACCCGGCACAAGGACCTCTCGGAAGTCCCCGGACAGAAGTGGCCGGATACGTACTGCCCGTCGAATCCGAAAAGCTACGAGCTGTTATTCGACGTCTACGCGGAATACATCGATGTGCTGAAGCCGCGGATGATTCACGCCGGGCATGACGAGCTGTTCATGCCTGTCGGCCTTTGCCCGAGGTGTAAGGACAAGGACATCGGTGAGCGCTACGGAGAAGATGTCCGGAAGATCCACGACTACCTGGCAAGTAAGGGTATTCAAATGGCGATCTGGGGCGACATGCTGCTCCAGGAGGTCCGCCGCAAGGGCTTGCAAAAGAAACAGGCGCCGGACGGCTGGACCTATTACGCTCCCGGCGGCATGACGCCGCAGCAGGTGGAGAGATTGATTCCCAAAGATATCCTGATTTTCAACTGGTTCTGGAACAAGGAGGAGGGCGAGTGGGGAGAAGAGCAGGCCGAGCATCACGAGGCCCGGCTCGACGAGATGGGTTTCAAACAGATTTACGGGAATTTCACACCGCGCATTGAACGATACGATGTTCGCCGCAAACGTTCCACGCTCATCGGAGGGGCTCCATCCGCCTGGTTTGCCACCAGTGAATTCGGGTTCGGGAAAGACCTGCTGTCTGATTTTCTGGGCTGCGCCAACATTCTTTGGAGCGGGGAGGTGGTGAATGGGAAAGAACTTTCCGGGACCATTCAGGCCATGCTGCCGGAGATCCGCGTCCGTTTCCGAGGAGAAGTGCCGCCGAGCCAGACCGAGACCTCTATTGTGCCGGTCAATATCGCATCCAGCTTCAACATGGGAACAGCCGTGGCTGCTTTGGATGTGGATCTCACAGGTGCCACGAGCGGGAACGTCATCGCGCCGTTTGACCTAGGGACCGCCTCCGGCAACAACGCAATCATCGTTGGAACAGACGGAGCGGAGAAGACCGGCCTGCCGAAGGAGGTTGTGGGGATCAAGGTCGGCGTGGACGCAACCAGTCTCATCTTCTTGCATGCCTCGGCCAGGCCCGCCACGAACAAGGAAATGTTCCGGCTGCTCTGGGACATGAAAGACACGGCCGATCTGCTGGGGTGGTACGAAGTGGTGTATGAAGACGGCTTCGTCACCACGATTCCGATCCGCTATGGTGTCAACATCGCGGAGTGGAACTGGGACAAACGGCAGTCGGAGAAAGACTACTGCTACGGAGCAGACGCGGTGCCGATTGGAGGGTCCCCGGACAATCCCATCACGTTCTTCGCGTTCGAGTGGACTAATCCACGATTGGGCAAGGTGATCAAAGAAGTCCGCCTCAAGGGCACCACCGGTTTCCGGGGTGGAGATCCGGACTTCACCAATGATTACGGCCCCGTAATTACGAAAAACGCCATCATTCTGAAAGCCATCAGCTTGGTGAAGAAACGGGGCTAGTGGTTCTGGAACTCACGGAACTCGCACTTCCCGATTGGCCTCGAGGCCGCTGATCACATCGCGCACCTTGACGCGCCACCGTCCGGGCTTGTCGTTCAACGCGAACGGAATCGAGAAACTGGCCGTCCCACCGACCACATCGGCATTCCCGGAATAATACCGGACGCGCTTTCCCGCCGGATCGAAAACCTCTACGTGCACCACGGAACGGTCCACCGGCTGCCCGTGCTCGTCGGCAAGCCTGATTGCAAGTCCGGCATCCACATCCAGATGCGCAACGCGCGAGGACCACTCCAGCAGCAGGACCGGCTGCTCAGGCGAGGCTTCGAGTTCGTCTGCCGCCAAACCGCCGCGCAGCAGGTCGTACTGCGGCCCGTCAGAGGTCGGCAGCTTCACTTTTGTGGCGGATTGAGGTAGCAGACCAATGAGCCGCGACTGGCCGAAATCGCGCACCGTACGAACGAACTGCCCCTGGATGCCGAGCGGCGGCACGGCCTGGAACTCGGCCGGCCCACTGCGCCGCAGTCCCTCGATCGGGTCCGTCCAGAGCGGCTTCTGGCGCCAGTGGCAGCGCTCGTCCATGCGGCCGGTCTGATCGTCGGCATAGACCACGCCGCCCCGCCGCAGAAAACGCTCGATCTCCGCCGCTTCCTTGTCTGAAATGGCGATCGAGTAGGGGAGAATGAGCACCCGAAAACGGTCTAAGGCTCCCGCCTCGATCTCCGGACTGGCTAGGAAGCGGAACTGCACTCCCTGGCGTTGCAGCGTTCCCAACCAGGCGTCGCGCCGCTTTTGCAATTCCCCGAAATTCTTCGACGACTCATATTCGTCCGGTTGGTCGGGCAGGATACGGCCGTCCGTAATCCAAGCTCCGCGAATGCTGGCCATCGAAAAGTGAATGGCGACTCCGTCTTCATGCACGCGAGAGTTCAGGAACACGCGCCCGATGCCCCCTTCGAGACGCCCATAAACCGACGCCAGGGCCTCGCCTTGGCGTGTCAACGTCAGGTCGGGATTGAGCAGCGTGTAGTGCCAGAAAATCGAAGCGCCGGTGTTTCCTGCAAAGAGCCGTTGCCACTGCTCGTAATGCGCCTCAGAACCCGTGGTACCGTAGCCAGTGAAACCCGTGATGGGCATGCCGGGTCTGAAAAACGGATGCATGAAATCCTGGCCGCCTTCGGAATATGGCTGTAGGTAATCAAGGAGCTGGTCGATCTCGTACCAGTTGCAGCCATTGTGCGGGTAGGGCGCCTGCGTCCCGGAAATAGAGACGCGCGCGCCGGGATCCACTTCCCGGATGAGCGCCTTGGCACGGGCCCACGCTTTGGCATACTCCTGCTCCATGAATACGCGATGATCGGACCAAGGCGCGTAATTCCCGTGCTTCTGTGCCTGCGCCGTGGTCATCGGCAGGGCGTCCCCCCAACTGGGGAACGACGTGCCCCAGGAGGTGTTCAAGGCGTCCAGGGTCTTGTACTCGCGTCGCAGCCAAACCCGGAACGCATCCAGCGCCTCGGGCGCCCAATCCACGTCAAAAGCGTCCGTGAAGGCCGTCAGCGAACTCTCGTCAGCCATGTAGTAGGCGAAGGGCTTCAAGGGCGCGACGGGCTTGACGCGCGTCTCGATGCGCCGGCGCAACCCTTCCTCAAACTTCGGTGACTCGAGCGTGACGTCGCGTGTGAGATAGCGGGTGTCGCCCGTCTGAGCGAAGGCTGCCTTGCGCTTCAGATACTCGCCGCGCTGCCGCCAGCCGAGGCCGAAGCCCGGGAACTGCACATCGGCGATCAGCTTGAAATTGCGCTCGGGCTCGGCAACGGTAGTGATGCCGATGCGCCGAAATTGCTCGTCGAGAGCGCCGATCCAGGGTTGGTAGCTGTAAGGCCCGGTCCAGGGCAGGATCACTTCGTAATCTGCCCACTCCCGCGAACTGGCGGCGAATCGTACCTCTACCTGTTCCACGGCGGTACCGACGGTCGCGCGAGCTTGTCCTGTATGCGTCAGCGGACGTCCCGCTTGCAGCGCCACCCTTCCGGACCCAGCTCCGCGCGCGATCACGCGCCCAAAACCGTCGATCAGCTCAATCGAAGCCGGCCGCGTCGCCTTCCACGTCACCTCTACGGAGCCGCCTTCACTAATCACATCAGGTGCGACGCTGAGATCCTCGATCTTGTCCGGCTGCGCCACCTCCACCGTCGTGATCTGCCAGTCCGAAGGGCTCTGTAGTTCCAAGAAATACCGCCCTGGGAGAAGCTTCCATGCCGCCGGCCGCGAGCCGGTGCCGGATGCCTTGACTTCGCCGGATTCCGTTTTCAAGCGCCACACGATGTCACCCGCGTTCCAGTCGGGCGTTTGCGTGGGTTCGCGCCGCGCCGCCCAGATCAGCGCACGGCACATCATGGCGTAGAAGTATTCCCAATACAGGTCCACGGAGTGAATGCGTGCAGACATCGGCATCTGCAAGCTCAAGCCGTTGTTGCGGTACGCGAAGGCCACCACCCGCCCCTTGCCATATTGCTTGGACACCACCACCGGATGGCCCGTGGCGGATTCCACAAGTACAGTGGCGTCCGGGTCCGCCTGGTAGATGAAGTTCTCGAGATCCCGAAATGGAAAGCTCTCCACCGGAATCGCGCGCGTGATGTAGTGGCCACCCACCCGGTGCCATGGCGATTTCTCGATGGCGGTCTTGCCCGGAACTGCCAGTTCAGCGGCCTCGTCCTCGGCGAAGGGCACGCCGGCCGCTGGCGTGATCGGCGAGATTGGGGCTCGGTCCGGACGCACCAACACCAGGCCGCACCCCTCGCGTACACGACGCTCGATGGCCGCACGGGAGGCCGGCGTGAACCGGTCCCAGCCATGGTTCATGGGCATCAGAATCACATCGCATTTCTTGTCGCTCGTCAGTTCTTCTTCCAAATAGGAGTAGATAAGCCGCAGATCGCCTTTCTCCGCGCGCGTGCCGTAATCGGCGCCGAAGGCCATAGTCCAGGTGTTTAGGTCCCAGGAAGGGTCGATCGTAACAGTAGTTAGATCGAGCGAGAGCCGCTCGGCCAGTTCAACCACTGTGCGCCCCTCGCGCACGGTCGGAACCGCCAGCAGCTTGACCGGCCCGCCTGCCAAGGGACGCGCCCACGGAACATGCGGCGTCTCGACGGTCAGCAGATAGGGCGACTCCAGACGTGGCTTCTGGGCCGCAAGCGGCGAGAGGCACCCCAGCGCGGCAACTACAGCTCCCGTTCGTAGCAATGTTCCGATCATAACGACACTCCTAAAAAAAAATAGCGGAACGGGCCCCTGTGGGAACCCGTTCCGCTCAGCGTGCAGAGGCGCAGTTAGAAGGTTAAGCGCGCGGCCAATTGAATCTGCCGCGCAGTGTTCGATACACCAAGGATCTGGCCAAACTGCGGGTCTCCAACCGTCTGGTCCGGGTCTGAGAGCACCACCCGGTTGAAGATGTTCAGCATGTCGCCACGGAACTCGAAGAAAACTCCCTCCCTAAACGGGAACCGTTTGAAGATCCCGGCATTTTCCGAAGGCTGCCACGGACCTCGCAGATTGCCGAAGTAGCGCGGTGTATTGCCGAGGCTTAAGACGACGCCGTTCGGCGTTACCGGTGGATTGGTAAAGGCGTTCGGATTGAGGTACGGTTTGCCGATATTGGCCGCGAAATTCAGACTCCCTGACTGGCTGGACATCAGCGGCTGACCGGGTACAAAATCGGCGCGAATCGTGCCGTTGTAGAGATAGTCGCTCGTACTGATGCTCGTTCCAATGGAAAGCGCGTCGCCGGACTGGTACTGCTGATTGGCAGTGATGGTCCAGCCTCCGAGGACCTGGTTCACGATGCCGCCTCTGTTCAGGAACGGCCGGCCTTTGCCGAAGGGTAACTCGTATATCCAGGTCAGACGCAATTGTTGTGGGTGGTCGAAGGTAGCGACCGATTTCTCCAATTTGCGGTTATAAACGTCCTGAGAGTATCCGGCGTAGTAAATGTTGTTGCTGTCGGTGTCGGTGAGGGTCTTCTGGAACGCATAGCTGACCAGGAACCCGAGCCCCTTGGAGAGCTTGCGCGTGGCCACTACTTGCAGAGCGTTGTAGTTGGAACTCCCGTTAAACGCGAAGTGGTTCGTGATGCCGCCGCCCGCGTACTGCGGATACGGCAGCAGGGCCTGTGCGACTGTGCCGGTAAAGCCGGCGTAGGGCAGCGGGATGCCTGGAGCGCAGGATGTTGTCCCGCAGTTGTTCAGCAGCTCGTCGCCTAGCGATAGATACTTAGGATTGAGCTGGTTCATGTTTGCGAAGTTGGCCGAGTTCAAACGGTTACCCCGATCGCCCACGTAGCTGGCCTGGATTACCGTCTGGTTCCCAAGCAGGTACTGAATACCGAGAGTGTAGTTTTGCGCGTACGGCTGGCGGGCCGAGTTCGGGGCGATGTACGAGATAACACTTCCGTTGTCCAGCGCCGGGTTCTTATCTGGCAGTGTGAAGGGATAGGCCGGAAAGCCCTTATCCCAGTTGAACGCTGGATTCATGACTTGGGGAACGTAGTTGTTATTGCCGTAGTAGCCGTCAATGGTGGCCTCTCCAAAGGAGTTGGCAATCGGCGGCGTGTACATCAGACCGTAGCCGCCGCGCAATACGAGATTTTTGCGGGCCTGATAAGCAAAGCCGACGCGCGGGCCAAACTCGCCGTAGTACGTGTTCTGCCAGGAACTGCGGCCCGTGTTGCTCAGAAAAGTTAACGCTCCAGGGTAGCCCCCTGCGCCGGGGTTGGGCGTGCTGGGGTTGAAGGTTGAGGAGATGCCGTGGATTTCGGTTTCGCCACCCACGATGTCCCAGCGCAAGCCGAGGTTGAGCGTGAGCTTGCGGGTTACCTTCCAGTTGTCGGTCACATAGAGAGCCGGGTTCCAGGTGTCGGTCTTGGTAGTGTTGATGTATTCCACAGGCACAGAGCCGCTGGTTACATCGCCCAACAGAAAACCGGCATAAGTGTAGCCGGTGGTACCCAGATTATTCGGGTCGGCGGTCGTGTTGGGTCCGAAGGTGAACGTGCCCGAAGCGCCCCAATTCCAGGGCTCGACGTAGTAGTACTTTCGAACTTCGACGCCAAACTTGATTTCGTGTGCGCCGTGGACCCAGGTGGTATCGTTCGTCACGATGTAGCTGCCGTTCGGGG
>Ga0181536_10007951_pt1 | contig 10333 bp, 11 predicted proteins | sample PEATcosm2014_Bin_41_FD_121105 | JGI IMG/M metagenome (GOLD analysis project Ga0181536, IMG submission 121105) | Peatland microbial communities from MTU Mesocosm Facility, Houghton, MI, USA - PEATcosm2014_Bin17_60_metaG | ecosystem: Environmental > Terrestrial > Soil > Wetlands > Peat | place...
TCGCCTTCCTGGTTGCCTATATCCTTTCCTGGCAGCTGACCTCGACTGCTCCGTTCGGCTATGACGGGTGGCGCTGGGTGGCGTGGATCGGCTCAATCGCCGCTGTCGCCGTCTGGTGGATCCGGCTCGGTCTGCCCGAAGGCCCGCGCTGGCTCGCGCAGCAGGGCCGGATGGAAGAGGCCGAGAAGGTAATGGAGGGGATCGAAGCCCGGGCCGAGGCCGAATCCGGGCGGCCTCTGCCGCCGCCGGAGACGCCCCATTACCAGGATCCCCGCAAGGGCACCATCGTCGAGATCTTCAGCCCGCGTTATCTTAAACGCACGATCATGCTGATGCTGTTCAATTTTTTCCAAACGGTCGGGTTCTACGGCTTTGTCGCATGGACACCGACCTTGCTCATCGCCAAAGGCATCCACATCACCCAAAGCCTCGAATACAGCATGATCATCAATATATCCGCCGTGGTGTTTCCGCTCCTGATCATGCTGTTCGCCGACGAGTTGGAACGGAAATGGCACGCCTGCGCCTCGTGTCTCGCGATCGCCGTGTTTGGCGTCTGGTTCGCCAACGTCACCTCGCCGGCCGCACTGATCATACTTGGATCTTGTCTGGGTATGTCAACGCAGTGGCTCTCTTATGGGCTGCACAGCTATCAGTCGGAACTCTATCCGACGCGAATCCGCGCCCGCGGGATTGGGTTCGTGTATTCCTGGAGCCGGCTCAGCGGCATCCTCACCCCGTTCTTTGTCGCGTTTTTCCTGCGGGACTACGGTGCCACGGGTGTGTTTGTCTTCGTCGCCTTCTGCATGGCGGTGGTGATCATCTCGGTCGCGGCGCTCGGTCCGCGCACCAAGAAGCTGCAGCTGGAGGCGATCGCGCACTGAGCAGGGGGGCTTCGGCCCCCTTTGACCGGCATCTTCGCGCGGCTCGGAAGGCCTGTGTGGTGCCTTCCGGGCTGTGGCGGTTGAAGCCTTTGTTCGGAAACGTCCGGAGCGGACCGCGGCGCCGTCAGTTCCCGCGCTGGCGCGGAAGCGTCAACCATGTCTCCGAACGTACGTCAGGTATGTGTCCGGTCTGTACATCAGGCCGGGCCATTTGCGACAACACAACGTTGCCAGTGATGGCCCGATCAATTCGGGCCATGACGACGCGTGCCGGCCATGCTGGTTTCGTGGCAGCCCGCCTTGCCGCCAAATTCCGCCCGACGCCTAACCGACCTTCCAGATTTCCCCGGTCCGCGCGATGTGTTTGATCGGCGTCAGACTGTCCACCTGAAAGCCGGTCTTTTGCAGCCAGGCGTCGAATTCCGCCTGCGTGTTGGCATGACATTCCGCGAGCACGCGTCCGTCCGCCAGCGCGACCACCTCGGTGATCGTGGTGCGCGGGTCCAGGCGCCACTTTTCCGTGGCCTTCAGATCAGCGGTGAATTTGCCCAGATCGTCCCATCCAGGCACCTTCCCGATCGCGATCCAGCGTCCCATGTCGTCTCCTCCGCCGTTTGGAACGGCGCTACAACGGTTAAGCCTCTTTCGGCGCCACGAACGGATAGGGGATCGGCCGGCCGCCCTTGATCGGCAGCACGATGGTCGCCGTTCCCGGACATGTTTCGATGTCCGTTTGAAGCTTCATCCCCACGTCCATCTCGACCAGGCCCAGTCCGTCGGCGACCCGCTTGTTGGTCACTTTGGCCCAGACGGTGAGCGTGTCGCCAGGAACGATCATGGCCCGATGTTGAAACTGGACCTTCCATGGCCAGCCGTCCGGCAGGCAAAGATCCTTCAGATAGCGCGGCAGAATGCTCTGCTTCCATGACCCCTGCCCCAGGATGTTCGGCAGCCCGTCGTGATAGACCGCGAAGTTCTGGTCGTAATGAATCCGGTGCCAGTTCTCGATCGCGGCACTCCAGCGGAACAGGTGGGTCGGCGTCAGCGGGCCGATCACCAACGGCGGCATGTCCTGACCGACACTCACATCGTCGAACCAGGTCTGCTTCTTGGTACGAAGCTCGTCCGCGGTCACCATGATTTGAGTCCTCCTGATGCGGCCGGGCTTAGCGGCGGATGGTGGACGCGCGCAGGATGCACAGCACCTCGCCATCCTGGTTGGTGTAGGTCGTCTGCGTCGTCACCACCAGCATCGCCGTGCCGTCCTTGGTGACGCGCCCCTTGATGTCGTGGTACTTCGCCTGGCTGTAGATATGGTCGCCCAGAGCCGGGTATTTGTAGACCTCGATCTCGTTGCCGGCGTTCAGAATGCGCTTCAACGGCGTCGGCAGCGAGGGCAACTGGCCCTTGCGATCGGCGCCACCCTCGCGCACCCCGCCGATGCCGTCCGAGTTCGGGTTCTCCCGGAACGCGCGGCTGATCGGGTCCTCAACGCCGGCCAGCGTCTTGCGCCCGATATAGGAGCAGTAGATCGGCGGCGTCACGATCCCGCCGAACTTCGTCGACTTCGCGAACTCATCGTCCCAGTAACGTGGATCGGGATCCATGATCGCGTTGGTGAAGATGCGCAGGCCTTCGCGCTCGATGCCCCAGGGCGGACTGGCCTCGACCTTGTCGGCGGACATGCCAATCAGCGCCTTGACCTCATCGGTCAGAGGGTTCTTTGTCTCGCTCATGCAACGCTCCTTGGTGAGCAAGGACGGGCCGAAGCGTCAGGCTTCAGCCCGCCAAAGCAACAATCCGCTCTCCGCGCGGAGAGCGGACGCCCTTACTCCGCGGCCTGGGCCAGTTGCGGCTTCGGGAAGAACGCCTCTTCCCACGGCCAGGCGCCGTCGACCTCATACGTGGCCTGGCCCTTCAATGCCCGGTCGAGATACGGGCTGCTGATCGGCTTGTCCCACGGATAGATGCAGCCTTCGTAAACCTGCTTGCCGAGCTTGAAGTGCTTGGCCTGCTCCACCGTCTCGACGAATGGCGCGTTGGCGTCGACGAACTTGTCCGGCGTCATCGGCCGCGGACCGCCGCGGGAGACCATGCCCCAGGCATAACGGCCGATCATCTTCTCCAGCATCCAAACGCAGTCGATCAGCTTGTCGAGATTGACCCCGGTTTCGATGCCCATGCCTTCCAGCATGTGCATGAAGTCTTCCGTCGGCGCCATGCCGGTCGCCTGACCGTTGCCGCAATACGGGCAACCGCCGATCCCGCCGATGGTGCCCTGCAGGTGCAGCGTGTCATCCGCGTCGAGCGTCTTGATCGCGGCATAGGCCGAGGTGATCGCCATGCCTCGCGCGTTGTGCAGATGCGCGCTGAACGTGTTGATCTCCGGCCATTTGCGCTTCACCCGGCCAAAGATTTCCTCGACCTTCACCGGATGGCACCAGCCCATCGGGTCGCCGATGCTGACCGAGGTCACCTTGATGCCGACGGCGTCCCACAGCGCGTGCTGGTGTTCCAGAAACGCCATGGTCATGTCGACCGTGAAATCACCGACGAAGTTGGAGCCGAAGGTGGCATTGGTGCCGATTCCGGCCTCTTTGGTGCCGTCCCGCACCGTGTTGTCGATCACCTTCTGCCACGCCGCCATTTCCTGCATCTGCGAGCGGTTGGTGTTGCGGCGGGCGAACACGTCGCATTGATGCACCCGCAACTGCGGCCGCTTGCTCCGTACGATCGTCAGCGGTGGCGAATATTGCTTCGCCCGCTCCACGCCCTTTTCGTTCAGCGCCAGCGCGGTGTACATCACGCCCGGCTTCGGCGTGAATTTGGTAACGATCTCATCGATCCGCGCCATCTGCGGCGTGTATTTCGGGCTCACGAAGGAGCCGATGACGATCTGCTTGAGGCCGGTCTCCGACAAGGCATCCAGCAGTGCGACCTTCTGGTCGACCGGGATGTCCTTGCTTTCAATCTGCATGCCTTCGCGCATGCCTTCTTCGGTGTAGACGATTTTTGGGTACCGTCCTGACATTGGGTTCCCTCCATGGGTAAACGCGAGGCCGTTGGGATCAGCTGGTAAGACGCCTGGACTCTCCGCCCGTCGTTGCCCTACGTCAAGTCTTTACCGCTTTCCGCCGTGGCGGCGGAGCAAAGCAACGGCACGGAGTGGTTAACGGCGTGACGATCGTTTTCATCGGCGATATTCATCAACAATGGGATTGCGTCGCGCGTGGCCTGACCGCGTGGGCGGAAACGCCGCGTGCCGCGGTGCTGCTGGGTGACATCGAATGCACGCGGCCGCTGGACCAACTCGCCGCGCCGCTACTGGATCGTTCTATCGCGGTGCACTGGATTTTCGGTAACCACGACAATGACGGCGGCCCGGAGATGTGGGCGAACCTGGTCGAGCCCGCGCGCAATCCCCGCACCGCGCCCGGCGCGCTGCATGGCCGGGTGACCGAGGTCGCCGGTCTGCGCATCGCTGGTCTGGGCGGCACGTTCCGTCCCCGCGTCTGGGACCCGCCGGCGGCGCCCAGAGTGCACCGGCGCGCGGACCTGCTGGACGACCTGGCGCGGCTCGGTACCGCCTGGCGAAGCGATCACCTTAAGGCCATGGCGCACTCGCTCGGCTCCACCGCGATCTGGCCGGAGGATTACGATTCCCTGGCCGGACAGCGCGCGGACATCCTGGTGACGCACGAGGCACCCGCCAGCCACCCGGCCGGCAATGCCGCCCTGGATGCTCTGGCGCGGGCCATGGGGGCGCGGCTGATCGTGCATGGCCACCACCATGTCAGCTATCGCGCCGTCGCCGCCGACGGCATGCGGGCGATGGGGGTCGCCTCCGCCTGGGCCACCAGCCACGACGGCACCGTTCTGTGGCGGGGGGAGACGCCCCGCCGTTTGCCGCCGATGCACGACGGCTGGACGCTGGAGGCCGACCTGTCAGGCCCGTGACGTTGGGAACCGCGGGTCCATGTAGTGGATCATCCGCGCCTCATCGGCCACCGTGTCCAGCACCGCGCAACTCAGGTGCCTTCCGTCGCTGCTGTCCCGCCCTTCGCCCGCCGAGCCCGGGTTCACCACCAGGACGCCGCCAATCCGCGTCACGACATGCGCGTGGGTGTGCCCGTATAGCACGTAGTCCGCGCCCGCCTCGGCGAACAGCGCCAGTTTCTCGTTGTGCGGGAAGATGTACTCGCCGCGCGGTTCCCATGGCGTCGAGTGAATCATGAGCAGTTTCTTCCGCCCATAGGTCAACATCCGGCGGTGCGGCTGACCCGCGAGGAACGCGACCAGTTCCTTATCCACCCCGTCACGGTCCGCCCGTTCCGGGTCCATGCTGGCCAGGAAAGCCTCGTCGTGGTTGCCGAGTATGATGCGCGCGTCAAGGTCTTTCAAAAGCGCGACGACGTCGTTGGAAAACCGGGTGCGGTCGATGATGTCACCCAGACACAGCAATTCGTCGATCGGCCCCATCACGGTGAGCGCCTCACGCAGGCCCGCGATATTGCAATGAATGTCCGAAACGATCCCCAGCCTCACCGGCGGCGCCCCTGTCCGGCCAGCGTGCGCGCGATCGATCGGCCAGCGTCTGCCGGTGGCGGCGCGGGCATGCGACTCCTCCTTGGTTCTTGTACGCGCGCAGGATAAGCGGCCGGAGCCGCGCGGCAAAGAGGGTCCTGGACCGTGTCAATCCAGCGTGATGTGCGCCTCGCGGATGACCTTGCCATTGGTTTCGATGTCATCGCGGATCACTTTCGCGAAGTCTTCCGAATCCAACGGTTCCGGAACCATGCCGATCCCGTCGAGCTTTTCCGCCATCTCGGGCGCGCTCACGATCTTCCGGAACAAGGCCGACAGCTTCGTCACGATCGCGGGCGGCGTGCCGCGCGGCGCGAACACGCCATACCACGCCGAGGGCCGGACGCTCGGATAGCCCGCTTCCGCCATGGTCGGAACATCCGGCAGGGACTGCCAGCGTTTGTCGCCCCCGACCGCCACCGCGCGCATCTGACCGGCGCGGATATAGGGCAGCAACACGCTCTCCACGACGCCCTGCACGCGCCCGCCCATGAGATCGTTGATCGCCGGCCCGCTGCCTTTGTACGGCACATGCACCATGTCGGTGCCGGACGCGAGCTTCAGCATCTCCCAGCTTAATTGCGTGATCGTGCCGTTGCCGGCCGACCCGAAGTTGAATTTGCCGGGGTTTGCCTTGGCATAGGCGACAAGGTCCTGGACCGTTTGGATGGGCAACTTTGGGTTGACCACGAACACCATCACCGCGCGCGTCAGCATCGCCACCGGCATCAGATCCCTGACCGGATCGTACGGGACCTTCATCAGTTGCGGGTTGACCGTCAGCGCCGCGCCGGGCGTTTCCAGGATGGTGTAACCATCCGGCGGCGCCTTGGCCGCGAGGTCGGTGCCGATGCTGGCCCCCGCGCCTGGTCGGTTATCGATGACGATCGTTTGTCCCAGGGCCTCCTGCAACTTTGGCGAGACGACCCGCGCGATCGCGTCACCGCCGCCGCCGGGCGGATAGGGCACGATCATGCGAATGGAATGCTCGGGAAAACCGGCGGCCTCGTCAGCCCATGCGCGGCCGGCGAGCCGGGGCAGCAACGGCGCGGCCAGCAAGGGGACAAGCGAACGGCGGCTGAGCATGGCGGGAAACTCCATCAGGGATTGGCGAGCCGCGCCTGGCGATCGCGGAACGCCGAGCGCGAGAAGACGAACACCAGCACCACCGCGAGGATCAGCATGGCGAGGCTGATGGGTTCCGTGAGGAAAACAGTGAAATCGCCGCGCGACAGCAGCAGCGCGCGCCGCGTGTTTTCCTCCAGCATCGGACCGAGCACGAGGCCGAGGATCAGCGGCGCGGGCGAACAGTCCAGTTGCTTGAAGATAAAGCCGGCGAACGCGAACACCGCGGCGAGATAAAGATCGAACGTCGCGTTCGACACGCTGTAGACACCGATGCAGCAGAACACGAGGACGGCCGGATACAGCACGCGATAGGGGATCGCCAGCAACCGCACCCAGATGCCGACCAGCGGCAGGTTCAGCACCAGCAGCATCAGGTTGCCGATCCACATGCTGGCCACGACGCCCCAGAACAGATCGGCGTGTTGCTCGATCAGCAGCGGGCCGGGCGCGATGCCCTGGATGATCAGCGCGCCCATCAGCAGGGCGTTCGCCGCCCCCGCCGGAATGCCCAGTGTCAACATCGGAATGAAATGGGTGAGCGCGGCGGCGTTGTTGGCGGCTTCCGGGCCAGCGACTCCCTCGATCGCGCCCTTGCCGAACCGGGACGGATCTTTGGCCAACTGACGCTCCATCACATAGCTGGCGAAGGAGCTGATCAGCGGCCCGGTGCCGGGCAGGATGCCGAACGCGGACCCGATGGCGGTGCCGCGCAAAATCGCCGGCGTCGACGCTTTAAGATCCGCCCTGGTCGGCAACAGGCCGGTGATTTTCGCGCTGAGCGGCACGCGTTCATGCAAGGCGCCGACATGCGTGATGACGTCGGCGAACGCGAACAACCCGACGGCGGCGGCGACGAAACTCACCCCGTCGTCCAGCGCACTCCGCCCGAAATCGAACCGGATGGTGCCCGAGTTCACATCGGTCCCGACCGTGCCCAGAAGCACGCCAAGCGCCGCCATCGCGGTCGTGGTGATCAACGACTCCGAGGACAACGCCGATGCCGTGACCAGTGCCATGACGATCAGCGAGGCATAGTCCGCCGGTCCGAACATCAGGCCGACGCTGGCCAGTGGCGGCGAAAAGAACGCGATGATCACGACGGCGACACAGCCGGCGAAGAACGACGCCAGCGCCGCGATGGCGAGCGCCGGCCCGGCGCGTCCTTGCCGCGCCATCGGATGGCCGTCGATACAGATCACGACCGATGTCGGCTCTCCGGGCATGTTGAGCATCACGGCGGTGGTGGAGCCCGAGTGGTGCGCGCCGTAATAGATGCCGGATAGCATGATCAAGGACGCGACCGCCGGCAGCTTGAACGTGAACGGCAGCAGCATGGCGATTGTGGTGACCGGGCCGAGGCCGGGAAACACACCGACCAGCGTGCCGAGGAACGCGCCGGCCAGGCAATACAGGAAATTCTGCGGCGTGACGGCGACGGAGAAGCCCAAAGCGATATTGTCGACGACGCTCATGCCGGGAACGCGTGCCACGGCATCCCGAGGCCGTGAATGAACAACGCGACCGCGATGGCGATCAGCACGAGGCCAATCGCCAGCACTTCCAGCGGACGCGTCAGCAGGCGTTGGTAGCAACCCAGAATGACGACCGCCGCGATCGCCAGCACGAGGCCGGCATGTTCGATGAGCAAGCCGAAGGCCACCACGCCGGCGAGGATGCACAGCAGCGGAACGATGTGCCACTGAATCGGCCCACGCCCGCCCTCGGGGCCTTCCACCTGGCCAATTTCCGTCCGCAACGAGGTGGCAGCCGACACCGCGCCCAGCAGCGCGATGAGCGCGGCGACGGCGAAGGGAAAATAGCCCGGTCCCATATGCGTCGCCGATCCCATCCGGTAACGCGCGCCATAAATCATGCCGAAGCCGCCAATCGTCAGGAACAGCAGGCCCGACGTAAGACGCCTGGCATCACCGATCCGCAAACGCATCAAAGGCCGCTCTACGACGCGCGGACATAAGTTTCGGGGCTGGTGAGGAATTTGCCGCGGCATTCCAGGCTGTCGAAATACACCCATTTGCCGTCGTGGAACTGCCGCGTGCCTTTCGTCGGATCCATCTCCGACGCGCCGTGCGCGGTGAAGCCGGTCGTCGCCCGCACCGCCGCCTCATCCACGCTCGCACCGCATACCGGGCATTGCGCCATCTGACATTCTCCTTTGTTCGTCGCTGTCTCAGGCGTCCGCCACGACCGGCACCGGCTGACCCAGGATCACCGTCCCGGGATGATCCAGCAGCGCCCGCGCGATCCGCGCGCGATGCTCATACGCCGTGCCAAGCCGCGTGGTCCAGGCGCAGACCCGGCGATACCAAAGCTGCAGATCGAACTCCATGATGAAGCCGATCCCGCCATGGATCACCTGGCAGCCGCGCACCACCGCCTGGCATTTTTCATTGCAGAACGCCTTGGCCTGCGACACCTCGACCGAGGCCGGCATGCCCTGGTCCATTTTCCACAATGCCTCATAGGTCAGCAGATCGCCGCCATCGACCCACATCAACATGTCGGCGCACATATGCTGCAACGACTGGAACGCGCCGATCGGCTGGCCGAACGCTTTGCGAAATTTCGACCATTCCACCGCCATCTCCATGTCCTTGCGCGTGGCGCCCAGCATCTGCGCGCACAGCAGGGCGGTGGCGCGGTCGATCAGGCCCTCGGCGATCGATGCCCCTTCGTGCAGACCGCCAACCAGCCGCGCCCGCGGCACCCGCACGGCGTCGAACGTCACCTCGCTCATGCGGTCCTTGGCCAGCGTCACCAGGTCGCGGTGCGAAACGCCAGCGCTTTGGGTGTCGACCAGAAACACCGACAATCCGGTGTCCGAGGTGCGGCACACCACCAGGCACTGATCGGCGGCGGCGAAATTCTCCACGAACAGTTTCGTCCCGCCGAGCACGAAATGATCGCCATCGGGAACGGCTCGCATGCGCACCGTTTCCGGCAGGAACCGCGGGTCCTGCTCGGTAAAAGCCCAGGTCAGGATGGTTTCACCGGAAACGACCTTGGGCAGGACGTCCTGGCACAAAGCGGCGTCGCCATGCGCGGCGAGGGTCAGCGCCGCCGCCGCCGTGCTCAGCAGCGGCAACGGCGTCAGCGCGCGGCCGACTTCATGCATCACCAGGCCGAGATAGGTCATCGGCAGGCCGCTGCCGCCGTATTGCTCGGGCAAGGCGAGGCCCTGCCAGCCAAGTTCGGCGGCTTCCCGCCACAGCTCGGGCGGATAGCCTTTCTCGTCCTTCTCCATGGCGCGCACCAGTTTGGTCGGACAGCGCGCTTCGAGAAACTTGCGCGCCGTCTCGCGGACCATGACTTCTTCTTCGCTCAGTGTCGTATCCATCGATTCTCTCCGGTCACTTCCTCGGCATGTCCAGGCCGCGGCGGCAGATCTGGTCGCGCATGACCTGGGTGCTGCCGTGGTTGATGCCGGACTGGAAGGCGCCTTGCAGGTTATGCGCGAAAATGCCGCTCTCCACCGCGTGCGGCGAGCCGTTCAGCAGCTGGCCGTACGGGCCGAGCATCTGCGCGATCGCCTCCGTCGTGCGCACGCCGTGCTCCGGCGCCCAGGTCTTTTCCGCCGAACCTTCGTAGGTGAAGTTGCCGCCGTGGTTGACGATCGACATGCTGCGCATGGTCATCAGCCGGCACACCTGCGCCTCGATCCATAGTTCGGCGATTTTGTCGCGGATCGCGGGGTCTTTGGCCGGGGCGTAGCCGTCGAA
>Ga0181536_10007953_pt1 | contig 10332 bp, 8 predicted proteins | sample PEATcosm2014_Bin_41_FD_121105 | JGI IMG/M metagenome (GOLD analysis project Ga0181536, IMG submission 121105) | Peatland microbial communities from MTU Mesocosm Facility, Houghton, MI, USA - PEATcosm2014_Bin17_60_metaG | ecosystem: Environmental > Terrestrial > Soil > Wetlands > Peat | place...
CGCCGTCGCGCGCTTCACTGATGCCGGGTACTAGCCGTAAGGCGGGGGACAATTCAGCCGAGCCCACGCCAGGAAGCAGGAGCAAGTGTTATCGGCGCCGGTGAAACCGAGCACGACTGGCGACTACGGATGGCCACGCTGGATGATGTCGATGGCGTCCACGCGCTGGCGTCACATCCGCTGGTGTATCGCTACCTGTTCGACGCGGCCGCGCCGAGCAGGGAATATATCGCGCGCCGGGTCGCACAAGGCATCGCCGATGCGGCCGCGATAGGGTTCGGCTTGTGGATGTTGCACGGTCGCAATGCGCCTTGCGCGGGTTGTGTCGAGTTGCGCCCCTACCCTTCGCCCGGCTGCGTCGAACTCAGCTATCTGTTGCACCCTGGCCATTGGGGCCAAGGGCTTGCCACACGCATGGCTTGGGCCGTGATCAGGCACGCCTTTCGCTCGCCTCGGATCGACGCCGTCATTGCCGGCGCCGATCTTCCCAACACTGCGTCGTTCGCGGTGATGCGCCGCCTTGGCATGCGGTTCCATAAGGCGGTGCCGTATCCGCTGGGGGCCGGCGAGGAATATGTGCTGTACCGCGGCGATCCCGGCCCGATGCCGCGTCCCGCCATGCTATCGCTGGACTGATTGCCCCGTCCTGGTAACGCCGGGCTGATCACCCGCCCGCGTACCGCTGGACTGATCACCCCCGCTTCTGCGCGGCCCACGCCTCGTAGCGTGCCTTGTTCTCCGCGTTCGGCGGATACAGGCCGGGCAGCGACGCACCCTTGTTCACCTCGGCCATGATCCACTCTTCCATCCGTTCCTGGTCCGCCGCGGTCGCCGCGACCTCCTCCAGCAGCTTTTGCGGGATCACCACCGCGCCGTCGTCATCCACCATGATCACGTCGTCCGGGAAGATCGCCACGCCGCCGCAGCCGATCGGTTCCTGCCAATTCACGAAGGTCAGGCCGGCGACCGAGGCCGGCGCCGCCCAGCCCTGGCACCACACCGGCAACCCGGTGCCCAGCACGCCCGCCACGTCGCGCACCACCCCGTCGGTCACCAGCGCCGCCACGCCGCGCTTCGCCATGCGCGCGCACAATATGTCGCCGAACACGCCGGCATCGGTGACGCCCATCGCATCGATCACCGTTATGACACCGGCCGGCATGTCCTCGATCGCGGCGCGGGTCGAGCGCGGCGAGGCCCAGGATTCCGGCGTCGCCAGATCCTCCCGCGCCGGCACGAAGCGCATGGTGAAGGCGCGGCCGACCAGCCGGGGCAGCCCCGCGCGCAGCGGCTTCGGCCCGCGCAGCCACACGTTGCGCAGACCCTTCTTCAGCAGCACCGTGGTGATGGTGGCGGTGGAAACGCCGGAGAGCTTGGCGACAATCTGCGGATCGAGGTCCATGGGGGGCTCCGTAGCTTTGGACGTGGCGAACGCCGTGTCCTGCCCGATCCCTTGCGCTCCGTCCAGCGAATGAGTGCCGGCGATCGGCCGCCCCACTTGTGGCGGCGCCCGCGATCCTTATGTCATGGCGTATGACAAAACCCTCGCAACAGTCTGCCTTCGCCCTGCCGATGATGATGATGGCCCGACTGACCATGGCATCATGGGAGACGATCATCCGCCGCAGCCTGATGATGGCCCAGGGCACCTGCTCGCCGGCCGAATATCAGCGCATGACCGCCGAAAAGGTGGCAGCGATGCAAGACTCGATGCTGGCCCTGGCGCGCGGACGCAGCCATGCCGCGATGTTGGCGCCGTTCGTCAGCCGCACCCGCGCGAACGTGAAGCGGCTGCGTCGCACGGCGTAGAGAGCAGTACAACCCACGCCCTGGCGTCAGCGCGCCAGATAGGCCACCGCGTCGTCCAGCGTGCTCAGCCGCCCGTATTCCGCTTCCGGAATGTCGATCCCGGTGCGCTCATGCACCGCGGCGATAAAGTCGAGGAAATCCATCGAATCCAGATCGAGTTCATCGCGTAGTTGCGCGCCGCCCGGCAGCCGATCGAACTCGGCCTCCGGTGCGATCGCGCCGAGCAATTCGATGATCAGCGCCTTGGCTTCGGCCTTGTTCATAGCGTCTCCGCCTCCTGCAACAGTTTATCGATCTCGGCGAGCAACAGCCCGCCGCGATGGCCGTCGCTCGCACGGTGATCGCCGGCCAGCGTCAGCGTAACGACCGGGCGGGGGCCGATCGCCCCGTCCACCACCCAGGGGCGCGTGACGATGCGGCCGAAGCCGACCATCGCGACCTGCGGCGGATTGATGATCGGCAGCACGCTCTCCGCCCCGCGTTCGCCGAGGCTGGTGACGGTGATGGTCGGGTCGGTCAGTTCCGAGCTGCGCACGCCGCCGCTGCGCGCCCGCCGCACCACGTCGCGCATCGCCGCCATCAGTTCGTCGAGCGAGCGCTGGTCGGCATCGCGGATCGCCGGGGCGATCAGTCCGCCACCGCGCAGCGAGGTCGCCCAGCCGATATGCACCCCCTCGCCGGGGCGGAAATGGCCGTCCTCCCAGAACCCGTTCAGCTCCGGCGTCTTCGCCAGAGCCAGCGCGGTCGCGCGCAGCAGCAGCGCCGCCGGCAGCAGGCGCTCCGGCGGGGCGCGGTCGCGGTTCAACCGTTCCAGCCGCGCCAGGGCGGCGGTGACTTCCACCGTCTGAGCCAGATAGTAGTGCGGGATCTCGCGCTTCGAGCGGCTCATCGCCGCGGCGATCGCCTGGCGCATCGCCGCGGGATCGAAGCCGCCGCGCCGCGCGGGCGCCGGCGCGGCCGGCGGGGCCGGCCCCTCGGCGGTCGGCGGGACCGGCGGCGGGGGCGGCGCCGTGGACGCGACCGGCTGTGCGGCCAGCGGGACTGCCGCGGACGCCGCCTCGACATCGGCAAGGGTGACGGCGCCGTCCGGCCCGGAACCCGTCACACGGTCCAGCGCAATACCGCGTTCGGCGGCGAGCCGGCGCGCCGCCGGCGAGGCGAGCACATGGCCGGCGACCCCAGTCGGCAACGACGCGGCGGGCGGCGCGACCGGCGGAACGGCGGGCGGAGCCACACCCACTGGCCGCATCGCCACGGGCGCTGGCCCGCCCGGCGCAACGGCAGCTTGTGCCGCGGCAACGGGCGCAGCGGCAACCGGTGCGGCGGCCACCGGCGGAACGGGTACCGGCGCAGGGGCACCGGGCGCGGGAGCGGCTGGCGCAGGAGCGACGGACGCAGGAGCGGCTGGCGCAGCGGCACCGGGCGCGGGAGCGGCTGCCGCAGGGGCACCGGGTGCCGCGGCAACTGGCCCTGCCGTTGGCGGCGGCGCGGCCGTCGGCGCCGGCCGCTCCGCCGCACCGGCATCGAACCGTGCCATCACAGTGCCGACCGGTAGCTTCATGCCCACCGGAGCAACCAATTCCGACACGATGCCGGCGCTGAACACCTCGATCTCGATCGCGCCCTTCTGCGTCTCCACGACGGCAATCACATCGCCACGCTTCACGCGGTCGCCGGGCTTCACCAGCCACTGCACCAGCGTACCCGCCTCCATGTCGGCGCCCAGCGACGGCATGCGGAAGTCGGTCATCGGCCAACTGTCCTCGATTTGTCGGAATAAGCCGCCGTTGCAACCCCCCGCGTCATGGCGGGGGGCGGCGCGGCCGTCACCGCGACACGGCCACAGAAAGCCGCGCTCATCGGCTGCGCACCAGCGCCAACACCGTCGCCACGATCGTCGCCACTTGCGGCAGTGCCGCCTGCTCCATCTGCGCGGCGTACGGGATCGGCACTTCGGCGGAACAGATGCGGCGGATCGGCGCATCGAGGTTGAAGAACGCCGCTTCGGCAATGCGCGCGGCGATCTCGGCGGACAGCGAGCCGGAACGCCAGCCCTCATCGATGATCACCACGCGGTGGGTGCGCGCGACCGAGGCCAGCAGCGTCGGCGTATCGAGCGGCCGCAGCACGCGCAGGTCGATCACTTCGGCCTCGACGCCCTCCGCTTGCAGCGCCTCGGCGGCTTCCAGCGTCTTGAACAGGCTGCCGCCATAGGTGATCAGCGTCACGTCGCGGCCGGCCCGACGCACCTGCGCGGTGCTGATATCCACGCCGGTCACCGCGGGATCCAGCACGTCCTCGCGATTGTACAGCATGACATGCTCGAAGATCAGCACCGGGTTCGGATCGTCGAGTGCGGGCTGCAACATGAAGCGCGCATCCTCATGCGTCGCCGGCGCCAGCACCTTCAGGCCGGGGATATGCGCGTACCAGCCCTCCAGGCTGTGCGAATGCTGTGCCGCGAGCTGGCGTCCCGCGCCGGTCGCCATGCGGATCACCACCGGCACAGCGAACTGGCCGCCCGACATATGCGAGATCGATGCGGCGTTATTGACGATCTGGTCGGCCGCCAGCAGGCTGAAATTCACCGTCATGATCTCGACGATCGGGCGGACGCCGGCGATCGCCGCGCCGATGCCGGCACCGACATAGCCGCCTTCCGACAGCGGCGTGTCGCGGATGCGGTCCTCGCCGAGTTCTTCCGACAATCCCTTGGTGACGGCGTAGCAGCCGCCGTAGCGCGCCACGTCCTCGCCCATCAGGAAGACGCGGGGGTCCGCCAGGATGGCGGCGCGGATGCCCTGCTTGCAGGCTTCGCGATAGGTGATGCGCTGCGGTTCCGCCGCGCCGGCTGACTGGCTCATTGCGGCACCCGATCCATGATGGTGAACCGTTCCAGATCCTTGACGTCTTCCAACGTGCCGGCTTCGGCGAAGGCCACCGCGGCGTCGATCTCCGCCGCGACCTCCGCCTCGATGCGGTCGATCTCGTCGGGATGCAGCATCGCGGTCTCGGCGAGCCAGGCTTGCAGCCGCACGATCGGATCGCGCTTGCGCCATACGTCGAGTTCCGCGCGCCCGCGATACGCCTGCGCGTCGAACATCGAATGGGCGCGGAACCGGTAGGTGCGGCATTCCAGCAAGCACGGCACACAGGATTCGCGCACCTGCGCGACCAGCCGGCGCGCCGCGGCTTCCACCGCCACCACGTCCATGCCGTCCACCACCTCGCCCGGCATGTGGTAGGCGACGCCCTTGTGGCCGATATCGGTGTCCGCCTCGGCGCGTTCCACCGCCATGCCCATCGAGTAGAGGTTGTTCTCGCAGACGAACAGCACCGGCAGCTTCCACAGCGACGCCAGGTTCATGCTTTCGTGGAACGAGCCCTCGTCCACCGCGCCGTCGCCGAAGAAGCAGGCGGTGACGCTGTTGCGCTTCAGCATCTTGTCGCCCAGCGCGGTGCCGACCGCAAGCGGCAGCCCGCCGCCGACGATGGCGTTGCCGCCGTAGAACCGGGTGGCGGCGTCGAACACGTGCATCGAGCCGCCGCGGCCGCGGCAGCAGCCTTCCAGCTTGCCGTACATCTCCGCCATCAACGGGTTCATGCCGATGCCGCGCGCCAGCGCCTGGCCATGTTCGCGATAGGTGGCGACGATCGCATCCTCCGGCCGCAGTGCCTCGATCACGCCGACCGACACCGCCTCCTCGCCGTCGTACAGATGCATGAAGCCGCGGATCTTCTCGGTCTGGTACAGCTCGAAGCATTTCTCCTCGAACCGGCGGATCCGCAGCATCGCGGTCAGCAGATGACGCAAATGCGTGCGGTCGAGATGCACCTTTGGCATTGCGGGGTCGTTCATCGCGTGTCGCTTTCCAGGGTGGATAGATCGCCTTCCGGCAGGCCGAGTTCGCGTGCCTTGAGCAAACGCCGCATGATCTTGCCGCTGCGCGTACGCGGCAGGCCGGGAGAGAACTCGATCTCCTTCGGCGCCACCACGGCACCCAGCCGCTTGCGCGCATGGCCGAGCAAGTCGCGGCGCAACGCCTCGGACGGCGTGAAGCCGGGCTTCAGCGCGACGAACGCCTTGACGATCTCGCCCGCCATCGGGTCCGGCTTGCCGATCACCCCGGCCTCGGCGACCGCCGGGTGTTCCATCAGCGCGCTCTCGACCTCGAACGGGCCGATCAGGTGGCCGGAGGATTTGATCACGTCGTCGGCGCGGCCGACGAACCAGTAGTAGCCCTCGGCATCGCGCATCGCGAGGTCGCCGGTCAGGTACCAAGGCCCGGCGAAGCATTTGCGGTAGCGTTCCTCCTCATGCAGGTAACCGCGCAGCATCGATGGCCAGCCGGCCTTCAGCGCGAGTTCGCCTTCGACCATCGGCGCGTCGATCGGCGTGACGCTGCCGTCGTCGTTGCGCCGCACGACGGCGGCCTCGATGCCGGGGAGCGGCCGGCCCATCGAGCCCGGCTTCACATCCATCGCCGCGAAATTGGCGACCATGATGCCGCCGGTTTCGGTCTGCCACCAATTGTCGTGGAACGGCATGCCGAACGCCTGCATGCCCCAGACCACCGCCTCGGGGTTCAGCGGCTCGCCGACGCTGGCCATGAAGCGCAGCGCCGCGAGGTCGGTGCCGCGCACCGCCTCGACCCCGAGCTTCATCATCATGCGGATCGCGGTCGGCGCGGTGTACCAGACGCTGACTTTCTCGTCTTGCAGGATGCCGTACCAGGTCGGCGCGTCGAACTCCGCTTCCACGACAACGCTGGTCACGCCATTGGTCAGCGGCGCGATGATGCCGTAGCTGGTCCCGGTGACCCAGCCCGGATCGGCGGTGCACCAGAAGATGTCGTCGTCGTGCAGGTCGAGGGCGTAATGGCCGGTGATGTGATGCGTCACCACCGCCTCGTGCACATGGATCGCGCCTTTCGGCTTGCCGGTGGTGCCGCTGGTGAAATGCAGCAGCGCGCGATCCTGCGGATCGGTCGGCGGAATGACGAAATCGGCGCTTTGCCCATCCACCAGGCGGTGCCAGTCGAGCGTATCGGGCACGTCGATCGCCGCGGCTTCCTCGGGCACCAGGATGACGTATTGCAGCGACGGCAACTGCGCGCGGAGCCCCGCCACCTTGCGGCGGTACAGCGGCTCGGTGGTCACCAGGACACGCCCGGCGCCGATGCCGATCCGGGTCGCCAACGGCTCCGGACCGAACGCGGAGAACAGCGGCGAGACGACGCATTTCGCCTTCAGCGCGCCGAGCACCGCGATGTACAACTCGGGGATGCGGCCGGCCAGCACGAAGACGCTTTCGCCCTCCGCGATGCCCAACTGGCGCAGGGCATTGGCGAAGCGATTGGTTTCCGCGCGCAGGTCGCGATAGGTGAGGACGCGACGCGTCCCGGTGCGGCCGAGCCAGCGCAGTGCCGCGCGGTCGGCGAGCGGGCCGTTGGCGTGACGATCCACTGCCTCATGCGCGATGTTCAGGCCTTGCCCGTTGGGCAGCCCATCCAGTTGCGCGCGTGCCGCCGCCCAGGTGAAATCGCGGCAGGCCGCGGCGTAATCGGGCAGGTTAGGCGGCACGCGCAGCGCCGCGGGCTTGACGATGCGGGGATAGAGTTCGGTCAGCAACGGCCGTCCGGCCACCCGGTCGGACATGATGCGTTCCTCCGCTGAATTTACGAAACCTTAAGCTCCGGTGCGCGCGGCGGCATTGATCGAGATCAAGCCAGGAGGGGCTTGCTCGCTTCGTCCCCCCGCGCCCGGATGGCGGCCAGAATTGGAAAGCGACTGCTCCCCCCTCCCCTTGTGGGCTTGGGCCGCGAAGCGGACCAAGGGAGGGGGGAGGGGTGCGTACATCCGTAGGCTGGCGGATGCACGCACCCCTCCCCCTACCCCCTCCCTCAAGGGGAGGGGGAGACTATCGCGACGCCAGGCCTTACCCGCGCACCCCGATCTGCTCCCATTCCGGATGCGGAATGGGGGCGGGATGCGCCGCCGCCGTCGCCTGCGGACCCCGCGGCAACCCCACCGGATGGAACCGCGTCGCCGACCAGCCGGCCATCTCCTCGTAGGTGCGATACTTCTCGTGCACCGCCGCCTGCGCCGCGGCGAGCAATTTCTCGGCATCCTCCGGCCGGGTCTGCACCAGCGAGCGGTAGCGGATCTCGTTATATGCATAGTCCTTGAACGGCAGCGTCGGCCGCGGGCTGTCCAGCACGAACGGGTTCTCGCCGAGTTCGCGCATCGCCGGGTTGTAGCGGAACAGCGGCCAGTAGCCGCACGCCACCGCCAGGTCCTGCTGCTTCATGCCCTGCTGCATCTCGATGCCGTGGGCGATGCAATGCGAATACGACAGGATCAGCGACGGCCCCGGATACGCCTCGGCCTCGCGGAACGCCTGGAGCGTCTGCTGCGGATTGGCGCCCATCGCGATCTGCGCCACGTAGACGTTGCCGTAGGCGATCGCCTGCAACGCCAGGTCCTTGCGTGCCACCCGCTTGCCGGCCGCGGCGAACTTCGCCACCGCCCCGAGCGGCGTCGCCTTCGACGCCTGGCCGCCGGTGTTGGAATACACCTCGGTGTCCAGCACCAGCACGTTGACGTCGCGCGCGCTCGCCAGCACGTGGTCGAGCCCGCCATAGCCGATGTCGTACGCCCAGCCGTCGCCGCCGACGATCCAGATGCTGCGCCGCACCAGGTGATCGACCACCGACAGCAGGTCCAGCGCGCCGGGCGCGTCACCCAACGCGCGCAGCCGCTGCGTCAGCACCGACACCCGCACCCGCTGCGCGCGGATCTCCGATTCACGCACCTGTGGCGCGTGCAGGACCGCCTGCACCAGTTCCTCGCCGAGTCTCGGCGCCATCCACCGCGTCAGGTTGCGCGCCAGTTCGACATGCTGGTCGGCCGCCAGGCGGAAGCCCAGGCCGAATTCGGCATTGTCCTCGAACAGCGAGTTCGACCACGCCGGGCCGCGGCCTTCACGGTTGGTGGACCACGGCGTGACCGGCAGGTTGCCGCCATAGATCGACGAACAGCCGGTGGCGTTGGCGATTTGCAGGCGGTCGCCGAACAATTGCGACAGCAGCTTCAGGTAGGGCGTCTCGCCGCAGCCGGCGCAGGCACCGGAGAACACGAACAGCGGCTCGAGGAACTGCACGCCGCGCACATTGGCGAAATCGACCCGCGCGCGGTCGTTCAACGGCAGCTCGGCGAAGAACCGCGCATTCTCGCGCTCGGGCTCGATCAGCGGCAGCTTGTCGCGCATCACGATCGCCTTGTCGGCGGCGTTTGTCGGGCTGGTCGCGGGGCACGCCTCGTAGCACAGGGCACAGCCGGTGCAGTCCTCGATCGAGAACTGCAAGGTGAAGCGCACATCGGGGAAGCCGCGCACGTTGATCGGTGCGGACTTGAAGCTTTGCGGCGCACCCTCCAGCCGCGCGGCATCGAGGTAGCGGGCCTGGATCACGCCATGCGGGCAGACGAAGCTGCACTGGCCGCACTGGACGCACAGATCTTCGTTCCACGCCGCGATCGTGTCGGCGACGTTGCGCTTCTCCCACACCGCGGTGCCGGAGGGCCAGGTGCCATCGATCGGCAGCTTGCTCACCGGGATTTCGTCGCCGCGGCCTTCCAGCATCATGGCGGTGACCTCGCGCACGAATTGCGGCGCCTGCGCCGGCACCGCCGGCGGACGCTCCCAGTTGCTGCTCGGCTCCGCCGGCACCTGCACCTCGAACAGGTTTTCCAGCGCCGCGTCCACCGCGGCGAAGTTGCGTGCCACCACATCCTCGCCACGCTTCTCATAGGACTTGCGGATCGCGTGCTTGATATGCGTGATCGCCTGCACGCGCGGCAGCACGTTGGACAGCGCGAAGAAGCAGGTTTGCAGCACGGTGTTGGCGCGCCCGCGCAGCCCCGCCTTGGCCGCCACGCCGGAGGCGTCGACCACGAAAAACCGCAGTCCGAGTTCGATGATCCGCTGCTGCATCGCGCGCGGCAGGTGGTCCCATACGTCATCCGGCCCGAACCGCGTGTTCAGCAGCAGGATGGCGCCGGGCGCGGCCAGCCGCAGCATGTCGAAGCGCTCGACGAACTGGAACTGGTGCACGCCGACGAAGCTGGCCTGCTGGATCAGGTACGGCGCCTGGATCGGCTGCGGCCCGAACCGCAGATGCGACACGGTCTGCGCGCCCGATTTGTGCGAGTCATAGACGAAGTAGCCCTGCGCATAGAGCCCGGCATCCTCGGCGATGATCTTCACGCTGTTCTTGTTGGCGCCCACCGTGCCGTCCGAGCCCAACCCATAGAACACCGCGGCCACGACATCCGGCGGTTCGACGCGGAATGCCGGATCCGGCGTCAGGCTGCTATGCGTCACGTCGTCGTTGATGCCGACGGTGAAGCTGTTGCGCGGCGCCGGCTGTTTCAATTCGTCGAACGCCGCCTTCGCCATCGATGGGTTGAAGTCTTTGGACGACAGGCCGTAGCGCCCGCCGATCACCACCGGCATGCGGAGCA
>Ga0181536_10007955_pt1 | contig 10331 bp, 8 predicted proteins | sample PEATcosm2014_Bin_41_FD_121105 | JGI IMG/M metagenome (GOLD analysis project Ga0181536, IMG submission 121105) | Peatland microbial communities from MTU Mesocosm Facility, Houghton, MI, USA - PEATcosm2014_Bin17_60_metaG | ecosystem: Environmental > Terrestrial > Soil > Wetlands > Peat | place...
GGCCGGCGACGCCGAAGACCCGACGCTCGCCCTCAACGCCGCCTTGATGCAGGACGGCGCGGTGCTGCGCGTTTCGCCCGGCTGCGTGCTGGAGCGGCCGCTGGAATTCGCGAATTTCATCTCGGGCGGCGCCGCGCGCTCGGTCTTTACGCGCTCGCTGGTGATTTTGGGCGCCGGCGCCCGCGCCACGCTGCTGGAGAGCTTCACGCCGCTGGAGCGCTCCGGCTCGCAGGAGAATCACGCGCTGGTCATGGTCCTCGGCGATGGCGCGAAGCTCGATCATGTCGCGACGATCGCGCCACAAACCGAGGAGGCCGTGCGCGTCGTCTCGCTGCTGGCGACGCTGGGAGAAAACAGCGCGCTGAATTCCTTCTGCCTCGTCGAGGGCGGCGGCCTTTTGCGGCGGCAGATATTCGCGACGCTTAGCGGCGCGAACGCCGATGTGTCGTTCAACGGCGCGAGCCTGCTGCGCGGGCGCGATCACGCCGACACCACGCTGGTCATCCGGCACGAGAGCCCTGGCGGCAAGAGCCGCGAATTTTTCCGTTACATCGTCGACGAGTCCGCGACGGGCGTGTTTCAAGGCAAGGTCAGCGTGGCGGCGCTCGCGCAAAAGACCGACGGCGCGATGCAATCGAAAGCGCTGTTGCTAGCGGACGGCGCCAGCATGAACAACAAGCCGGAACTGGAGATCTTCGCCGACGACGTGGTCTGCGGCCATGGCGCGACTTGCGGGCGGCTCGACGCCGACCAATTATTTTACCTCGAAGCGCGCGGCGTGCCAAAGCCGCGGGCCGAGGCGCTGCTGATCGAAGGCTTCGCCAATGAGGCGCTGGAGCGCGTCAAGGACGAAGCGACGCGGGATGCGCTGGCGGCGCGCGTCGCGGCGTGGCTGCGGATGCGGGAGGCTTTGTGATGAATCAACCGTTCGAAGCCTCGAGAGCGGCGCCTGTCTTCGACGTGGAGGCGATCCGCCGCGATTTTCCGATCCTCGCCGAGCGCCCCTACGGCAAGGAACTCGTTTATCTCGACAACGCCGCCTCGGCGCAAAAGCCGCGGCAGGTGATCGAGCGGCTGACGCATTTCTACGAGCACGAATACGCCAATGTGCATCGCGGATTGCATTACCTCGCCAACGCCGCGACCGAGGGCTTCGAGGGCGCGCGCGAAAGCCTGCGGCGCTTCCTCAACGCGGGCTCCGTCGACGAAATCGTCTTCACGCGCTCGGCGACGGAGGCTATCAACCTCGTCGCCGCCTCTTACGGCCTCGCGCACATTGGCGAGGGCGACGAGATCATTTTGTCGCTGATGGAGCATCATTCCAACATCGTGCCCTGGCATTTCCTGCGCGAGCGCAAGGGCGCCGTGTTGAAATGGATCGAGGTCGACGACGACGGCAATTTTTCGCTCGACGCCTTCGAAAAACTCATCACCAAGCGCACCAAGATCGTCGCGCTGACGCATATGTCGAATGTCGTCGCGGCGCCGACTCCGATCAAGGAAGTGGCGCGCATCGCCCATGCGCATGGCGTTCCCGTGCTGGTTGACGGTTCGCAGGGCGCGGTGCATCTCGACGTCGACGTGCAAGCGCTCGATTGCGATTTTTACGTCGTGACCGGCCATAAGCTCTATGGGCCGACCGGCATCGGCGCCCTTTACGGCAAGAGCAAATGGCTCGAAAACCTGCCGCCATTTTGCGGCGGCGGCGAGATGATCGAAACCGTCACGCGCGAGAGCGTCACCTACAACACGCCGCCGCAGCGGTTCGAAGCGGGCACGCCGCCGATCGCCCAGGCGGTGGGGCTCGGCGCGGCGCTCGAATACATGGAGAGCATTGGCCGCGCGGCGATCCGCGCCCACGAGGCCGATCTGACCGCCTATGCGCATGAGCGGCTGGCGGAAATCGAGGGCGTGCGCATCTATGGACGGGCTCGCGAAAAAGGGCCTATTCTCGCCTTCAATATGGATGCGGCCCATGCGCATGACATCGCGACCGTGATCGACCGCGCCGGCGTCGCCGTGCGCGCCGGCACGCATTGCGCGATGCCCCTGCTGGCGCATTTCGGCGCGACATCGAGCTGCCGCGCCTCTTTCGCGCTTTACAACACACGCGGCGAGATCGACCGGTTCGCCGAGGCGCTGATCCGGGCGCGGGCCTTATTCTCGTAAAGGAGGCGGACTTGAACAAGGCGGAGACCATGGAGAAGACCGCGAGCGCGGTCAACGCGGCGATGATCAATCTCGCGCCGAGCTGCGATCCCGAGGCGCTGGAGCGGCTCAGCGCCGACATCATCAAGGCGTTGAAAACGGTCTACGACCCGGAAATCCCCGCCGACATCTACGAACTCGGGCTGATCTACCGCATCGACATTTCCGACGACGGCTACGTCGACATCGACATGACGCTGACCGCGCCGGGATGCCCCGTGGCGGGCGAAATGCCGGTGTGGGTGCAAAACGCCGTGAATGCGGTGCCGGGAGTCGCCGACGTGAAGGTGCATATGGTTTTCAACCCGCCCTGGGACCAATGCCGCATGTCCGACGAGGCCCGCATCTCGCTCGATATGTGGTGAGGAGCGCGCGATGACCGATCCGGCGCCAAGAATCGGCGCTGTGCTTGAAACGGCTATTTATGTCGACGATCTCGCGCGAGCCGGGCGCTTCTACGAGGAGACGCTCGGGCTTGCGCCTATGTTGCGCGACGCGCGAATGTGGGCTTTCGACTGCGGGCCGGGAAGCGTGCTGCTGGCGTTTCTGCGCGGGGCCACGGCCGAGACGCTGCATCTGCCGGGCGGCGAAATTCCGCCGCACGAGGGCTTGGGGCGGCTGCATTTCGCGCTGGCCATCGCGGCCGAGGATCTCGGCGCCTGGGAGGCGCGGCTGGCCGGACTGGGTGTTGCGATCGAGGCGCGGATGAACTGGCCGCGCGGGGGCAAGAGCCTTTACTTTCGCGATCCCGACCACAATCTAGTGGAGTTGGCGACGCCGGGTCTCTGGGCGAATTATTGAGTGAATGGCGCGCGACGCGCCGATATCGGGAGATGAACCATGAGCCTCGCCCTGTCGTCCAACGTGCTGAGCCTGAGCGACGCCGCCGCCGAGCGCGTGCGCGGGCTCCTCAGGGTCGCGTCGTCACCCGTCACGGGCCTGCGCGTCAGCGTCGAAAAAGGCGGATGCGCCGGCATGTCCTATAAAATGGATCTGGCCGAACCCTCGCCCGGCGACGAAGTCGTCGAGCAGGAGGGCGCGCGCGTCATCATCGACGCCAAGGCGGTGCTGTATTTGCTCGGGACGCGCATGGACGTGAAGACCGATCAATTCTCCTCGACCTTCGTATTCGAAAATCCCAATCAGACTTCGGCCTGCGGCTGCGGCGAGAGCGTCGCGCTGACGCCGGCCGATCCCGGGCGAGTGGGATAGGCGCTCGGTCCGTTAGCATCTCGTTTACTTCGATGCTTCGTAAGGTCGAGAGGATAGTATTCTCTAAAATCTTTCTTCAGCTTCCGCGGCCCAAGCTATCGCACGCTCATAGTGTCGGAGTAGCTTGATGTCGTGTTTCCGCCCGCGTTTGTCGCACCTCTTCGTCAGCGCCGTCATGGCGATCGCGGCGGGCGTCATCTTAGCTCCTCCGACCGGCGTGGCGCGCGAAGGTCATCGCGTAAATCACGAGACGGACATCCCCGTGCTGTCGGCTCCGACACGGCAAGGGTTCGATGACATCATCGTGCGAATGGCGCCCTTGCGCCCGGCTCCCGGCGCTGTAGCGGCGAAGGCCGCGCCCGCGCCGGGTGTCGCGCGCGAAACGACGCCCGCGCCGGTGGTCGAAGCCAGCAAGGATTCCGCCGCGCCCAAGGACGCGGCGAAGACGGAGCCCGCGACGCTTCAAACCGCGCGGATGGACGGGAAGCCGGAGCTGAGGACCGTCGAACCGGCCATGCCGGCCGCCGCGGCCGTCGCGCAAGCGGCGAAGGCCGCCGCCCAGCCGTCGGCGTCGGTCGCTCAACACGAGCCGTCGCAAGGGATCAAGGGGCTGGATTTGAAGATCGGCGAAGCCGCGATGCCGGTGAAGGTCGCGGCCGCCGATCCGTCCACGCAGCCTGCTGTTTCCGGCGCCGCGCCCGCCGCGCAAGGCGCCAAGGCGCTGGATTTAAAAGTCGGCGAAGCCGTCTTGCCGGCGAAGGTCGCGACGGCCGATCAGTCGGCGAAGCGCGTCGAGCCGGTTCCGGCGCCCTCGACGCCAGTCGAGCGACAATCGCCGGCGACCGCCATTCAGACGGCCAAGCTTCCGGATTTGACGATCGGCGAGGCCGCCGCGCCGCGTCAGCCCGCGCCCTTCGCCACGCCTTCGGCCGCGCCGTCGACGCCAGTCGCGCAACCAAACCCCGCGCCCGCCGCGCAAGCGGCCAAGCTGCCGGATTTGAAGATTGGCGAGGCCGCCGCGCCTTCGGTGGTCGTGGCCGCCGCGCCGTCGACGCCTATCGCGCAGGAGACGCTGGCTCCCGCCGCGCAAGCGGCCAAGGCTCCGGATTCGAAGACCGCCGCGCCGCAAACGGTCGTCGTCGCCGCGCAGGCGGCCAAGCCCGCCGATCCGGCTCCCGCGGCGGCCCCCGTGGCGCGGGTCACCGCGGCGCAGGCTCCAACCAACGAGACGCTGGCCTATTCAGCGCTGCTGGCGCAGGGCGTGCGAGGACCGGTCGAGGTGCGCCTCGCCGATCGCGCGACGATGTGGCTCCCGGCCAATCGCGTCTATCTCGATGGCGAGCAGGCGCGCAAACTGCTCGGCGCCGGAAAGAACTGGGACAACGCCACGCAAGGCGTCGTGTTGCCGGCGACGAGCCGGCCGGACTGGATGGCCTATGTCAGTCTCGTCGACGATGGCTACATCAGCGATCAGGACGCCAAGGCGATGGACCCAGAGGCCGTACTGGGGACTTACAAAGCGAAGGTCGCCGCCGAAAATCCGGCGCGCGCGCGTCAGGGCCTCTCGCAACTGGAGGTCACCGGCTGGATGGAGGCGCCGCGCTACGACGCCAAGCATCGCCTGAGCTCCTGCGTCGGTGCGACGGTGCTCGGATCGAAGAGCGCGGACGATCGGATCGTCAATTGCAGTTCCTTCGCGCTTGGCGACCAGGGCGCCCTCAAGATCGTCGTCGCTGGCCAGGAGACGAATTACCAGCGCTTTAGAGGCGAATCCGGCGCGCTCATCGACACCATCGTCTACGACAAGGGCAAGGGATACGACGACGCGGACCTCGCCACGGTCAAAACCGCTCCCTACGGTCTCATCGCGCTGATGACTGGCGACACCAACTTCAAAAAAGTGACGGTCGCCCAGCCCGCCGCGCCCGCGCCCGCGCAAAAGCTGGGATTGATCGCGCTCCTCGTCGTCTATGCGCTGAAGTTCGGCAAAATGCTGCTGTTCGGCGTGGCCGCGGTCTTCGCTTTCGTCCGCTGGATGGCGCGCAAGCGCAACTCCGACGACAAAAAGCCGGCGAAGGCGGAAGTCGCCGCCGAGCCGATCTGGCGGCGCGCCATTCAGGCGGCGCGAGCCAGGCTCGGGTCGCGCGGCGAGCCCGCCCAGCCGGTCGCCGCTTCTCCCGGCGCCGCCGAGTCGGAACTGGAAGAAGCGCGGCCAAAGACCGGCGTCGGCGCGGCGCTCGCCGCCGCGCGCGCGAAATTGCCGTCGCTTCCGTTCCCGCGAAAGGGCTCGGAGCCGGCCGCGGCTTCGAACGCCGCGCCGCAAGGCGAGGAGTCGCCCGCGACTTCCTTGGCCAGACTGGCGTCGATGATGCGCACGAAGGCGCCGGAGGTTCCGGTTCAAGTCGATCTGTCGCGCCTCGAAAGACGCCCGTCCTTCGGCGCCGCGACCGCCGCCGCGGTCAAGAGGAGCGAGTTGGAAGTCGTTCGCCCGCTGCCGGGCGCCGCGCCAAAGCCTGCCGCCGCGGCCCCCGCGCCCGCGCCTCGGGCCGAGCCCGCGGAACCCACGCCGGCGCCCACGCTCGAGCCCTTCGCGCTGATCGAGCCGGGCGACGAGGCAGCGGCGTCCATCGCGATCTCCGCGCGCGAATCCTTGCGCGAGGCGAACGGCTGACGACCGTTTCCATCTAACGAAGACGGACCCTCGCGCGCGCCCTTTCCGGGAGCGCGCGCGGCGCCCGAAAAGCCGAGAAAAACCCCAATATCCGGACAAGCGAAGCGGGTTTTCCCGAGAAAGCCGCCTCTCATTTCATAAGCAACTGTTTTTACGCGTATTTCTTGCGCCGCAAAGGCTGGCGCGCGCCCCGAGAATCACCTATAGAAAAGGGAGGATTCAACAATAGATTCAGATTGGCGCCTCCCTTGGCCGAAGAGACAAACGAAAAAGACGGGCCTGGTCCTTCGGGTTCCGATATCCGTCCGGTGTCCATCGCCGACGAAATGAAGCGCAGCTATCTCGATTACGCGATGAGCGTGATCGTGAGCCGCGCGCTTCCCGACGTGCGCGACGGGTTGAAGCCAGTGCACCGGCGCATCCTTTATTCGATGAACGAGAACGGCCACACGCCGGACAAGGCGCATGTGAAGTCCGCGCGCATCGTCGGCGACGTGATGGGTAAATATCACCCGCACGGCGACGCGGCGATTTACGACGCGCTGGTGCGCATGGCGCAGCCCTTCTCGATGAGCCTGATGCTGATCGACGGGCAGGGCAATTTCGGTTCGGTCGACAACGATCCGCCAGCCGCGATGCGCTACACCGAGTCGCGCCTCGCGAAGCCCGCGCTCGCGCTGCTCGAGGACATCGACGAAGGCACGGTCGACTTCCAGCCCAATTACGACGACAAGGAACACGAGCCGACCGTCCTTCCGGCGCGCTTTCCAAATCTTCTGGTCAATGGCGCGGGCGGCATCGCCGTCGGCATGGCCACCAATATTCCGCCGCATAATCTCGGCGAGGTGATCGACGCCGCCATCGCGATGATCGACCGCCCCGATATGACCGTCGCGGAGCTGATGGAGATCGTGCCGGGGCCGGACTTCCCGACCGCCGCGACGATTCTCGGGCGCGGCGGCATTCGCAACGCCTATTCCACCGGGCGCGGCTCGATCATCATGCGCGCCAGCGCGCGGATCGAGACGACGCGCAAGGATCGCGAAACGATCATCATCAGCGAGATTCCCTATCAGGTGAACAAGGCGGCGCTGGTCGAGCGCATCGCCGATCTGGTGCGCGAAAAGAAAATCGAGGGCATCTCCGATCTGCGCGACGAATCCGACCGCGACGGGATGCGCATCGTCATCGAATTGCGGCGCGACGCGGTGGCCGACGTGGTGCTTAATCAGCTGTGGCGCCATACTTCGCTGCAGTCGAGTTTCCCGGTCAATATGATCGCGCTGAACGGCAAGCGTCCGGAGATGATGACGCTGCGCGACGTGCTGCGCGCCTTCGTCGATTTCCGCGAGACCGTTGTCACGCGACGCACCAAGTTCCGGCTCGGCAAGGCGCGCGATACCGCCCATTTGCAGGTTGGCCTCGCCATAGCCGTGGCCAATATCGACGAGGTGATTCATCTGATCCGCTCGTCGCCCGACGCCGCCGCCGCGCGCGAAGCCTTGATGGCGCGCGCCTGGCCGGCCAAGGACATGGCGCCGCTGGTCGCGCTGATCGCCGATCCCCGCCATGCGCTTGGCGAGGACGGAACCTGCCGCCTGTCGGAAGCGCAGGCGCGCGGCATTCTCGATCTGCGCCTGCAACGCCTCACCGCGCTTGGCCGCGAGGAAATTTCCGCCGCGTTGCACAAACTAAGCGCGGAGATCGCCGAATATCTGGAAATCCTCGGCTCGCGCGAAAAACTGTTCGGCATCATCAAGGACGAGATGCTCGAGGTGAAGCGGCTCTACGCGACGCCGCGCCGCACGCAAATCCTCGACGCCGAAAGCGATGTCGAGGACGAGGATCTGATCGCCCGCGAGGACATGGTCGTCACCGTCTCGCACGCCGGCTACATCAAGCGCGTGCCGCTCTCGACCTATCGCGCGCAGCGGCGCGGCGGCAAGGGCCGCTCAGGCATGCAGACGAAGGAGGAGGATTTCGTCCACCGCCTCTTCGTCGCCAACACGCACACGCCGGTGCTGTTTTTCTCCTCGCTGGGCCGCGCCTACAAGGAGAAGGTGTGGCGGCTGCCGCTCGCGGCGCCGCAGGCTCGTGGCAAGGCGCTCGTCAACATGCTGCCGCTCGACCCCGGCGAGCGTATCACGACGATCATGCCGCTGCCCGAGGACGAAGCGAGCTGGGCGACGCTCGACGTGATCTTCGCGACGACGCGCGGCACGGTGCGGCGCAACAAGCTGTCGGATTTCTCCGACGTGCGCCGCAATGGCATTATCGCGATGAAGCTCGACGAAGGCGAAGCCATCGTTGACGTAGCGACCGCGAGCGAGGCCGAGGACGTGCTGCTGACGACGAAAGACGGCCAGTGCATCCGCTTCCCGGTCACGGAAGTGCGGGTGTTCCAGGGCCGCACCTCGATGGGCGTGCGCGGCGTGAGCCTGAGCGAGGGCGATCGGGTGATATCGCTGTCGATCCTCAACCATTTCGGCGCCGGCGGCGACGAGCGCGCGGCCTATCTCAAGCGCGCCGTGGCGCTGCGCCGCGCGCAGGGCGCCGAGGTTGTCGAGGAGCCGGCCGTCGAGTCGGAGGAGGGCGCCGCCGTCGATCTTTCCGACGAGCGTTTCGAGGCGATGCGCGCCGCCGAGCAGATCATTCTGACGGTGTCGGAAAACGGCTACGGCAAGCGCAGCTCGTCGTTCGAATATCGCATCACCGGGCGCGGCGGCAAAGGCATCGTCGCGATGGCGGTGAACCAACGCAACGGCGCGCTGATCGCCTCCTTCCCGGTCGAGCACGGCGACGAAATCATGCTGGTGACCAACGGCGGGCAACTGATCCGCTGCCCGGTCGACGGCATCCGCATAGCGGGCCGCGGCACGCAGGGCGTGATCGTGTTCGACACGGCGGAAGACGAGCGCGTGGTGTCGGTCGAGCACATCGGGGATGTGGGCGAGGCGGAGGCGGAGGTGAGCGCGGCCGAGGGGGAGGGGTAGCGGGCTGAGTCCCGCCCTCTCATTCACCCCGCCGCGCCCTTCCTCGGCCTGCCGCCCTTCGCGCCATTGGCTCTGGCGGCGGCGGTCTTGGCGGGGGAGACGGCGCGCCCGGCGCGGCGCGCGAGCCAAGCCTTGGTTCCGAACACGCCGCAGATCAAATCCGGCACCGATAAATCGACGTCGAGCGCCTCCCAATGGAGGCCATAGCCGGCGCCGAGAATGTCGATCCCCGCGAGCTGATCCGGCGTCGCGCCAACCAATCCCTGCGCCAGGGCTGGCGGGAAGACGAAGGCGCATCCGTTGGTCATGTCGACGATCACACGATCGCTCGCGCGGTCGTAGCGGGCGCTCGCGGCGCGCGGCTCCTCCAGTCGCGCGCGGGCGCCGCGTCGCAAGGCCGCATCGATCTGTCGATCGGTGAGATCAGCCATGAATTTCTCTCCATTTGGCGAGGAGTTCTTGTTGGTTATCGACCATGATTTTCATAACGCGCCGCAACTCTCCATGCGTCATGCCGTCGGCCCAGACCAATTCGGGCGCGCCATCGGCGCCGCGAAGATTGACCTTGGCCTGTCCGTCACCGAAGGCGTGAACATGGGCCGGCTCGTGATCGTTCACGAAAAGGATGATCCTTATGCCTTGGGCGCGAAGGACAGTGACCATTTGGAATGGTAACCCATCACGATTGGTTTTCAAGGCCGACGTTGAAATCGACTTTTGTCCAATCTCCCACTTGCGGCCAAAATCCCCTATACCTCCCCCATGACCAGCCCCGCGCCGCGCGCCGCCATTTACACCGGCTCCTTCGATCCGCTCACCTTCGGCCATCTCGACGTGATCCGCCAGGGCGCCGGGCTGTTCGACCGGATTGTCGTCGCCATCGGCGTTCATCCGGGCAAGGCGCCGCTGCTCACGTTCGAGGAGCGCGCCGGGCTGATTTGCGGCGCCTGCGCCGGCTTAAACTCGGCTTGCGACTTCGCGGTGATCGGCTTTAGCGGCCTCGCGGTCGAGGCGGCGCGCGAGCAGGGGGCCGCGGCGATCCTGCGCGGTTTGCGCGACGGAGCGGATTTCGACTATGAAATGCAGATGGCGGGGATGAACGCGACGCTGGCGCCGGGCATAAGAACGGTTTTTATCCCCGCGTCAGTGGGGCTTCGCCATATTAGCGCTACTCTCGTGCGCCAGATCGCCGCTCTTGGCGGCGATATTTCCGCCTTCGCGCCGGCCGAGGCCGCCGACGCGCTCCA
>Ga0181536_10007956_pt1 | contig 10330 bp, 9 predicted proteins | sample PEATcosm2014_Bin_41_FD_121105 | JGI IMG/M metagenome (GOLD analysis project Ga0181536, IMG submission 121105) | Peatland microbial communities from MTU Mesocosm Facility, Houghton, MI, USA - PEATcosm2014_Bin17_60_metaG | ecosystem: Environmental > Terrestrial > Soil > Wetlands > Peat | place...
CGCTGGAAGCCTCCGGCACCAGCGGCATGAAGGCCGGCTGCAATGGCTGCCTGAATTTCAGCATCCTCGACGGCTGGTGGCGCGAAGGCTACGACGGCACCAACGGTTTTGCCATCGGTGGCGATTCCAACCCAAATAATGTCGAGGAACAGGATCGCGTGGACAGTGCCAATCTTTACCGGACGCTCACCGAACAGGTCATTCCGATGTTTTTCGACCGCGACGAACAAGGCATTCCGCGCCAGTGGATTCAGCGCATCCGCCGCGCGATGGTCACGCTCGTGCCGCATTTCACCACCGACCGCATGGTCAAGGAATACACCCGGAAATATTATCTGGCGAAGTGAAAGGAAGGTAGGGACAGCGCGCTGCGCTGTCCGGACGCCGCAGCGCGGCGTCCCTACCCGGCCAACTTTGACCGAGCCTACAATTTCCTTTCTTGCACTCCCCCGCCCCGTTCGTAATCTTTCCGCGTTTTAAATTATGAATTACAAAATTTCTCAACGCGCCGCGTCGCTCTCACCGTCGCTCACCCTGGCCATTGACGCGAAGGCCAAGGCCATGAAGGCCGCGGGCGAGGACGTTGTCGGCTTTGGCGCGGGCGAACCGGATTTTGACACGCCGCAACATATCAAGGACGCCGCCACCAAGGCGCTCGCCGCCGGGTTCACCAAATACACGCCTTCGAGCGGCATCCCCGAATTGCGCCAAGCCATCGCCGACAAGTTCCAGCGCGAAAACGGCCTCACTTACAAACCATCGCAAATCATCGTGAGCTGCGGCGGCAAACATTCCTGTTTTAACGTCATTCTGGCAACGTGCCAGGAAGGCGACGAGGTCATCATCCCCGCGCCGTATTGGTTGAGCTACCCGGAAATGGTGAAGCTCGCGAGCGCCAAGCCGGTGATTGTGCAAACCACCGACAAGACTGAGTTCAAAGTCACACCCGCGCAACTCCGCGCCGCGATCACGCCCAACACGCGGCTTTTCATCCTGAATTCGCCGAGCAACCCGACTGGCAGCGTTTATACGCCGGAAGAAACCAAGGCGCTGGGCGACGTTTGCGTGGAAAAGGGCGTGCTCATCATGAGCGACGAAATTTACGAGCACCTGCTTTACGATGGCGCGAAAGTAAAAAGCGTTGCCAGCTTTTCGCCGGCGCACCAGGAACACACCGTCATCGTTCACGGCTTCGCCAAGGCCTGGAGCATGACCGGCTGGCGTTTGGGATTTCTCGCCGCTCCGGAACCGATTGCGAAAGCAATTGACGCCGTGCAAAGCCATAGTACCAGCAACCCGACGTCGTTCGCGCAGAAGGGTGCGCTGGCCGCGATCACCGGTTCAATGGATCATTTGAAGGGCTGGCTGGTGGAATTTGACAAGCGCCGGCGGTTTGCGCATCAGAAGTTGAACAGCATTCCGGGTATTTCGTGCGTCAACGCGAAAGGCGCGTTTTACTTGTTCCCGAACATTTCCAAGACCGGCCTCAAGTCCACCGACTTCTGCGCGAAGCTGCTCGAAGCGGAGAAGGTCGCTGCCGTGCCCGGCATCGCGTTCGGCGCGGACGATTACATCCGCCTCAGTTACGCCACCAGCATGGCGAACCTTGAGAAGGGCTTGGAGCGCATCGAACGGTTCTGCAAAACGCTGGTAAAGTAAGACGGTGCTTCCAGCCCATATCTCCCCGGAAAGAAGGCAGGCGGGACGCCTGCGCTACTTTACGCCTCCGCCTTGCCGCCCAGATTTCCCTGCGCGGTTTCAATCAACTCACGGATACGGCGGGCGGCGGCTTTCGTGTGGCCGTGACTCGCCAACGGGTCGCTGCCACCGGACGATTCAATCAAAATGTCCGCCCAAATGATTCCAGTTTTGATGTGAACGGACGCCACCTTGGAAATGCTGATGCTGATTTCGTCCTTGCTGAACCACGACCGTCTGCGCCGGACGACCGCCTTGTCCGTCACCTCAATGACGGTGGGAAAAAGGAAATTCCCGCGCGTCCAACGGCTCGCCTGAAATGTTTCCGAAGCCATGATGACACCTTGAACCAACCAAACGAAACAGGCAACAGCTTTTACCTTGGAAAATCCTGCCGGAGCATTTGTATCAATTCGCCACATAATTTAGCCGCGTCTTCCCCTGCACGCGCGTCGGCGGCCGGTGACGGCAGAATCACTTGCTCCTGCCAGTTTCTTCTTGTGCCGCCAGCCTGTCGGGGTTCAATTTGAGTCAATCAGACAATCCAGTATATGTGGTGGTTCAAACCGTCATTCAAAAAGAAGTTCGGCCAAATCAAGGGAGGTTGGAGCCCCTCCCAGGTGCTGGAACTGCTCGGCGGGCCGACGGAAATGGAGGATTCGGAAGTGCCTTTGGGTTCGGATTGGGGCAGCCAGCCCGGCATGACGTTCCGGATGAAAGCCGGGGACCCGGTGCAGCAGTGGATGTTTGAGGACAAAGGTGAGTTTTATTATCTCTGGTTTGCCAAGGTGAGCTACGCCGACGAAGATCCCTGGCGGGTGACACTCATAAAAAAAATGTCCCGCCGGATATCGGCATAGGTCAAAGACCCGGTTGAGCGGCAGGTTTTGGGAATTGAGTTGTAGCGGCGGCCTGCGACCGTCGCATTTGAAATTTCCGGCGGTCACAGACCGCCGCTACAAACCTCACGCTAAAAAATCCCGCTGGAGCGTCTGCATCAAATCACGATAGGTTGTCATCAGTTTACCGGGCAATCCGGCTGACGCTTTCCCGCCAGATAAATCAACCGGCCCGCTCATGGCCCGTTCGTAGCGAAGGCTTAACGCAAGTTGCCCGTCATTCGAACCTGTTCGGCGCAAAAGTTTACAAACTTTTTCCACCTGCCGTTTGTCTTGGGCAATCGTTTTCAACGCCCCATCTGCGCCAAGCTCACCAGCCTGGACGCGCTTCAACAAACCACATTCAAACGCCCGGCAATATGCGGGACGCTCCGCATAAATCCGGCAAAGTCTGCCATCGAAACAGGCGCACGGCTGCGCGAAAGCCCGTTGGCGGCCTTTTTTCATCAGTGACAACCCGAGTTCGGTCAGCCGTTTGGCATCGTCGCCTTTTCGCAATTCCACATCGGCAAACAAAACCCCGTTGCAGCACAGGCCGCACTGCGGGCAAAGCTGCGCAACGGGGTTGGTGGAAGCTTTTCTATTCATCGACCTGGAATTCCCGAACAATCGCATCCGGCGGCGTTTGCAGTTCCGTCAGCTTGACGCCTTCGCGACGTTCCAGGATGGCTTCAACCCGGGGCACGTAACTTCGTGTTTCGACCGGCAACCGCCGGGCAATGACATCGTAGTCACGGGTATGATAACGGTCCAAAAGCTTTTGAACGGTGCTTTCGCCGGCGTTGTAAGCGGCCGCCACGAGCCGCCAGTCCTGAAAACGGTCGTGCAGATATTTCAGGTATTGGGCGGAGGCGCGCGCGTTGTCCTCGGGGTCCAGCCGCTGGTCGATCGGCACCAGGGAAAGCCCGAAACGCTGGGCCGTATCGGGCTTGAGTTGGAACAGCCCCACCGCCCCCGCCGAACTGCAAGCGCCGGCATCAAAGTCCGATTCCACCTCGGCCAACCAGAACAATTCCGGCGGGGCTTTTTGCGTGATGAAGATTCCCTTGAGACGCACCAGATAATTCGTGGTCTCCGATGGCAGGGAATCGCCGGCGACTTTTCTCAGCCACATCTCCTGCAATGTGACCAGAACCGGGTTGGAAACCGGCAAGGGCGGCAGGTTGGTCTCAATTTCGGGCGGCGGAATCGTGAAATGGATTTCTCCAGCGGCCGCAAAGTAATCCAATCGCGCTTGCAGCCAGTCGCCGTACGACCGGATTTCCGGAAGACTTTCCAGCCAGGGCATCAGCGCTTCGGCGGCATCCCGGAACGATGGGAAGCTGACCACATATTCGCCCTGGAACCGCTGCTGCATATCGCGGAAAAACTGTTGCACCTTCTGCTGGTCCAGACTCTCCAGCGCGGCGAACACATTCGTGTCGAGATTTGTCTCCGCCCACTCCTGCGCACCTTGAAGGACGTCCGCGAGCGTGATTGTGTCGTGCTGCGCCCGCGCCGACGGCAAGCTGGCCAGCAGCAGCAGCACACAAATAGTGGCGATTCTCATGAATAACAACTTCCCGCTCCCATCACTCTGGTTAACACCTCAGCGCCATAAATGTTTTGGATATTTCCGCTGCAACTCGGATTTGATGCGCGGATAGTGCTCGCGCCAGAAACTGGCCAGGTCCTGGGTAATCTGGATCGGCTTCATGCCTGGGGTCAAAATGTGAACCAGCACCGGCACGCGCCCCAGCGCAATCTTCGGCGTCTGGGTCACGTCGTAAAGTTCCTGGATGCGCAACGAAATATGCGGTGAGCCGGTTGCCTCGTAAGCCACCTTCGGCGTGCGGCCGTTCGGCAGCGTCAACCGCTCCGGTGCGTGCTTGTCCAGCAATCCGCGTTGCGCCTCGGACAGCCACGACATCACGACCGGTTTCACTTCGCGTTCCTTGATGTCCTTGTAACTCACCGCGCCGTGGCAAAGCTGCGCGATGATATGCTTGCGATCGTCCTCCGTGATGGGCGGAAGCTGGAGCTCGGGACAATGCTGGCAAAGCAGACGAAGCCGCAACAGCCATTGCTCGACACTGTGATCCCAGTTCGGCAACGGCAATCGTCCGGCAATAATCTCATCGGCCAGCAGTTGTGCCGCCATGTCGGCCGGCGGCGGTTCAACGCGTTTGGCCGACAGCGCCAGGCCGCGAAACTTCAACAGCTCCGCGGCTTGCACCCGCTTGGCCGTCGAATCGAATTCGACGTGCAGGTCGGATTCCATGTCTTCGGGGTAAAGTTCACGCAACCAGTCCACTTCAATGGCGGTGGCCAGGGAAAGAATGGTGTTCACTTCCCTGCCCTCAACTTCGCGGACCTCGGCGGCAACGAACAAGGGACTGTGTTGCACGGCGCTTTCACGCGCCAGCACGCCGCGACGATTGTGAACCAATTCGCAACGGAGCGTGCCTTGGTCGAGCCGCCGTGCGATGCGATCGCTGAACCCAATGAGAATGCACTTCTGCAACGCCTCGTCCTTCACCTCGCGCGGATTCACATCAAGACCTTCGTCTTTGGCGATGCGAAGGAACTGTTCGAACAACGGCCCAACCTGCCGGGCGGTGACGGCGTGGATGCCGAGCCGGCGGCAGGCATCGAGGCGGAACTGGTTATTGGCCGCGTAAGTCCACGCGCGCATGAGAATCCAGAAATCCGACGACGCCTTCTCGCCGAGCAAATCCTCGCGGAACGCGTTTGTGTCGCGATCCACGTTCCGCAAAAGCAAATCCCGCCCCTGCGTAAGCGCGGCAACGAGGCAGGCTTGATGAACGCAACCATAATCATGGGCGGCGAGCAACATGCGCGAGTAACGCGGGTGCAACGGAAACGCGAGCATCTTGCGGCCGATGCCGGTGATTTGAGAAGTAGCGCAGGCGTCCCGCCTGCCGGGTTCGGAATTCTGCTGAATACTGGAATTGTCATTAACTGCGGCAGCCGGGACGGCCGCGCTACTTTTTATCGCGCCCAAATCCAGCAACAATTCTTCCGCGTGGGCCAAGCTTTGTTCGTTTGGTGGTTCGAGCCACCGGAATTTCCGCAAATCTTCGACACCGGCGGCTTTGAGCGTCAACACGACTTCGGCCAGATCAAGCCGTTTGATTTCCGGCAGTTCCTGAACCAGCCGATGTCCATGTTCCTCCCGCGACCAAAGTCTCATGCAAACGCCCGGTGCGGTGCGACCCGCCCGACCCGTGCGCTGGTCGGCAGACGATTGGCTGATCTTCTCGATGAGCAGCGTGTTGATGCCGCGATACGGATCGTAACGCGGAATGCGCGCCAAGCCGCTGTCAATCACCAGCCGGATGCCGTCAATGGTCAGCGATGTCTCGGCGACATTGGTTGAAACGACAACTTTGCGCTGGCCGTAACGCGCCACCGCGGCGTCCTGGTCTTTGGGTGAAAGTTCGCCGTGCAGAGGAAGCAAAATAAAACCTTTCGACTCCGAAGTATGATGGATGGCCTCGATGGTCTGCGAAATCTCAAAGCCGCCCGGCATGAACACCAGCACGTCCCCCTTCCCGCCGGAGCCGACGTAATGGCTGAAAGCCTCGGCAGCCTGCTCCCAGACCGGGCGTTTGTCCGTGTAACCCGGCTCCGCGGCATATTCGACTTTAACCGGAAACACACGGCCTTCGGAGGAAAGGATGGAACATATTGGAGCGCCGGCCTCCGGCACGGCGGGTCGTTTTGTATTATTTGTATCGAGCCGTGCTGGAAGCCGACGCTCCGATAAATAATTCGCCAACAACTCCACATCCAGCGTCGCGGACATGACGATGAGATTCAGGTCGGGCCGGTGCTGCTCCTGCAAGTCAAGCGCGCGCGCCAGCGTGATGTCGCCGTAAAGATGGCGTTCGTGAAATTCGTCGAAGATGAGAACCGAAACGACACGCAACTTCGGATCGTCAATCATTTGCCGGAGCAACACACCTTCCGTTACAAAACGAATTTTCGTCCGTGGCGACGTGACATTTTCGAAGCGGATTTGGTAGCCGACTTCGTTGCCAAGCTGGACGCCGAGTTCCTGCGCCACGCGCGACGCGAGCAACCGCGTGGCCAGCCGGCGCGGCTGGAGAATCACGACCTGCCCATCGCCGAGCAGTCCGTGCCTGAGCAGCATCTGCGGAACCTGCGTGGATTTGCCGGAACCGGTCGGCGCGGACAAAATCAGCCGCCGGTCGGTTTTCAGCCGGGCGATGATGTCGCGCTCGATTTCGTAAATGGGCAATTGTTCGGCCATGAACGCGCGCAGCGTAACGGTTTGCGCGCGGGGAGAAAAGGACGGTTGCATCCCGCGCTATGCGTTGGGTGACAACCGGAGCGAGCTTTGCCGTATCGAGAAAAATGTATTGAATTGCTGAAAGCGTGGATTGATGGAGGCGCTCCTTTTGATTTCAATCAGCGTTCCGATGTATGTGGCCTAATAGCCGCGACCTGTGAAGAGATTGGCCAAGAAGAACAGGCAGCTAATTACCGGCAACTGCAACTTGAGAATCAAGACGGATTTACTTTGCTTCGAGCAGCGCAAGAGGAATTGCGAAATCTTGGCAAAGAAATCTCAAAAGAAGATGGAGTAAGAATTTTAGTGGCATTGACAAAAGCGGTGGAGAGATTGCCGCAAAAGTTTTCAGAGGAACACGCTGAAATCTACCGTGCAACTGGTGTGATTCTGGAAGCTTGGGGAGATGACAAACAAGCAATTGAATACTTCGAGGCTGCCTTAAAAACGAATCCCCAAATTGGTGTAAAACGCCGATTGGAAAAACTTCATACGCGCGCAAAAGCACTAGTATCAATGAAGAAACACGGCGAGCAGAAAGCGAACTTGTGAAAAACAGCACGGAATGGCTCCTTGCAATTGGATTACCTGTGCAAGTGCGAACATTGATTTTGAGTCCACAGCACAAATTCACTCAAAATCCCGACGCCGTTGATTGGAATTGGTCTCAAATTTTCTTTTGGACGGAAGGTTTGATGTTCATGAACTGGATTTTATCATTTGATACGAAGTGTCACGACGATTCCTGGCAAGGTTCGATCCCTGCCCAATCATTGGAAGATTTTCCATGGCTTGCAAGGTTCAAACCCGCGCAAGTTGTCGAATATTGGCAGATAAGTCAGAGCAGAAGTAAAGCATCCGACAGTCTGATCATTAAGGCCAGAGGTGAACGCATCTGTCCGAAAGGCATTTATTCTAAAGTCAGAAGCGGCGATGCAAAACTGGTCGAAGAGAAATTTCTTCTCAACGCGGCGGCGGAATCAAAGAGCGTCAAACGGTATTACCTGCCGCAATTCATCTTCGAAGCAGCCAAACAAAATAATGTCCGGTTTTTTATTCGGCTCGGCAAAGTGCTCCAATCAAGAGAAAAAGTCCCTGATGTGGACTGGACACGATGCGACCCAGTTGCTTGCTTCCTGGTTGCGAATTGGTGTGAATGGCGTGAATATGACCGCCGCTTTCCCGCTCTCTGCTTTTTGTCAGATCAGGCACTGGCGGATTTCTGTTCCGCTATGTTTGGCCGGAACCCTGGCAACCCGTCCGCCTACTCAATTCGGCAATGGCGACGGAGGCTTGGCTTGAGACAGGCGAGCCGCCCAAAAATCAGAAAAGTCACCATCGAAAAAGGTGAAATTCTCTTCGCCTGATAGCGGTCTAAAATTCGCGCAGTTTTCGATCCACGCCTGCCTGTTGTTACTTTGGTAGCGTTCGGCTAATGAAAATTTCGTTTAAGCACGAAAGCAAATGCAGTTTGGATTTCACCTGCGAACCACTGAGTTTTTCAAAACAGTTCGTGAGTGGGATTTGGAATGCGTTCACGGGAATGCTGAAATATATTTTCTCGTGGTGGCCATTGTAAGTCATCAGGAAATTACAATCTGCCAGCACACATGAAAGTACACGTTGAAATTTACATCCGCCTTGATCTCGATGGCGGAAAAACATTGCATGATGTTCTCCGCGAATTTGCCGGGAAAACCAAAGGCTGGGAGTTTCCCCTGGAAAACTCTCTGGATTATCAAAATGAAAGGGTCAGTGACAATTTAGGTTTGACGACGAGCGAGATTAAAAAGCCCGGAGGCAGGCGGGACGCCTGCCCTACTTTATGCCAAAACCCAGCCGGGTTTGATTTCTTCGTCAAGCGATGTTGGCGCGATGTTGGCCAGAAGTTTTCGTTCGGCCAGAATGCCGATCATCGCCGCGTTGTCGGTGCAAAGACTTTTTTCCGCAAGGCGAAGCACAAAACCTTCGCACTCGCACGCGTGCGCGAGTTCGCGGCGCAAGGCGCGATTGCAGGTGACGCCTCCAGACGCAGTTACACAACGGACGTGGTTTCGTTTTGCCGCGCGGATGGTTTTTTTCACGAGCACTTCGACAATCGCCGCCTGCACGCTGGCGCACAAATCACGCAAGTGCTGCGCATTGTCCGGCAAGGCTGGATGATCGCGGAGAAAATAGCGCACGGATGTTTTCAGTCCGCTGAAACTAAAATCATCGCCCGGGTCGTTCAGCAACGGGCGCGGGAAGTCATGCGCCTTGGGATTCCCCTGCTCCGACAGCCGGTCAATCTCCGGCCCGGCAGGATATGGCAGGCCCATGAGCTTGCCGGTTTTGTCGAAACATTCGCCCGCCGCGTCGTCCACCGTCGAACCGAGCACGCGATGTTTCAATTCGGAATCCACCTTCACCAGCATCGTGTGCCCACCGCTGACAATGAGCGAAACGTTCGGCTGAAAGGCGGTGAAGTCGGCAAAGAAAATTCCGCCAACATTTCCACCCCTCAACCTGGCCGCTGGAGAAGTCGCTGGGAGCGCTGGCGTCTCGCCGGCGAGCTCCATCCGTGCCGGCGGGACGCCGGCGCTCCCAGGTTCATGGGAAGAAGCAATTGAGCGAATCCACGGTGAATATAAATGCGCCTCGTGATGGTTGATGCCGACGAATGGTTTCCGCAAGGCGAACGCGATGGATTGCGCGGCCTTGAATCCAACGAGCAAGGCCATCGGCAAACCCGGCCCTTGCGTGGCCGCAACAGCATCCAACTCCAAATCGGCAGGGACGTGCTGCTGCGCGCCCTGGCTGACCGGCAGGTCAGCCCTACCAATCTTTGCCTCGCGCAATGCGGTTTGCACGACGGGAATCAAGTTCCGCAGATGTTCGCGGGCGGCAAGTTCCGGCACAACACCGCCGTATTCGGCGTGCAGCTTGATTTGCGAGGAGACGGCGCTGGACAAAACCCATCCATCGCGCACGACGGCGGCGCTAGTTTCGTCGCAGGAAGTTTCGAGGGCCAGAATCGTCATGTTTATCGTAGCGGCGTGTCGGCAGACCGCCGCATTTCTTCGGAAAATTGAATTGTCCGGCTTTCTGCCGAAAGCCGCTACACCCGTTTTGCAGAGGTCTCATTTTATTTCGCCGCCATTTTGTCCGGCGTCTGCGGTTTTGGTCCGTCGTTGAGCGCGCTATAAAGCATGATGCCCTTGAGCAAATCCCGGGCGCGTTCGAGTTGGATGTCATGGACGTTTTCGATGCTGACACGGTTGGTTACGTCAAGGGATGCAAGCCCGCCCGGCGCGCGTTTCAGCAGCAAAGCCGCTTCCTGTTCCTCGGTCATGGGCACTTCGATGTCCGGCGTGATGCCATGCTGGTGAATGACCTTGTGACTGGGCGTGTAATATTTGGCGGTCGTGAGTTTCAGCGC
>Ga0181536_10007957_pt1 | contig 10329 bp, 9 predicted proteins | sample PEATcosm2014_Bin_41_FD_121105 | JGI IMG/M metagenome (GOLD analysis project Ga0181536, IMG submission 121105) | Peatland microbial communities from MTU Mesocosm Facility, Houghton, MI, USA - PEATcosm2014_Bin17_60_metaG | ecosystem: Environmental > Terrestrial > Soil > Wetlands > Peat | place...
CATGATAAGCGTAATCTGTATGGTTCCCGTCTTCCTGGCATTCAGCGCCATCCTCTATACACCGGCCGGAATGCTGTGGCTGGACCTGACGCTGTTCGGGATCATCGGGTTCTTCGTTTATCCCCCGGTGATGCTTCTGCCGGTGATGGGCCTCGACTTCAGTTCCAAGAAGGCGGTAGGCACCACGGCGGGGTTCATCGGCCTTTTCGGTTACCTGGGCCGCACGGCCCAAGGCAAGGGCATTGGCACCGTGGCCGAACGTTACGGATGGAACGCCGCGTTTTACGGCATCCTGGTTTCCACTTTTCTGGGCATCCTGCTGCTCTCCCTGACGTGGAAACTGAGACCTGGAGCCGCCGGCGGCCGGGAGCAACTGGTGGCCGCGGCGCCTACCAGAGGAGGGGGCGCATGAGAACCGCAGAGCGAACGCCCGGCGATTTCGCGATGCTCGGGCGCGCAGCCTGGCAACTGTCACACAACAGTAATTCGGATGTAAACGTCTGTCAATATCTGCTTGAGAAAATCTGTTGGAGGTTAGACTCGTGAACAAACTTCTAAAGACAACGCTATTCCTCGGCTGTTTTCTGATAGGCACTGTGCTTTTCGCTCAGTTCGAAAACGCCGAGGTTCTGGGCACGGTACACGACCCGTCGGGCGCGGCCGTGCCGAAGGCCACCGTCACACTGACCAACCAGGATACCGCCATCAAGGTGCAGACCAGCACCGACGACAATGGCAACTACGATTTCTTCAACGTTAAGGTCGGCCGCTACGCGATCCTCGTGGAGCATGCCGGCTTCTCAAAGTTCACCACCATGGACGTGGCCGTGAACGTGGGCGCCCGCCAGCGCGTGGATGTCAGCATGCAGGTCGGCGCCGTCACGGAATCGGTGGAAGTAAAGGGCGTGGCCGCCGCCCTGGACACGGATTCGAGCGAACACGGCCAGGTGATCAGCACCGGCGCGATTGCGGAGCTTCCGCTCAACGGCCGCAATTATGCGGACCTGGCGCTGTTAAGCACCAACGCCGTCAAGTCTCCGATCTCGGCCACCTTCTCGGCCACCGGCACGCCGCGGGAAGGGGCTTTCAACGTCAACGGAATGCGCAGCACGTATAACAATTTCCTGCTGGACGGCCTGGATAACAATGCCTATGGGACCAGCAACCAGGGCTATTCCGCGCAGTTGGTGCAGTTGAACCCGGACGCGATCGCCGAGTTCAAAGTCATCACCAGCAACTACAGCGCCGAGTACGGCCGGGTGGGTGGCGCGGTGGTGAACGCGGTGATGAAATCCGGGACCAACGAGTTTCACGGCTCGGCCTACTGGTACGTGCGCAACACGGCACTGAACGCCACCGGCTTCCTGTTCAGCCCGTCGGTGTTCGTGAAGCCCACGTTGCAGCGCAACCAGTTCGGCGCCACCATCGGCGGACCAATTGTCAAGAACAGGCTCTTTTTCTTCGGCGATTACGAAGGCTTCCGCCAATTGCAGCGCTATCTTAATTTCGACTCCATCGCGGATGCGTCCGATCGCCTGGGGATCCTACCCGTGCCCGTGGTCGACCCGCTGACCGGCGTAGTTTATCCCGCGAACACGAAGATCCCCGTCGCGACGTTGAATCCGTTCGCCAACACGGTCCTCACCGGGCTGCCGCCGACCAATAACTCCGGATGCTCTACGGTGGGGAGTAGCGCGCTTGCGACTTCATGCCGCTCCAACAATGACGAGGCGCTGCTGCTGATCCGCGATTACGGCGACAAGTTCGACGCCAAAGTCGACGGCCAGATCAACGATCACATGACGGCATTCCTCCGCTTCAGCCAGCGCAAGGACTTGCAGTATTACGCACCCGACCTGACCGGGCCGTCCGGCGGGGACGGCAACGGCTACATTCACGTGGTCGATCAGAACGCTTCGTTCGGGTACACCTGGACCATCACCCCAACCTCGCTCTTCGAGTTCCGCCTGGGCTTCTCCCATATCCTCGGCGGCAAGAACCCGCCATATCTCGGCGGCCCGAGCATGAATGCCATGTTCGGCGGCTTTCAGGGCCTGCCGACGACACCCAGTCTCACCGGCGGCATCAACACGCAGACCATCACCGGACTTACGGCGATGGGCCGCCAAACCAGCAATCCGCAGTTCCAGAATCCTACTTCCTGGGATCCGGAACTCAATTATTCGAAGACCCTGCGGCGGCATTCTCTCAAAGTGGGTTACCAATTCCTGCAGGTCCATACCGAGATTCTGGACACCAATCCGATTTATGGCCAGGACACCTACAGCGGGAACTTCAGCAAGCCCACCTGTGCCCAACTGGGCCAGCCTACCGGCTGCACCGTGGCAACCGACAACACCAGCTACAGCCTGGCGGATTTCATGTTCGGAACTCCCAACACCATTAACCAAGGGAGCTATACGATCGTCAATCTGCGGCAATTCGTACACTCGTTGTATTTTCAGGACGACTACCGGGTGAGCGCGAAGCTTACCCTGAACGTCGGGTTGCGGTGGGAGTTCGCGTCGCCGCTCTATGAGCGCGACAACAATTACTCGAATTTCGACCCCACTACCAACACCATGATTAAAGCCAGCAGCGGAAGCCTGTTTCAACGCGGCCTGGTCCACCCGGACTACAAAGACTACGGGCCGCGGATTGGCATGGCATACAGCCTCGATCCCAAAACGGTGGTTCGCGCCGGATATGGGATCAGCTACACTTTCTTCAACCGGCCGGGAAGCGCCCAGGAGGGCATCAATGCTCCTCAGGCCCTTTTCGGTGTCCTGAGCCAGTCGATCCCGGCGGGTGGCGCGGTGCCGGCGACCTTCCTCACCACCCTGAACAGCTTTAGCGCCAACATCGCCAGCCCCGCGGCCTTCAACCCGGCCCTTTCCAACGTGGTCTACACCCCGCCGGACAGCAAATGGCCGCGCATCCAAAACTGGTTCCTGTCGGTGCAGCGGGAACTCCCCAAGGACACATTCTTCGAGCTGTCTTACAACGGGAACCACAGCACGCGGCTTCCCATCATCGCCGATTACAACCAGGCCGCTCCCAACCAGCCGGGCTCAACCGTGGCATACACCCTCCGCACGCCCATACCGAGTTTCGGGCCGATCACGTGGCTCGATCCAGGGGGTGACAACCACTACAATGGTCTGTCGGCCCGCGTGGAGCACCGTTTCACGAAGAGCTTGTATGTCCTGAATTCGTTCACGTGGGGGAAAGGGATGGGTGATTCCGAACAGGCGCTGGAGTATTTCGCGGGCTACTACCAGGCCAATCCCCAGAACATTCACAATCTGACCGCGGAAAAAGGCCTTTCCAGCTTTGACGTGAAGCTCAATAATGTCACCAGCGTGGTCTATCAGCTCCCCTTCGGCAAAGGCCGGCAATACGGCGCCAACATGAATCCCGTACTAGATGGGTTCCTGGGCGGATGGGAGATCAACAGCATCAACACCGCTCACACGGGCCAGCCACTCGACGTGACCTACAGTGCGACCGGGGCCAACCAGATCAGTTCTCTTTCCAACGATTACCGCGGCGAGCCGTTCCCGCGCCCCAATGTGACCGGCAATGCCGCCAGCCAGAGCCGCTCGGCCATGCTGAACACCTATTTCGCCGGGTACACATTCACCACCCCGCCCGCCAGCGCGCCGTTTGGGAACCTGGGCCGCAATTCGTTCCGCGCTCCCAACTTCGAGCAGTGGGACTGTTCGATTGACAAGAACTTCCGCATCCACGAATCCGTCCGGCTGCAATTCCGGGCGGAGTTCTTCGACATTCTGAACCATACGAATTTCGGGATACCGAACACCGTTACGACCAATGCGGCTTTCGGAACCATCCGCTCCACCTTCCCGTCGCGGCAGGGCCAGTTCGCCCTGAAGCTGCTTTTCTAGCCGGAACAGATTACGGTCGCGGTTCCCGTCCGAGCCGCGACCGTAACGTAGGTTGGCGGGCGAAAGCGCCTGCCCCACGCTGCGCACCAAAGTGGGACAGACGCTTTCGTCTGTCACCCCGCCGGTTTCAGCGATTTCTTCACCCCTTGAGGACTACATGAACAGAACCGAGATGTACCGGCGCCTACGCGCCCACGCGGGGCAATGGGACATGATCGTAGCGGGCGGCGGCGCGACGGGCGTCGGAGTCGCCATCGACGCCGCCACTCGCGGATATGAAGTTCTTCTGCTCGAACAGAGCGACTTCGGCAAGGGGACTTCGAGCCGCAGCACCAAGCTGGTCCACGGCGGCGTGCGGTACCTGGAACAGGGCAATGTATCGCTGGTCATGGAAGCCCTGAAGGAGCGCGGCCTGCTTCTGCAAAATGCGCCGCACCTGGTCAGGAATTTAGGCTTCGTGGTGCCGAACTACGATTGGTGGGAAGCGCCATTCTACGGCATCGGCCTCAAACTGTACAACCTGCTCGCCGGCAAGTACGGTTTCGGAGCGTCGCGGATTCTCTCCAGGGAAGAAACGCTCGAACGTCTGCCCACCATCAAGACCGAGGGCCTGAGAGGCGGCGTGATTTACTTCGACGGCCAGTTCGACGATTCACGGCTGCTCATCAACCTGGTCGCGACCGCCTTCGAGCAGGGCGCCACTTTGCTGAACTATGCCCCAGTCACGGAACTGACCCAGGATGGCGAGGGTTTCGTGGACGGCGTACGACTCCGCGACGTCGAGACCGGCGAGCGATTCGAAGCCCGCGCCAAGGTGGTGATCAACGCCACCGGTCCGTTCGCCGACGATTTGCGCCGCAAGGCCGACCCCTCGGTTCAGCCGATGATCGCACCCAGCCAGGGCATCCACCTGGTGTTCGACCGCTCGTTCCTGGCCGGCGAGAGCGCCATCATGGTTCCGCATACCAGTGACGGGCGGGTGATGTTCGCCATACCCTGGCATGGCCACACGGTGGTCGGAACTACCGACACGCCGATTGCGGAGGCCAGCCTCGAGCCGGTCGCCCTGGAACAGGAGATCGAGTTCATCCTCCAGACGGCTGCCTTGTATCTGGAAAAGACTCCCACGCGCGGCGACGTCCTCAGCGTCTTCGCGGGAATCCGCCCGCTGGTCCGATCCGGCGAGTCCGGCAATACCGCGGCGCTGTCGCGAGACCATACCATCCGCATCGAAAATTCCGGCATGATCACGATCTGTGGAGGCAAGTGGACTACCTATCGCCACATGGCCGAAGATTGTGTCAACCAGGCGGCCACACTGGCCCGCTTGCCGGAACGGCCTTCGGTCACCGCGCATCTCAATGTCCACGGCTTCCATCCGGCTTCCGAGAAATTCGGCCGCTTATGGATGTTCGGCTCCGACGCGCCGATGGTGCGGCAACTGGAGGAGAGCGAGCCCGGGTGGTCGGAACCGCTGGATGGCGCGCTCCCCTACACCGGCGCGGAAGTGGTCTGGGCGGTGCGTCATGAAATGGCGCGCACCCTGGAGGATGTGCTGGCGCGGCGCACGCGGGCTCTGTTCCTGAACGCCCAAGCTGCCATCCGGATGGCGCCCCGCGTGGTGGAACTCATGGCGCGGGAGCTCGACCAGAACAGAGAGTGGGGGGCCGAACAACTGCGGAGCTTCCAGCAGACGGCGCAGAACTACGTGGTGGGCCAATCCGAGCCGCGACCGTAAGTAAGGGAGCGATCTCCGGCAAAACGGGGACTGCTACCAATCCCCGTCTTTTGCCCCTATACCCGAATCGACGGTCAATACTAACGTATATGTTATTATCGAATTGTGCTCGACGTTCGGGAATACATCGACACCGCCGGACGGAGCCCCTTTACGAAATGGCTGCGTGCACTCAACGTTCAAGCCGCGGCGAAGGTAGCAACGGCGCTCGAACGCATTGCGGATGGCAACCTGTCCAACGTCAAGACGGTCGGTAACGGCGTTCTCGAATACAAAGTCGATTTTGGCCCCGGTTACCGCATTTACTTCGGACGGGACGGCGACCGGCTTGTTATTCTGCTCGCCGGCGGCATGAAGAAGCGCCAGCAGGAAGACATCCGCCAGGCAAAGGCGAATTGGGAAGATTACCGGGACAGAAAGACTCAGGAAAAGACACGATGGCACTGACCAAAGATTTTCGCGAAACGATTCGCGAACGCGCCCAACGGGAACCGCGATTCCGCAAGGCGTTGCTTCGTGAAGCAATCGAACTCATGCTCTCCGGCGACGAGAAGACGGGCCGCGCGATCCTGCGCAACTATATCAACGCCACAGTCGGCTTCAGGCAGTTGGAGGATGCCACATCCATCCCGGCCAACAGCCTCATGCGGATGCTTGGGCCGAATGGCAACCCTTCGGCCAAAAACTTGTTCGGGATCCTCGCTCATCTTCAGGCGCAGGAGGGCGTGAACTTCGAGATCCGTCCCCGTCGCGGTTGATGCTCACTCACGGCTTGCGGTTATGGCGCATCACCCCCGCGGTGCCGCCGTCGATTCCCTCACGATCAATTCCGCCGGCACCTTGATGGATTCGGCAGACTCTTGCCCCGACATCAGTTTCAGCAGGTTCTCCATGGCCATCCGCCCCATCTGCCGCATGGGTTGCCGTACGGTGGTGAGTTGAGGCTGCGTATAGGAAGCGAAGAACAGGTCGTCAAAGCCGATTAGAGAAATATCCGCGGGGACGCGCAATCCGCGCGCGTGAATCGAGCGGAGCACCCCCAGGGCAGTCATGTCGTTATAGCAGAACACCGCCGTGGGCGTATGGGGCAGGCACAGCAGCTTGTGCATGGCCAGGGCGCCCCCTTCGGGTTTACCATCGCCGTGCACCACCAGTTCCGGGAGGAACGGCAGGGCAGCCTGCTCGATAGCCTCGCGGTACCCGGCAAATCGTTCCGTGTCCGACTGGTGGCCGTACCGGTCTCCCACGTAGGCGATGCGGCGATGGCCCAGACGGATCAGATGATCGGTGGCCTCCCTGCTCGCCGGCAAGTTCTCGATCATTACGGAATGAACGAACTGTCCGGGATGCTGGTTGTTAATCAGGACAATCGGCACCATCATCTCCGACAGCAGCGGAGTGTGCAGGGCTCCCACGCGCGACGAGGTGACCACAATGCCGTCCACGCGCCTTTCGGCAAACGAATGCACCACGCTTTTTTCCCGGGTAGGATCGGCGTTCGAGTCGGCCAGAAACACCGAATAGCCGGCATCGTTGGCCGCCAGCTCGATGCCGATGACCACTTCGCTGACAAACGGGTCGGCAATGGTGGTGACCACCACCCCGATGGTTCGAGTCTTCTGCGTCACCAGACCGCGCGCGACGGCGCTTGGCCGATAGGCCAGGTCGCGCGCGATCCGGCGGATTTTCGCGGCCGTTTTGGGATTGACCACCGGGCTGTTCTGCAGCGCCCGCGAAACCGTGGAATGCGAAACACCGGCCACACGGGCAACATCTTTGATGGACGCCGGTCTGTGGCGTACGTCCTGCGTATTGCTCATGATGTCTCGACCGCCCATGCCGCCGACCCGCTACTCACCAATACTCCTAGCCAGCTCTTCTCACTGACACTCGGTGGTGACGATGTGGCGCACGCGTTCGTCGGTGCCGCGTCGGCACTTATGCGGACGCCCGCCGACCACAGACTGTCCATACACCACCATGGTGTTGAGAAGAGTCTCGACACGGCGCGCACGAGTGCGTGCGCCACGTCGTCGGGCCGAATGTGAGAAATGCGGGCTAGGAGAATCGTGTACGCTTCCACAAAAGCACACCGCAAACGATCAGACACACCAGCGTGGTGACCAGCAAAACGGCCATCCAGGGGAGATTTACCGCGACGGCCTGATGTTTGGCGCCGATGGCCAACCACACAAAGATTGCCGTGGCCACGGCCACAATCACAAGTTCCCACCAGTGACGCTTTGGCTTTTCCTGGGCCAGGGGATCTTCGCCAAGATTGCTTGACGCCACGCGCCCTGGGTCAAGGCCGTAGCGCTTACATTCCCGGTCCACGGCTGCTTTCCATGAGACCTGCTCGGATTCGGATGCCTTAGCCGAACAGATCGCGGCGGCCCCCGCGATCATGATGATCGAGCCCGCGAACACCAGCACGTGAGCCTTGAGACCCTGCCCGGCAAGTTCGCCGAATACCAGAACGCCCCAGGCCAGACCCCAGAGCTGGTTGGTGTTGGACAGCGGAATGCCGCGGGCAATCCCGATGTACTTCGCCGCATACTGTTGAAACAGGTCGCCAACCACCCAGCAGAATCCGCCCAGAAAAAGCCAGAACAGCGCGGGCCGCGCGGTCACCAGTTCGGCCATCACCTTATGCAACCCTCCGTCGCAGATCACCGTCAGGGTGCTAACCGTTGCCAATTCACCGAATGTGAATACGGTGACAAAAGAGAGCGGGTTCATTCCGCTGATGTAGGCTTTGCGGTACGGAATGTACATGGTGCCCAACAGCAATCCGGCGGTGATCGCGGCTACGATCCCCAGCGTGGCGCCGCCCGGCATGGTGTTTGCGTGCTGTGAAGTGGCATAGGCCAGCAGGAAAGCCCCGCCCACAATCGCCGTTGCGCCTCCGACTACGCGACCCCAGCCGGTTCCGCGCAGTTCCTTGAACAGCAGCCAGCCCCAGAACAATCCCACCAGGCTATTGATATTCCAAAGCGGAAAGGCAATCGACAATCCGACATTTCGAACCGCGAAGACCGTCAGGGTATTGGCCACCGCCCACAACATTCCCGCGACGATCGCCCAGACGATCAGATGGGGTTTTTCACGAAGGTCCTGCCAGACATAGCCGCTTCCTTTCAAAGCCATGGGCACGGTCCATCGCGCTACGAACACGCCCGCCACCATGCCGAGCGAAATCAGGAAGGGGGAAAAGCCGGCCGTCACCAGTTTGGTCGGCGCCTCGGCTGCTGCCAGCCAGGTGGCCGCCGCCAAACCGCAAACTACGCCCAGCACGTGAAGGGAGTGCGTCGAGCGCCTGGCGTTCGATGGTAGGTCGCTCATTTCACCAGTACCAGCACAACGATTCCGATGATCAGGACGATCACGGGCAACCACAAATGCGGATCGGTTGCAATTGCCCGAGTACGCGACTGCTTCGAATTTTCCATGGTCGTCTGGGAACTCCCGGTCATTGTCGTTCTAATCGGCGGTGGTTTGCAAGGTCGTATCCACTTCGCTCACCCGCACGGGCCGCCCCTGGTGGCACGAGAGCGTCGCGGCCAGGCTGATGCGCATGGCGGCGATGGCGTCGGCTCCGGTCAGCGATGGCGCCTGGCCCTTCAGCACCCGGTTCACGAAGTCCTGGATCTGGGTGAGGTAAGCGCCCTCGAAACGCTGCATGAAATGCGGCACCACGTCATGCGTGATGCCTTCCTGCGTCATCACCAGAATCGGCGTGTGCTGGAAATACCCGATCTGGATGGAGCCCTTGGTGCCCCACAGCTCGGTGCGGATGTCGTAACCGAAGACTGAGTTGCGGCTCAATTGCACCGAACCCAGCGTTCCATTTTCGAAGACCATGTCGACAAGAGCGTTGTCGATATCGCCGACGGATTTCATCTCGGGATACGCCAGGGCGCCGCCCACCGCGTGAACCGTGGCTACTTCGCCCATGAACCAGCGGCCGAGGTCGAAATCGTGAACTCCCATGTCCGCAATCAAGCCGCCGCTGACCTTCGGATCGCAAAACTCCAGCGGCGGGCGGAACGGATCGCGGGAGGTGGAGATCATCACCACGGGAGTTCCGATGACGCCGTCGTCCACTTTCTTTTTCGCCGCCATGTAGCCGGCATCGAAGCGGCGCTGGAAGGCCATATGGAAGAACACACCAGCCTTTTTCACGGCGTGGAGCATGTCGTAGGCGCCGTCCAGGGACAACGACATGGGCTTTTCACAAAAGATGGCCTTGCCGCAGGCGGCGGCGGCTATGACCACTTCCTTATGTGTGCTGGTGGATGTGATGATGGCGACCGCTTCCACATCCTTGTTGTTGAGCAGGTCCAGATGATTGTCGTAGACCTTGACGTCGCCCAGTTCCCGGCCGAACTGTTCGCGGAGTTCGGCTTTCCGGTCGGCAACCGCGACCAAACGGGCATTGGGAACCCGCTGCGCCAGGTTGCGCGCATAGACGCTGCCCAGCCTTCCCAATCCAATCACACCTACATTCAGGAGACTTGACATGTGGGTACCACTCCTTGATAGATTTCCGACAGCTTTACCGGCCGGTTTTCCCGCGCGGATTTCGCGGCAGCCAGCGCAATCACCATGGCTTTGAGTCCATCTTCTCCGCCCACCGGAACGGGCGTCTGATTCACCACCGCGTCCACGAACGCGCGCATTTCG
>Ga0181536_10007959_pt1 | contig 10325 bp, 6 predicted proteins | sample PEATcosm2014_Bin_41_FD_121105 | JGI IMG/M metagenome (GOLD analysis project Ga0181536, IMG submission 121105) | Peatland microbial communities from MTU Mesocosm Facility, Houghton, MI, USA - PEATcosm2014_Bin17_60_metaG | ecosystem: Environmental > Terrestrial > Soil > Wetlands > Peat | place...
ACGGGCGCATTTCTACAACGTTCCAAGTGATTGTTGCGCAACCGCCACCTAGCGGCCCTCCTACGGAAATCACCGGCGTTACGCCGACTAGCGGCACACCAGGCGTGACGCAGGTTTCCATTATCGGGTCAAACTTTGGGTCATCTCAGGGTAATGGATGGCTGCAGATCGGGAACACGAACGCAACCACGATAAGTTCTTGGACCAATACTCAGATTGTGGCAACGGTGCCCGTTGGATCACTGTCAGGGGTGGCAATGGTGAATCAGAACGGACTGTACAGCAACGAGATTCCGTTTACAATCTTCGCGCCTTCGACAACCCCTAGGGACCGCAGGTAACATGCACTTCCAATTCCTGCGTTATCGTCACGCCTCCAAGCGCCTTGACGTCGGCTTTCCGCGGCCGAACTCCCGCCGCAATTGCTATAATCGTTATCTGCGGTGGGAGTAGCTCAATTTGGTAGAGCATCGGACTGTGGCTCCGACGGTTGCGGGTTCAATTCCCGTCTCCCACCCCAATTTCTCAATGACTTGTGGTGTTCTCCGTGCCGCTCCCCTGCTATGCCCGTTGCGCAAGTTTTTCATGCACTTGCCGTAAATCCGATGGAACCGTGTCCCCGTAGTTTGCGGTGGTGGTGATGCTGGAATGCCGCATCATGCGCTGTTGTAGCCCGATGGGTGAGCCGAGCGCATCTAGCCAACTGCGGTAAGTGTGTCGAAAGCAATGACTGCTGACGTGGGCCATCCCCAGGCGCGTGCATGTTGTGGTCAACGCGTTCCACACTGACGTGTAGCCCAATGGCATACGGCCGAGCTTGCGGGGGCTGGCAAAGGCCGTCGAACAAGGCGAAAGCAGTCTGGTTCGGCGGCGAAGCGCGAGCCGTATTGGAGGGATTGCGACGAATCCGATCCGCGGCAAAGCAGGCTCAGCAGACTATTACTTTCGTAATCCTGGTCCATCTCAACTTTTGCTGCACGGCTACCGATAAACGGACGTGCCAACACTTACCCGGTTCGTCCGCTTGTTGCTTTGTCTTCCTCTTGTTGCTGAGCTTCTTGTCAGCAATACAGCTCGATGCCAGACGCAAACCGAAGCGTCGGAAAACCGCCAAGTCCTTTCGTTAAAAGACTGTCTGCGGATTGCCATGGAAAAGAACCACAGCCGCCCGGCCAGCCAGTTTGCGGTAGCTCTGGCTGAGGCCCAGCACCGTCAAGCCCTGGCCGCCTATTGGCCGCAAGTGAACGTCAAGGGTGGAATTATAACCATGGATCAGCCGCCGAATTTCGTGTTCCCGGCCAGCACCATGTACATCCCGCCGCAGAGCATCAACGTTCCCGGTGGAACGGCCACCGTCTCGATTCCGGCCGGCGCCTTTGGTCCCGGCTTCCCACCGGCCCCGATCCAATTGCCCGTGAGTTTCCCGGGACAGACGATCAACACCAAGTTGCAGATGTTCCCCATTCCCGCGCAGAACGTCAAGCTGCTTGATCCCACGACAGAGTCGGTGGAAGGCGATTTCAAATGGCTGCTGGCGGATGGGGGCATGCGCCGCGGCTACCGCGAGCAGGCGCTGGGAGCACGGGATGCAGCCCGCGCGGAATCCCACCGCACCGATCTGGAACTTAGTGACAGTGTGGTTCGGATCTACTACGGAGCTGTGCTTGCCCGCCAACTGCGCAAGCTCGGGGACGACACACTGGCACGCATGGAAGCCACTTTGCGCGTGACCGAAACGCTCTACAAAGAGGGTTCGGGTACCGTGACCAAGGCAGACTATCTGGACAACGAGGTCATGGTCGATAGCGTGCGCTCGATTGTGGCGCCGCTGGAGAAGAACCAAGCCTCGGCCGAGGCGGCCTTGGCCTACACGATTGGCCTTTCCTGGAAGTCGAGCGTAGAACCCGCCGATGAGGATGTGCCCTACCAACCCTATCGCGGAAATCTGGACGAACTGGTTTCGACCGCCTATGAGTTCAATCCGGACTGGAAGAAGATTGAGGCTGGCCTGCGTGCGTTTGAAGGCCAACGCTCAACCGCTGCCAGTGGACACTACCCCAAGCTGGCGCTCACCGGCGATCTGCACCGCTTGTGGAACAACTACAACGGCGGCATCTCCACCACTGAGAACCGGGCCGGTTGGACAGTCGGCGCCGGAGTGGAGATTCCCGTGTTCGACGGTTTTCTGACGAGTGCGAAGGTCGCCGAAGCGCGGGCCAAAGTTAACCAGCTCAAAGAAGAAAAACTGATGTTGCGCGAAGGCATCGGGCTGCAGATCCGCGATCTCTTTCTCGGGCTGGCCGCCTCGGAAACGACCTATCAGGCCAGTTTCGACGCGATGCTGGCGGCCCGGGATGATCGGGACCTCACGACTCGGGCCTACGAGAGCGGTCTGGTCGCTACGGAAAGAGTGATCCGTGTGCAACTGCAGGAAGCCCTGGTGAGTGCGGGCTACTACAAGGCGGTGTATGAGCACCGGGCGCTGCAATCCAATATCGACCTGGTGGTCGGAAAAGAGATTCAAGGCGAGTTCAACACCGTGCACTAGGCGGGAAGAACAAGGACTAGAACTGAGGACCAGAACATGGACGAGAATCAAACCCCAATGGTTATGACGCGGCGCCAATTCTCCACCTGGCTGGCGGGGCTGGCGGCTGGCGCTGTGCTGGCTAGACGCGGCTTCGGGGAGAACACCGTCCGGCCGCTGCGAGTCGCGGTCAGTGTGGATACGCTGGCTGGAGCAAATGTCAGCGACGCCCGTGCCGCTTATCGGGTTTGGACGCGTGAAGTCACCGCCAGTCTGGGAATTACGTCAGTCGAGGTCGTCCCCGAGATTTTTGTTCCATCGGACCAGATCATCCGGATGATCCGGCATGGAGAAATTGACCTTTTCGGAATCACCGCCTGGGAATATGCCAAGGTCGCCGACTTCGTGGATGCAAGTTCAGTGCTCGTGGAGGACTACATCGGCGACGGGATGCAGTATGTCTTGCTGGTGCACAATGCCAGTCCATTTAAGAAACTAGCTGACCTTCATGGCGGCCATCTGACCACGCATATCCACCGTGACATGAACCTGCTCCCCGCGTGGATCGGCAACCTGCTGGCGGGCGACAATCTGCCGCGAATGGACGTCTTCTTTGGCGAGCAGGTGGCGCGGGACAGCGTGACCCAAGTTGTGCTCCCAGTTTTCTTTCGTCGCATGGACGCAGCGTGTCTCGCCCGCCGCCATTTTGAAATCGCCGCGGAACTCAACCCGCAACTGGGCAAAGATCTTCATGCGCTGGCCATCTCCCCCAAAATCGTTCCAATCGCGCTCTGCTTTCATAAGAACTGTAGCGCGGCGGCCGAAGGGTTCCTGAAAAACGCCATCATCCGATCCGCATCCCTTCCAGCGGGCCAGCAGATTGCGGCCCTGTATCAGTCGCGTGGTTTTGCTACCCAGTCGTCCTCCTGCATGAACGCCACCCTCGAGATGCTTCGCGAATACGCACGCGCTCTCTCTCCGGGCCCGCGGAAGGAGCGCCCCTGAGCGGGCGAGCCGTCCCATGTTCTGGTCCCAACCCAGTCGCGTCCGTCCTTGCACAAGCCGAGCCCAAAGCGTGGCCGGAGGCCTCGTGGTGTTTCTGGCGCTCGCCAGCGCCGGGGCGAATGCCCAGTGCAGTTCGAAACCGCTTCCTTCATCCGCGCCCACCACACGACTCAACATCGTCCTCAGTGACCAGCTTTTTTCCGTCGCTAACCGCAACGACGTGGTCGGCGCGATGAAGCTTTGGGTCGAGGCTCTCTCCTGCATCACCAAGCTCAATTTCGACACCAAGGTGGAGGTGCTGAGCGCGCAAAGCGAGATCCGCCAGCGGGTGCACGAAGAAACCGTCGACGTGCTGGTACTGGACAACGCGGACTTTCTAGAGCTGTCCGATGCCGGATCGGTCGAAGGAGTTGCGGTTGGCAGCCAAGGCGGTCATGCGTACGCGGTGCCGTATCTGTTGCTGGTCAATCAGCAAATCGATTCCCTGAGCCAGCTTCGCGGCAAGCACGCCGCCTACCACTTGCACACTGGAGCTGCCGCGGCGCTGGCCTTCACTGCAACTCTCATGGCAGAGAATCATCTTGGACGCACCGACGCCTTCTTTGAGTCCTTCGAGCCTACTACCAAGGCCGCGAACTGCATTTTGCCGCTGTTTTTCGAGAAGATTCAAGCCTGTGTGGTGGACGGACACGATTGGGAAATGCTCAAGGAACTGAACCCCCAACTCGGAAACAAGATGAAGATACTGGCCCAGTCCGCGCCGGTTTTAGACGGCGTAGTCGCCTTTCCTAAAGTTCCCAGGCCGTACCGGGAGAGAATTATCGCCAGCATCTTGCAGATGCACGAAGATCCGCTCGGAGCTCAGGTCCTTTCTGCCCTGCGCAGCGGACCCCTCATGCCCTATCGGTCGGAATACCTCGACTCAACCCGCGAATTCTGGAGACGGTATGAGCGCAGCCTGACTCCGGCGGAACAAAGGGCGTGGAGGGAGACTCTGCGGCCTCGAATGCCGTTGTCGGTTCGAAATTCGACCGGCGCGCCGGGCTTTTCGGCCGGGGCGAGGAAAGATTAGCGATGTTGAAAACCACGGGGATCACCGCGCGAACCACACTTCTCGCCTGGACGATTACGCTGGCGACCCTGGGTATTTTCATCCTCGCCATCGTCCCGGAGCAGAAGCAGGACTTGCGGGTTGGGCTTGAGTCCAAGGCAAATGGCGTAGCGGTCGCGTTGCAGGGCGAAGTCGCGGGCGCCGCCGTCTCCGAAGACTACTCGTCGGTAGTCGATCACGCCATGCAGGTACTGGCGGGCGACAAGGCCGTAGAATTTCTGGTCATTACCAAGAATGACGGCTACGCGCTCATCGTAGAGCGTGATTCGTGGCGCGTTGTGCCCAACATTGACAGTTACTGGCGTCCCGGTCCCCGGATTTCGGTCGGGGGTATCGAACAGGTTCCTCTGTTCAACCAACGTGTTTTTCACTTCGCCGTTCCCTTTGACTACAGCGGCCTGCAGTGGGGATGGATCCACGTTGGGCTTTCGCTGGATTCTTATAACCGCAGCGTGAAAGAGGTCTACCTCCGCACCGGAATCCTGGCTGTGATCTGCATACTGCTCAGCCTGGCCGCCTCTCTGCTCTACGCCAAGCGTTTTGTGGAGCCCATTCTCCGCCTGCGCGCGGTGGTCGAGCAGGTCGCAAGCGGCAATCTCATGGCCCGAGCCCATATCGAAAGCAGAGACGAAATCCAGGAACTGGCAGAGGCTTTCAACACCATGGCGGATGGTGTCCTGCACCGCGACCGAATCGTCGAGAGTGTACGCTTTACGGCCCAATCCCTGCAAAGCACGAACGAATGGAGCCAGGTCATCGATCGGGTTTTGGCTAAGATCGGGCAGGCCGCGAACGCCAGCCGGGTTCTGGTCGGGGAAAAGCTCCTGAGCCCGGAGGGCGTTGCTATGGGAAGCATCCGCTTTGAGTGGACGGCTGCGGACATCATGCCCTGGCGGCAAGCGTGGCAGAATCGCAGCCTCGCGGAACAAGGCCTGGAGCAACTGGAGGAGCGGCTCGCCCGAGGCGAGATGATTGTTGTCCGATACGACAAACCGAAGCTCTGGCCGGTCACGGGGTGCGGCATGCCGCCCCTCTCTGAAATCATCGCTCCGATTCTGACTGGCGGGACCATGTGGGGAACGCTGGTGGTGCAGGATTGCCAGCACGACCGGGAATGGCACGAGGTGGAACAGGACTCGATCCAGGCCGTCGCCGAAATGCTGGGCGCTTCTATTACCCGCCAGAACGCGCGACAAGCGCTGTTCGAAGCCAAGAGTGAACTCGAGCATCGGGTCGCCGAGCGCACCTGCGAATTGCGCGAGCAGATCGTCGCCAAAGACAAAACTCACGCCGAGCTCGAGAATGCCCAGAAACGCCTGATCGAACTTTCGCGGCTCTCCGGAATGGCCGAGGTGGCCACGGGAGTACTCCACAACGTGGGCAACGTACTCAACAGCATCAATGTCTCCAGTACGCTGATCTCCGATCGTCTGCGTTCCTCGCGTGTCAGCCAATTGAAAGACCTGGCGCGCCTGTTGCGGGCGCACGAGGGCAATATCGGGGACTTCCTCCTCCACGACCCGAGTGGCCAGAGAATCCTGCCCTACCTCGACAAGCTCTCCCAACACCTGGTGCAGGAGCGCGACGAGTTGAGCAAGGAAGTGGAAGAACTGGTGCTGCATGTCGGGCATGTCAAAGACATTGTGGCCATGCAGCAAACCTACGCGCGGACCTCTGGAGTACTGGAGAAGATCGCCTTCCACACCTTGATCGAAGACGCACTCCGCATCACTTGGGCAGAAATGGACCGTCATGGTGTCCATCTACGGAAAGATATCGAGGAAGTGCCATCGATGACCACCGACCGCAACAAAATACTGCAGATCCTGCTGAACCTCTTGCGTAATGCCAAGGATGCGGTCAAGGCGAGCGATTTGCCGCGTGAAGTCATTGTGCGCCTGCGCTCGATTGGGACAGACCGCCTGCGGCTTCAGGTGTCCGACAATGGGGTCGGCATCGCAGCGGAAAACCTGGCGCGTGTCTTCTCTCACGGATTCACCACCAAGAAGGACGGGCACGGCTTCGGATTGCATTTTGGCGCGCTGACCGCCCGCCAACTGGGAGGCTCGTTGATCGCTGAGAGTGAAGGCCCGAGTCGTGGCGCCACCTTGACCCTCGAACTTCCAATCCATGGAAACAGCATGGTAAAGAGCGGAGCACCTCATGATGTCTAGAAAAAGCGCCGATTTCCGGTTGCTCATTGTGGATGACAATGAAGCGATTCACAATGATCTGAAGAAGATCCTGCTTCCTCAAAAGGTGAGTTCTGCGCTTACCGACGACGAAGCACTTTTATTTGGAAAGGTGGTCTCGCACGGGATTGAGTTCGAAATTGACTCCGCCTTTCAGGGACAAGAAGGACTGGCTCGTCTTCAGGAAGCACAAGCCGGGGGCCGGCCCTATGCCCTGGCCTTCATCGATATTCGCATGCCCCCAGGTTGGGACGGTATTGAAACCATTTCGCATCTCTGGAATACAGATCCCGATCTGCAGATCGTGATTTGCACAGCTTATTCCGACCACAGCTGGACCGACATCGAAAAGCACCTCGGCATTTCGGATAATCTGGTCATTCTAAAAAAGCCCTTCGATCCGATCGAGGTTACGCAGTTGGCGCATGCCCTGACCTCCAAGTGGTTATCCGCCCGGCATGCCCGATTGCGTCTGGAAGAATTGGATCGGTTGGTGGAAAAGCGAACCGCGGATTTGCGCGCCGCCGTTCGCGAGATGAAGGAAGCCAAAGAGCTGGCCGAGACCGTGGCGTTGCAGGATCCGTTAACCAAGCTGCCCAACCGCCGGCTTTTCCAGAACCGGCTCACCTTGGCCATCCAACATGCGGCGCGAAACCCAGCGTATCTTTGTGCCCTGCTCTATCTTGATCTGGACCGTTTTAAGGTCGTGAATGACAGCCTGGGGCACCTCGCGGGAGACGAACTACTCATCGAAGTCGCCCAGCGTATCGAGTCCAGTTTGCGGAGCGGCCAGCGACCCTGCAGCTACCCCAAGCACGAAGACCTAGTGGCGCGCCTGGGCGGAGACGAGTTCGCCATCTTTCTCGACGACATCCGCGACGTCAGCGACGCCTTGCGCGTGGCCAATCGCATCAGCGAGAAGCTCGCGGAGCCTTTTTGTCTGCGAGACAGAGACGTTGCCGTTTCCGGCAGCATTGGCGTCGCCACTAGCTCCAGCCATTATGAGACGGCCGACAACATGCTCCGTGACGCTGACACTGCCATGTACCGAGCCAAGGCGGCAGGCCGCGGCGGAAGCGTCCTGTTTGACCAAAGCATGCACCTCCAGGCGGTCGAGCGCCTGCACAAGGAGTCCGAGATGCGACAGGCGCTCGAACGGGGAGAGTATTTCCTCTGCTATCAGCCGATAGTGTCCCTGATGGATTGGAAAATCGATGGCTTTGAAGCACTGCTAAGGTGGCGATCTCCAACCCGAGGCGTAGTCTCACCGGAAGATTTCATTCCCTTGGCGGAAGAGACGGGCCTTATCCTCCCGATCGGCGCATGGGTGCTGCACGAGTCCTGCCTTCAGGTACGCCGCTGGCAAGAGCTCTTTGGTGCAGACCCGCCCTTGAGCGTAAGCGTGAACATTTCCGCCCGACAGTTCTCCCAGCCTGATCTGGTGGACTTGGTGAAACAAACCTTGAGTGAAACCCGAGTTTCCGGCCGCAACCTGCGTCTCGAATTGACCGAGAGCGTCGCCATGGAGGAGCCCGAGCGAGCCGCCCCGCTGTTTAGAGAGTTGCAGCAACTCGGCGTGCGGCTCAGCATCGATGACTTTGGCACGGGCTACTCATCGCTGAGTCACCTGCACCGTTTTTCCGTGGACACGCTCAAGATTGACCGCTACTTCGTGGGCAACATGGAAGTGAATGAAAGAAATCTCAACATAGTTCGGACCATCGTCAGTCTGGCTCGCAACCTGGGGATGGAGGTTGTGGCCGAGGGGGCAGAGACGAGCACGCAGGTCAATCTGCTCCGCAGCATGAGTTGCAAGTACGTCCAGGGCTACTTCTTCTCAAAACCGGCGGAACGTGCGGCGGTCGAGTCCTTGCTCGCCGCCAATCCCGATTTTCGGATTCCGTTGACAAAAGGTGTGGCACAGTCCTGAGCGGCGGCGAGAGCCAAGTCTAATAACCACCGGGAGACTAAAGTCACTGCGCTTGTTCTCGACAACTACTCGCGATTTTCACTCATCGACAAATTCCACGGGCCAGCGGGTTTTGCATTTGTCTCACCGAGTCGTTCCGCGATCCGTCTAGCGGCGGCGGCAACTGACGCAGATGCGGTGCCGCTTGCAAAACGCCCCTTGACAACCAACTTAAAACGAAAGTAAATGTAAGCATTCGTAATATACCGATGCCCATGCCATCTAACGCGTGAGGGCGTGGCTTCAGGAGAGAGCTTATGTCGCGGGATGCGCCGATTATGCGGAATTTAGGCATTACACAGGCCTCGATCTTCGTGATCCTCCTGCTGCTGGCGCAGTCACTTGCCGGACAAATTGGGACTACCTACTTTGTGGCGAAAAAGGGCAGCGACAGCAATCCCGGCACAATCGGCTCGCCTTGGTTAACCATCCAGCACGCGGCGAATTCGGTCTTGGCAGGCGCTACCGTGTACGTATTCGGAGGGGTTTACAACGAGTCTGTGAACTTTCCGTCGTCTGGAACGGCGTCGGCGCCGATTACATTCCAGAGCTATCCCGGCCAGACTGCTGTGATCGACGGGACCGGCTTGAGCGTAAACGGTACACAGGGGCTCATCAATATCGTAGGAAGGCGGAGCTACATCACCATCAAAGGATTTGAAATCCGCCATTACACGACCAGCAACGAAAACTACGTTCCGACCGGCATCTGGATCACCGGATCGGGCACAGGTGTCCAGATTCTGAACAATCGGGTGCACCATATCACGACCAAGTCGGAAGCGAACGGCAACGCTTTTGGTATCTCCGTTTACGGCACGTCGAAGACTCCCATCACGCAGTTGGTCATCAGGGGCAACGAGGTCTACGACTTGAGGACCGGAAACAGCGAATCCGTGGACGTGGATGGAAACGTGACCCATTTTAAAATCACCAATAACCTCGTTCACGACAATGACAACATCGGCATCGACGCGATTGGATACGAAGGCGTCGGTCCCGTCGGCTACGACGAGGCTATGTATGGGGAAATCAGCGGGAACACGATCTACAACATCAGCGGGATCACAAATCCCGGTGAGGGCTATGGATACGACGCCGACGGACTCTACTGTGACGGCTGCGCCTATGTCACGTTCGAGCGGAATGTGATCATACAGGCCGACTACGGCATCGAAACCACCAGCGAAAATCAAGTCTGCCAATCGAATGGCACCGAGTGGTCTGGGCCCAACAATACCGGAATCGCCGCTAAAGGTAAGTTCCCGTGTTACGGTAGGTTTGCTACGGTGCGTAACAACATTTTCTACAACTCAAATGCCTGCGGTAACTCCATCGGCGGTTATGCGGCCGCGTCCAAAAACGGCGGCCATAGCAATGGAGGAGGCAGCAGCTACCACGACGTCTTCGTCAATAACACTCTGTACAACAACGCTACCCAACCCGGCAACGAATCGGAAGGCGGCTCAACCGGCGAATTCCAGATTCAGAACCAGGTGGGCAGCGAGCAAGGGGACATCT
>Ga0181536_10007962_pt1 | contig 10324 bp, 18 predicted proteins | sample PEATcosm2014_Bin_41_FD_121105 | JGI IMG/M metagenome (GOLD analysis project Ga0181536, IMG submission 121105) | Peatland microbial communities from MTU Mesocosm Facility, Houghton, MI, USA - PEATcosm2014_Bin17_60_metaG | ecosystem: Environmental > Terrestrial > Soil > Wetlands > Peat | place...
CACGGCTGCGAAGCGGTTGCGGACGCACCTTTCGCGCGCCCGTTCGGAATTCCCGACGGCTTCATCGCGGGGGCGATGTACGGACTCCTGATCCTGTTGGCGCTTCTCGGCCCTCAGATAGCCTGGGTTCGCTATTCGCTTCGAACCATCGCGATCGTGGCGGTGCTGGCGAATGTATTGGGCGTGATCGATATGGCGCGGCTCGGCGCTTACTGCTTCTATTGCCTGCTCACCACGGTTCTCTCGCCCGCGCTGTTGTGGATGGCGCTGGTGGCAGGGTAATCGGACGTGCATTGGCGAGGGACTACCGGGATTTGGCAAGGATGGCTGCAACACCCCGAGAAACTGTGGCTGCACAGGCTCTTTTTTCAAATTCATTATGCGGCGGGGATCGTACTGGGCTTCTATGTGATGGTAATGAGCCTTTCGGGCAGCATCATTGTTTATCGGAACGAATTGACGCCAAGGTTCGGCGTCGAGTGGCTCGTGCGCCTTCACGCAAACCTTCTGTTTGAAAAGACGGGCCGTTTCGTGAACGGAATCGGCGCCTTCGGCCTGACGGTGCTTTGTTTGACCGGAGCCGTTATCTGGTGGCCTGGGATCAGGAACTGGCGTCGCAGCCTGACGTTCAAGTGGAATACGCGTTTCGCGCGGTTCAGCTGGGACCTGCACAGCGCCATCGGTTTTTGGACCTTTCCCTTTGTTCTGATGTGGGGAATTTCGGGTATTTATTTCTGTTATCCAGAACCCTTTAGCTCCTTTCTCGCCTTGTTTGATCCCCGAGACCGGTTTTACGACCCAGCCCTGACTGGGCTTGCGGCAGCGCATATCGGCAGGTTCGGATGGCTTACCGAAGCCGTTTGGAGTACTTTGGGGCTTGTACTTGCCCTTCTCTCGATCTCTGGCGTGTTCGTATGCTGCCACCGGATGATCTACAGAAAGAGCTCAAACCCGAATCGTCAAGAAGAGTAGTCCCGCCTGGGAGGTACCCGCGCGGGATTTAACTGGAACCCCGACCAATCGCAGTAACGGCGGGGATCACCCCCCTGCTGGCTGCCAATCGCTCCCCGTCTTCGAATACCTGATATTGACCATTATCGGTAGCTTGTTTCCACTTGGGGTTGACGCCAGTTCTGCGGTTTTGGTTCGAACGCAACCGGATAAGTGACGGAATGCCGGTCACCCGTTCCCTTATCCGGTTTCAGCATCCCATCAGCCGAAATAGGTATTGCCCCAGTATCCGCGCATGAGTTCGTCAACCCACACTGGCTGGCGCACCTCACCACGCGCGGCGAACTCCCTTACATACGGCTTGATATCGAGGACGGGCGTACCATCGATCGCATCGAGCCCGACAACTTCCAGAGTCAGGTCTTTGACCGAAAGGAGCCGGCAAGTCGTCATGCCAAGCCTGTTGGGTCGATTCTTTCCTCGCTGGGCGAAGATGCCGTTGTTGGGAAAGTCCAGTCGATTACGCGGATGCCGCGTTCCCGTTACGATCTCCGATTCCGACACCAGATGAAAGAAAAAAATGATCTCAACGTGCGAAAAATCAGTGAGGCCCACAAGACAGTCTGGTGTGAATCGGGAAGAATCAAGATCAATCCGGCAGGTAACGCCGTCCCAAGGATTGTCGCCGGGCTCTACGACAGGGCTGTGGACTACGCCGATCGGCCTTAATTCAATTAGCTGCAGCATTCACCTATCGTAATTGGAGAGCATGTCCAGCAGCCGAGCGAATCCCAACGTCCCTTGTTCGAGGAGGCTAACGCGGGATAGGAAATATAGGGTCGGCTCGTCAACTATCCCGATATTGTGGACGAACAGCGGGCACGCAGAGCAAAGAAGGTTAATACGGAATATCGGAAGTTGTTTTTCGGCGTGCGCGCTACACCGTATTGAATTCTGCGTACTCCCGGGGCGGATCGAAGTGTTCCCACACCTCCTTGCCGTTCTCCCACGTAACCGTGCTCGACACTCGTTTATCGACAGCATTGACGAAGCACATGGTGTGAGGCTTCGGACGGGCCGCTGCAAGCTCTTTAGCCCGCCCTTCGAGCCGCTCAAGACGGCGGGTTACGTTGCGGATCAATGGCGCCCTCCTTTTCTGGAAGGATTGCTGCGGCACGCTGTGACGCCAGATTAGGCCGGGGCGTCAATCGCTCTTCCAGCCGATGCAACCGTCTGATGACCGCTTTCACCACGTCCTCCAGCTGCTCACGGTCGTGATGGGAAAGCTCCCGACGAACTTACCAATCTCCTCATCGCTGAGGTGATCTCTGCGGCCATCGAGTTCAACGACCTCGAGTAAATTGCCGTCGCGAAGATACCGCTCGCAGGTCGATGTTGCCAGGTCCGCGTGTTTTGCGGAGTGGGTAATGATGACCCGCACAGGCTCCTTTGGCCTGCCCGAGTGCTGCGTTTCGTAGTGATCCTCCAGCCTGCCGACACGTCTGAGGATCGCCCTCATTCGTCCTGCCTTGATGATTTGGCTAACGCATCCGCCTCGTGCGCGCGCCTGCGTTCAACGCGCTGCTGCAGGCAAAGCCGCGCTGTCTCGGCTTCCGACAGGTATCTGACCGGACCAGCGGGCATAGCTTCCCGTGGTGGCATATAGTCCTCGAAGGGCTGCCCCGTGGCTTCGCGCCAGCGCCGCAGTCTTTCCCGAGCGATTTGTGCCTCACGTTCGAACGCCGGATTGGGCTGGGGTGTCAATCGCTCTTCCAGCCGATGCAGTCGTCTGATAACCCCTCTCACCACGCCCTCCAACTGCTCACGGTCGTGACGGGAAAGCTCCCGACGAACTTCTCAATTTCCTCATCACTGAGGTGATCTCTGAGGCCATCGAGTTCAACGACCTCGGTTAAATTGCCGTCGCGAAAATACCGCTGACATGTCGATGTTGCCAGATCCGCGTGCTTTGCTGCGCGGGTAATGATGATCCGCAGAGGCTCCTTTGGCTTACCTGAAAGCTGCGTCTCATAGCGGTTCTCCAGCCTGCCAACGCGTCTGACGATCGCCCTCATTCGCTCCGCCCCGACGATCTGGCTACCGCTGCCGCCTCGTCCGCGCGGTCCGCTTCTGCAATGATACGGTCCGTCACGGCGATAGGAATCTGCATGTTTCCGATGTCCTCGCCGTTCATGAGCCGGAAGAGTTTGTCCTCATAGAAGGCGAACCACGCTTCGGAATGAGGCACGAGGCCGGTGGCATCGATCCGCGCAGCTTCGAGCTTCTTAATCCGCCTGGACAGATTCATTTTCTCTCTCGGCGGGTTCATGAAGGAAGATGCCGATCAGGTCCACGATATGCGCGCCGCCCGGTTCTCTGCTGCCCGTCGAACGGCGAATCAGGTCGAGGTGCGCCGCCTGGTCGGGGCTTGCGGATTCCTCATGGACTGCGATCCCCAGCAGCCGAAGCAGGTAATCGCCGCCGGGTATGGTGGCGGTGCTGCCGTCCGGCATCATCAGTATCGCTGGTTCGGTGACGAACTCCGTTTCGAGCGCATCGAGCCTTCGACGCATTTGCTTGTTGAGTGTTTTCATCGCCCCTGCTGCTTCGATAGCTCCGCGGCCCGTTCCAGCGCCGCCACTCTGACATCGATGTCCTCGATTTCGATTGCCTGCTTGGCGTGATCGAGCACGCTGTCGGCGGCCCGCACCCGCGTGGAGGCCGGCGCGTTCGTGTCCACCATGATCTTCAACAGAGTAGAGACGGCAGCGCCCGTGGCCTGCTGCAGACGTGCCGTGGCTTGGGCGAAGGCGGCCCGGCGAGCTTCCCGATAGGCCTTCTCGAACTCGGGAATCTTCAGCCAGCGGAGCAGCGTTTGTGTGCCGATACCAATCGATTTTGCTGCTTCCTCGATATTCCGCTGGGTCAGGAGAGCAACGATTGCTTCTTCCTTCTTTCGCGTAAATTTCGATCCGGGGGATGCCATTCGCTACCAGCCACTACCATTCGCGGGGCGGATGCACGGAGCATCGCCACATGTTCGCCAGCGCAGATTTCCCGCAGAATCCACTTGCTTGTGTCCCCGACCCGAGTGATTCATGTGATCGCGGCGACTGCCGCGAAAAGGAGAAACGAAGATGAGCGAACTGAACGAAACGACCGAAGCCGCCGCGACGGCAGCCGCCAAGGCGCCCGAAGCTGGCAAGAAAAAGGCCGCCTCTGGCGCACGGGCGCCCCGTGTGGCGAAGTCCGAAGGGAAGGCTACCAAGAAGGCCAGCCCGGCGAAGAAAGCGCCCAAAACGGCCCCCAAAGCGAAGGGTGCCAAGACCCCGAAGGCCAAGGCAGTGCGCGAGGGGAGTAAGACAGAGACGATCCTCGGGCTGCTCAAACGCCCGGGCGGAACGACGCTCAAGGCGTTGATGAAGGAGACTGGCTGGCAGGCGCATTCCGTCCGAGGATTTTTGTCCGCCGTCGTGGGCAAGAAGATGAAGCTGACGGTCGCCTCGACCAAGGCCGAGAACGGGGAGCGCACGTATTCCCTGACGAGCTAACCAATCTGAACTTTCCCTCGGGAGCCACCAGCATTCGCGCGCTGGTGGCTTTTTCACTTGATTGTCGAAGCGTTCGGAGTGATGAATGGAGGCACCATGGAAACGGAAGGCTACACACAAATCGACAGGGCAAAAGCGGAGGAGCTGCTGGCTACGGCCACGCAACTCCAGGGGGCATTCTGGGACGCGCTGCTCGAACTGGAAGGCGCGCTGGACGGAATCGAGATCAGCGCCACTCGCGATCTGAGCGAGACGACGATCGACGAACTCATGGAGGAGGCAGAGGAGGGCGGAGACGGTGAATGACGCCTTGATTATGTTTCTCCGTTGAGCCATGAATGTGAGTGCGGGGAGATGACGATGCTTACAGCCAACGAACAGAAGAGAACGATCGCGGAAACCGCCGATCTGGGGATCGGCATGCTGATTGCCGAGACGGAAGGCGGAACCTATCAGCCGGTCGCGGCCGTCGCGACGATCAGCGAAGCGCGCGAGATGGCGTCGCACGATTTCCGTCGGCGGATGAAGGAACTCGACCGGGGCGGGGAGCCGGTGTGCCCGGCGCGATACACGGTCTGGGCGCGCAACGTTGACGGCGACTACCGGAACGTCCACGAGATCGAAGCCGCGTGATCGTCTTGCGCTTTCTCCAGCAGGATCAGCCTTAACTCCGCCGACCAGTCTGAGAGCGCCAGGCATAATCCCTGCAGGTCGGGATGCCCGGCACGGAGTTGCTCTTCGACCTCCGCGATCTCGCGTCGGCAGCGTTCCATGCATCAGAATCCCCCCGCTTGAACCGATCGTGAATGACCAGATGCGATCTCCATCATTTCCTGTCGCAGTTCCGGCAGGCTGATTCCCATGAACCGGGCGACGGTTTGCGCCAGCGATTCGTCCGGTTCCTGTTGAAAGTCATTCGCGCGCAGGACGTCCCGAATTTCTTCGATGACCGAATCTGTCGAAACGTGGCTGTTGACCCGCTGTGCTGCCGCCGCGCTGATCTTCTCCAGTTCTTGGAGCCGCCTGCAGAGCTTTTGCGTCATGCTGAGACCGCCCGGCGCTCCTCCGCGATGTCGTCGAAGGTGCGCCCGTCGCCTTCGAGCGTGGCCTGCTTTCCCGTATATTGTTGCCAGCGCCTTACGATTACGTCGCAGTACTTCGGGTCCAGTTCGACGCCGAAGCAGACGCGCCCGGTCTGCTCGGCGGCGATCAGCGTCGTTCCGCTCCCGAGGAACGGGTCGTAGCAGCTCTCACCCGGCAGGGTGTGGTTGAGGAGCGGCCGTCGCATGAGCTCGGCTGGCTTCTGAGTCGGATGGTCGAACTTCTCTTCGTCCGATCCGCCCATAATAAATTTCGGGGATGGTGAGTCCCAGACCGTGGTGTTCTCTCCTGCTTTGCCATACCAGGGAGCGTTCTTCTTCCGCACAAACCAGCAAGGCTCGTGAGCGAACCAGTATGGAGTTCGCGTGAGAACAGCGCGCCCCTTATTCCACACGATCTGCTGATGATGCAGGAAGCCGATCCGAAGTAGTCCGTCGAGAACCTCGCGCGTGAATTTGCTCGCGTGCCAGATGTAGCCGATCTGAAGATCGGGCAGAAGAGCAAACGCCTCCGACCAGTCCGCGCGGGTGTCCCCGGAGATCTTCGTCTCGTTGTGGCCCGCGGTGCGGTGCTTCATGTACGACGGTTCGGCGGGGCCGTGACCGTTCAGGCCAGCGCGGTCCCTCCATTCTGAGTCCAGCTCGATACCGTAAGGCGGATCGGTAATAAGAAGGAATGGCTTGGCGCCGTCCAGCGCTTTCGCGACAACATCCGGCTGCGTGCAGTCGCCGCAGATGACGCGGTGATCGCCCATGAGCCACACGTCGCCAAGCAGCGTAGTTGGTTGCTTCGGAACTTCGGGTACCGCGTCTTCATCAGAGAGTCCGGGCGCGGCATCCTGTGCTTCGAGCAGACGCTGCAGTTCGATGTCGTCGAACCCGATGAGACCCAGATCGTAATCGGCATCTCGCAGCGCTTCGAGTTCGGTACGCAGGGCCGCCTCGTCCCACCCCGCATTCAGCGCCAGTTGATTGTCGGCGATGACGAGCGCGCGCTTCTGCGCTTCGCTCAAATGGCGCAAAACGATCACCGGGAGCACCTCCATCCGGAGTTTTTTCGCCGCGAGGACTCGCGCATGGCCAGCGAGAATGACATCTTCGCCATCCACAAGAATCGGATTCGTCCAGCCAAATTCCTTGATCGACGCCGCGATCTGCGCAACTTGCTGGCGGCTGTGCGTGCGCGGATTATTGACCCTCGGGATCAGCCGTGCGATCGGCCAGCGCTCGATCTGGATGTCGATGTTCGGGCTGGCTTCGATGTGCTTTGCCATTGACATAAGCAACATCGAGCCGTCGGCTTCTTATAGCAAGCGCGTGAATCAGTCGTCAACAGTCGATGTCGCCTCTGAACGGATGGCGGGAAGACAGGCGGGTGGGATGTGTTTCTCTTATTCTGGATTATGGCTTCGCGGAGATGATGCTGGCAGTCTCGTGCGGGAAATGTAACGGAACGGGTCACTGCACCCTTTGCAAAGGTACCGGAGTTTGCGGAGTATGCAATGGCGAGGGCGTCATCTCCGATGTTTCGATTCTGGATAACACCTGCAAGTCATGCGATGGCAGGGGGAGATGCGTGCCTTGTGTTGGGACGGGACTCTGCTCCACGTGCGGCGGGAAAGGTACGGTCAGCACAGGGAGGGACTGACGCCGACAGGCCCCATTTGTCGGGTTTTTGAACGCGATTTGTCAGGTTGTTTGTCGGGTCTCGGGGCCTACCCGACAAGCACTCGGCCTATGACATCAATCAGATAGAGTCGATTTGTCGGGTTTGTCGGGTTTTATAGAGAGAAGAGAGCTCCGGAGAAAGGAGACCTCATATTTCAGTCGCCGGTTTCGTGGCGCAGCGGGCTGTCGCACAGGTCGAACACCAGGGTATGTGCTCGATATTCAAACCACAGACCAAAGGTCTTGAAGTCCCGGTCAGCCGGCCACGTCGATTCGTCCTGATACCAGGCATCGAGTTCCTCTTCGAAAATCGTGTCGCAGTAGTTTCTTATGTGCGCGATCAAATCCTGATCATCTTCACAGTCGGGTAGCAGGTAGATCGTCGGCTCGCTCACATCCTGCAACGTGAGCGTCAGGCTTGTCGGGTCGGCGCCATGAAGCCAGTCGAGAAACGGCTGCTTCGGAGTAACGATTACCGCGGATCGGTTCAGCGTAGGGAGCATGGGAGGTCCCGCCCAATCATATCCGTTCGATTCAGAACGCGCGGCGCAACTGCGTCCGGTGTCCAATAAATGGACTCCAGGTTGGACTCCAAACAATGCGTTTGGAAGGTCCAGTGTCTGTAACTCTTTGAGGGGTTTTGGTCGGGCTGCCGGGATTTGAACCCGGGACCTCTTGCACCCCAAGCAAGCGCGCTAGCCAGGCTGCGCCACAGCCCGAAGTTCTAAGTTTACACGCTCTGCGCGCCCGGAATTCGAAAAGATCAGCCGCCTACGCCACGGGCTCCGCAACTGGCAACACGAAACGGTACCCAATGCGCGGCTCGGTCGCGATGAAGACCGGCTTCGAACCCGGCGGCTCGATCTTCTTCCGCAATTGATTGATGAACACGCGCAGATATTCGATCTGATCCCCATACTCGGGGCCCCAGATCGCCTGCAGCAGCTTGCGGTGCGGCACGGGTTTGTTGGCCTGCGAAATCAGGTAGCGCAGAATGTCGAACTCGGTCGGCGTCAAACGGACTAATTTTCCGCCGGCAATCACGCGGCGCTCGGCGAAATCGATCTCCAGGCCCGGCACAGAGACGTGCTTCGGAGTCGTGTCCGTGGCAAAGCCGGTACGGCGCAGCGCCGCGCGAATGCGCGCCATCAGTTCGTCGAAGCTGAACGGCTTGGTGACGAAATCGTCCGCGCCCGCGTCGAGCGCTTCCACCTTGTCGCGATCCGAGTCGTGGACCGATACAACAATGATCGGCACATCCCAGCCGCTGCGAATGGCGCGGCAGGCTTCAAGTCCTCCCATGCCGGGCATGCTCAGATCCAGAAGAATCAGATCGACGGTATGCTCGCGCAGCAATTCGAGCGCTTCTTCGCCACTCTGCACGTCGAGAACATGCGCGCCCTGTGCGGTCAGACTCGTACGCAGCACACGCCGAATCTGCGGTTCATCGTCAATGAGCAATATAGTTCGCTTCTCGATCACTTGTTCCCCTCGCCGCCGTTTCCGCCGGAAGCGCAAAACGAAAAGCCGGACCGTCGGACTCCATCTCCAGCCAGACTCTTCCTTTGGAAGCTTCCGCGATGGTTCTGGCGATGGCCAGCCCCAGCCCCGTACCTTCTATCTTCGTACGATATTTGCTGCCTCGATAGAATTTATCAAATATCCGCTCGCGCTCGCTCTCGGGTATTTCGCTGCCCTCGTTTTGCACCGTCACGACGACGTTTCCGCCGGACGTGGCGGCGGAGATGCGGATGCGCGCGCCGGGCTGCGAGTATTTCCAGGCGTTGTCGACGATCTGAAGCAGCATTTGTTCCAGCAGAAAAGCATCGCCCATCACCGGAGGCAGATCCTCCGGCATGTCGATGACGAACTCGCGCCGGCCCAGATAACGAGACATTTTTGCAATCACCCTGTCGATCAGGGCGCCGATCCAACAGGGCTCGGAACGGGGATTGGCCCGGCGGCCCTCGATCCGCGCCAGATCGAGAGACTCCTGGATCAGCCGGTCGAGCCGGTCCGCTTCTTCGTCGATGGCGGCGATCAGTTCGCGTTCATCCGCCGGGGGCAGATCGCCCGCCGACCGCAGCACCGAAGCGGCTGCCTTGATCGACGTCAGGGGCGTTTTGAAACTATGCGCGAGCGCGTTGAGAACTGTGGAGCGCAGTTCTTCGCCGCGCGCCGCTGCTTCCATCCGCGCCCGTTCTTCCGAGCTGCGCGCGCGTTCGAGCACGAGACCGATCATGCTTACAATGGCGTTGCGCACCTCCCCGGAAGGTTGCGGGCCGTGGAGTTCGAGGATGTCGGCGCGCCCGTCCACGGCGGCGCGCATCACGAAAACGGGGCTGCTGTCGAGGTTTCCCGCCTGGAAGTCCTGCAGCGCGCCCTCGACCCGCAGGATCGCCCCCTCGACACCGAACAACTCCACCAGTTTCCGTACGGCGCTTTCGGCGGCCTCGGGCAAAGTATGCGCCACGAGGAGTGCTTTGCCGAGCTCGTTGAGCCGCTCCATTTCTTCGCGCCGGCGGATCGCTTCCTGCGCCCGCTGCTGCGCGCGCAGCGCGAGGTGGCTTCCGATAAGCGCCGTAAGCACTATCGTTACTAAGGTAAGGGCCGTCTGGACGTTGAGGGCACGAGCCCCCGTCTGATCGACGAAATAATAGCTGAAGGCGACGCCGGCTGCGATCGAGGAGAACAGTGCCAGAACCCGGTCGCCCAGGGTTGCGATGGCAAGAACTGCCAGCAGAAGAAGCATCGCGGGCGTCGAGCGATTCGATCCAAGCTTTTCGCATACCGCGGCGATGGACCAGATCAGGACCGCGGATGCGGCCATGCTGAGCACGAGCCAGAGTTTGCGTTTCATCGCCATGCTGCTCAAAGGCTACAATCCTATTAAATGCTAATCCGGGACTTCCTTGCTACCGGAGCGCCGTCGATTTCCTTCGAATTCTTTCCCCCGAAGTCGGATGAGGCCGCCGCGCAACTCGAGCGCACCATTGTCGAACTGGGTGCGCTGGAGCCGGCGTTCGTCTCGGTCACGTGGGGCGCGGGTGGCTC
>Ga0181536_10007966_pt1 | contig 10322 bp, 10 predicted proteins | sample PEATcosm2014_Bin_41_FD_121105 | JGI IMG/M metagenome (GOLD analysis project Ga0181536, IMG submission 121105) | Peatland microbial communities from MTU Mesocosm Facility, Houghton, MI, USA - PEATcosm2014_Bin17_60_metaG | ecosystem: Environmental > Terrestrial > Soil > Wetlands > Peat | place...
ATCTGGGGCCGCTCGTCCCGGCCGAAGAATTGTTGTGGCAAGACCCGATCCCGGCGGTGACGCACCAACTCATCGACGCTGCCGACGTCGCCGCGCTGAAAACGAAGATCTTCGGAACCGGGATTTCGATCGCGCATCTGGTTGCGACGGCGTGGGCGTCGGCGGCGACCTTTCGCGGTTCCGACAAACGCGGCGGCGCCAACGGCGCGCGGCTGCGTCTCGCGCCGCAGAAGGATTGGCCGGTGAACCAGCCCGCCCAGCTAGCGACGGTGTTGAGCGCGCTCGAACGCGTTCGGAGCGAGTTCAACGCCGCGCAGACCGGCGGGAAGCAGGTGTCGCTCGCCGACCTGATCGTCCTCGGCGGCTGCGCTGCGGTCGAACGCGCGGCGAAGAATGCCGGTGTCGACGTGCACGTGCCGTTCACCCCGGGCCGTGCCGATGCATCGCAGGAGCAGACCGACGTCGACGCGATGGCGGTGCTCGAACCGCTCGCGGACGGCTTCCGCAACTACTTGAAGGCCGCGCCGCTGGGCGTGTCCGCGGAAGAGCTGCTGATCGACCGCGCGCAGCTGCTGACGTTGACCGCGCCCGAAATGACCGTGTTGATCGGCGGCCTGCGCGTATTGAACGCGAACGCCGGGCAAACGAAGCACGGCGTTTTCACGAACCGTCCCGAAACGCTCAGCAACGATTTCTTCGTGAACCTGCTCGACATGCGAACGGCCTGGAAGAGCACTTCGCAAGCGGAGGAGACCTTCGAGGGACGCGATCGTGCGACCGGGGCGTTGAAATGGACCGCCACCCGCGTCGATCTCATCTTCGGCTCGAACTCGCAGTTGCGCGCGCTCGCGGAGGTCTACGCCTCGGACGACGCGCGCAGCAAGTTCGTGCTGGATTTCATCGCGGCGTGGAACAAGGTGATGAACCTCGACCGGTTCGACGTTACCTAAATTCGCGCTACCCGCCGCAGTGCGAACCCATACCTACGGCTTCGAGGCCGGCGGCGGTTCCAAGAACTTCCGCGACCTCGAAGGTTTCGATGATCTCCGGTTTTTCGTAATCGAGGCGTTCGGGTTGTTCCATGGCGAGTCTCCCAGGCACGAGTGTTGGATGCGAAGCGGCGATCATTATGGGCAGCTGCCCGCGGCTCCGCCACCGCCACCGCCACCGCCGACCAAGGCGATGCCGCCGGCAATCACGCCGGCAAGCGCGGCGATCTCACCGATCGGACTGTGAACGCTTCCCACGGCCGACGCCAGCGCAGCGGCGGGCGGGGCCGCCGGCGGGGCGGCTCCGGGAAGAACTGCAACTTCCGGTACCGGGGCAACCGGTGCCGCTGACGGCGTCTCTGCCGGCGTCAACGCCGGAGCCACGGCCAAGGCGAGCGTCTTCGGCTTCACCCGGCGCGGGAGGACGGCAACGATGGGCTGCGCGCGCCGCACGTACGATAGATTGCCGCACGCTGCCGGCAAGTAGACCGCGACCGTCGCGCGCCGGTCCTTGAGGTCGACTTCCCAGCCATGCACGCCGGGCGGAATCTTAACGTCGCGGATCACGTAGACGCGTTGGCCTGAACGCCACGTCATCACGGTAAGGCGCCGGGGCACCGTCACCCATTGCACCCGGGACGCCGCGATCGCCTGATTCAATTGCTCGAACTGGGCAGCCGTGAGACCTGAATTGAGCGCTGCCTGCCGAAGAATCGATTGATTCTGTTCGACGCGTTGGCGCATGATGGCGGTGGACGAGCTCGGCCCGAGCAGCGGCGCCGTGCCGAGCTGCCTGATCACCGTCGTCTTGGCGGACACGGGCAGAATGCACCCGGCAACGAGGACCACGACGGTCGTCACGCGCGTCGCTCGCAAAAAGAACGGTGAGAACATGGAAGCATTGTACCTCCGGTCTGCTGATCCACGTGGGGACCGGGCGCGCGCGCCGTTGGGACTTCCGGCTCCGGCGGCCGCTTAGCGACTTCGCTGCTTTACGCGCCGAACATCAACTCACGAGCCGGAAAGGTGGGAAACCCGCCATACCGCGCGGTTACGTCGACGAGCGGTTGCATGAGCGCCGGTACAAGTTGGTTCGCGTACCGCACGCGCGTCATCGAGGCGACGACGGCGGGGTCGAGCTTGAGGTAGTTCGTCAGGATCGCACCGCTCTGCTTTGGGTTCGCGTTCGCCCAGGCCGCGGTCTCACGCATCGCTGCGACGAAACCGCTCACGAGCGAGGGGTGCTCGCGCGCCCACGGAGCGGCGGCACACCACGCGGTCGTGAGGAAATCTTTGGCGACGCTTTCGAAGCCGTAGGTCAGCACGCGGCCCGCCTTCCGGGCTGCGCCGACGAACGGCTCCGCGACTTGGGCCGCGTCGATCCGGTTGGCGGCCAGCGCCGCGACCATCGCCGGCGGCGGCATCTCGACGAACTTGACGGTCGACGAATCGCCGCCGTTCTTGTCGATCCAGGTGCACACGGCGGTATGCGTGAGCCCGTTCAGCGATATCACCGCGATCGTCTTGCCGTTGAGGTCCGGCGCTTTTTCGACGGTGGAGTTGGGCGGCACGACGAGCGCGGCGGCTTGCGTGGTGAACGGGGCGAGGTATTCCGTCCCGGGCGCAACCGCGACGACCGGAATGCCGCGCTGGTGGATCTCCGCCAACGCGTCGAGCGCCACGAACCCGACGTCGACGGCACCGGAAACGAGCGCGGCGGCAATCGCCGGTCCGCCGGGCAACTGCGAAATCACGGCGTCGAGGCCGGCCTTCGCGAAGAACCCCATGTCCTGCGCGAAGTACACTTCGATGCCCGGTTCGATCGGAATCGTTGCGATGCGAATCGGCGCGTTAGTCTGCGCAACGGCCCGAGCGCCGGCGGCACCGAATGCGGCGCCGGCCAGCAGCGTCAACGCCCGGGAACGGCGCACCGTCATCCTCAGTACGTGCCGCGCGGCTCGAGACCGAGCAGATGCTGTCCGGTCATGACGCTGACCGAATCCCAGTTGAGGGCGATGTGCTTGGAAATGGCATGCACGTCGCGCCACGCGCGCTGGACCGCGTTGTCGAGGTAGAGGCCGCGGCCGCCGGTCGTCTCGTTGAGCGCGTCGACCGCTTGCACCGCGAGGCGAACGGCAAACGCGTGATTGCGCCGGTTGCGGATGCGCATGTCGACCGTGACGGTTTCGCCGTCGCGTACGGTCGCGAGCAGCTCGTCGCAGTCGCGATACAGCAGCAATCGCGCGGCGTCGAGCGCTGCGGTCGCTTCCGCCATGCGCGTCTGCACTGCGGCATACTCGGCCACGCGGTTGCCGGCGCCGCCCGCCGCGCCGCGCGTGAGCTGACGCGTGAGCGATGCGATCGCATCCTCGATCGCACCCTGCACGATGCCGAACGCGGGCGCCGCGAGCGCGCACGGCATCCCGGCCATGAACGACACGCGGTAGAGCGGGTTCTCGTGGACCTGCGTTCCGGGCGCGCGTCCCGACACGGCTTGCGGAAACGTGAGCTTGCGGTGCTCGGGGACGAACACGTCGTCGATGACGATCGTCTTGCTGCCGGTGCCCGTTAGCCCGCTCGCATACCAATCGTCCTCGATGCGGTAATCGCTCGCGGGCACGAGCAGCAGCCCGCGCGTCGGCGCCGTCTCGTCCGGAGCGGGCGGAAACATCACGCCGATCACCGACCAGCGAGAGTGGTCGATGCCGCTCGAGAACGACCACTTGCCGGCCGGGATCCGGTAGCCGCCGTTCTCGGGTTGCGCCACGCCCTGCGGTGCGTAGGATCCGGTGATGATGCCGTCCGGGTCGTCGCCGCAGACATCGATCTGCGCCTGCAGCGGGAACAGCGCCAGCAACCAGCGGTGAATGATGCCGAGGCCGCACAGCCACGCCGACGATCCGCAGCCGCGCCCGACTTCCGAAACGACGTCCATCATCGTCGCGAAGTCGAGCTCCAACCCGCCGAAGCGCGCCGGCGCGAGAATGCGAAAGAACTCGGCCTCGCGGAAGCGCGCCAACGTTTCCGGCGCGACGGCGCGACGGCGCTCCGTCTCGATCGCCCCCTCGCGCAGAAACGGCACCAACTCCCGCGCCCGCGTCACGAGGCCGGCGCGCTCGACCGGCCGCCGCGAGCTCACGCGTTTCATGCCGGCACCTTTGTGAGCCGGCGGCCGGTAGCCTCTCCGCGAGGCCGGCCGGGCTAGAAAAGCAGCGATTTCACCGCGATCGGCACGACATCGTTCTCCAAGACCTCGCCGATGTCGACAGCGTGAGTCCGAGCAGTCCGCACCGCGCACTTTTCGCGATCATGCTTGTCCTCCACATCGCACTAGTGACCCAAGGCGATCGGCGCGATCAGGTCCTTCGCGTCGAACGTCTTGTCGATGACCTTGTATTTGTATTCCAGATCGATGATCGGCTGGATGTCGGCCAAGTCGGGACGATCGACGAAGGGCGTCCGGGCAGCGTGTTCGAGCACGCTTGGCTCGACGTCGGAGAATTCGGCCAGTATTGGAATCATCTCTTGCGGATGAACATTGGCATAGTGCGATGCTTCCGCCATCGCTTGATTGAAGCGATTGATCGTTTCGGCATTACTCGCCACCCAGCTCGTAGCACTGAACCACGTGGCGATCGTGAAGCGCTTTGCCACGGCGTCGTAAGGACGGCCGAGAAGCCTCAGATTGCCCGACGCCAAAGCGATCGTTGCGCTCGGACTTTGCATTGTCATCGCATCGATGCGACCCTGTTCGATCGCCGCGACCATGGTCGGCTGCGGAATTTCCAGCACCTTGATCGTCTGCCAGTCGCCACCGTGCTGATCGATCCACGCCTGGGTTGTGGTAGCGTTCAGATCACCGCGAGCGACGGCGAGCCCGAGCGTCTTGCCGTTCAGATCGGCGGCCGTCTTAATCGGCGAGTTCTTGTTCACCAGCAGCATTCCGTACGGTATGGGCTCACTAGCGTTGTAAATGACGCCCCCGGAGATGATCTGCACCGGAACACCGTGGGCGTACGCGGTGACGACCGAAAACGCGCTGCCGTTCCCAATCTGAACCGATCCGCCCGCGATGGCCGCCAAAATTGCAGCCCCGCTGTTCATCTTTTGAAGGTCGACGTCGAGACCGTGCTTGGCGAACAAGCCGGCCTTCAAAGCGTAGAGAGCGGGCGTCCCGCTCGTTCCGGGCGGTAGCGCCAGGACGAGCTTCGTAGGAGTTTGAGCACCGGCTCGAATCGGGACGGCCATCGCGGCCATAGTGAGGAGCGCCGACGAACGCTTCATGACATTCTCCTATTTGGTTATGCTCTTGCTACCGTTGACTAGCCGTGATAGAGCGGGGACACTTCCATCTGCTTGAATTCGGACGCGAGGTAGTCGAACATCGGCATCCAGAGAAACGCGATCCAGCGACAGCCTTTGCCCTCATCGAGGTTGAAGTGCTGGTGCTCGATGCCGCCTTTTTTGATCGGCAGCAAAAAGAGATCTCCGCCTTCCCAGTCGACGCGCTGGCCATCCACGATCGAGTACCCGCGGCCCTCGATGATATAGATGATGAAGCCGCCTTGGTGCACGTGCTTGCCGGAATGCGTTTTGATGTCTTGAGTGAAGACGCGCCAGTCTTGAAGCGGCGTATCCTTGTACGCTTGGCCGTTGAGATAATAGAACATCCGGCCTTGTTTCGTGATCATCCATTCGCGCGGCTTGACGACGACCGGTCCTTCCCGTTGGCGCTGGTCGAATTCGGCGCGACTTTGCAGGAAGGTGTCGTAGTGGGTCTTCTCTACCGGCGGACGTTCGCGTTCGCGAGTGCGTTCCGCATCGCTCATGACGTCGCACCTTTCACGTAGTCCGGCGACGCTTCGATGAGTTCGAATCCCGCCCCGCGATCGACGGTCGCGGCTTGCAGCAGGTTCGGTTCGACGACCACGAACTTAGCCGGGTTATCCGGATCGCCATTGATGTGTTGAACGACGATGCCGTCACGCCGTAGCGGCAGATTGAGCACGTCGCCCGCTTCCCACGGATGTTTCACGCCGTCAACCAGCGTATGACCGCGGCCTGCCAGAATGAACATCACTTGGCCGCCCTGGAATTGCAGCCGCCCGGAACGGCTGCCGGGCGGAAGTTCTTGTTCGTAAAAGTTCATCGTCTGCAATGCGTTATTCTGCATCGCCGGATGCATGTACCAGCGCAGCAGGCCCATGGCGCTGTTTTCCTGCGGACGATCGACGCCTTTGACGATGACGATCGGTTCGCGCAAATTGGCGCGCTGCTTATCGCGTAGAGCAATGATCTCGTCCCAGTGGTTCATCTTTACGTCGCCCTTCAAGGAATGGATTCAGGTCATGCGATCAAGCGCTGAAGAACACCCGTAGTGTCGATTTCTTCGCGAATGATTCTAAGTTGTTCGGGAGTTGGTGCAACCGTTACCGGAACTATTTCGTCGTCCACGACGAGCGCGAATCCGGTTGCGGCCTGTACGCTCTCAACCGTTTGGCCCGGATGTATCGACCGCAGGCGCATCCGCCGGTCCGGCGTATCGAAGTCGAGCACAGCGAGTGGCGTAATCACCGCGCTCGTTCCTTTGGCCCACGGGGAGCGGTATTGTTCCAGGTCCGGATCTTGAACGTAGCCCGGTCCGCTGACGAAGTCCACCTTGGGCACGAAGAGCCGTGCGTGGTGATGTTGCACGTAGAGCACCGTGCGTTTCACCGACCCCATGAAGGGCAGACCGATCGATCCCGGCCCGCGTACCTTCGGATGGGCGTATTCGCCGATGTTCGTAATGTTTACGTTCCCGTACTGATCGATCTGCATGCCGCCGAAGCACAGGACGCTGAAGCGCCCGGTGAATTCGAAATCGATCAGGTCGGCGAGCGGAGCGCGGTACTCCGCGCCCGTGAGATTCCGAAAATCGGCAGCCATCTCGACCAGCTGCGGGTTCTTCGAATTCAAGGCGCCGCATCCGCCGTAGATGAACCACATATTCGGCGCGTGCGTCTTTTGCGCGAGCCGTATTCCGCACAACGGGATCTCCGACGCGGTCCCGATTGCAGCGAAGTCGTCATCGCGCATTTCGCGCGCGATGGCCGTAGCCATCAGTTCGGCAGTGGAGTAGGGCTTCGTCATTTCAGCTCCAGCGCGGCGAGGCGTTCCGGTCCGGCGGCGTCGAGCAGGGCGCGATCACCCTGCGATCCGTACACATAGCGCTCGAGATAGGCGCCCGTGCGGTCGTCCTTAGCGTACTCCGAATACTCTTCGAGGTGCGCCCGATCGTAACTGTACACGCCCGGACATGTCCCCGGATACGCCCCGTACGGAGCGTGCACCACGGCCTCGACCAGAACCCCCGGCACGGTCGTCTGCGTCGGCGCCGCCGTGATGACGTCGTTCTCCACGATTTCTTCCGCACTGAGGACGACGTGCTTGGAAGCCTTCGCGATGACGTCTTCCATGTGCCGGCCGCCGAGACTCACTCCGTTGCCGTAGACATCGGCTTTCGCGACGTGGATGAACGCCCAATCCGGGGCGAGCGGCGGCGTCGCGATCACGGTGCGGCCGGTGAACGGGTCGACGAGGTCGCGATACACCTCGGGGCTGACCTTGGGAAGGTCGGTCAGCTTATGGATCGGCGGCATCGCGACAAACGGCAGACCGCCGGCCGCCGCGCGTAGGCCGAGGAAGATCGTCGGCTCGTCGACGTCGACGATCTCGACCGTGCCGGCTTCGACGGCCCGCCGGAAGTTGTGCGCGAGCCCCATGAACTCCATACCGATGTAGGAAACCCAAAGCTTGCGGACGGCACCGGCGGCGAGCAACATGTCCACCCACAAACCGGTGGCCGGCGTCGGAATGATCTCGAGATCACGGACTCTGCGGCGGATGAGTTCTCGAACGAGGGCCAAGGGCGTATTGCTGAAGTGAACGCCCCCGGTGATGAGTTTCGAACCGTCGTCGATGCCGGCGATCGCTTCTGCGAGAGACATTAGTTTACTGCGGCGTTCCCCGCTCATCGTAGCTCCTTGGCTCGTTCCCGGGCGCCGGGTATGGTGGCGGCGAGGTCCGCAAAGCGCTCGCGCAGCTCCCGCTTGACGACCTTGTCCATGCTGTTTTTGGGAAGCGACTGCGCAAAGACGATGCGCTTAGGCACCTTGTAGTTCGCCAGCACGTCTTTACAGCGTTGGAGCAGGGAAGGCTCGTGAGCGGTCGCCGGCGGCTTCAGCACGACCACAGCGACGAGCGCTTCGGTCCAATACGGATGCGGAATTCCGATCACGGCTGCCTCGGCAACGCCGGGATCACCGAGCAGAACGGCTTCGATCTCGACCGCGGAAATATTCATGCCACCGCTGCGCACGACGTCCTTGATACGGTCGGACATGAAGATATAGCCTTCGTCGTCCATCCAGGCGCCGTCACCGGTATGAAACCATCCGTCACGCAGTGCCTTCTCGATTTCGCCGGGGCGGTTCCAGTATTCCCGAATCATCGCGTCGGTGTGTATGATCATCTCGCCGACCTCTCCGGGCGCTTTGAGCTCTCCGGCCTCGTCGATCACGCGTACGTCCGCATGCAAGCCTTCGCGGCCGCACGAACGTAGCCGGCGAATGCGCGCCTCGCGTTGCTGCTCCGAAATTCCCTCGAGCGTATGGTCTTCGGGCATCAGATAGGTCGTAAACCCACCCGACTCCAAGGCGCCGTAGATCCCGAATATGCTGCATGAGAAGGATGCGATCATCCGCTCCAGGAGCGGGACGGGAAAGACCGCACCGCCATAGCCGATGATACGCAGGCTGGTGAGGTCGGCCGCAGCAAACGCCGGGTCGTCGAGCAACGCACTGAATTGACTGGGAACGGGCAGCATGAACGTCGTGATCCGATGCGAGCCGATCGTTCCCAAGAACTCGGCCGGATCGAGGCGAGGTTGGAGAACGAGGTGCGCGCCGATGTATGCGTACGACATCAGCAACGACGACCCCATACCCAGCGAGATCGGAGAGGCCAGAATTGCCCGGTCGTTGCTCGTATGCGGGATGTGCAGCAAGAAGTTTCTAGAGCGGGTGAGCCAATCGCGGTGCGTGCTGACGACACCTTTGGGCAGCCCCGTCGTTCCGCTCGTGAAGCGAATCGCAAACATGTCGTCTTCGTTCACGCTGACCAGAGGCTCGCCGGCGTCGGCCACCAACAAGTCGGCGTACGCGATGAAGTTCGGCGCGCCGCCGATGGCAATGCGCCACTCGAGCGATCGCGCTGTAGAGATATCCTCGGCAAAGCGTATCGCAAAGTCCGCTGCAACGACGATTGCCCGGGCGCCGACGTCGTCGAGCATGAAGACGATTTCGCGACCGACGAGCCCGGTTGGAATGGGAACGATGACCGCACCGATCTTGGCGGCCGCAAAATAGGTCTCGCCGAGTTCGATCGACGATGGCCCGAGCGCGGCGATACGATCGCCGCGCTGGAGTCCGAGCTCGAGCAATCCGGCCGCCAGGGAATTGATGCGTTCGTTAAAGGCGCGCCACGTAACCGTTTCGGCGCCCGCCTCTAGTGCGGTTCGATCCGGGTGTCGGAAGGCGTTTCTACGCGGGATATCGCCGATGCGCACCTAATTGCCCTGTATTCGCAGTGCGAATAGATTATTTGCAAATCACGACCACGCTAGCATAGGCATTTTGTACCGTCAAGCTGGACGACTCAAGGAAACAATGACCAAGACTTCAAGCGATCGTCAGTTCGTCAACGCACTCGCGCGCGGCTTGGAGGTTCTCCGCTGTTTCGGGCCCGTGCGCGGCGAGCTGAGCGTCACGGAGATCTCCCGCATCACCGGCGATCCGCAGCCGACAGTTTGGCGCCTGTGTCACACGCTCGTCGAACTGGGCTATCTCACGCGGATCGCGGGAAGTGAAAAATTGACGGTCGGGATCCCATGCCTGACGTTGGGATATGCCGTTCTCAACGGAAAGTCGTTCGGCGAACTCGCACTGCCGTATCTTCAGAGATTTTGCGCGCGTTTCGACGGCACCATCCTGCTGTGCGGTCGCGACGGGCTCGACATGGTGTATCTCCAACGTTGCTTGGGGACGTCGCCGGTGATTCCGGCCAACACGCTCATTGGTGGGCGCGTTCCGATTTTTGAATCTGCAACCGGATGGGCGTATGTTGCCGGAGCGCGACACGGCGAGCGCAACGATCTTTTCGAGGCCTATAAGCAGCACGATCCGGCCGGCGCAACACGCGTCATCCCCCGCCTGAAGAAGGCGATGTCGGATTACGATCGCACCGGCTGGATACTGGCGCTCGGCGCCCATCATCCCGACATCAACAGCGTCG
>Ga0181536_10007968_pt1 | contig 10319 bp, 11 predicted proteins | sample PEATcosm2014_Bin_41_FD_121105 | JGI IMG/M metagenome (GOLD analysis project Ga0181536, IMG submission 121105) | Peatland microbial communities from MTU Mesocosm Facility, Houghton, MI, USA - PEATcosm2014_Bin17_60_metaG | ecosystem: Environmental > Terrestrial > Soil > Wetlands > Peat | place...
AGCGCCATGAAGATTTTCAGCGGCTCGTTGTCGGCCATCTTCTTGGCTAGGCCGAAGAAGGCTTCGAGCACTTCCTCGGGCTCCTTCCAGCCAGGCGCCGTCTTGGCCAGCTTGGGATCGTACTTGGCGACGGCCTTGCCGGCGAACATGCTCTTCCACACTTCCAAGCCGCCGGGCAGATGGGGACGGCCGTCGGGATTCAGCCGCAGCCGCGCCGTCAGCAGCACCAGGTCCGTACTGGAGCGGAACACCGGACGCGCGGGACCGGGGCTGGTAACGCGCCCGCGTAGCGCGGAATAAAAACGCTTCAGATGATCGGGCTCGGTGAGATAGTCCTGCACCGGGCCGCTGATGCGCGCGAGCGCATCGTAATACGACGCGAGCCACCCGTCGTCCTTCGCGAAGAGCCTTTCGATGAAAGCCGCGCCGCGATCCGGAGACACGCCTACCAGATCCGCCCACGCTTTTTCCGAGCGAGCTCCGCCGGGCGGCGTGACCTTGCCATCGCGAATTTCAAACATCCCGCCAAAAAAATCGATGACGTGCGCGTAAGCTTTCGCTTTCTGCGCCGGCATATCTTTGCGGATCTGTTCGGCCGTGTCCGGATCGAGAGCCGACAGGGCCGAATACAAACGGCACAGGGTCGGATCACCCAGGAAAGAGTCGATGAAGTCGCCGGTTTCCCTCCTGATCATGTCCTGAATCCAATATTCGGCGCCGAATAGAATCGGGACCCGCGACCGGCGATAATCCAGCGTAAACGGGCGGTTCGTGCGCAGAGCCTCTTCGAGGCCGGAGAGAGGGAAGCCGGAATCGATGGTGAGAAACGCGCGCGAGGCGTTGACCGTTTCGAGCACCAGGTCCGACCCGCAGCCGCCACGCATGCGGTACCCGAGGACGCGCAACAGATCACCCGTTTCGGCGGATTCGCACATCTCGATGTGCAGAATTTTTCCAGCGCCCGCGAGATTTTCGATTTCGCGCGCTTGCGCGATATAGCGCTGCAACAGCTTCAGGTACTCGGTGGGTTCCAGCGAATCGCCGCCGTGGCTGGCTGAATACCCGTTCAGTACGACGTTATGGGCCAGCGAGGGCAGCACATCGTCGGGCTCGGCGTCGGGTGAAATCGCGGCCATGCGCGCGAACGAGCGCAGCGGTCCGGGGATCTCGATGTAGCGCTCCGGCGATGGCTGCGCCGCGGCCGGGAGCGTCATGGAAATGCCGCCGGCCGAGCGATAATCCTCCAAGTGGCGAGCCGCGGCTTCTCGATTTCCGGCGATCAGATCGAGCGTGACAAGTCGACGAGCTATGCGTGCACGTTCGCCAGCGCTCGCGTGATTGCGAGCCAGCAGATCGCTCAGCTTTTGGTAGATTTCACGCGCCGCCGGGTCGCGGTGCCGGTCCAGAAAGATGGCGTAGGATTCCAGCGCCAGCGGATCGTTGGGAGCATTTTCGGCCGCGCGGCGCAGCTCCTCGCGAGCGGTCGCGCCATCGCCGCGAGCCTCCAGCTTCCAGGACTCTCCGGCCAGGTCCTGGCCCATCAAACGTAAGCCCGCCGAACCCATTGGTAAGCCCAGGCCCAAACCCGTCACCACGACGCAGGAAGTGACGCCGATTCGCAGTAGCCGCATTCCCGTCTCCTTCGGCTAGCGTGCTGGACGAATCGGCAATATCCCTGAAACTCCGGGCACTCGCCAAGCCGTCCGCTGTTTCTTGGCACCTACTTTATCACTGCGCGCGTTCGGTTGTTGGACCCCGATTTTCCGTAGAGCCGCAAACCGGGAGATAGCCCACCTTCGTGGAATTGTTACACTGGATTCTAAGACGATTCGTCGATGATCGTTCGCGTCAAGCTCCGCAAAGGCCGTGCTCTCGTCCGGAATAGGCGGAAGAACACGCGACTCGCTCTGGCGGGCAGCGCCCTTCTCTATCCAATCTCTTTAATGGCGTATGTTTTGGGCGTCTGGCGTCTGGCGTCGGACATGAGCCTGGTGGGCGAATTCCCCGTGCACGGATTTCTAGCGCACTGGCAAGTCTCCCTGGTCCTCGGCGCGCTGCTGCACGCCGCCGCCGCCGTGCTTAGCCGTTATGGCCGGGGCCTGGAGATGCCGGGCTTTCACGCGCTGCGTTTCGGTAAGCCTCGTCCAGAATCTCGATGACGTGCGCGACGCGCTGGCCCTTCCCGAAGCGCTTCACGCCCGCCTGCAATTGAAGCATGCATCCGGGATTCGCCGTGGCGACGCGGCCGGCTCCGCTGGCGTTCACCGAGGCCATCTTGGAGCGCAGCACGTCCATCGACATCTTCGTCTCCACGACGTTATAAATTCCCGCGCTTCCGCAACACACATCGGCGAGCGGCATTTCGCGGAACGTTAAACCAGGAATGACCCGCAGCAGGTCGCGGGGAGCCGACCGGACGCCTTGGCCGTGCGCCAGGTGACAGGAATCCTGATACGTAACGGTCTCCCGCATTTCACCGAGCCGCGGGTTGAGTTCAATCGACGCAAGAAATTCCGTGACGTCCTTCATAGCCCGGGAAAATTCCCGGGCGCGTGCGGCATACACGGGGTCGTGCTCCAGCAGCTCATGATATTCCTTGAGCGTCGAGCCGCACCCCGCCGCGTTTGTGAGAATCGCGTCGAAGTTCTGGCCGAGACACGCGTCGATATTGGCTCGCGCCAGCTCTCGCGCTTTCTCTCGCAGCCCGGAGTGTGCATGAAGAGCTCCGCAGCAAGTCTGGTTTTCCGGAATGGTCACTTCGCAGCCGTTCGCCTGAAGAACTCTCACGGTCGCCTCGTTGAGCCGGGCAAAGGCCACGTTGGCGATACAACCGGCGAGGAACGCCACGCGATAACGACGGTCACCTTGAGCCGGAAACACGCGACCGATTTGATCGAAGAAAAACGGAGCTTCGGCCCGCGGAGCCAGCGTTTCCATCTCGCGGAGCCGCGGAAGAAAACTCGGCGCCTGGAGTCCCGTGGTTTGATAGGCACGCAGGAGCAAACCGGCCAGCCGCATCCACGTTCGGCTCGGCAGCAGCGTATCAAATACGAAGCTACGCGCCAAGCGAGCGGCCCACGAACGGCGCCGGTGGGGCTCGATCTGCGCCCTGGCGGCTTCAATGAGCCGTCCATAAGCCACGCCGGAAGGGCACGCGGTTTCGCAACCCCGGCACGCGAGACATAAATCCAGGTGGCGGATATAGGATTCGGTGATCGGCGCACCGGCGGCCACCTGCTTCATCTGGAAGATCCGCCCGCGCGGGGAATCCATCTCCACGTGCAGTTCGCGATAGGTGGGACAAGCGTTCAGGCACAGGCCGCAATGGATGCATTTATCGAGATCGGACTGGCGCGGGGCGTCCGGACCAGCCGGGTTGTTCACAACCGGCGTGCCGGCTCCTGCCGTATCAGAGGTAGCCATACAAGCGCCCTCTGTTGAGAAGATTTTCGGGATCGAACATCCGCTTTACCTTCTTCATCATCTCAGCGTCGTCACGGAAAGGTGCGGCCAGTGGTTTCGCGGGGTGCGGATTCGCCGCATAGTGAGCGTAGACGACGCCGGAGCCAGCGCGCGCGAGGAACGGCACGCGCAAATTCTCGATCACTTCGGCCATTTCGCTCAAAGGCACCGGGATTGCGACGACGCTCCCGTCCGGATTTGCGTCGAGAAATCTCGGCGTGAACTCGCGGATCTCGCGCCACAGCGCGGCTTGTTCGTCGCCATCGAGAGTTCGGGCGTGGGTGAACTCGCGCGTGAAACGGTCCACTACGGCGGGCGTTCCCATGGCGCGGATCAGCAGGCGAAAGTCCGAGGGCCAATTCACGAGATCGATCGCCGCGGGCGGAAGCAGACCGCGCAGGATGCGATCGCGTTCGGCAAAAGCTTCGGCGGCGGTCGCGAATTCCATGACGAAAGTCCGCGACGCGGGCGGGACCGGAAAGACTTTGAAGTTCACCGACGCGATAGCGGCCAGCGTTCCGTAGGAGCCGACCATGAGCTTCCCCATGTCCAGGCCGGCGACGTTCTTCACCACGTTGCCTCCCGTGCGAATCTCCTGGCCTTCGAGCGTAACGAACGTCATGCCGATCACCATGTCGCGCGCGGTTCCGTATTGACGGCGCAGAGGACCGCTCTGATTCGCCGCGATGACGCCGCCCACCGTGGCTTGCGCGCCCGCCGGTACGCTTCCGAAAGCGGGATCGAGGGGCAGCATCTGTCCGTGCCCGGCCAGCGTTCGATCGAGTTGGGCCCACGGCATGCCGGCCTCAACGGAGATCGTAAGGTCGCGCGGTTCGTATTTCAGAAGGCGCCGCAGAGCGGCCGTCGAGACGGTTTCGTCGGCCGGACATACTGGGCCACCAATACGGTCTTTCGTGAAATTCCCACCCAAGCGAATCGTGCGATGCGCCTGCGCAATGTCGCGCAGAGCGTCGGCCAACTGCGCCGTCGTTTCCGGACGAATCATCGTGTGAGCATTCTCACTTCTTCAGGCGTTAGCGGACGATGCTTGCCGATTTCGAGCGTGCCGATTTGAATGGGCCCGATGCGCGTGCGCACCAACTTCAACACTTTTGCTCCCAGCGCCTCCACCATGCGGCGCACTTGGCGATTGCGACCCTCGGTAATGGTGATTTCGAAAAACGTGTAGCGCGCGGAATCGCGTACGCGCTCGACGATAGCCGGCCGCGTCATGCCGTCGGACAGTTTGACGCCGCGCCGAAGTATATCGAGCTGATCGTCGCTCAGGAGCGTGGACGCTTTTACCAAATATGTCTTGGATACCTTCGACGCCGGGCTGGTGACGTAATCGCCGAACTCCGTATCGTTCGTCAGAATCAGCAGGCCGGTGGTGTCCTGATCCAGGCGTCCGACCGGAAATAGCCATTGTCTTTCATCATTTTCGTTGCCTTCCATCAGATCGTAGACCGTAGGCCGGCCCTCGGGATCTTTGTAAGTGGTTAAGTAGCCTTTCGGCTTGTATAGCAGCACATAAACCTTCTCGCGCGCGCCGAGCGGACGTCCATCCAGGGCGATGCGGTCGCGCTCGGGATCCACCCACGCATCGGGCGATTGCACCTTCCTGCCGTTCACGGTGAGGCGGCCCGCGCCGATCCAACCGCGTGCTTCGGTGCGCGATCCGAGTCCGGCTTTGGAGATCACGCGATCGAGGGTGCGGCGACGGGCATCCTTTGAATCACCCTCTGGGTGGTTTTTTGCCCCGTCCCGAGGGCTCAATACGCCTTTGGGGGCGCGCGGCTTGTGGTTGTGTCGAACGGCTCGCACTCCTTATGATCGTACAGCGATGGTGTCTGTAGAGAGATGATCGAGTGTGTACCGAATTTCTCCGAAGGGCGTGACGTGGGCGTAGTCCGGGATATCGCCGCGGCCATCGCGTCGACGGAAGGCGTAACCTTGCTCGGATGGGAAGCCGATGCCGATCATCACCGCAGCGTGGTGACGTTCGCGGGACCGGCGGATGCGGTTCGGGAAGGCGCGATTCGCGGCGTGGGCGCGGCGGTCGAACACATTGATTTAAACCTCCATCGAGGTGTGCATCCACGGGTAGGCGCGGCCGACGTGGTCCCTTTTGTGCCGCTGGAAGGATCGACGCTCGCGGAGTGTGTCGAGATCGCGCATCGGGCGGGTGAGGAAATCTGGGAGCGGTTTCGCGTCCCCGTGTATTTCTACGAGGCGGCGGCTCGCGTTCCTGAGCGGCGGCCGCTGCAGAACGTGCGGCGCAAGGGTTTCGATGGCCGGCCTCCGGATATCGGCGATATCCCCGAGCATCCCACAGCGGGCGCTGTCATGATCGGAGCCCGGCATTTTCTGATCGCTTATAACGTGAACTTGGCGACGCCCGACGTCGAGATCGCGCGCCAGATTGCACGAAAAGTCCGCGAGTCGTCCGGCGGATTTCGTTTCGTCAAAGCGATGGGGTTGTTTCTTGCGTCGGCAAAGTGTTCGCAGGTGTCCATGAATCTGACCAATTTCGCGGAGATCCCACTGGACGCGCTGTATCGGACGATTGAGCAGGAGGCCGCGCTCCGGGGAACGTCGATCGCCGAAAGCGAATTAATTGGATTTGTTCCGAAGGCCGCTTTTGAGAAATCGCCGGAGTTCTTTCGGCGCACGCGGGCGTTCGAGGAATCGCGGATTATTGAGAATCGCGTCTTCCGGGGCTGAAGTGGTGACACTGTCGCGACGCTGTTCTTGCGGATTGATACAATCGAATTACCGTGCTCGTCAGCATTGAGCCCAAACCCTTCCCGCGACCGGCCTGGCTCCGCGCGCCCGCACCCGTCGGGGAAAATTACGACAACCTAAAGAAACTCGTCCGGCGTCTGGATCTGCACACCGTGTGCGAGAGCGCGGCGTGTCCCAACATCGGCGAATGCTGGAACCGGCGCACCACGACGTTCATGATCCTCGGCAACGTGTGCACCCGCCGCTGTGGATTCTGCGCGGTGCAAAAGGGCGGCCCGCTCCCGGTGGATTACGACGAACCCCGGCGCGTCGCCGAAGCCTGCGCGGCGCTCGGATTGAAATTCGCCGTGATTACGAGCGTCAACCGCGACGACCGCAAGGACGGCGGCGCGGAGCTGTTCGCGCTGACGATTCGAGCCATCCGCGAACGCCTCCCGGAGTGCGGTATCGAAGTGCTGGTCCCTGATTTCCAGGGCTCGCGCGAGGCCATGGATATGGTCCTCGCCGAACATCCTGATGTGCTGAATCATAATACGGAAACGGTGCCGCGGCTGTATAAAATGGTCCGCTTGGGCGCGCGCTATGAGCGTTCGCTCGATATGCTGGCTCACGTGAAACAGCGAAACCCGGAGATTCCGACGAAGTCCGGCGTGATGCTCGGATTGGGCGAAACCATCGAGGAAGTCCATCAAGTGATGCGCGACCTACGGGCATCGCACGTCGATATTCTCACGATGGGTCAATACCTGCGGCCCTCGCTGAAGCACCTGCCGGTAATACGCCACGTGACGCCCGACGAATTCGCGGAGCTGAAGCGGCTGGGCTACGAACTGGGCTTCCGGCATGTGGAGAGCGGCCCGCTGGTGCGGAGCTCGTATCACGCGGCCGATGCCGTGGCTTAGCTACCCGGCGTTTCCACGATAAGCGGCGAAGACTTCCTGCACGGTTCCGAGCATCCGCACGCGGCCATGATCCATCCACAGCGCGCGGTCGCACAACGACGCTATCAAATCCTCACTGTGCGAGGCCAGTAAAATGGTGTGTCCGGCGCGCCGCAGCTCCTGGATCTTGTGCTGCGCCCTATCCTGAAAGGCCTGATCGCCCACCCCGATGATTTCGTCGATCAAGAGGACGTCGGGCGCGACGCCGGCGGCGACGGCAAAGGCGAGTCGCAGAGTCATGCCGTGGGAATAGGTCCGCAGCGGCTGCTGGATGAACTCGCGGACACCCGAAAAGTCTACGATCCCTTCGAATTGCCGTCCGGTTTCCTGGCGCGAGAGCCCCATCAACGCCGCGTGGATGCGCAGGTTTTCGGCGCCCGTCAGGTCGGGATGAAAGCCCGCGCCGAGCTCCAGCAAAGCGCCGATCCGGCCGCCGGTCTCGATGGTTCCCGAATCCGGGTCGCACAGTCCCGTGGCGAGATTGAGCAGCGTGCTTTTGCCCGCGCCATTGGGTCCCACGAGCCCGAGGCTTTCGCCCGGCGCGAGCGTGAAGGACACGTCCTTCAGGACTTCGAAACGCCGTGCGCGCGAGGGCGCCAGCAATTCGCCGATCCGTTCGCGCAGGAGCTTCTGTCCACGTTTCTGGGCGAAGCTTTTGCTGACGCGATCGAAGCGAACGGCGCCATTAGGGATGGCGCGTGTCTTTATTGCAGATTCAGTCATCGCGGATTCAGTTATTGCCAATTCAGGCTCATGCGGATTTAAGCTGTTGGGAAACGTCGGCTCGTCGAACGTGCCCTGTCCTCACATGTGTTCGTAAAAGCGCGGCTTGAGGCGCGTAAAAATGAGCAGTCCGAGGCTCGTGGTGAACGCTGCGACCACCAGTAGATTCGAAACGAGCGAAAGCGGCGGTGATTTTCCGTCGAGCAGGATATTGCGGGTGGCCAAGACCATCGCGGCGACGGGGTTGAACTGATAGATGCCAGCGTAGCGCGGCGGAATGATGGAGAACGAGTAGAAGATCGGCACCAGATAAAACAGCACGGTGTTGAACGATTCGACCAGATAACGCGTATCGCGCAAATACACGTTAATGGCGCTCGATCCGAGCGCGAGACCGCACACGAAAATCACGTAGAGCAGCCATACCACTGGCAGCCACAGCCAGGCTTTCACCGGATGCAATCCAAACGCGAGGACGAAGGTTATCAAGAGAGCGATCTGGATCAGCAGATGCACCACGTGCGAGAGAACCGCGACCACCGGAATGATTTCCCGCGGCACCGGGACACGCTTGACCAGCGGTGCGTTGTCGACGATGGATAGCGTCCCCGACAGGAACGCCAAAGTAAAAAAATTATACGGGACCAGTCCGCACAATACGAAGACCGGGAAAAGCGGCGGGCGTTCGCCCCCGAACACGCGTCCAAAAATGAACGTCAACACGCTCATCATGACCAGGGGATTGATGAGCGACCACAGTACGCCCAGCGACATATTGCGATAGCGCACACGGAAGTCCCGCAGGACCAGGCTTTCGAATAAATAGAGGTAATCGCCGGTCCAGCGCTGTCGCGGACGGCGCGCGGGGGTGCTCATTCGAGCTTCAGTATACAATGGACACCAGAAATGTCTTTTCCTGTACGCTATCGGCAACAGTTGCTTCGGGCGGTGGACTCGATTGACACGGCTAAAGTGGACCAGGCGATCGCCTGGATGGCCGCGGCTCGGGACTCCGGGCGGGCAATTTTCGTCGCGGGAAACGGCGGCAGCGCAGCCACCGCCGCGCATTTTGTGTGCGATATGGTTAAGGGCGCGAGCTTCGGCAAACGCGCGCGCTTTCGCATTCAGGCGCTGGCGCAGAATCTTCCGACTCTGACCGCGTATTCGAACGACGTAGGGTATGCCGAGGCCATGGTTGAGGAGCTGCGCAATTTCGCCCAACCCGGGGACGTCTATATGGCGATCAGCGGGTCGGGCAATTCTCCTAACGTCTTGCGCGCCATGGAGTTCGCGAACGCCCTCGGCTGTAAGACGCTCGCGCTGACGGGCCGCGATGGCGGTCAGTTGGGCATGCAGGCACAACTGAACATCCATGTGCCGGAAGATCACATGGGGCGGATCGAGGACGCGCACCACATCATCTGCCACATGATCTGTTATGCGTTCATGGATCAGCCGGAGATGGCGCCCTCCGCGCTGAAGAGCTAACCGGGCCTTAGCCCGGCCTTACCCTCTCTTCAGTGATAACCTAAGCTATTATTTAGGCCAAAAAGTTTAAAAAGGGTCCAAATGGACCGATACTGAATACAGGGCGATGGTGCCCGCCAAGCAACTCATGAAGGTAAATAATTCCAACCTCGCCGTCCAGGGCTCCGCCGCTGCCGCACCAGCCCCGCAAACGGAACGCTCCGCACCGGCGTCGGGAAACCCAAGCACGGGGTCGTCGTCTTCGTCCTCCACCTCCGATGACGTCCATCTTTCCGAACTGGTGCGCCATTTGCGCTCGCTCGCAGCCGATTCGCCGGAGCGCCAAAACAGAATCGAGCAGCTTACGCGGTCCTACGCGAGCGGCTCCTACCAGGTAGACGCACAGGCGACCGCCGGGGCGATCATCAACGACGCCACCAAGGGATAAGCGTGCAGGCCAGCGTTGAGGACGCCCGCCGGCATCTCGATCGTCTGCGCCTCGCACTGGCGTCGCCCTCCCCGCTGGAAATCGCGGAGATTTTTCCTGAACTGGAGCAGGCAGTTTTGTCGATGAGGGAACTGGAGCAGGAACTGGTGGGCGGGAAAGCGATTAAGGTGGGCATGGCTCTCGAACTGAGCGCGCTGTTGCGGGAAATCGGCATCGTGCGCCGGCTGACGGATCGCGGTCTGGAATTGTGCGCCGGATGGGCCGTTTTGCTCGCGACCGCGGCAGGTGGCTACGTGGCCTCGGGGAAACCCGCGCCGCTGAATCCTGCCCCGAGCCTAAGGATCGAGGCGTAATCGCATGGGAAGCCTGACGACGGCCCTCGTAAATTCGGCCAGTGCGCTGCAAGTCTACGATCAGGTCTTCAACGTCATCGAGAACAACGTAACGAATGCGAACACGCCGGGTTACGTCGACCAGAACCTTTCGCTCGTGGCGTCGGCGGGAGCGGAAGGCGGGCTGGTGGCCGGGCCGCT
>Ga0181536_10007973_pt1 | contig 10314 bp, 7 predicted proteins | sample PEATcosm2014_Bin_41_FD_121105 | JGI IMG/M metagenome (GOLD analysis project Ga0181536, IMG submission 121105) | Peatland microbial communities from MTU Mesocosm Facility, Houghton, MI, USA - PEATcosm2014_Bin17_60_metaG | ecosystem: Environmental > Terrestrial > Soil > Wetlands > Peat | place...
CACCTCACGTCAGCCCAAACGCATCGCACCTTCCGCGCCGCGGCGATGAGGACGTGGCGCGAAACGGTCGCGGCCGCTTGAAATTTCAAGAGCCGCAGGCCCTTTGCGTTCTTCCACCGACAAGGTGACAACACCGGCGGAACATCTCCATGGAGCGGCGGACCGCCATCGCCTTATCGCGCGGGCGCGGGCGAAGCAGCGCGCGGAGCACCTTGCCCTTCGGGCCCGGCAAGGCGCGGTTGCCGCTCGTCGACATGATCGAGGTGAGGCTCTTGACACGCTCGGGATGCTCGATGGCGACGATCTGCGCGATCATGCCGCCCATCGACGCGCCGACGACGTGGGCCTGGCCGATTCCGAGCGCGTCCATCAGCCCGACAGTGTCGCGCGCCATGTCGTCGAGCGTATAGGGCGGCCTCACCGGCAGGCCGAACAACGCGCGCGCCATCATCGCAGTGGTCGCCAGCGAACCGGCCGACGGCATGCGGGTCGAGAGGCCGGCGTCGCGATTGTCGAAACGGACGACGCGAAAGCCGCGGGCGGCGAGCCCCTGGCAAAACGACTCCGGCCAGGCGACAAGCTGCATGCCGAGGCCCATGACGAGCAAAATGACCGGCGCATCGCGCGGACCCGTTTCGGCGTATTCAATCGTGATTCCGTTGGCCTGGACAGACGTCATTGTTCCGCCTCCTTGCGGGATGCGGCGCCGCCGCAAAACGCGCTCGCCGTGCTGCCCCAACTGCGGACGTTCACCATTCCGCCGAGCGCGCGCACGAGCCTGCGGGGCATGAGCTGCGTGGCGCTGGCCAGGGCGCGATTGGCGAGGCCGAGGACACAAATCGTTTCGCCTTTGAGGCACGCCGCACAGCCGAGCTCCGCGACATCCTTGGGCGACATGATCATCGTCGCGGGAAACGTCTTCCCGAGTTGCGACCCGCGAACCATCGCCGTATCGGTAAAGCCCGGACACAGCGCCATCGCGGTGACTCCCGTTCCGCTCAACTCCTTCGAGAGCGACTCCGTCAGCGACAGAACGTTGGCCTTGGTCGCGGCGCAGGCCGCCAGTCGCGGGATCGGCATGAACGCCGCCATCGAGGCCACGTTGAGAATGCGGCCTCCGCCCCGTGCGATCATCGCGGGCAGGTCAAGATGAATGAACGAGGTCAGCGCAACGATATTGATCTGCAGGAGCCGCAAGTGGTCTTGGTGCGCGTTGCCGACGAAGTCACCCTCGAACATGACGCCCGCGTTGTTGACCAGAATCTCGACCGCGACACCCGCCCCGGCGAGCGCATCGACGATCGCTTCCGCCGCGCCAGGGAGGCTGAGATCGGCCGGCATCGTTTTCGCCCGGACCGCGTGAGCCGCCACGAGCTCCCGGGCAAGCGCCGCGAGCGCCTCCTCGCTGCGGGCCGCAAGGACAAGGTCGTATCCGCGCGCCGCGAAGGCTTTTGCAAGCTTCCGCCCGACCCCGGCGGACGCGCCGGTCACGAGAGCCCAACCCTTTCCGGAGCTCTCACCCCCGGCCGCTGCTTTCAGCTCGCGCTCCAACTCCTCCTCCATGAAGCCAAAACCACGACACCATGGCGGGGACCCTGGCGTGCCACACGCGTATTTCATTGACCTGCGTCATAAGGTCTCCGCTCGCGCTAGTGCGAGCGATACCAGACTGTATTGGCTCACGGTCAAGAGCCGGGGGCTTGCGTTGTCGGGGATGGCCGCTTCCGGTAGAGTAGGAGTGTGGCGCAGTGGCGTTAGGTCGATTGTGGGGGCCTATTCAGGTCGCAGTGTGAAGCCGCTTCGGACGCCGCGAGGCAGGCATCGCCCGTTTCTCGTGCCGCGTCGGTGTTGCGACGCGCGGCGCCGCCTCGATGTCCGCCGTCGGCGCCACTTCCCCCGGCCCCATCAGCACGTAGTAGAGGAGCTTTTCGAACTCCGGCTTGAAGCGCGCGATGATCGCTTGCGGATCAGGCACCATGGCCGAGTCCGTCATCAGGCCAAACTGGACCCAGCCGTTGAAGGACAAGATTGAGACGCCGACGCCGATGTCGTGCGGCTGCGGGACCCAGAACATCATCTGCTTGATCTCGGAGCCCGCAAGGTAGAGCGGATGCTGGGGCCCGGGCACGTTGGTCATCACAGCGGTGGCGCGGCTCAAGAGCAGATCGAACAGCTGATCCTGCACGACTTTCGGCGCATGGCCGAGCGCGGCGAACAGCCCGAGCGTCACCGAGGGTTCGTACGACTGCTTGAGCGCCTCCATGCGCCGGCGCACTTCATAGAGGCGCTCCAGCGGTTGTTCCAAACCGACTGGCAATTCGACCGCGAGGATGCCGAAGCGGTTTCCGAGTTCCGGCTCGTCGGTCCCCGATCGCAGATTGATCGGCACCAAGGCGCGAACCTCGACCCCGGTTGTTTTGTCGCCGCGCTCCTTCAGATAGCCATGCAGCGACCCCGCCACAGAGGCGAGCAGGATATCGTTGATCGAACACCCGAGCGCGTGGCTCACCGCCTTCACTTCGGGCAGGGGGACCGGATCCGTCCAGGCCACCCGCTTGACCCCCGAAGGCTTCCCCTTGAACCGAGTGGCGCTGTCGGTCGGCATCAACAGGAGATAGCCCAGTTCGGTCGCGACGCCCCTCCCGTCGTTGAGGTAGCCCAGGGCTTTGGCGGGATTGGCCAGCACCCCTATCGACGCGCGTAGCGCCTCGCCGGACAGGTGCAAGCCTTGTCCGATCGTCTGGCCCGCAAGATCGACCATCTGCCTGACCGGAAATCCGAGACCTTCGTCGTCCGCCAGCCCCGCAGGCGGCATGCGGAACGTCGACGTGGCGTCGGGTCGCGTGTCGGTCAGCGACAGCGTGACACCGACCAGCGCGATCCCGTCCGCGATGCAATGATGCAATCGATCGATCAGCGCGACGCCGCCCTCGTAGTCCTCGACGATATGGTACTGCCAGAGCGGATGGCGGGGGTCGAGCGTTTGCCCCGCGAGGTCGGCGACAAACCGCTCGAGCTCCTCGCGCCCGCCGGGCGCAGGCAGGCGGACGCGTTTGATATGGCGCGCAATGTCGAAATCGGGATCATCGCGCCACCACATCCCCGTCACGCCGGATTCAACGCGCTGGCGGAAACGGCGATAGACCAGCAGCCGCTCCGCGACGGTCCGTTCGAGCCGATCGACATCCACCGGACCGGCCAGCGTCATCAGTCCGACGATCATCATCGGATTGTTCGGCCGATCCATGCGCCGCCACGTGATGTCCACGGGGTCCATGCGCTCGCTGTGCGGCATCTGGAGTTTCCTCAATCTCGCACCGAGGCCATGCCCCTTGCGAGGGTGCTGTTCCCGGCCGCTCGATTTCTCGCAAACCGCGTCACCGCATTCGGCGACGCCGTCGCGCATCATCTCCTATTGAACAGAATTGATAGCCATGCTCAGCCAGCCAACGTTGATCTTCGTCAATGGGCAACCGCCGCCATTTGACCTTCTTGCCGGAAATTCTTGCCGAGATGACGGGCTGGCGCGTCGCCTTTCCGTCTTGGTGCTCCTCGCAATAAACCCTGCGGCAGCAGGAAAAAGCCGCTGGCCGAAGTGGCGGGGGGGGCCGAACGTTGATCCCCATCAATGCATATTGGCGCATCAATCGTAAGAGTTTCAAAGTTCTTTATGTTGGCCGAATGAGGTAAGTCATGCCCGACAATCTCATCGCCTTCAGTCCTGCGGCCTATCCGTATCCGCTTCTCATCAAACATCTGCTGCACTATCCGCTGGCCCACGCGCCGGATCAGGAGATTGTCTATCGAGACTTGAGGCGGCACAGCTACCGGGTTTTCCGCGAGCGCGTCGGGCGGCTGGCCAGCGGCCTGTCGGAGATGGGCGTCGGGCGCGGCGACGTCGTCGCCGTGCTCGATTGGGACAGCCACCGGTATCTCGAGTGTTATTTTGCGATTCCCATGATGGGGGCGGTGCTGCAAACGGTCAATCTCAGCCTGGCGCCCGAGCAACTGCTGTTCGCGCTGAGCGACGCACGCCCCTCGACCGTGTTGGTCAACGCGGACTTCCTGCCGCTCGTCGAAAAGCTCGCCGACAAACTGCCGACAGTGCGGAAATTCGTGTTGCTGCACGACGGCGCGCAGCAGCCGACGACGCGTCTGCCGATTGAGTGCGAGTACGAAGACTTGCTGGAAGCGAGTTCGCCTTTCTTCCAGTTCCCGGAGTTCGACGAGAATACCCGCGCGACGACGTTTCATACGACCGGCACCACGGGTCGCCCAAAAGGCGTCTATTTCAGCCACCGTCAGTTGGTGCTGCACACGCTTGCCGGGCTGGTCGAATACGGTTTGGCTCCGAGCCAGGGTCGGTTTCATCGAGACGACGTCTACATGCCGATGACGCCGATGTTTCACGTCCATGCCTGGGGCTGCCCCTACACGGCCACCCTGGCCGGCGCGAAACAGGTCTACCCCGGGCGCTACGCGCCCGATGTGCTGTTGGGACTGATCGCGCGAGAGGGCGTGACGTTCACTCACTGCGTCCCGACGATACTGCAGATGCTGCTCGCCGCGCCGGGCAGCAAGGATGTGGATCTCTCCAAGCTGAAGATGGTGGTCGGGGGCTCCGCGCTGCCGCGATCGTTGGCGCGAGCCGCGCTGGCGCGAGGCATCGATATCTTCAGCGGCTATGGGCAATCCGAGTCGTGCCCGCAGTTGACCGTAATGCACCTGAGCACGGCGGAGCTGTCGGAAGACCCGGAGCGGCAGGTCGAATACCGAACTTTCGCCGGCCTGCCGGGGCCGCTGGTGGATCTGCGCGTCGTCGACGCGGACATGGCGGACGTGCCGCGTGATGGAAAGAGCGAGGGCGAGATCGTCGCGCGCGCCCCATGGTTCACCATGGGCTATCTCAATAATTCCGAGGCGTCGGAGCAGCTTTGGGCCGGCGGTTACCTGCACACAGGGGACGTGGCGACGTGGGACGCCAATGGATGTGTCCATATCGTCGACCGGCTCAAGGACATCATCAAGAGCGGCGGAGAATGGATCTCGTCCATCCAGCTCGAGGACATAATTTCAGAGAAGAAAGGCGTCGTCAAAGCGGCCGTTATCGCCGTCAAAGACGCCAAGTGGGGCGAACGTCCGATGGCGCTGGTCGTTGTCGAGCCGCAATTCGCCGGCGGGGTCGCGGAAGCTGCAGAAGAGGCGATTCGCGCCCACGTGAGGTCGTATGTGGACGGGGGCGTCATCTCGAAGGTCGCGGTTCCCGAGCGGATCATGATCGTCAAGGAGCTGCCGCTGACCTCGGTGGGCAAGGTCGACAAGAAAGTGCTGCGCGAAAGGCATCAGCGCGAAGAAGCGGCATAACGCCGCAGATGGAAATCATGAACAAGGGGAAATCATGAAGGAGTCGCCGTCATGACCGACACAAAGAAAAAGCTGAGTGTCAGCCGGCTATTCTGGGCGCAGATCGCCCTGAATTTTGTCGTAGTCGCCTTTCTGATCGCGTGTGGAGCGTTGTTGACCTTCAAGGTCATGGGCGAAGAATACAGCGAATTGACGATAGTTGGATTCATCGCCACCGTGTTGTTCTCTTTCATCGTCTTTCTGCCGGCCGGAACCTTGTTCGCTTCGCGGGCGGAATTCGCCAAAGACAAAGTTCAGGTTCGAGAGGATGAGAGAACCGGCGCGGTGGCGCCGATCGCAGATCCATTGCTGACTACTGCTCCTCTGGGCGTCGCGTTCGCAGCGATCGGCACGGGCATTATCTACCTGCTCGTCTACCGCTTAGGATGGATGCCGACTCCATTTGTCGCCGCTCTTGTCTCTCTGCTCTTTGTCGTCCCATATGCGATCATCGTCAGGTTGAACATCTTTCGCGATATGGAAGGATTGGCGGCGCAGGGCGCGTTCCGAGGAAAGGCGGTGACGTCGAAGACCCGCCACGTCTGGATGTACTACATAGTCCCGAACGTCATCTTTCAGGCTATCATCAACCTGCCCTTGGGCTACAGGGGCTTTTCGCACGCAGCCGCCGCGATAGCCGATCGCGTAGGGCCGGACATTGTGCCCGCGGCGGCCGTGGCGCCGGACTTCGCCATTACCTTCATGTTCGTTTGCGGCTTCACGTTCCTTGGCGTCATCGCGCATACGGCGTCGGATATGTATGAAGGGGAATTCTCCTATTCGGGGAGGGCGCACGGAATAAACGGATTTCTCTATTTTATCCTCATCATCCTCATGGGTGTCGGGCTAGGAGTTCTGTTTGCGCTGGTCCCGCGCATTGCAGGAGTCGAGACAATCCCCTTTGCGCTTGCAATGGTTTTGAAGTTTCTTGTGGTGTTCTTGTCGGTGTATGTCGCTTGTCGGCTCGGCGTCGGTTGGATGGGCAAGAAGTTCAATGACGCAGTGACGGAAAAAATGGCCACCATGGCTCGAGCAGGGTGACAGGGCTGTGCAGTTCTCATGTTTCCACCTTGCGCGGCAGTTGCACCGTGACGCGAACTTGACATGGCGCAGCCAAGTTTCGCGCCCAAACTTGATCTTTCAGGCCCGAAACGCGGCGTCCGCGTTCTCCGATAACCGCCGCGTGGAGCCGCAAGTAGAGAGAACTGCACAGCCCTGAGCAGGGTGAGGAGCGTCGAGCCCCGATATCGCGCACATCTTAACCGAGGGTCGCAGCCGGCGTCCTGCTTGGGTGCGGGTCGTCCCTGACAGGGCCGGCGAAGAGGTCATAACTGGCAGCCTTCAGGCCGCCTAAGCGAAGCGCGGCGGAGTGTCGAGCATGCTGGCCATGCCGCAGTGGCTGAGCGCTTGTGCGGCCGGCGGCGCAGCCCGAACTGAAACCCTGATGTCGTTCGTCGCGATCATCGGATCGGCGGAGAGGCGGTTTCGGGCCTTGCGGGAGGCGGCAAATGGCCGCTCTCTTCCGTGGCGGCCATAGACGTCGTTCGATCATACGTCCGGTTCGGAGAAGCCGCGCGACTTCGCTCAATGGCAACCATGGGCGCAAGTCTTCCGCCTAGCGGTACGGCCTCTACGGCCGCTCTCCCCCCATCGAGACGGTCAAGCAGCCAACGGCGGGCCACGATCTTGACCGTCGCGAGTCGACCCAAAGCCGCCGCTCGCCCGGAGCCGCAGCCCGCTAGGGTCGTGAAAGCTTTGCGCTGGGATGGGTGATTGCCTTGTGCTATTCGCTTGAATAGGCAGGGCAAGCATGGCCGAAACTCGGAAAATTGCTGCAATCCTGGCGGCCGACGTCGTCGGCTTCAGTCGGATGGCGAGCGCCGATGAAGACCGCACGCTCGCGCGACTGAGATCGCTGCGTGCCGAACTCATCGACCCGACGGTCGGCAGCCAGAATGGCCGGGTGTTCAAGCGCACGGGCGACGGCGCGTTGGTCGAATTCCGCAGCGTGGTCGAGGCCGTGCGCTGCGCCATCGCCATTCAATCCGCGATGATCGAGCGCAACGCGGGACTTTCAGCCGATCAACGCATCGACTTTCGCATCGGCATTCACCTCGGCGATGTCGTCGAGGAGAGCGACGGCGACCTGATGGGCGACGGCGTCAACATCGCCGCGCGACTGGAGGGCGTCGCCCAGCCGGGCGCGATCTGTCTTTCCGAGGACGCCTACCGGCAGGTTAAGGCGAGACTCGATCTCGCGGTAACCGATCTCGGCGAGACGAAGTTGAAGAACATCGCCGAGCCGATCAGGACCTATTCGCTTCAGGTTGGCGCGCCGACCACCCCGAAGGCGGCGGAGGTAGCTGCGCAGGCGAAGCCCGCCACAGGCCCGGCCTTGCCCGACAAGCCCTCGATCGCCGTTTTGGCGTTCCAGAACATGAGCGGCGACCCCGAGCAGGAATATTTCGCTGACGGGATAACCGAGGATGTCATCACGGACCTCTCGAAGATCGGCGGCCTCATGGTGATCGCGCGCAATTCGAGCTTCGCCTACAAAGGCAAGGCGGTCGACGTCCGCGTGGCGGCGCGTGAACTCGGCGTCCGCTCGGTTCTCGAAGGCAGCATCCGCCGCGCAGGCGGCCGGGTGAGGATCACCGCCCAGTTGATCGATGCGGAAACCGGAGGCCACCTCTGGGCCGAGCGATTTGATCGGGAACTGACCGACATCTTCGCCGTTCAGGACGAGGTCACCCGGCGGATCGTCGACGCGCTGAAGATCAAATTGAGCCTGGGCGAAGCCGCTACGCTGGCCGCCGCTGAAACGACCAACAGCAAGGCCCACGACTTTTTCCTCGCCGGCCGTGAGTTCCTGTTTGGGCCGACGAGGAGCCACGAGATGTTCGATCGTTCGACCGACCTTTTTGCGAAGGCGATCGCCGAAGACCCAAATTACGGCGAGCCTTACGCGGGAATCGCGTTTGCGCATATTCTGAACTGGCAGAACCATTGGACGGATGATTGGAGCGGGGCGCTCGAATCCGCCGAGCAAAATATCAGCGTGGCCCTGCAGAAAAGTCCGCAGGTCGCCTTCGTGCATTACATCGCCCAGGTCTTCTTTTTCTGGAAAAAGGATCCCGACCGATCCGCCGCCGAGGGGGACGCGGCGCTCAATCTCAATCCAAACTACGCCCACGCGCACAGCACGCGCGGTCTGGTCAGCACTTACAACGGGCAGCCTCTTACCGCGATTCCCTTTATAGAGCAGGCTATGCGGCTGGACCCGGCGGGCAAGCAACATTACCTCCACTTTCTAGGCTCGGCTTATCTGCTCGCTGGCGACTATGCAGCGGCCGCGACTGCTTTCAGGGAGCGTATCCGGCTCAGTCCGAAGACGGATCTCTCGCGCGCCTTTCTCGCCGTCGCGCTGGGCTATCTGGGCGAGGCGGACGAGGCGCAGCGGGTCTGGCGCGAGCTGATGGAGATCAATCCGAAATACTCTTTTGCGGAGCACGTCGGACGGCTCCCGTTCCGCAACCCAGCGGACGCCGACCGCTTGGCCGAAGGGCTTGGCAAAGCGGGCATCCCGGTTTGAGCGGCGCGCCTCGCGAATGGACGAGGGGGCTAGAATAGGATGGCCAGACGCGGCGCGTCACAAAGTCGGCGATTTCCTACGGACGATTTCCATTGGGCGGACGCATCCTAGCGAAGGTCCGGTTTCCCCCCCCATCGAGACGGTCATGCAGCCAACGGCGGGACACGATCTTGACCGTCGCGAGTCGACCCTAAGCGGTCCTTCATGGCCAACGCTGGAACGCCCCGAGTTGCCAAAATCTCGGACATTCGCCGAATGCAAATGTCGGGGACCCCGGCGGGGCAAGACGACGCGGCAAGACCGGAGCCTTCGATATGAACCCTTAGCCGATCTCCTCGAACTAATTCGGGTCACGAGCGGCATCCGGCTCAACGCGGGCGTCGCTATCTGATAAGTCGTCCGGACGCTCCATATCATGCTCTTTGTGGAATTCGCTTTCAGGTACGCTGAGACGGGAGACTTGGAATTCTTCGATCTCGACGCCACGCTTTTTCGCGCTGTCCAATAGAGATAGCCAGTTGTCGCTGGAATACGGGCCTGCCGCCTGGTTGCATTCGACAAAAATTTCGTGAAACGAGCCTATCTTCGCCGGCGCGGCGTCGAGGCCTTTTGTCTCGGGGTGCTTTATGCGCCACCAGACCTTTCGTACGACCAAGTCTTCACCATAGGGTTCCGGCGTGTCGGGTCGAAGGATCGAAATGTAACTGCCCACGGCAGGCACCTCGGGCAATTCAAAATCGAGCGAAAAATCAGGCTTCAATTTGCCGATTTCGCGCACCACGATGTTGACCTGTACCATTAATTCTCTCTCTGAGACCTATGACGCGCTGATACCAAGGGACTAGTTGCCTCGCCGCCCTCAAGCTTGTCTCGGTGCATCTGTGGTTACGCGCTCATGAGTCCGCGACCTCGCCGGGCTGAAGAATGCGCGCAGGTCGCTCATCAAGCTTGGACGCTGCCGCGTCTCCGCGAGCGCGGAAAGAAAGCTTTCCGCCCAGTGTTCGACATCATGTACTAGGAGATGCTCCAGCATGGGCCCGTGGCGTTCGCGCCGCTCGGCCAAAGGCATTTCCAACGCGCGCTTCAGCGCCGCGGCGACGGCCTCGCTCTCGTGCGGATTGACGATCAGCGCACCGGTGAGTTCCGCAGCCGCTCCGGCAAATTGCGAAAGTATGAGCACTCCAGGATTCTCCGCATCCTGCGCCGCGACATATTCCTTGGCGACGAGGTTCATGCCGTCGCGAAGCGGCGTAATCAGCGCCACATCGGCCGCGCGATAGATGCCCGAGAGCGCGGTGCGTGAATGGGAACGATTGACA
>Ga0181536_10007975_pt1 | contig 10310 bp, 9 predicted proteins | sample PEATcosm2014_Bin_41_FD_121105 | JGI IMG/M metagenome (GOLD analysis project Ga0181536, IMG submission 121105) | Peatland microbial communities from MTU Mesocosm Facility, Houghton, MI, USA - PEATcosm2014_Bin17_60_metaG | ecosystem: Environmental > Terrestrial > Soil > Wetlands > Peat | place...
GACCCATATCGTGGTCGGCGCCGGGCAGGCCGGCGCCTGGGCGGCCGTGGCCATGCGTCAGGCCGGCTTCGCCGGGCGCATCCTGCTGATCGGCGAAGAGACGTGGCGGCCCTACGAACGGCCACCGCTATCCAAAGCCGTGCTGACCGACGATCCCGAACCGCCGATCCTCTATTTCCACCCCGAGCAACGCTATGCCGAACTGGGGATCGAGCTGCTGCTGGGCAGCGCTGTTGTGGCGGTGCAGCCGGACGCGCACCAGGTGGTGCTCGCGGACGGGCGGGTGTTGGATTACGACAGGCTGCTGCTGGCGGTTGGCGGGCAGGCGCGGCGGCTGCCGATCCACGGCGGGGACCTGGCGCTGTATCTCCGCAACCTGGAAGATGCGCGGGCGATCCGTGGCCGGCTGGCCGGCGCGCCCCGGGTGCTGTGCATCGGCGCCGGGGTGATCGGGCTGGAGATCGCCTCGTCGGCGCGAGCGCGCGGGTGTGCGGTGACGGTGCTGGAGGCGCTGCCACGCGCGATGGGACGCGCGGTGTCGCCGGAGGGGGCGGCGTTCATCGAGGGATTGCACCGCGATGCCGGCGTGGCCCTCGAATTCGGGGTGATCGTCGATCGGCTGGACCGGGCGGCGGATGGCGGCGTTGCGGTAGCCTGCCGCGATGGGCGCCGCTTCACGGCGGATGTCGTCGTGGCCGGGGTTGGCATGCAGCGCAACCTGGCGCTGGCCGAGGCGGCCGGGCTGACGCTGGAAGGCGGCATCGTGGTCGATGAATTGGGCCGCACCAGCGCGGCGGATGTTTACGCGGCGGGCGACGTGACGGCGTTCTTCCACCCGGTGTTCGGCCGCCGGTTGCGGTTGGAATCGTGGCGGCATGCACAGAACCACGGCATCGCGGTGGGCAAGGCGATGTGCGGCGATACCTCGGCGTACGACGACGTGCCGTGGTTCTGGACCGACCAGCATGGGGTGAACCTGCAAGTGGCCGGTCTGCCGGCGGATGCGGCGCGCACGGTGGTGCGGCAGGGCGGCGGCCCGGGGTCGTTCGTCGCCGTGCATCTGGCCGAGGATGGCAGCGTGATCGGCGTGACCGCCGCCAACAATCCGCGCGAGATCCGTGCCGGCCAGGCGCTGATCAAGTCGCACAAGCGGGTGGACGCGGCGAAGCTGGCGGACGCGAGCGTGCCGTTGCAGCGGCTGATGTAGTGGTCCCCCGGGTTCGCGTTGCCGGCGGTCGTTCGGCGCAACGAGGCCCGGTTTGGTGTGTGGCCGTCCCGGCAACTCCGCGCGCGTGATCCCCGGGCGCGGCGGCAACACCGAATTCGCCGACATGCGCGCCGCCTACGACGCACTGGACGACGCCGCCGAGGCGGAGATCGAGCCGCTGGTCACCGAACACTCCAACGCCTATTCGCGCGAATTGGTCGGTGTCACGTCCGCGGCTACGGCGCCGAGCACAGCGCCAAGCTGCGCCCGGTGCGGCAGAGCCTGGTGCGCACGCATCCCGTTACCGGTCGCAAGTCGCTGTATCTCTCGGCGCATATCGGCACGATTGTCGGCTGGCCGGTGCCGGAGGCGCGCGCCTTCATCCGCGACCTGACCGAACACGCGACACAGCCGCGCTTCATGCATGTGCATGCGTGGCGGCAACGGGACCTGGTGATCTGGGACAACCGCACCACGATGCACCGCGCGCGCCGCTACAATGACCGGGGGGGAAGTGTGCGACCTCCGCCGCTCCACCATTCGCGGCGACGGCCCCACCGCGGAGCAGGTTGCCGAAGCGGCGTGATGGCATGCCTCGCCTCCCTTGTGGGACGGGGTTGGGGGGTAGCCAAGCGGCCGGCCGGTTGTCCCACCCTGCAACGCCCTCCCGCAAGGGGAGGGAGGACGCATGCAATCACACGCTCCGCATCACCTCGGCCCACTGATCGAGCAGTGGCAGCAGCGCGTCGGCTTGCGCGGACTCCAGACTCACGACGACGCGGGCGATGCCCAGATCGCGATACCGCCGCAGCGTGTCGAGCTCCAGCTTCGGACCCCACAGGGTGACCGGGATGTCAGCCGGATCGCGTCCCGCCGTCTGCGCCATCGCGCGGAACTGCGGCATGAACTCGCTGACGTCGCCGTATTGCGGGCGCGCGCGATGCGGTATCCAGCCATTGCCATAGGCGATCGCGCGGCGCGCACCGTATGGAAACGCGCCGCCGACGATCACCGGCGGGTGGGGTTGGTGCCGTGGCTTCGGCCAGGCGTGCATCGGTGGAAAATCCACCAGCTCGCCGTGATACTCGGCTTCGGTCCGCGTCCAGATCGCCTGCATCGCCTCGATCCGCTCGCGCATCAGCTTGAAGCGTGACTTGAAGTCGGTGGTGCCGTGGTCGGCCATTTCTTCGGCGTTCCAACCGGCGCCGATGCCGAATAGGAAGCGCCCGCCGGAGACCTGGTCGACCGAGGCCACCAGCTTCGCGGTCTGGATCGGGTCGCGCTGCGTCACCAGGCAGACGCCGGTGCCGAGCCGGAGCCGCTGCGTCACCACCGCGGCGGCGGTCAGCGAGACGAACGGGTCCATCGCCTCGGCGTATTTGCGCGGCAGGTCGCCGCCGGCGGGAAACGGCGAGCGCCGGGACAACGGAATATGCGAATGCTCTGGCGCCCAGAGCGATTCGAAGCCGCGTTGCTCCAGCGCTACCGCGAGGTCCATCGCGCTGATCGCATAGTCGGTGAAGAACATTGCCGCGCCGAATTCCACGCCGTTTCCCCCTGCCCTGGTCGGCGCGACCATAGCGCGCGGCAGGGCAGAACGTGAACCGGACCCGTGTGCCTCTCCCGCCGGGCAGGAGAAACGCCCTTTGGGCCGCATTGCGGTCCAACCGCCGGCGATGCGCCACCCCGTCATGCCGCGTGCAGGAGGGGAATGCCGACCGTCCCGCCGCCTTCGCCAGCGCTGCGCCGGCCATCCACGGTAGTGGGTCACTTTGAATGCCGCAATGGATGGGGAGCGGAGATTCCAGCACACAGGTTCGCGTGCAGCATCTGCGGTGTCCGATCCCGGCGTTGGCCCGCAAATGATCAATTGGGGACAGATGCCGATATTCATTGCGCGAGGCCGTGACACGCTGGATGCGATGAGGGGTATGCTTGCCAAACCGGAGGATCGCGCCGAGGCGGTTGTTCGCGAAAGCGGGTGGCAAGCCTATCGACGACGACATGATCTTTGGTGAATACGCCGGTCTCATTATTGCGGAACTTCCGAGCGACACGCTCGGAATATCGGTTATCGCGGCTTGGCCTGGAGTCGTAGCTTGCGCAGGCCGATCGAAGCGGTGGAAAGCGGTATCTTCGCCGTGATGGATGTGCAGGTCGCACCCTGCTACGCTCCGACTGCCTTGCGCGGCTGATCCAAAACTGCCTGGCGGCAAGGGTCATTGGGAGAAAGGCGGCCTTGCATGAAACCGATGAGTGAAAAGCACTTTGACATCCTGCGCCGGCACATGGTCGAGACAATCGGAATTCACAGTGACCTGATGGACGACGAGCTTGGCAAGGCCACGCTCGACGAACGGGTATTGGCGGCAATGCTAAGAGTGCCGCGGCATCGGTTCGTACCTGCACCGCTGGCGCATGTCGCCTACGAGGACGCGCCGCTGCCGATCGGCTTCAACAAGACGATCTCACAGCCCTTCATCACCGCGCTGATGACGGATCTGCTGGCGCCCGATCCGCACGATACGGTGCTGGAGATTGGGACCGGGCTGGGTTACCACGCAGCTTTGCTGGCAGAACTTGTCGCCCGGGTGTACAGCGTTGAAGTTGTCGAGGAGTTTGCCGGCGAGGCGGAATCGCGCTTGCGCCAGCTTGGTTATGATACAGTCGCAATTCGTGTCGGCGATGGGTCGCGCGGTTGGGCGGAGCATGCCCCCTACGACAAAATCATGGTGACCGCGGCGGCCGACGAGCCGCCGCCGGCGCTGCTTCGACAGCTCAAGCAAGGCGGGCGCATGGTCCTGCCGCTGGGCGCTGACGAAGCGCAGGTTCTCGCGGTGGTCCACAAGGAGGCTGATGGGAGGGTCCGCGTGCGCGAGTTCATTCCGGTGCGGTTCACGCGGCTGGAGACCGTCATGTAAGGTTCGATGCTGCGTGGACGACGAGACTGAGATACGGCTTTAGCAGGTCACATGGAAAAGACCGCCCTTTTTGCCGTGGGCCTTGTTGAAGGCATGAATCGCTTCGGGCGTCGGAGCGACCACCACATCGCAGCCCTTTTTTGCCAAGGTATGCCGCGGCCTCGGGGGAGAGATCGGCGTTCCCCTGCTGCCCGGCGCCGCGGATGAAGGTGTCGCAGCCTTTCTCGAAGACGCACTCCGTTGCCCTTTTCGACACGATATGCGAGGTGCCGTAGACCGTCGCTTGGGAGGCCGAGGCATGGTATCAGCCGGACGTATTCACGCTGATGCTCGCACGGCGGGGCGTAAACCACCCGCTCGAAGCCGATGTCGTCTTTGCGACCGGCGAGTCGAGCGGATTGTTGAGTGGGCGCACGGTCCTGCGCCACGGCGGCAATGAAGCCGACGGCGATATCACGTTCCCCCGGCGATCCCGACGACAGCCGGGTCGGGTGCAGCCTCGCCGGAGCCTCACCATGCACTATCGTATCGACGCATGGCGTCGGATGACCGACATGGGACGACGAGAAGCTGGTGAGATGCCGCCGGCCGTCAACCGCGCTGCCATCGCCAGGGTCGCCTGGCTGGCTCCTGCCAAAGCCGCAGAAGCGGGCCTTGCCGCCTGGGGATGTCGAGACTTTGGCCGATGCCGGTGGCCGTCCAGACTCCGTCCTATCCCGCGCTGCTATCGCCGCGTTCGCCCGGCTGGCTCCCCGACAAAGCCGACGTAACCTGCCGCGCCGTGGCCGGATCTATCGAGACCCTGGCCAATAACCGATGGCTGTCCCAGCACCGTCTCGCCTGATGCGGAACAAGATCAAAAATAGCACTCACGTGGGGCGAAACGAGACGCCCCTGAGGCACTGCCGGCCGGCAACCGCGCGGGCGGGCCATCGTGATTGCCGGTCTGGGTGGAAGTGCCCTGGCGCCGCAGCTGACCCTGCGTGCCGACCCGATCGCCCTCACCGTCGCCGCTGGCGCGTCTCGACCTCTCCCGCTGCCGGGAGACAGGTTGCAGGTTCGACATTGACAATTGTCCACTGGACTTTTGCGTCCCCAACGCGCGAAAAGGTGAGCTTCCCAACCCTGGACAAGCGATCCGCCCGACCATCGGGTGGCGAAGGAACAACGAATGGACGTGCGTCTCCGGTTTCCCCGTCGTCTGCGGACAGTTTTGCTGGTCGGGACCGCCTTCGTGGCCGGTGCCGCCGCCCTGCCGGCGGCCGGCATGCTGTTTGGCCTGCACTTCGGCATCCCGGCCGCCTCGGCGCAGGAAGAGTCGCGCAGCGACACCTACCGCCTGCTGACCCTGTTCGGCGACGTGTTCGAGAGGGTGCGCGCGGAATACGTCGATCCGGTCACCGACAAGGACCTGGTGGAGAACTCCATCAACGGTATGCTCACCGGGCTCGATCCGCACAGCTCGTACATGAACGCCAAGGCGTTCCGCGACATGCAGGTGCAGACCAAGGGCGAATTCGGCGGGCTGGGCATCGAAGTCACCCAGGAAAGCGGCTTCATCAAGGTGATCTCGCCGATCGACGACACGCCGGCCGCCAAGGCGGGCATCAAGGCCGGCGACATCATCACCGCGATCGACGGCAAGACCGTCCAGGGCATCAGCCTGAACGATGCGGTGGATCGGATGCGGGGCCCGCCCAACTCCAAGATCACCCTGACCATCAAGCGCGAGGGCACCGACAAGCCGATCGAGCAAGCGTTGCTGCGCGAGATCATCCACATCCAGGTGATCAAGTCGCGGATGGAGGCGGACAATATCGGCTATGTCCGGCTGACCCAGTTCACCGAACAGGCGGATTCCGGGCTGAAGGCGGCGGTGAAGACGCTAAAGCAGCAGGCGGGGGGCAAACTCACCGCGCTGATCCTCGACCTGCGTAACAACCCGGGCGGCTTGCTCGACCAGGCGGTGGCGGTGTCGTCCGACTTCGTCGACCAGGGCGAGATCGTCTCCACCCGTGCCCGTCATCCGGAGGACAGTCAGCGCTGGGACGCCAAGGGCGACGACCTGATCCCCAACACCCCGCTGATCGTGCTGATCAACAACGGCTCGGCGTCGTCGTCGGAAATCGTCTCCGGCGCGCTGCAGGACCACCACCGCGCCGTGCTGCTGGGCACCCGGAGCTTCGGCAAAGGGTCGGTGCAGACGGTGATCCCGCTGCCGGGCAACGGGGCAATGCGGCTGACCACCGCACGCTACTACACGCCGTCCGGTCGCTCGATCCAGGGGCTGGGCATCGCGCCCGACGTGACCGTGGCGGAGACGCGCGAGGAGCAACCGCATTTCGGTCCGGAGCGCGAGGCGGACCTGAACGGCACGATCAAGAACGAGGGCGGCACCGGCCAGACCGAGGCAGCGCCACGCACCGACCTGCCGCCGATCGCGAAGGAAATCCCCGCCAAGCCGCCGGAGGACTTCCCCAAGTTCGACCCGGCCAAGCCGGACACGACCGACTTCCAGTTGCAGGAGGCGATGGTGCTCGCCAAGGCCATGGCGGCGCAGAAGGCCGTCACGTCGAACTGAGGGCGTGATCCTGCGTCCTCCCGTCATGACCGGGCTTGACCCGGCCATCCACGCACGGCTGGCGGTGCGTGGATGGCCGGGTCAAGCCCGACCATAACGGGTGGGACAATGATAGGGCAGATGCTCGGCGGCTGGCGTGGCCTTGGCGCGTTCTGGCTGGCGGTGTTGCTGCTGGTCGGCGGCGGCGCAGCGGTGTTGCAGGTGCTCGGTCCGCCACCTCCGCCGCTGCATGGCCAGGCGGCGACGGCACCGCCGCCGGTCGCCGCCGCTGCCCCGGCCCCAGCGGCGGCACCCCGGCCGCTGGTGACCGAGCACCGCGAGGCAACAGTCGCCGACCGTCCGGGCCGCGACACACCTGGGCCGATCGCCGACCCCGATCCCGCGCTGCTGGAGCCGACGCCCGGCGCTCCCGCCGACATGCTGCCGCGCATTGCCGAGGACGGCCGGCGGCCGATGCAAGTCTATGCCGCCGGGTTCGACCGCAGCAGCCGGCGGCCGCGCGTCGGCATCCTGCTGGCGGGCATCGGCCTGAACCAGGATGACAGCAGCAAGGCGATCCACGACCTGCCGGGTGGCGTCACCCTCGCCGTCTCCCCGTACGCCACACGGCTGCCGAAGCTGCTGGCCGCCGCGCGTCTGGGGGAGCATGAGTACTTGTTGGCCATCCCGATGGAGCCGCAGGGTTTTCCGGCGAACGATCCGGGCCCGCGGGCACTGATGACCGGCCTGTCGCCGGCGGAAAATCTCGACCGCCTGCGCTGGCTGCTGGCGCATCTCGGCGGCTATGTCGGCGTCACCAATGCGCTCGGTGGCCTGCGTGGCGAACGGCTTGCCGGGATGGCGGACCAGATGGACCCGATCCTGGCGGAGTTGGCTCGCCGCGGATTGCTCTATGTCGACGCGCGACCGGCGGGATCGGGCGGCGTCGCGGTCCAGCACCATGTCTGGAGCCGTGAGGTCGATCTGGAGGTGGACGAACCGATCGACGACATCGACGTAAAGCTCGCCCAACTGGAGCAGATCGCCCATGACCGGGGCGATGCGCTCGGCCTGGCCGAGGCGCCCAGCCCCGTGACGGTGCAGCACATCGCGGCCTGGGCGAACGGTCTGCTCGAGCGTGGTTTGGCGCTGACGCCGGTCAGCGCACTGGCGCGGCCACCGTCGGACGTGGCAGCCTCGGCGCAATGAGCCTGCTGCCCTACCGCCCCAATGTCGGCGCCGTGCTGTTCAACCGTGACGGGCGGATCTTTGTCGCGCGCCGCGCCGATCTGCCGAATGCGGAAGGCGCTCCGGGCGGCTGGCAGTTGCCGCAGGGTGGCATCGACAAGGACGAGGACCCGCGCACGGCGGTGCTGCGGGAACTCGCCGAGGAGATCGGCACCGCCCGGGCACAGATCATCGGCGAACATCCGGATTGGCTCACCTACGACCTGCCGCCACATCTGGTCGGAGTCGCGCTGAAGGGGCGCTATCGCGGCCAGCGCCAGCGCTGGTTCGCCCTTCGCTTCACCGGCGAGGACCGCGACATCAGGCTCGATCTCGATCCGCACCCCGAATTCGATGCGTGGCGCTGGGCCGCCCTGGCCGAGTTGCCGGCTTTGGCGGTGGACTTCAAACGGCCGATCTACGAAGTTTTGGCTAGGTCTTTCGCCCGCTTCGCCAGCCCCGTCTGAACCGGCGACCGCCTGGACCAGCGAGAGGAACGGGTTCGATGCTGCGCCTGCGCGCCGAACAGATGATCGCACTCTCCGGCCCCGCGCTGACGCGTCGGATTGTCGTCGCATTGGGCGACAGGTTTCCGCTGGAAACCATGGCGATGAACCGCACCGCGCTATCCGCGCTGGTGCGTGACGCGATTGGCCGCGCGGCGGGTGCGGGGATGCGCACCGAGCAGCAGGTGCTGCGCTACACGGTGCTGGCGTTGCTGGTGCGCCCGGATTTCGAGACCAGCGAGGCGACCGCGTGGGCGCATCCGGTGCTGGCGGACGCGACCTTGTCCGCGGAGCGCAAGCTCAGCCGGCTCTACGCGTTGGCGCGGCGGGAAGGCTACGAGGTGGGATCGGCGAGGGAATAATGGCTTCCGCACCGCGGACCGGAGGGGTCGAGGCGCGTCAGCGGTGTGGGTAAGGGTGATCGGCAGTGGGTCAGTTTGAATCCGGGTGGAATGTTTTCCTGCAACTCGCGCGGCAAATATTGACCCAACCGCGTACCCTGATGTGCTGATTACGCAATCGATGGAAAACGATCTCCATGTCAGACGTCTCGACAGTCGCCAATTCGATACTCACCGGCGACCCGGCGCTCACCCATCACCACCACCTCTCCCTCAAACAACGCGAGAGCGGTGTACGGACCAATAGTTCGGCACACGCCCCTCGCGCAGCGCCTTCGCCTCGTAGCGGGTTGGCGGCCAGCCGGGGGGGCGTTCGGCCACCGGCGGCGGCGCATCGAACAGGTCCTGCGCCGCCATGACCTCGGTCACCCAGGCCTGGTAGGTCGGGTCATCGGTTGCCACGCGCCATTCCGCACCCGGCCGCAGCACGCGTCCCAGCAGCGGCAACAACACGGGATGCACGAAGCGACGCTTGGCGTGGCGCGCCTTTGGCCATGGGTCGGGGAACAGCAGAAACAGCCGGTCCAGGCAGGCATCCGGCAGCAGCTTCAGCAGGACACGGGCGTCATCGGGCCACACCAGCAGGTTGGGCGGCAGGGACCCGTGTGCCTCCTCACCGTCCGGGACCAAGCGCGACAGCAGCGAGCAGACGCCGTTCTCGAATGGCTCGCAGGCGATCAGGCCGATGTCGGCATGCGCGGCGATCTGCGCCAGCGCATGCTCGCCGCCCCCGAAGCCCACCTCCAGCCAAACCGCGCGCGGTCGGCGGGGGAAAGCCGCGAACGGATCGCCGGCCTGCGCCGCGGGGAACGCCAGCCGGGGCAGCGTCAGCTCGAGCAAACGCTGTTGGCGCGGCCGCAGCTTGTGGCCGCGGGCGCGGCCATAGAGTCGCTCCGGCGGCGGCTTCAGCGCCGAAAGGCTGACTTCAGCGCCGGCACCAGGTCGGTCTTTTCCCACGTGAAGGTGCCCTTTTCCTCGTCCGGCGTGCGGCCGAAATGGCCGTAGGCCGACGTGGGCACATAGATCGGCCGGTTCAGGTGCAGATGCTCGCGGATGCCGCGCGGCGTCAGGTTCATCACCTCGCTCAGCACCTTCTCCAGGCGCGTCGCGTCGACGTCCTTCCCGGTGCCCTGCAAATCGACATAGACCGAGAGCGGGCGGGAAATGCCGATGGCGTAGCTGACCTGGATCGTGCAGCGGTCCGACAGCCCCGCGGCGACGACGTTCTTGGCGAGGTAGCGGCAGGCGTAGGCGGCGGAGCGATCCACCTTGGTCGGATCCTTGCCGCTGAACGCACCGCCGCCATGCGGTGCCGCGCCGCCATAGGTGTCAACGATGATCTTGCGCCCGGTCAGGCCGCAATCGCCGTCCGGACCGCCGGTGACGAACTTGCCGGTCGGGTTGACGTGAAACTCCGCCTCCGGGCACATCCAGCCGCCCGGCAGCGTGCTCTCCACGATCGGCCACAGCATGCGCTTGATCTCGGCC
>Ga0181536_10007978_pt1 | contig 10309 bp, 9 predicted proteins | sample PEATcosm2014_Bin_41_FD_121105 | JGI IMG/M metagenome (GOLD analysis project Ga0181536, IMG submission 121105) | Peatland microbial communities from MTU Mesocosm Facility, Houghton, MI, USA - PEATcosm2014_Bin17_60_metaG | ecosystem: Environmental > Terrestrial > Soil > Wetlands > Peat | place...
CGCCGGTGACGCAGGTGAACAGGCCGAGCGGGATTTCGGCGGTAATGTTTTTCAGATTGTTGCCGCGCGCGCCGATAAGCTTCAGCGTGCGGCTCGGATTCTTGGGGCGGCGCTCGGGAATGGGGACGACCAGCTCGCCGGAGAGATATTTGCCGGTCCAGGAATTCGGCGCCGCGATCAGGTCGGCGATCTGACCCTGCGCCACGACGTGGCCGCCGTGGATGCCGGCGCCGGGGCCGATGTCGAGCACGTAGTCGGCGCTGCGAATGGCGTCTTCGTCGTGCTCGACCACGATCACCGTGTTGCCGAGGTCGCGCAGCCTTTTCAGCGTTTCCAGAAGCCGCGCATTGTCGCGCTGGTGCAGGCCGATGGATGGTTCGTCAAGAACATAGAGTACCCCGGTAAGGCCGGAGCCGATCTGCGAGGCGAGCCGGATGCGCTGGCTCTCGCCGCCCGACAGCGTGCCGCTGGCGCGCGCCAGCGTCAGATATTCGAGCCCGACATCGACCAGAAATTTCAGCCGCTCGCGGATTTCCTTGAGCACGCGCACGGCGATCTCGTTCTGCTTGCCGGTCAGCCTTTGGGGTAGCTCGGTGAACCACTGTGCTGCGCCTTTGACCGACATGTCGGAGACTTCGCCGATATGCAAGCCGCCGATCTTTACGCACAACGCCTCGGGTTTCAGGCGATAGCCGTTGCAGGCCGCGCACGGCACGTCGGTAAAGTAGCGGGAAATTTCCTCGCGCGCCCAATCGCTGTCGGTCTCGCGAAAACGCCGTTCGAGATTGGTGATGACGCCTTCGAACGGCCGCTTGGTGTCGTAGGCGCGCAGGCCGTCGTCGTAGGAAAAGCGGATGTCGGTTTCGCCGGAGCCATAGAGGATGGCATCCTGCGTCTTCTTCGGCAGGTCCTTCCATTTGGTGTCGAGGGTGAAGCGGTAATGCTTGCCCAGCGCTTGCAGCGTCTGCACGTAATAGGGCGAACTCGATTTCGCCCACGGCGCGATGGCGCCGCGCCGCAGCGTGCGCTCCGTGTCGGGAATGACCAAGTCGGGATCGATGTGCTGCTCGACGCCGAGCCCGCCGCATTTCGGGCAGGCGCCGAACGGATTGTTGAACGAAAACAGCCGCGGCTCGATTTCCGGAATGGTGAAGCCGGAGACCGGGCAAGCAAATTTTTCCGAGAACACGAGGCGCTCGGCAGTCTCGTTGCGCTGCTTGTTGGCCTTGGCACCGCCGACCGGCGCAGCGTCGGCAAGCTCGGCAACCGCGAGACCGTCGGCGAGCTTGAGTGCCTGTTCCAATGAATCCGCGAGCCGCGTCGCGATGTCGGGCCGTATCACGATGCGGTCGACCACCACGTCGATGTCGTGGGTGAATTTCTTGTCGAGCGCCGGCGCCTCGGCGATCTCATAGAACTTGCCGTCGATTTTGACGCGCTGATAGCCCTTCTTCATGAACTCGGCGAGTTCCTTGCGGTATTCGCCCTTGCGGCCGCGCACCACTGGAGCCAAGAGGTAGAGACGAGTACCCTCAGCCAAGGCCATGATACGATCGACCATCTGCGAGATGGTCTGGCTCTCGATCGGCAGGCCGGTCGCGGGCGAAAAAGGCACGCCGACGCGCGCCCATAACAGCCGCATGTAATCGTGGATCTCGGTGACGGTGCCGACGGTCGAGCGCGGATTGCGCGAGGTGGTTTTTTGTTCGATGGAAATCGCGGGCGACAGGCCGTCGATCTGGTCGACGTCCGGCTTCTGCGTCATTTCCAGAAACTGCCGCGCATAGGCCGACAGGCTCTCGACGTAGCGGCGCTGGCCCTCGGCGTAGATGGTGTCGAAGGCGAGCGAGGATTTGCCCGAGCCCGACAGCCCGGTGAACACAACGAGCCGGTCGCGCGGAATGTCGAGGTCGACATTCTTGAGGTTGTGCTCGCGCGCGCCGCGGATCGCGATCACGTGACGATCGCGACGGCCGGAGCTGGTCTCGGAGCTGTCGAACAAATCGTTCATGGATAAACGAATCTCGCTCCACCCGCCCATAGCGCGTCGAAGACGCGCGTCAACGCGCTAATGGGCGGTGGGCCATCGAACGAGCGCCTGCCGAACGTAGTGAGAACGCGGACGTTTTGCCAGGGCGGGCGGTGGGGAATTCCCGGAATACACCGTGCCGCGCGACGCCCTCACGCGCAAATGACAAGGGCCGGCGCGGAGCCGGCCCTTGCTGCACGCTGCAACGAGGGTGGTACTCAGTACTTGGCGGCAACCGCGCCGCCGCCACTCCAATTGAAGCGGTAGTTGAGCCCGACGGTGAACATGTGCGTGTCGGACTTGATCGCGACGGGCAAGACCAGCGCTGCCCCGGCCGCCGAAAGGTTGTTGAAGTTGTAGTTCTTGGTGCCGAAATCGAGAAAATCGTATTCGAGCTTGGCCGACAGATTCTCGGTCATACCGTATTCAATTCCGCCGCCGACGGTGAAGCCGGTGCGGGTATCGGAAATGATTTGCGATGAGGTGGCACCGGCGCCCGTCAGAATGTCCTGGGTATAGTTCACGCGCATCCACGCCGCGCCGCCCTTGGCGTAGAACAAGAGGTCGTTGGCGGCGTAGCCGACGCGGCCGGTCGCGGTCGCATACCAGTTCGAGTTCGAGGTCGAGCGCTCGGAGGTGCCCGCCAATGACGGCGTGACTTGCGACCCGGAGATGGCGGAGGAGGTCCACGTCGCCTCGACGCCGATGACCAACGGTGCCACCTCGAAATTGGCGCCGGCCTGTGCGCCGCCGATGACCGAGAAAGGACTGAGATTGGTCTGCGTGCCGGCGGGCTGCAGCGCGGTCGTCGTCGTCGTCGTGACGGAATCTTCCATCAGGCCCACGCCGACATGCCCGCCAAAATAAAGGCCGGTCCAATCATAGAGCGCGGGTCGGTAGACCGGCGGATTGTAGCCCGGGGCCGGCGCCACCGGCAGATCGGCAGCCGATGCTGTCGTGGCGACGGCGGTTGCGGCCGCGGCAGCGACAACAAGTGCCAAGAGACCCGGACTGAGACGCCGCATACGGTAGCCTTAGACGCAATCAACGCTTGGGCTTGTGCGGTTACTACAATGCTTCCGTAAGCCCTTGAATAGTGCAAAAAAACAACAACGGACCGGAATCCACCGGTACGAATTGCCGCCAAACGCTGTCATGCTGCCGGCGGCTCGCCCCTCCCCGCGCCGGGGCAGGGCAAGCGCTCAAGCGGTTAGAACTTGTAGTTGACGCCGAGGCGAACCAGGCTCTCGGTGAACGAGACGGTGCTGCCAGCAGCGTGTGTTCCGCAATTGGATGCTGTCGTGGCGCAGGAAGCGTTGCCGAGATCGACGTAGAGGTATTCGAGCTTGGCCGTCCAGTTTTCGGCGAAGGCGGCTTCGATTCCGGCGCCGGCGGTCCAGCCGATTTCTGTCGAGGTGTCGTAGGTTGTCGGCGGGTTCAAGCCGGCTTCGACATTGCCGAAAGCGGCGCCGCCGGTGGCGAAGATGAGGAAGCGATCCATTGCGAAACCGGCGCGGCCACGCGCCGTCCCCAGCCAGTTGCTCGCAGTTTGGCAACTTACGCCGCCGCAGAAGACAGCTGGTGTTGAGGTGTTGCCCTTGAGATCCTGCCAGTCAAGATCGGCTTCGACGCCGAGGACGAACTGGCTGATCTGGTAATTGGCGCCGATGGTGCCGCCGACAAGGAAGCCGTCGGTGCTGAAGCTGCCGGTCGTTGGCGCTGGAGCGGTCCAATTGCTGTTGCCGAAGCCGTAGCCGCCGTTGATGCCGACATAGAAGCCGCCCCAATTGTAGACCGGCGACGTGGTCGGAACGTACATGGCCGGAGCCCGCGGCGGCGGCCCAGACGGGGGCGGAAGGTCGGCAGCGAGTGCCTGGGTCCCGGCAGCGAGTGCCAATACTCCGGCGAACAATATCCGCTTCATGCGAGGCTCCTATTCCGTCAGGCGCAAGGCAATCTTGTTGTTCTTCGTCGGCGAATAAGTACCTGATCGGGCTCGAAAAAGGTGTCACCGAAAGGCCACATCGGACGACAATCAACGAAAAATAATGCCCATAAAATGCCGCAATGAAATCCGCGCCAGCCGAGGCCGAATGATCGGGACCGAAAATCCGGCTGACTATTCCGGCCGATGGATGGTTAACGGCCGCGGCCCGGCGGATCAGGCCGTGCCGTCCGCGTCACATCGGCCGGGGCTCGGGCCTGAAAATTTTCGCTGTGCCGAGCCGGTCGCAACGCCTCGTTGTCCCCACATCCTCCCCCATATGCCCGCTTTGCCCTTGCGTTTGCTCGCGGAACAAAATAAGAACATTGGGGCAAATGGTTGGTCCCGCGGCAACGCGTGTGGATAACGCCGATCGTGCTCCAAACGCCCTTGCAGGGGACGGCTCCGGCACTAGGTTGGTAGTCTCGGGGAACGAGCGGAGAGAGTCATGGCGGGAAGCGTCAACAAGGTGATCTTGATCGGCAATCTGGGCGCCGATCCTGAAATTCGTCGCACCCAGGATGGGCGGCCGATCGCTAATCTGCGGCTGGCTACGTCCGATTCCTGGAAGGACAAGACAACCGGCGAGCGGAAAGAAAAGACGGAGTGGCACCGCGTCGTCATCTTCAACGAGAATTTGTGCCGGATCGCCGAGCAGTACCTGAAAAAGGGCTCGAAGGTTTTCATCGAAGGCCAACTGCAAACCCGCAAGTGGCAGGATCAATCGGGCCAGGACCGCTACTCGACCGAAGTGGTCCTTCAAGGCTTCCGCGGTGAGCTGACGCTGCTCGATCGTGCCGGCAGCGCCGGCGGCGGCGCCGGTGCCGGCGGTGGCGGCGATTTCGGCGGAGCCGACGAGGCGGGCGGAGATTTCGGTTCATCCGGACCGACGCGCAAAGTCGCTGCCGCGGCCGGCGCCAGAGACGCCACCGCGCGCGGCGATATGGACGATGAGATTCCGTTCTGAATAGTGGGACGGCTCGGGCGCCCCGCGAGTTTGCGACAGCTTTCCGATGAGCCTCGCTCTCTCGTGGAACGCGAGGCCGAGGATGCACGGTTAGGCTGCGATGATTGACATCATCCTCGCCATCAAGTTCGTGCACGTGCTCGCCGCCGCCGCGATGTTCGGCACCTGGCTCTGCATTGCCGCCTTCATGCTGCTGGCCCATCGCTCCGGCAACACATCCGTGATCGCGCTCACCTCGCAATTCGTGGTCAGAATAGAGTTGTTTGTCATGGCCGCCGCCATGGCGTTGCTGCCGATCAGCGGCTTTCCGCTCGCCTCGGTCATCGGATTATCGGCGCCCGATGAATTCTGGATCGTGCTGTCGCTTGTGCTCTACGCCATTGTCGTGGCGGGTTGGCTGGTGGCTCTGCGCATCGAGATCCGCATCCGCAATCTGGCGCGGGAGGCGGCGCTCGGCGGCACGCGACTCGCCGATGCCTATCCGCGCCTGTTCCGCGTGTGGTTCGCGCTCGCATTTCTCATTCTTGCGGGCATGATCGCGCTGTTTCTGCTGATGATCTGGCAGCCGCGGTTGGATTGAGTGGAGGATGCTCAGCCGGCGAGCGCCAGTTTTTCTTTCTCGTCTTTGTCCTGTTCGGCGAGCGCTGCGAGCGCCGGTCCGGCCAGTACGTAGGTGAGGCACTGCGGCAGCGGCAGAAAGCCGGTGCGCAAATAGAAGCTTTGCGCCGGATTGTCGGCCCGCACCGTCAGTTCGACGATCGGGCTGCCGAGATCGCGCGCGCGCGCGGCAACCCGCGCCATGAGCGCGCTGGCGACCCCGTGCTGGCGATAGGCCGACTCGACGAACAGGTCCTGTAAAAAAATCACCGGCCCGTTCCAGCCGGTGATGATACGCTGGCTGCATGTGGCCATGCCTATAACACCATCGCCGCTGATGGCGTTTGCAGCTTCGGCGACGAAGGCGGAAAATCCCGCGTCGGCACCAAAGCCGTCGCGCAACCAATCGGCCTCTGTTGCGCGCACGGCGTGAAGAGAATTTTCACTCTGCGCCAAGAGGCGCTTCAATCGCATCAGCGCCGCGATGTCCGCAGGCTGTGCCGCACGCACCTGAAACGCGCCCGACCGCATATCCTTGCCTTCCGTGCTCAACGCCAGTTACGCGGTCACGTTGAGCTTGCTTCCTATCTTTCCGGTCGCGCTCGGTGTGGATGCCACGCTCGATCCTGCGGCGTCGATGTCTGAGTTCGAATGAAAACTGTGGCCGCCATGCTTGTGCTGGGCGAGCGACTGCACCGCCTGCTGGCTCGACGCTTGAAAGCCTGCGGAAGAAATTCCGGAAATAGCCATGACACGATCTCCTGCGCCGCTGGTCCTGGACCGGGCGACTAAGCAATCGTGAACTTTTGTAGTTAATGAACGATTAGCGCGCTGTAGGGTGGGTAAAATCGCCTGTGACGGCGCACAGAGTTTACGAAGCTGCATGCGATTTTGCCCCCGCGCCGCAACCGAGAGATCGGACCGCGTGGGCATTGCGCCGGCACAACAAGCGATGGCGCCGCATCGCCGAGCGGGCGCAACACCCACCCTAAGAGAGTGTTCATCCGGCCAGAAGGGCGCGAACGCCGTCGACGACATATTGCACGGCAAGCGCGGCGAGCAGCACACCGAGCAGGCGCGACAGGACGATGTTGCCGGTCATGCCGAGGAACCGACTGATCCGTTCGGCAAAAAGGAATGCGACGAAACAAGCGGCCGCGACGAGCACCACGACGGCGATCAGCAAAGCGAGCAGCACCGGGTTGTCATTGGCTCGTCCCGCCAGCAGCACAGTTGCAGTGATCGCGCCGGGACCGGCCAGCAGCGGGATCGCCAACGGGAAGGCGGCGATGTTGCGCACGTGCTCTTCGACGGCCTCCTCGGCGGCCTGACCTTCGCGGCGCATGCGCACGCCGAACAGCATCTCGACGGCGATCAAAAACAGCAGCAGGCCGCCGGCGATGCGGAACGCCGGCAGCGAGATTCCGAGCGTGCGGAACAGCCAGTCGCCAATGAGCGCCGTGCCGATGAGGATCGCGCCGGCGATGATGCTGGCGCGCAGCGCCACGCTGCGGCGGGCAGTGCGCGGCAGGCCCTCGGTCACGACCAGGAAGGTCGGGCAAAGACCGACCGGGTCGACCACGACGAACAGCGTCAGCAGCGCGGATATGGCGAAGTCAAGCGGCATGGCAGGCCCGGGGGCTGGAGACTAGGCGCATTTTGTCAGCAATGCGCGTCACAGAATGATGGCCGCCACCGGGATAATGACTTGGTCGGGAGAATGGCGCCACAGTTCCCAGCCATTGACCTCAGCTTTACTTTCTTCGATTATCTGGCCACGCGTCATGGTTGAATCTGAGGAGGAAACGATGGCAGCGCAGCTCATCACAATCGCCAAGGCAGGCGAAGAAGCTTCGGGAGACGACGACGATGACATCCCTCCATATCGGCCACCTCCCGTTGGGGTTGGGGTATATAGGCCGCTTCCCATTGGGGTACTCAACGTATTCGGGCAGGCACCGGTAAAAGTTGGCCATTTTGAAAACGTGGCCAAGCTGCTCGACGCCGTGCATGCGCAAAAGATTTTACCGGGTCGATCAAATACGATATTCGCAACAGTAGGCAATTTGCGCGACGTGCAATCACCGCCAGTCCGGACCCTGCTCGAGAGGCTCCCGGATGAATTGACGATAATCGCTCACGAGGGGAAGTCTCGTGGCTGACGCGGATCCGAACCAGGCCGTTATCGGTGCCCGAGCAAACCTTAAGGATACCGCCAAGTGGATCGTCACCATCCTGGGAGCGATGATCGTTCTGGTTATCGGCGGCGGCCTCATTGCAAAGATTGCCGATCTCGATTGGATTCCACGGCTGGTCGCTGCCGCCAGCCTCCTGGCGTTGACCCTTGTCTGTTTGTTTCCATTACGTGCGGCGATCGACATCATTGCCGCCAAAATCGAATCTTTTCAAAACATCGCCGAGTCCCGAGAATACGGCGCGACGCGCGAGATCGTGAATAGCTGGTTGGCGCAACGCGATAAGGGCAAACTTGCGTCGGTTGAAGGTTTGTACGAGGAGTTCGAGCGGTATACGAATATCGCGAATGACAAACACAAGTCTCACGCTGAACGGGAACACGCGAACGAACAGCTCGATAAACTGCAGCCGCGCGTCAGAGATGCGATCGAGCTGTCGAACACGGAATATCTACGGCTAAAATTCGACCGGATGGTTCGCGTAACGGTCGGCGTCCTGCCGGTCATCGGAATTGCGCTGTTCATCTTCTTAATTTCCACACACAGCAACGATCAAACGGAAAAGCAGCTCGCCGAGCCCACTTTCATGCAGATTGCCTGGAGCGCGGATGTCGAGGCGGCTTTGCAGAGGGCAGGGTTGGACCAGAAATGCTATGCGCCCGATAGACCGCGGTTGCTGCAAGTGTCGGAGAAATCCGGGCTGCGCGCCGGAGTTTTGGTGATCCCGCGAGACCCCGGACCGGCGTGTCCGGTGGTTCGCGTCATCGTGACCAATACCAACCAAGTCTATCCCGACAAATAGCTGCATCGCCCGAGTCCCGTCGGGGCTTAAACGCGGTTATTGTTTCCGTCGCGCTCCGTCCTTTATAGCATTGAAATTTCGAAGAAAAATCATAGATACCTGACGCCGATTAGGGTGGCGCGGCGACGCCCTTTCGGCTATGAAAATCGCATCCGATTCGTCCAAGATTCTTGCCCAGGATCGTTAAGTGTCAGACCAGGATAATCCGCCGCCGACGGACGGCGGCCCCTCCGATATTCGCCCCGTATCGATCACGGAGGAGATGAAGCGCAGCTACCTCGATTACGCCATGAGCGTGATCGTGGCGCGCGCGCTCCCCGACGCGCGCGACGGGCTGAAGCCGGTGCATCGGCGCATTCTCTACTCGATGCACGAGAACGGCTACGAATGGAACAAGCCGTATCGCAAATCGGCGCGCATCGTCGGCGACGTGATCGGCAAATATCACCCGCACGGCGACCAGGCCGTTTATGACGCGCTGGTGCGCATGGCGCAGGATTTTTCCATGCGCCTGCCGCTGATCGACGGCCAAGGCAATTTCGGCTCCGTCGACGGCGACGCGCCGGCGGCCATGCGCTACACCGAAGTCAGGCTGGAGAAGGTCGCGCAGGCGCTGGTCGAGGACCTCGACAAGGACACCGTCGACTTCCAACAAAACTACGACAATTCCGAGCGCGAGCCGGTGGTGCTGCCGGCGCGCTTTCCCAATCTCCTGGCCAATGGCGCCGGCGGCATCGCCGTCGGCATGGCCACTAACATTCCGCCGCATAATCTCGGCGAGCTGATCGATGCCTGCATCGCGCTCATCGATAATCCGGGCCTGTCGGTCGACGAACTGATCGCCATTGTGCCGGGCCCCGACTTCCCGACCGGCGGTATCATTTTGGGGCGTCAGGGCATCCGCGCCGCTTATCACCTCGGTCGCGGCTCGATCGTTATGCGCGGCAAGGTTGAATTCGAGACGCTGCGCGGCGAGCGCGAGGCGATCGTCGTTTCCGAGATTCCCTATCAGGTGAACAAGGCGCACCTCGTCGAGCGCATCGGTGAGCTGGTGCGTGAGAAGAAGATCGAAGGCATTGGGGCGCTGCGCGATGAGTCCGATCGCGATGGCTACCGCGTGGTGATCGAAATGCGGCGTGATGCCGTGCCCGACGTGGTGCTCAACCAGCTCTACCGCTTCACCGCGCTGCAATCCTCGTTCGGCGCCAACATGGTGGCACTCGAAGGCGGCCGGCCGCTGGTGATGAACCTGAAGGACCTGCTCGCCTCCTTCATCGCGTTCCGCGAGGAGGTGATCTATCGGCGTACCAAGCATCTGTTGGGCAAGGCGCGCGATCGCGCCCATGTCTTGGTCGGTCTCGCCATCGCCGTCGCCAATATCGACGAGGTGATAAAGCTCATCCGCGCCGCCAAGGACGCCAACGAGGCGCGCGAGGAGTTGATGAAGCGCGATTGGGCGGCGAAGGACGTTGCCGCCATGGTTACTTTGATCGACGATCCGCGCCACAGCGTGTCGTCGGCGGGTACCACGCGGCTTTCGGCCGAGCAGGCCAAGGCCATTCTCGACCTGCGCCTGCAGCGGCTGACGGCACTCGGGCGGGATGAGATCAAGGCCGAGCTCGACAAGCTCGCCGAGGAGATCGCCGACTATCTCGAAATCTTGCGCTCGCGCGTGCGCATCCAGGCGATCGTCAAGGAGGAACTCGCCGCGATCAAAAGCGAATTCGCCACGCCG
>Ga0181536_10007983_pt1 | contig 10301 bp, 10 predicted proteins | sample PEATcosm2014_Bin_41_FD_121105 | JGI IMG/M metagenome (GOLD analysis project Ga0181536, IMG submission 121105) | Peatland microbial communities from MTU Mesocosm Facility, Houghton, MI, USA - PEATcosm2014_Bin17_60_metaG | ecosystem: Environmental > Terrestrial > Soil > Wetlands > Peat | place...
GACCGGGTCAGGCCGGACAGGGAAATGGGTGGCGGCGGCACATCATGCAAAGAATCCACGGCGCCGAATCGACGCAAGACAAAATTGCGGCCGCGCCCACACTTTTGCCCCTCTTACGGAAATCTGGTGGAATGACACGCCAGGTTTCTCCATGAGGTCCAGGTTTAAACCATCGGCCGCCATGGATCTCCCCTCTGCCATACGCGCGACCCGGCAATATCTCCTTTACGTTCCCTGCCTTCAGTTGTGCTTCCAGATACGCAACGAAACGCTGGTATTCTCCAGGCGAGATAGAGCCGTGGATTTGCTGTGCGAGGTTGTCTCTCATGGCACGATCCGACCTGGTTCGCCAAGAGGAATGTACCTCTGATTGCCCCCACTTATCAAACCCCGCTTGCTCGGAATAGTCGTCCTCGGTGCCAGCCAACTGCCTGGCGCGACTTCGCAAACACCATCATCCAGGCTATTGCCCACGATCTGGAACGCCGTCCGGGGAATCTCCGGCGGGAAAACTGCACACGAGGCGCCGGACGATGCGTGAAGCGAACACCTATCTCGGGTCGATCGGAACGACCATCTTCACCGTGATGTCGGCGCTGGCGACCGAGCACGGGTCGATCAATCTCGGGCAGGGCTTTCCCGATACCGACGGGCCCGAGGACGTCGTCCAGGCCGCCGCCGACGCGCTGAAGGACGGCCGCAATCAGTATCCGCCGATGCCCGGCGTCCCCGAGCTGCGCCAGGCCGTCGCCACCGCCAACCGCCGCTTCTACGGCCTGGACGTCGATTGGGCGTCCGAAGTGACCGTGACCTCAGGCGCTACCGAGGCAATTACCGCCTGCCTGATGGCCGTGCTCAATCCGGGCGATGAGGTCGTGCTGATCGAGCCGCTGTATGACACCTACGTCCCCGTCGTCCGCCTGCTGGGCGCCATCCCGCGGATCGTCCGGCTCGCCCCGCCAGGCTGGGAGCTGCCGCGCGCCGAACTGGCGGCCGCGTTCGGGCCGAAGACCAAGGCGATCCTGATCAACTCGCCGATGAACCCGTGCGGCAAGGTGTTTTCGGCGGAGGAACTGGGGTTCCTGGCGGAGCTGGTGCTGCGGCACGACAGCTATGCGATCTGCGACGAGGTCTACGAGCACCTGATTTTCGACCGCGGGCGCCACATTCCGCTGATGACGCTGCCGGGCATGCGCGACCGGACCATGCGGATCGGCAGTGCCGGCAAGACGTTTTCGTTGACCGGGTGGAAGGTCGGCTACATCACCGCCGCCGCCAACCTGACGCCGCTGGTGCAAAAGGCGCATCAGAACCTGACCTTCACCACGGCGCCCAATTTGCAGCGCGCGGTCGCCGTCGGTCTGGGCAAGGACGATGCGTATTTCGCCTCGCTGTCGAGCAATTTGCAGGCGCGGCGGGATCAGCTGGCGGCCGGCCTCGCCGCGGTCGGGTTCGACGTGCTGCCGACGTCGGGGTCGTATTTCATCACCACGGATTTTTCTCCGCTGCGCTTCAACGGCGACGACGTCGCATTCTGCCGTTACATCACCGAGCATGCCGGGGTGACCGCGATCCCGGTCTCGGCGTTCTATGACGCGCCGGACGCGCCGAAGCATTACGCCCGCTTCGCGTTCTGCAAGCGGGCGGAGGTGCTGGATGAGGCACTCGCCCGCCTGACGCGGCACTTCGCGTCCCGCCGTTGACCTCCTCCGTCGTCCCCGTGCCGGGTACGGGGATGCCGATCAACGAGCCCGGAAATGACGTTTGGCGCGCGCCATCGTTGACGGGGGCGGGCCGACCGGACTACACCGCGCCCCCTGGATGGCGGGCATAGCTCAGTTGGTAGAGCGCCAGGTTGTGGTCTTGGATGTCACGGGTTCGAGTCCCGTTGCTCGCCCCAGTTTTTCCGACGGTGGGAGTGCCGCCCCAGCAAGGAACCCCGCATGGATATCGAACTGCCGGACACGATCTCGGCCGAGACAATCCAGCAGGCCCGGCCGGCGGTCACCGCATTGCACGCGCTGCTGACCGATGGCGCCCTCCCGCCGGGTCTCACGGTTGCGTCGCTGGGCGCGCTGCTGACCGTCATGGACGGCGTGGCGGAGGCGGCCACCGGCGACACCGCCGACCTCAGCCCCTCCGAGGCGGCCGAGCGGCTGCGCATGGCGCGTCCTTCCGTGATGCGCCTGATCGCTCGCGGCGAGTTGTCCGCGCGCAAGGAGGGCGGCCATTACGTGCTGTCGCCCAGAGAAGTGCGGTCGTTTCAGACCAGGCTGGCGTCGGTGCGGCGGGAAGCGTTGAGCGACCTGACCAGCATGGTGGACGAGTTCGGGTTCTGAGCAGCGCGGCGTCAGGTTTTTGGTGAAAACGGGTTGGTAAGCGTGATCCCGGGCGGGTCCAGCGGGATTGCCCCGTCGTGGAGGATATGGGTCATGATTGAACCGTCGCCGGTGCGCGCATGATGAATGATGACCCGATCCTCGGCTCGGACGATCAGGTAGTGCCGGACTGAGGGAAGCCGAAAGTAGTCCGCGAGCTTGGCGCCCGCGTCGCGGCCCTTTGTAGAGCGCGACAGCACTTCCACGACGATGATAGGGTCAGAAATTCGGACTGTCTCGCCATCAAGATCGGTTCCGCATCGCACCAGAACGTCGGGTTTGTACACGGTCGTTTGGTCGACAACCACAGCCAGGCCATCGATGAACGTTTCACAATCCGCACCGGCCGCATCGATCGCGGCGATGAGCCGGCGGGCGATGTGGAGTTTCGCCCTGACGTGTATGACCCATTCCGGCGCCATGGCGATGACCTCACCGCCGGCCAATTCGTAGTGTTCATCCTCCGGTTGGTTCATCGCCCAGACGATGAATTCGCCGGCGGTCATGCGCGGAATGGGGGCCGCTCCGAGGGTAAAAAGATTTCAATGTGATCCGGCGCGAGCTGAAATACGTTGCCGTGAGTCCAATATCAGCACATGCTCAAATCCAGACATTAAGTCCACCTCCGATGGCAACCGCGACACCCCAGCCAACGCCCGCGCTCGACACTGGCCCCTCGCTGGTCGGCCCTGAGCGCTTCTCGCCCGAGCACCGCCAGCGGCTGAGCGGCCCAGGGATGCGAACCTTCCTGGCGATCGCCAATCTTTGGGGACTGACCGAAGAGCAGCGGCGGATGATCCTCGGCATGCCGCCGCGTTCGACCTTTCACGGCTGGGTCAGGGTCGCGCGCACGCATGGCGCGCTGCGGCTCGATCTCGACACGCTGCTGCGGATCTCCGCTGTCCTTGGCATCCATCAGAGGCTCGGCGTGCTGTTCGCGACCGAAGCGGAGGCGGTCAGATGGTTGCGAACCCCTCATTCCGCCCCGGTGTTCGGCGGGAAGCCGCCGCTGTCGTTGCTGACCTGTGGCACCCAGGACGGGTTGCTGAGCGTGCGGCGGTTCCTCGACGCGGCGCGAGGCGGGCTCTACATGCCGCCGAACAGCCTGGACGCCGAGGCGGCGGCGCTCACGGACGCGGATATCGTCTTCTCATGACAGATCGGTTGACGCCGGCGCCGCATCCCGGTTTTCGCCTGATCCCGTCGCGGTTTCCTCCGATCGGGCTGTTCGACACCGTGGCCACCGCGGCCGACCTGGCGGCGGCGATGGAACTGGCGGGCTGGACCAACGACCGTCTGGTCGCCGAACGCGTCGCCCGTCTGCCGCGCGAGGACTGGGTCCATGGCCGTCCGAACGCCTCCATCGTGATGGCCGCCTTCCTCCACGTCCCTCCTGGCGCAAATCGCTTCAACGGCCAGGATCTGGGCGCCTGGTACGCCGCCGCCGCGTTCCCCACCGCGGCGGCCGAGGTCGCGCATCACCTGCGGCGGGAAGCCGTGGCCACTTCGCTGCCGATGATGCGCCGGCAGTTCCGCTGCTACCAGGTGCTGCTCGACGGTCGGTTCCTGGACCTGCGCAGCCAGCGCGAGTCGCGGCCGGACGTGTACGACCCGGTCAGCTACGCCGCGTCCCAGGTTTTCGGGGAAGCCGCGCGGGCCGCCGGCGAGGCCGGCATCGTCTGGGACAGTCTGCGACATCGAGGCGGTATTTGCGCGGTCTCGTTCCGCCCGCGCGCGATCTTGGACATCGTGCAAACGGACCATTTCGAGATCGCCGTCGCCGCGCGCCTGCCGCGGGTCGAGGTGCGCCGCCTTGCCGCCCAACCCCCGACCCATTAGATAACACTTAAAAGGCTGGCGGCAGACTCCCGGCAACAAGATTGAGCCCTCTGGGATCCCCTTTACAGACCACCGGCTGGATTTTCGCCTGAAGCCTGGCCTTCATGGTCTTAAAGCGGTCGCCTTTCTGTTGGGCATCGTCATAGTCGAACACGGCCAATCCAACGACTGGAGCCTCCTCCATATACAAGCAGCCGTTTTTTCCGACCTCCCGCACAAGATCTCCGATCTCTCGATCCGCGTGCGCCCAACCGGAGATTTCCACAAGGTTTCTTGCGACCGCCTTATAGCTCTCCACAACCTCGGGCCGATGTAGTTTGAGATATTGTCGGTAGCTCTTTATCTGATCAACGACCTTGGCGTCACCGACTGACGCGAATAGCTCTCTGTTCGCGTACCGCTTTGCCTCCCAGAAGTGCAAACGGATCTGGCTGTTCACCATCTCAAGGCAGGCAATATCAATTTGGCTTGGTTGCTTTTCCGTTCCGATTGTGCCTTGAGGGCTTTGTTTTCCGAATGCGATCTCCACGTCCAGGACATTTTGGTTGCCGCGGATGATGCGATAGGTTCCCTTTTTTTCTTCGGGGGAGTAATAAGCCGCCGCTCGCTTCATTTTGTTTAAGGTATCTGCTCCGTACGTTCGTGCAACCGGGTCCCTGACTCCCCAATCGAACTTGTGCTCGAAAAGGTCGATCTCTCCTTCCATAGTAGGATCAACCAGATATTTTGGATGGGTTCTGACCCTGAGTCTCCCTTTCTCGTCGGTCACATGAAACAGACGCTGCCCCCGATAATAGACATCCAGATAATTGTTGCGAATCCCAAGGATGAGATGTTCATCGCCCAGGACATCGGCAAACCACCCTGGCACCTCAGCCACCTTTTTCAGTTTGCACATGAAATCGTCGTTCAGCCCCCGCTGGAACTTCCAGCCGTTCACACCGTCCACCATTCTCCGTCCTCCCTGATGGTTACATTCTCGAACAACCCCGCGTAATCCTGGGGCCGAAACGTGTGGATCGGCACCAGCGCCCGAGGCGCCACCGCCGTCGCCAATCGTTTCAAATCCGGCACACTCGCGTGGCCGGATGTGTGCACGACCGTCATCGGAATTCGGAGGCTGTCCAGCCTCTCTCGCAACGCGACATTGTCCGGCTGTGTCAGGTACCCCGACCATTGCGACCAGATCGCCGACGCTCCTCCCAGACAGCAGGCTTGTTCCAGGTCTCGCAGCATGAACGGCCGAAACAACATCACCGCGCGGGATGCCAGCGCCGGTAGCGCCTCCGGGAACACGCGGCGGTGTGCGTTCCGCTGTAAAACTTCGAACATTTCGTTTCGCACCACCCGCACCCGCTGGCTCTTTGGCGTGAACAGCGCCATCTCCGGCCAGTTCGGCCCGACGGTTGGGATATTCGGGTTCCCGGTCGCCCGCAGCATCTCAGCGGCGTAGAGGTCAACCAGGAACGTCCGCCTTGTCTGACGGCACGCCCGAAACACCGAAACCATCCGGTCGATGTTCTGCGCCGAACACGCCAGTAGAACCATGCCGGAGGTGGCGCGGAATCGCTCGATCAGCGCCCGTTCGATCTCGGCCTCCGTCGGCCAACCGGCGTCCGAACCGGGCCGGCCGATGGTCGAGCCCTCCATCAGCATGACATCCACGCCCCGGGGCGGCCGCGCGACGAACGCATCGAACAGCTTGCCCTTTCGGCCATGCGCGCGCAGGTCGCCCGTGTACAGGATGCTCCGTCCATCCGCCTTGATCAGCAGCGAGTATGCGTCGTAGGCGGAGTGGTCAGTCAGATAAGGCGTGATCTCGAACGGCCCGAGTGTGAACGTGTCGCGGTTGGCCATGTGCCGGATGTCACGCGGCAGCGCTACACCCGGGACCCAGCCCTCCGCGGCGGCCATGATGCGGTGGGTCGCCTTACCCATCCAGACCGGGACGTGATCCCCGCTTGCCGGCAGCAGCCCCCAATAATCGCGATGGCCATGCGACAGCAGCACGCCAAGCAGCGACGGGTCCGGTTCCCGCAACCCGGCCACGGCGGGAAGCAAGGCCGCCAGGTCGGCGTCCTCCGGGGCATCGAGCGGCATGCCCAGGTCCAGGATCACCCGAGCACCCCGCGCCTCGACCTCAACGCACGAGCCGCCAATTTGCGTCGCTCCGCGCAGAATCCTCACTTGCATGGCATGGCACTCCACGGGTCTCTGACTCGTCGTGTCTCGCGGAGGTCGAAAGCTGATCGCATGGGGGGATGTGTCATGCTGGATATTCACTTCAGGCCCGTTTGAATTTACACCTCCGGCCCAAATAACCGGACTGTTGCGGAAAAGGTACATCTCCCGCTCCATCCCGCCAGCCAAACCCCGCCTTGCCGCCCACCCAACGACCCATTAGATAACGGTCGAGAGGTCGGCGGCGGACGGGCGCCTTGTCTACCCTGGTCAGGTCCGGAAGGAAGCAGCCGCGGCGAGTTCCGTTCGGGTCGTTTGCCGGCCTCTCACTCTCTCCCACCCGTTCATGCCGCCCTGGCCATGCCGCCCTGGCGGCCGGAGGCCCACGCGCGGATGGCCGGCCTGTTCCAGGACGATGCAACGGACGAGGACCCGCCCCCTCCCCCAGATGGTCCTGGGCTGTTTGGCGATGCGCTGCCCGAGGCGCCGCCGCCGCCGGTGCACGCGGCGGCCTATCGGGTGCTGGCACGCAAATACCGGCCCACGACGTTCGACGACCTGATCGGCCAGGAGTCGATGGTGCGCATCCTGCGCAATGCCTTCGCCATCGGCCGGGTCGCGCATGCGTTCATGCTGACCGGCGTGCGCGGGGTCGGCAAAACCACCACCGCCCGCATCATCGCCCGCGCGCTGAACTGCACCGGGCCGGATGACACCGGCGGACCGACCGCCGATCCGTGCGGCGTCTGCGGCAATTGTCTCGCCATCCTCGCCGAGCGCGAGCCGGACGTGTTCGAGATGGACGCCGCCTCCCGCACCGGGGTCGACGACGTGCGCGAGATCATCGAGGTCAGCCGCTCGCGGCCGATGAAGATCCGCACCAAGGTGTTCATCATCGACGAAATCCACATGCTGTCGCGGCAGGCCTTTAACGCGCTGCTGAAGACGCTGGAGGAACCGCCGCCGCACGTGAAGTTCGTGTTCGCGACCACGGAGATTCGCAAAGTGCCGATCACGGTGTTGTCGCGCTGCCAGCGCTTCGATCTGCGCCGCGTCCGGGTTTCGGAATTGCATGCGCACTTCGCCCGCATCGCCGAGCGGGAGAGCGTCGCGATCGAACCCGCGGCATTGGACCTGATCGCGCGCGCCGCGGATGGCTCGGTGCGCGACGGGCTGTCGATGCTCGATCAGGCGATCGCCCAGGCGGAGGGGGTGATCTCGGTCGGGCAGGTCGCGGAGATGTTGGGCCAGGCGGATCGAGATGCGGTGTTCGACCTGCTGGAAGCGGTGATGGGCGGCAAACCCGCCGCCGCGCTGGCGATCACCGACCGTGCCTACGAACGCGGCGCCGATCTCGGCACCATGCTGCAGGACCTGTTGGAATTGTTGCACACGGTGACACGGCTGAAATCGATCCCCGGCCTGCGGGACAGCGCGGAACTGCCGGAGACCGAACGCACGCGCGGTGCCGCCCTCGCCGATCGGCTGAGCGTCCCGGTGCTGGCGCGGGCCTGGCAAATGCTGCTGAAAGGTGTTGGGGAGGTGGAAACCGCGCCGGACCGCCGGGCCGCCGCCGAAATGGTTTTGATCCGGCTGTGTCATGTTTCCGACATTCCGTCGCCGGGAGAGCTGGTGCGGCGATTAAGCGCCGGCGGCTCGGTGGCGGCTGCCGCGACCGTGCCGAATCCTCCGGGAGGGCCGCATGCCGTGGCTGGTGGTGGGGCCGCTGCCACGCCATTCGGTGGCGGAATGAGCCGCGCCGTCGCCAATGGCGCGCCGCTCGCCGAGGCCGTGCCTCTCGCGGAGGTCGGGCCGCTCGCGCAGGCCGCGCCGCTCGCGCTGGCCGCGCCGGCCGGCCCCGTTCTGGGCAGTTTCCGCGACGTCGCCGCGTTGGTGAAAGACCGCCGCGAGGCGATGCTGCACGCGCATCTGTTGCATTCCACGCACCTGGTTCGGTTCGCGCCACCGGTGATCGAATTGCGCACCGAGCCGGACGCGCCGCGCGATCTGGCGCCGAAGCTGGCGGCTTTGCTGTCCAATGCGACGGGCGCGCGCTGGACCATCGCGCTGTCGACCGCGCGGGGCGAACCAACGCTGGCCGAGCAAGGCAACACGGCGGACGCGGTGCGTCGGGAGGAAGCCGCCGACCATCCGCTGATCCGCGCGATCATGGACGCGTTCCCTGGCGCGCGGATCGACTCCGTCCATGACAGTGGTGTCGATGACTACGGCCTGCCCAACGCGCCGGCGATCGTGCCGCTGGGTGAGCCGGAGATGCCCGATTTCGCGCCGCCCGACGCCGAATTTTCCGATGAATATCCGTGGGAGTCCGATGCATGAAGAACCTTGCCGGCCTGATGAAGCAGGCCCAGCAGATGCAGTCGAAAATGCAGGAGATGCAGGAGCAGTTGACGCGCCTGGAGATGACCGGTGAGGCGGGCGCCGGCCTCGTGCGCGTGACGTTGAACGGTAAGGGCGAGCTGCGCGGGCTGACGATCGATCCGAAGGTGGTCGATCCGGCCGACACCGAAATGTTGCAGGATCTGATCGTCGCCGCGCATCGCGCCGCGAAGGACAAGATCGATGCGGCGTCGCAGGCGGAAATGCAGAAAGTCACCGGCGGGCTGCAACTGCCGCCCGGTATGAAATTGCCGTTCTGATCCGATGGCGGCTGTCTTAACCCGTCATGGCGATGCCCCACATGCCGTCATCCGCGGGCTTGCCGTCATCCTCGGGCTTGACCCGAGGATCATTACGAGCCGGCACCTCGCCAGTTCGGACCCAATCGCGGCCATGCCTGCCGTGAGGGATGCTCGGGTCAGGCCCGAGCATGACGACAAAGCAGGTCGGCACCACTAAATGGGCGGTCCCGAGGTCGAGCATCTGATCGGTTTGTTGGCGAAACTGCCCGGCATGGGGCCGCGCAGCGCGCGCCGTGCCGCGTTGCGTATGCTGCAACATCCGGAAGCGCGCATGCTGCCGCTGGCCGCCGCGCTGGCCGAGGCCGCGCGCGCGGTGAAATCCTGCGCCGATTGCGGCAATCTGGACAGCCGCGATCCATGCTCGATCTGCGCCGATCACAATCGGGATCGTTCGATTATCTGTGTGGTTGAGGGTGTCGGCGACCTGTGGGCGCTGGAGCGCGCCGGCGTGTACCACGGGCTGTATCACGTCCTCGGCGGCACGCTGTCCGCGCTGGGCGGTGTCCGGCCGGAAGACCTGAATGTCTCGACGTTGATCACGCGGTTGGCGGATGGCTCGGTCAAGGAAGTCATCCTCGCATTGGGCGCGACGGTTGAGGGTGCGACCACGGCGCACTGGCTGACCGACCGGCTACGGCCGCTTGGCGTGACCGTTACGAGAGTGGGACAGGGTGTGCCGATGGGCGGTGCGTTGGACGCGCTGGATGACGGCACCCTCGCCGCCGCGTTGCGGGCGCGCCGGGTGTCCTGACTTGCCGGTTTGCCAGCCAGGGTTGTTGGTGCCAGGCTGATCGGGAGGCGGCGTGTCGCGCCTTGCGGCCCGCGCCCAGGGGAAGTCCCAGGAGAGCAATCAAATGGCATACGATCTGCTGATCAAGAATGGATTGGTCGTGGACGGTTCCGGCATGCCGGCATTCCGCGGCGACGTCGGAGTACGCAACGGTAAAATCGCGGAAATCGGTAAATTGAGTGGTCCCGCCACGCGGACCGTCGACGCCAGTGGCCTGGCCGTTACGCCCGGCTTCATCGACAACCACGCGCACTATGACGGTCAGGTGACGTGGGATCCGCTGTGCACGTTCTCGCCGCAGCATGGGTCGACGACGGTGATCTTCGGCAATTGCTCGCTGGCGCTGGCACCGGTGCGGCCTGGCAAGGAGCATCGGACGGCGGAGTTCCTGTCGTATGTCGAGGCGATCCC